>ERZ791611.83-NODE-83-length-106652-cov-10.392178_pt1 | contig 106652 bp, 86 predicted proteins | sample MGYA00510275_ERZ791611 | MGnify/ENA primary metagenome ERZ791611 (study PRJEB30046, sample SAMN00791912) | human gut metagenome | study: EMG produced TPA metagenomics assembly of the A metagenome-wide association study of gut microbiota in type 2...
TTTTAATATCAAAAAGATGTGTACAAAACTACTAAAAGCAGGAAAGAGAAGGAGTACACACATTATATTTATCTTTATCAGACTACGTGTGGCTCAACATACGAGGAATATTAAGCCTTATTACCTAATTACTGAAGAAATAGTCGCATAGACAAAAAAAGAGGAACGACTATTTTTAAGATAAAAAAGGAGATGTGCCTTAGTTTTGACACACCCCCTTCATATATACTTTCTGTCTTTTATTCAATCTCCAATACCGCCGGGCAATGATCTGAATGCACGGCATCATTCAGAATATAAGCCGATTTCAGCAGCGGTTTTACCGGTTCGCTGACCATGCAGTAATCGATACGCCAGCCTTTATTGTTTTTACGGGCGTTGAAACGATAGCTCCACCATGTATATTGTTGCTTTTCCGGATTGAGATGGCGGAATGTGTCGATAAATCCCGCATCCAGAAACCGTGTCATCCATTCGCGCTCTTCGGGAAGGAAACCGCTGTTAGTCGCATTGCGTACCGGATCATGAATGTCTATCGGTTCATGACAGATATTATAGTCGCCGCAAAGAATCAGATTCTTACGTGTTTTCTGTAATTCCACTACATACTTCTGGAAATCTTCCAGCCACTCCATTTTAAAGGCCTGGCGTTCATCACCACTGGTTCCGGAAGGATGGTAGACACTGACAATTGACAGGTCACCATAATCCGCACGGATAAAACGGCCTTCGTTATCATATTTTTCTATACCCATTCCTATTTCCACATGATCGGGTTCCTGACGGGTGAGGATAGCTACCCCGCTATAACCTTTCTTCTGGGCACTGAACAGGTAAGGTTTATAACCTGAATCCGCAAAGGCCTCTGCCGGGAATTGATCCGGCTGAAGTTTAGTTTCCTGCAGGCAGAGTACATCGGGCTGCTCTTGTTTTAACCATTCCAAAAAGCCTTTTCCCACAGCGGCGCGGAGGCCGTTTACATTGTATGTTATTATCTTCATATAACAGCTCTTTTAGATCGTTTAATAGGAATCCAAAGATACAATTTAACAGTTGGATGTACTAATTTTTACCGGATAATTCTATTTTACATCTAAATGAATCCTACATTTGTAGCGGCAAAAAGAAAATTATACGAGGAAAATACAGAATGGAAGAAAATAGTTTTGAAGCCCGTTTGCTTCATACGCCTTACGAGAAGCCGGACGCCTATGGCTCATTGGCAATGCCGGTCTATAACACTGCTGCTTACGAGTTCGAATCGGCCGAAGCGATGGAAGCCGCTTTCTGTGGCCGTACGTCCGACCATGCTTATTCGAGGATTACGAATCCGACCGTACAATATTTTGAAGATCGTGTGCTGTCCGTTACCGGAGCTATGAGTGTCACCGCCCTCAATTCCGGTATGGCTGCCATTTGCAATATGTTGATGACGATCGGGCGTGCAAAAGCCAATATCGTCACTTCCCCGCATCTGTTCAGCAATACCTGGTCATTGATGAAGACGACGCTGGCCACCTTTGATATCGAGGCACGTTTCTGTAACCTGACCGATCCCGACGAGGTCCGCGCCTATATCGACTGCAACACCTGTGCGATCTTTCTCGAAGTGATTACCAATCCGCAGCTGGAAGTGGCCGACCTGAAGATGTTATCTTCTATCGCAAAGGAGGCGGGAGTACCTTTGATCGCCGACACGACGATCGTTCCTTTCTCTGTCTTCCACGGAAAAGATTTTGGTATAGATATCGAGATCGTATCCAGCACCAAATATATCTCCGGCGGGGCAACAAGCATAGGAGGTCTGATACTTGATAACGGGACCTTCGACTGGAGCCATTTTATCACACTGAAACATTGGTATGAACAGTTTGGCGAACGCGCTTTCACCGCCCGCCTCCGGAAGGAGATACACCGGAACCTGGGCGCTTATATGACGCCGCAGGTTGCCTACATGCAGACGCTGGGACTGGAAACCATGCCTCTCCGTTTCGAACGGCAGGGAGCAACTTGCCTGGAACTAGCCGGCCGGCTGCAAACGCTGGAAGGTATTGTGTCGGTCAATTACACCGGCCTGAAAGATAATCCTTATTATAAACTGAGCACTGTCCAGTTCGGAAAATATCTGGGAGCCATGCTGACATTCGACCTGCCTTCCCGTGAGGCCTGCTTTGCCTTTATGAACCGCCTGCAACTGATCCGCCGTGCCACGAACCTGTTCGACAACAAGACATTGGCTATCCATCCGGCAAGCACCATCTATGGCAGTTTCACCGAAATGCAACGGCAGGAAATGGATATCAGCCAGCAAACAATCCGCCTGTCGGTCGGACTCGAACCGGTCGACGATTTGTATAACGACATTAAACAGGCTTTAGCCATACGCTGATGCGGACGCTTATCATAGCCGATAACCAGGATATCACCAAAGCCGGCATCCTTTACCTGAGCGACAGGATGCCGGATCTTAGCCTTGTGACCGAGGCTGCCGACAAACACGAGCTGCTTCAACTCCTTCAACAGCATCCGCAGGCTGTCGTGATCCTCGACTACACGCTTTTCGATTTGACGAGTGCCGACGAACTTCTGATCTTGCAGGAGCGTTTCAAACAGGTCTCCTGGATACTTTTCAGCGATGAACTGAGCGAAAATTTTATCCGTCGCATCCTCTTCAGCAGCGAGGCTTTCAGCATCGTCTTGAAGGATGCCCCGTCAGCAGAAATACGTGCGGCCCTGCAATCGGCTTTACATTCCGAACGTTTTATCTGTCAACGGATTCATAACCTGCTTTCAGAAAAGAAAATAGTCCGTGAACCCAAAGAGCACCCCGTACTGACCTCGACAGAAAAAGAAATACTGAAATCCATCGCTTTAGGCAAGACGACCAAAGAAATTGCCTCCGAGCGTTTCTCCAGCATCCACACCATCACCACCCATCGCAAAAATATTTTCCGCAAACTGGAAGTAAATAATGTGCACGAGGCAACCAAATATGCTCTGCGCGCAGGGATAGTCGATGCAGCGGAATACTATATTTAATCAGACCATATCTTCCCCAGTCTTCACAATCTCGACTTTCAAAGTCTTGTGGAAAGGCGTAAAGCGGGAGATAACCATCACCACAATCGCAAAGATGAGCACGTAGCCGATAATCGTTTTCAAGGCAAGCAACAAGCTTTGCGATTGCAGTGTGGTGTAAAGGCTGTTTGTAGCCAGTTGCACGGCATCCGTCATGCTATGTCCCTGTGCCAGTGCATTATTGAGTGACTGGTTGTATTGCTGTGCCGCCAGCGGGTTATCGAGGCGCATATTCTCCGAGAGGATCGCCATATCCCGCAATTGCAGACGGTAAAGCATATTATTGAAGAAGGCCGACGACAGGGCAGGAGCTATCACCGAACGGCAGGTGATCAGGAAAAAGGCATTATATATCATCAGCTTCGGATTCATATCTTCCACCGCATACACACCGAAAGCGATAAACAAGATCATCATTCCCATTCCCCGGAGAAACATCGGAAGATACAACATTTCGTACCTCCCGTCCGGTGTGATCCCGAAATAGAGGATAGCCAGATAGATCACATAACACAGCATCCCTCCGGATATCAGTATCCTGAAACGCCACCGTTGCCAGCGGAACCACCAGAAACAGATCACCGCCCCGCAGATAAACCCCGGCAGCATCCAGAGATTCAGAAAGTTGGCATGTACGCTGTCTACCCGTATGATATTATTCATATAACTGGTCACCAGCGAACTGGTGGAAGAAAAGAACATCACCAACATCATGAAGAAATAGCCGATCAACGCCTTGCTGCTGTTCAGCACTTCCAGTTTCAGATACGGATTTTTCCGCGTCTTCTGCCGGAACTGGAATAACCAGACCAATACCGGCAGCGACAGCACATACACCGTGATTTTAGCGGACGAAAACCAGTCGAGTGTCTTCCCGTAGGTGGCCGACCAGATGGTGAAAAGCAGGATGGAGGCCATGAGCAGGATACTTTTCCAATCTATCTCTTTAAAAGGAAAATAGACAGGACGCCTGGCATACCGGAAGAACATCAGGATAAAAGAGATGGCAACCAGCAAGAGCAGGATAACGAAGTAATACATATACTGCCATTGGTAGTAATAGGCCAACTGTGCCGTGACCGCCATCGAGACCTGGCCTGCCGAGAACACGATCGGGTAGAAGTAAGCATAAAATTCGCTGCGCACATTCTGCGGACTGAAAAGCGGACGTATCATCAGGATGATCTCCAGCATGGCGAAACCTTTCAGAAAACCGATAAAGAAGCTGCATACGATAATGATATCCATCTGGTTCACCTGCGCACAGATAAAGCTGAGGATCACCTGCAACAAGAGGTTGATCAGCAGGATCGTTTTAGTGGTCACTACCGGACGCACTTTCGGGATCAGCGGATAAGCAACCGCCATTCCCGCCGATGTCGCATAGTAAGCCATGCTGATGTCTTCGCTCAACACACCCAGCGTTCCTGAAACTTCGGTGATAGTCCCGGTATAGGCTCCGTTGATCAGGATGATCGGCAGCATGACGGTAAAAGCCGTAACGATCCCCAGCCAGCGGGGGACCCAGGGGCGGATAGGGACATTCAGGGGTGTTTGTGTAGCCATTATGCTGTATTATTCAATGTCTTTTCAATGCTTCCGTTTCCACCATCATGCCGGCACGGAGCAGATTCATGTCTTCGGGCGAAACGTCAATCAGGTCGATGCGCACAGGGATGCGCTGTTGTATCTTGACGAAGTTGCCGGCAGAGTTATCGGTCGGGACGAGGGAGTATTTGGAGCCGGTCGCTTCGGAGATCGCCGTCACGGTGCCGTGGAAAATGCGGTCGTCTACAGCATCTACTTTGATGCGTACTTTCTGGCCGATGTAGATATGGCTGATTTGTGTTTCCTTGTAATTGGCGGTTATCCATTTGTCGTTGTTGCGGACGAGGTAGCTGAGGGTTTGTCCGGCTTGAACCAGTTGTCCGGTTTCCAGCGTGCGGCGTCCCATGTATCCGTCGAAGGGAGCGGTGACGACTGTATACGATAGGTTGAGCTGCGCCATCTCCAGGTCGGCTTCTTTGCGCAGGATGGCCGCCTTCACACTGCCGCTTTTCTTGCTCGTCTCCGAATATTGCGATTGGGCGGCACTCTTTTGGCGGAGCAGGGATTCGTAACGGGCTTTCATGGCTTCGTATTCAGCCTTGACCTGTTCGTATTGCTGTTGCGAGACGGACTCTTCGGCCAGGAGGTTGGCATAACGTCGATGGTCCTGTTTGAGTTGCCGGAGGCGGGCTTCCGTCTCGGCGATATTGGCCTCCTGTACGCTGATATTCACCTGGGAGGTTTCGATGCCGGAACTTAGTATGTCTTTGGAGGCCTGGGCATCGAGGAGGGCGGCTTCGGCATCTTTCAGCTTGATACGGTATTCCCGGTCGTCGAGGATCAGAAGGGTGTCGCCTTCCTTTACCTGCTGGTGCTCGGTGAAACGGACTTCCCTGATGTAACCCGGTACGCGGATATTGACGGGGGTGATATATTGATCCACTACGGCGTCATTGGTGATTTCGTAGTTGACATATTTCCAGAAGTAGTTGACCGTCCATGATATGCCGCCGAAAGCGAGCAGGATACATACGGTGTTGAGGGTGATATTCCTTATTTTCAGTCGCCTCAGTTGTTTTCTTTTTCTATGTAGTCCGGACATATTTGTCTGTTTTTAATTAAGTTATAAATTGCCGCACGCATGCATCAGTTGATAATAACTGTAGATGGCCTCGGTGCGTGCATTGGTCAATTGCAGTTCGGCTTCAAGCCTGACGCTGCTGGCATCGAGCAGGTCGGTCAGGATGGATAGCTGGTTGAGATAACGGTTGTTTACGATACGGTAGTTCTCTTCCGCTTGCCTGACCGACAGGATCAGTGCCTGTACGCGGTCGAGCGCTTCGTGATGCCTGATCCAGGCGCTTTTGACATTAATACGGATATCCTGGCGGATTTGTTCTTCCTTATTTTTCTGGATATTGACAATTTGTTTTACCTCATGCATCTTATGTTTATTCTGATAGAGGGATGACAGGTTGTAGGAGAGGCTTAAAGCGATATTCCAGTTGTTGGAGAAGACGTCTTCCATCGTAGTGCTCAGCGGGCGTGCCAAGGTATTGGCGGCACGTACCGAGAGTGAGGGCAGATAGTCGGCTTTTGACAGGAATATATCGTTTTCAGCCAGCTTCGTGTTGTAGCGGGCGATCTGTAATTCGGGATAGTTGAGGTAAGCCTGTTGGACGTAGGCATCATAGCTTTCCAGTGAAACGGCCGTGTAAAGCAATGCCGTGTCGGGTTGCAGGAGGAATGTTTCATCCAGTCCGAGCAAGACGTCAAGTTGCTGGGAGACGATTGCGATATTATCGTCTGCTTCGCGGCAGGCCAGCTGGTCGTTGGTGAGTTGCAGTTCACTACGCAACTCGTCGTTTCGGGTGACGATACCTTCTTTCTTCAGGCGGCGGATATCCTCAAGTCTGCGGGTGGACTCTTCCACGTTACGGGCAAATACGTCTTTTTGTTTGTAGAGGCTGAAAAGGTCCATATACTGACGGAGCAGGAGCAGTTTGACTTCGGCTTTGCTACTGGCCGAATTGAGTGCTGCAATCTGTTTCTCCAACGAGGCACGTTTGATATTATAATGTATTTTACCTCCGCGATAGACGGGTTGGGTTACTTCTACATTATAATTATGTGACCAGTCGGGCAGGTCGGGATGAACCGGTTGCGTCAGTCCCTGCCGGAAGACGGTAGACTGTCCGATATATCCGGTCGTCGCACCGATACTGATACCGGGCAGACGGGCCGTTTGCGCTGTTTTTTTCTTGTCGGCTGCGACGACTTCCTGCATGTGGGAGGCTTGCAGACGCAGACTGTTTTCCGTACCCAGGCGGAAGAGTTCGTCGAGGGTAAGAGAATAAGCCTGTTGGGAACAAGTCGCAACAGGCTTTCCTATAAACAGTAACAATAAAAAACTATATTTGATCAAATATCTCATTCAGTTTGCTTAGATGTTTCATACAGGCTTCCATATGTTTGGTGTTCATTTGTTGCCCGACCTGGGTGTACATGTCTTTCAGGAGGGATTTAATCTTGTCGGCCACCTTTTCTCCTTCGGGGGTGAGGTATATCAGTTTATTACGGCGGTCGTTGCAATCTTCCTGCCGTATAACCCATCCTTTCTTCTCGAGATTATTGATCAGGTTGGTGAGGCATGCTTTGTCTTTCGCTGTTTTTTCGGCCAGCGATTGTTGGCTGACTCCCTGTTCTTTCCACAAACAATGCATTACCTGAAGCATTTCAAAGGTCATATCGACGTTGTTGCTTTTCAGTATTCGCTGAATGGTCTGGCGGAATGTCATGCGTGTCCTTAATACTAGTAGATTAAGTTCGTGAGCTAATTCACTATCTGTCATACTTGCTGTTTTTATCGGCGCAAAGATAGATATTTATCGGATATTAGTCAAATATTTGACTAATTATGTGTGAAAAACTAAGGGAAAGAAGTTCGATATTTATCAGATTTGAACTATCCGATTATTGACCGGTTGTACCTGTCTCCCCTCTTGAGAGGGGGAAGGGGGTGTGTTATTGTTCGCCCTATAACTAGCTTTAACACACCCCTTATCCCCTCTCAAGAGGGGAATTGGTTACTCCCGGCACTATTAAGCAGATAGTTCATATTTTTCTAACAACGAAGCCCCGGAGGAAATCCCCCGGGGCTTGTTTTTGTCTGTCTTCGCTCTTCACAGAGATCGAACAGAAGAACTTTATTTCATTACTTTAGTATTAATATCGACCACTTGTTCACCCTCACGGGATAATTATCATTGTCCGAAGACAAGACACGCAGTCAAAATCTATTGATTATAAATAGTTTCTTATTTCACGATTGCTTTAACAGCAGGTTCACCTTCTACAGCTACAAATACTACACCTGCAGGAACAGAGATAGTAGCTTCGCTTGAAGTGATCACTGTGTTAGCTACTGCCTGACCAAGTACGTTGTTGATAACAACTTTCTTGCCCTGTGCACCCTTAACGATTACAGCACCATTAGTTGCTACTACGCTGATTGCAGAAGTACCGATAGTTTCGTTCTCTGTCGGAGTTGTAGCATTTTCAAAGTCAAATGTGAACGGAGTAGCCTGGTTGATACCTTCGTTGATTGCATCATCAGAACCTTCATGGTTACCGTTCTTGTTTGCTTTCTGAGCTAATACGGCAACACCGTCTTCTTCCTTCAACCAAGCAGCTGTTTCACCCTTGAATGCACCATAACCTGTTGCAGCTGTTTCGATATAGAACTGATTTTCTACAGCTGAACCGTCACCTTCGAAACCAACTCTTCTCAAAGCAAATGCAGCTTTGTTAGCATCGTCAGCCTTAGTTACATCAATTACAGCCAGGAATACTTCGTTATCCTTGAAATATTTCGGATTGATATATTTGTGACCATCCTGTTCGATAGCGATAACAGTCTTGCTGTCTTTCTTTTCCCATGCTTTCAAACCTAATGTATAGTCAGATTTCAGGATATACAGCTTATCTCCTTTATGGATTGCTTCTACAAATGCCAAACGAGTTTTGTTGTTATGTTTGAAGATGCTGGCATTCTGGAGCTTATTGATGTTTTCATACAGGTCAACTGAATCCTGCAAGTTGATCATGAAACGACCAGCCAGGTAACCATCATAAGATTCTTCGTGTCCGCAAGAAGGATTCAATCCGTGAGGAGCTTCGATATTACCGTCTTTACAGAATGTGTAAGCAGGTACGCTATCCGGATCAACAACAAACATATACAACGGTCTGTAATCATCTTTCTTTGCAAGGTCGATATATACAGACGGAGCTTCCGGAGTTACATTCTTCGGCTGAACACCTACGAAATTCATACCTTTACCTGCTGAGTAAACAGAACCAGCATCTTCATACAAGAATGCCTGATACGGTTCTTTCTGGATATTAGCAGGAACATAAACCTGTTCGTCAGCCAACTGTACATAGATATGACTCTTAACCGGTTTGATATCGAAGATTGTAGTAGTCGTTGTACCCATTGATGTGCACAGATCATCCACTTTCATTTCATTGCTGATCGGTTGACGACGTAATACCTGCAGAGCTTCACCTTTTGCATTTGTGAGGATCATTGCATAATAATGAGCGCCATTTGCATGTGCATCTTCTTTGAATGCAAACCAAGCCATTGTCAAAGAAGGATCGCTTGTAACATCTTCTTCGTATTTAGCTACAAACTTATGATTCTGATCCAATGCGATATACTTGTAATCGTTATCGATCTGGTTAGCATCTTTAATCTTCAGTCTGTAGATAGTCTTCGTCCAACCGTTTGCCGTAACAGATGTTGCGTTATCCAACTGGAATTCCAATTGTTCTTTAGCAATTGTCAATGTGTCATTTACATCTGCTGTCAGGAACATTTCATTGTTCAAACCATCAATCAGGTTGAATACGTAAGTTGTATCGGTAACTTGTTTGCCGCTCAGGTCCAGATAACCTCTTGTAGCATCTTTTACGTCATCGAAATAGATTGTATCGCCACAGTTCAGGAAGTTATAAGCTGCACCATGCTGGCTCAGACCTTCCAGATAATTTACATTAGCATCTTTTGTATGATCGATAAAGTAATATTTACCGGCAACAACATTACCTTCAGCATCTTTCACATTGTAAAGCTGACCTGTAAATGCTACATTTGCAAATTCGCGGTTAGTAATGCTTACGCGCGGAGTTTCATTGTCTTGAGGAGCAGTTCTGTTATCACATCCCAGTTGTTTAACCACCCACTGAGTTGCAGGCATATGATTGAAGTCCTGTTCGTTTTCTTTTACATCATAATACATATGTCCGGCAAAATCGGAAACGATATATGAACCGTCTACTCTCTTTTCACCCTGGCTAGCTGCTTTTGCTGTAGACAAACGAACAAAGTAAGTACCGTCCACTTTTGAAGCACGAGCCAAATAAGAGTAATCGTGATCGAAACCGATACGGATCAGCATATCAGCCTGCTTGTTAGTTACATAAGCCTTACCATTTCCTTTTGAATTAATAGCCAGACCAGCATTAGCGAATGCACCTCCCTGATAAGTACGGGCACGGCCAACTGTAGGAACGACAGAACCATCAGACAAATAAGCGATTGTGATTGCAACCGGTTCGTTTTCGGCTTTCTTTACACCTGTATTATCTGCAGCTGTCATAGCACCTGTACCGCGGGCTTTACCTTCGTTTACAGAGTTATAGAACTGCTTAGTTGTAGCACTTGCCAATGATGTTGCAGTCCATGCAGTACCTGCCTGGTATTCAGCTACAGACATAGAAGAAGCATTCCACGGTTCGATAACCAAGCTATCCTGAGTCGGGAAATAAGTGAACTTAAAGATAGAACGAGCATTATATGCAGTCAGTTTTGTATAATCAGGAGCCGGAGCATTCACCAATTTCAGGTTGGGGCTCTTTTCCGGATTCAACTTATTTGCTTCATAAGCTTCTGTTGATACCATCAATACAGAATCAGGTTCAGTAATTGCAGCCTTCTTTACTCGCAATGCGATATTGAAACCTGCATAATCGGAGATATTTACATTACCTTCCAATCCGGAATAATCATGTTCTTCCGCAACATATCCTTTTTCTCTTACGAAATAATCATAATCAGCAGCAAGTTCCACTTCGTCTTTTGTTCCTGAATTGAATACATCAAAGATTGCCTTATTCCAATTATCTCCGGCAACACTATTACCGTATTCCCATGAACCATCAGCATCGATCATGCTATTGATATCATTAGCAGAAAGAACTTTAGCACCAGCTACAACCGGTGTCAAAGCAATTACATTCTGGTCTGCCATGTTTACACCGGCATCTGCATCTGAATATTCAACAGCAACAACGTCACCAGATGCATTCTGAGCTAAAGCAATTACTTTTTTAGAATTCGTATCATGTACAAAAGCCCATAATTTCTGTGCATCAAATGTACCAGTTGTTTTTTCTGCGATATTATACCAAGTCCATCTGTCGATACAACCGTCTACTAATGTTTTCTCTACAGCACCTGAGATCTTTGAATCAGCAGTAAGAGTTCCTCCTGCAACAGCATTCTTATGATCAAATGTCAGAGGATAGCCTGTTTCTTTATTGATGAATCTGAAGTTAACACCGTTAGAAGCATCTTCCTGCACATCGATTTTCCACAATGAAGAGGTTAATTTTGCGCCTATTTCTTGTGTTTCGTCAATGCTTACTACCTTTAAATACAATTTACCAGTTTTATAATCTCTAGCCTGCACAAGAACCTTCGGAGTTCTGATATACGCATTTTCGCCAAGTACATCAGTCTCTGCATTTTCATTTACCACCAATTGGTAGTACTTGTTTGAATCAAATTTATTGATTTTAGTAACAGCAATCTGATCCAAGCTTGCTGCAGTTACATCTTGGGTGCGAAACGGTACTTCCCAATCACTCTTATTCGCATGCTGAGCACTTGCGACAGTAATTGATCCTACCAATAACGCTCCCGTCATCAAAGTAGAAAACTTTTTGTTCATAATCTTTCGTTTAATATTAATAATAGTGTTATTTAAAAAGTCTTTTAACCTCAGATCAGGAACGTTTCTAAGAGCAGATGACTAGAGAAAACGTTCCTTTTTTCTAGTCATTGTTTTTTGCCCATTTTGTCTTTGTGGTCAAAAGGATGATTTTCGTACTAGTTTTGCTATTCTGTTGATAAGAAAGGATATAGGAAAGGAAAAAATATTTTGAAAAAGATTGGAGGATTAAAAGAATGTAGTAACTTTGCTGGCTAGAAAAAAGGAACGTTAAAATTAGTCATTCACTTTTTATAATCCATCCCTTATTATTCAACAGTTTATCTATTATTTTCTCCTCTCTTCATATACATAAATATGTACCCACGCGCATTTCATAATACACTGTGTTCCAACACCTACTTTTTCAGTTTTTTGCCGAGAATTGTTAAAAGATAGGATTTAGCCTGTTTTAGGGGGAATAAGCGGGGGATTTTCATTCATACAAAAAAGGCTATCGTTTGAAACGACAGCCCCATCATTATTTTTAGAAAGGTTTTTACAGATTATTGATTTCTTCTCCAGGTTTATTCATATTCTTTTGATCCAAAGGCTACAGTATAAACATTTCTTCCAATACATCAATCAGGCTTTCTCTTTCATCTTCGTTCAATACACCTGCTTGCTTTCCTATCCTCAATTTATCGACAGTCCGAATCTGGTCGGTGGCTATCATACCCTCTTTTCCGTCTAAAGTACACTTCACCCGCCAAGGATAAGGAGTGAGTGTCGATGTCAAGGGAATAATTATAACCGTATTCAAATGGCGGTTCAACTCATCCGGTGATACGACAACTGCCGGCCTAATTTTATTAATCTCACTTCCTTTTGTCGGGTTAAAGTCGACCCAATAGATACCAAATCTTTCTACCATTCCAGTCCCTCCATCTTCTCATCCTCTAATATATCCGGCATAATCAGGTTATCATCTCCGGCTGCATGCATCTGTGATGCGGCAGCTTCCCAATTCCTACGTGGGACAGGCTTGATAATAATACTGTTGTTCCTATGTGTGATTGTTACCGGATCTTTAGCCGACAAATTCAAGCGCTTTAGAATACTAGCTGGTAATATAACGCCCATACTGTTTCCGATTTGTACGATATTTCTTTCCATACTACCACATGTTATAACATTTATACTACACAAATATAGTAATAAAGATATCTAGTTATAACATAACCCTGTTAAAGGTTGTTATCTAGCAGCCTCATTCAACAAGTATTTATGTTAAATTGCTATGTTGTAGAACACATTTCCTGCAAAGCTGTTATCTTTGCAGTGTCTATTTAAACAGTAAAGAGATATGCTAAAACAAGCATTTTACATTCTGTTCTTCTATTTTACCGGAGAGTTTATCAGCTCCTTTATCGACGGTTTCATTCCGGGAAGCGTGATCGGTATGATATTGTTATTCCTGGCATTGGTCTTTAAGCTGGTAAAGCCTGCCAACGTAAAAAAACTATCCACGATCCTCACTGAAAACATGGGGTTGTTCTTCCTTCCCGCAGGCGTCGGGCTTATGACGTCGCTGGGAGTCATATCACAATATTGGGTAGTTATTCTTACTGCCTCCGTGGTCAGTACAATCCTGGTGATAGCGAGTGTCGCACTTATCCAACAAAAACTCGGCAAGGAGGTCGGAAGCAATGAATAACCTCGCGCAATCGGAAGTATTTTCACTCACATTGGTGATCGGTACTTATATGGCGGCATTAGCTTTGTATAAGAAAACCCGTATCAGCCTGCTGCACCCGCTGTTGACATCTATCCTCGTTATTATTGCCGTACTGAAAATGATGGGAATCGAATATGAGTCTTTCCAGCGGGGAAGCCATCTGATCCATTTCTTGCTGGGACCATCGGTTGTCGCATTAGGATTTGTCTTATACGAACAGATGCAATACCTGAAAGGAAATGTGATCTCTATCCTCACCTCCGTATTCGTCGGAGCCATTATCGGCATCGTGAGCGTGATCGTGATCGGCGACCTGATGGGAGCCGACCAGGCATTGATCGCCACCCTCCAACCGAAATCCGTTACAACTCCTATCGCTATGGGTATTGCCGAAAAGGCCGGAGGAATGCCTTCGTTAACAGCCGTTATCGTTGTAGCAGTAGGTATATTCGGCAGTATTGTCGGCCCGTTCGTGATGAAAGTATTAGGTATTGAAAGCCGGATCGCCAAAGGGCTGGCATTGGGCGCATCATCACATGGACTGGGAACTTCCGTTGCCATACAGATCGGAGCTGTCGAAGGTGCACTGAGCGGACTGGCTATCGGCCTGATGGGAATTATGACCGCCATTCTGGTCCCGGTAATCAGTTTTATCATTTCCCTGTTTTAGGATAACACCTTCTTCTGTGCCTTCTGAAATCATATCAGACTGATTTGCAACCTATTTCTGAATAAAAACATAGGCATATATTGGTACTTTAAGAGGAAAACACTACTTTTGTACCCGAAAATGACCGAAGACAATTCAAAAAAACATTATAAATAAAAATATTCATATGATTAATTCACAAGACATTAAAAAAGGGACTTGTATACGTTTGGACGGTAAACTCTATTTCTGTGTAGACTTTCTTCACGTAAAACCGGGAAAAGGTAACACAATTATGCGTACTACATTGAAAGACGTAGTAAAAGGAGGCCAGATCGAACGCCGCTTCAATATCGGTGAAAAACTGGAAGATGTACGTGTAGAACGTCGTCCTTACCAATATACTTATGCAGAAGGCGAACATTACCACTTCATGAATCAGGAAACATTCGATGACGTAATCATCGACAAAGACTTGATTAACGGAGTAGATTTCATGATCGAAGGTCAGATTGTGGAAGTTGTTTCCGATGCATCTACAGATACTGTTCTTTTTGCTGACATGCCTACCAAAGTACAGTTGAAAGTAACTTATACAGAACCGGGTGTAAAAGGCGATACTGCTACAAACACACTGAAACCGGCTACCGTGGAATCTGGTGCAGAAGTTCGTGTTCCGTTATTCATCAATGAAGGCGAAATCATCGAAATCAACACAACAGACGGTTCTTACGTAGGACGTATCCGTGAATAATATTTATATATTGTAAGGGCGGTTTTATGGACTGCCCTTCTATTTTTTCTTATCCAAAACATATTGCTATGAAAATAAAAGAATGGGCAGCAGAAGACCGCCCGCGCGAAAAAATGTTACTCAAAGGTGTCGCCTCTCTCAGTGATGCCGAACTTTTAGCCATCCTCATCAGTTCGGGTAACAGCAATGAAACAGCCGTACAGCTATCGCAGCGTATCCTCAACACGGCAGACAATAATCTGAATGCATTGGCAAAACTGACAATCCGGGAACTGATCTCCGGCTTCAAAGGTATCGGTGAAGCGAAAGCGATCACAATATGCGCTGCACTCGAGCTCGGCAAACGCCGCAACCTGTCTGATCCGGTCCTGCGCCAGTCGATCCGGAGCAGCCACGACGCCTACTCTTTGTTTCACCCCTTGCTCTGCGATTTACCTCACGAAGAATTATGGATTGCCCTGACAAACCGGGCCGGAAAAGTGACCGGAAAAACCCGGATCAGCCAGGGAGGAACGGCCGAAACCTCCGCCGACCTGCGCATCATACTGAAAACAGCTATCAACGCACTGGCTGCCGGTATTATTCTCTGCCATAATCATCCTTCGGGAAACACTCACCCGAGTTCGCAGGATGACTCCCTGACCAAACGCCTGCATAAGGCCGCCGAATTACTTGAAATAAACTTATTAGACCATATTATCCTTGCCGACGGCAGCTACTTCAGCTATGCAGACGAAGGACGACTGGGGTTGTAAACATTTTATCTTTTCTATGGTTTACTATATAGAAGATATTAATGTATATTTGCATTCAAATTAAAAGAAGATGAACAACGAATTCCTCCAAACAGAAGAAGCGATTGTCGCCATGCTGAAAACGGTATATGATCCGGAAATACCGGTCAACGTATTCGATCTCGGCCTGATTTACAAAGTGGATATAGACGACGAAAAGAACGTCCGCATAGATATGACCCTGACGGCTCCGAATTGCCCGGCCGCCGATTTTATTCTGGAAGATGTCCGCATGAAAGTGGAATCGGTAGATGGGGTGAACAACGTGGAAGTCAACCTCGTATTCGAACCGGAATGGGATAAGGATATGATGTCGGAAGAAGCGAAACTCGAACTAGGTTTCCTATGAATACATCCCGGAAGAAAATATATTTTGCCTCGGACGCCCATCTGGGCGCCCGTTTTCATAAAGACCCGCTGGCCGTTGAGAAAAAGTTGGTGCGTTGGCTCGACAGCATCAAAGACGAAGCTATGGCAATCTATTTTCTGGGAGATATGTTCGACTACTGGTACGAATATAAATATGTAGTACCCAAAGGATTTACCCGTTTCCTCGGCAAGCTGGCCGAATTATCGGACAGCGGCATCGAAATCCATATTTTTATCGGTAACCACGACATCTGGATGTTCGATTACCTGCCCAATGAAATCGGTGCAGTGATCCATCGGGACGTATTGACGACCGATCTGCTGGGCAAGCGTTTCTTTCTCGGCCATGGCGACGAAGTGGACTACCGCAGCAAAGCCTTCCGCTTTATCCGTGCCCTTTTCCGTAACAAATTCTGCCAGTGGCTTTATGCCGGCATTCATCCCCGCTGGACTTTCGGTTTTGCCCTCGGCTGGTCACTGAGCAGCCGTAAAAGCGGACTGGAAAAAGAAAATGCACTCGAATATAAAGGTGAGTCAGCTGAATATCTGGTTCTATTCGCTAAAGACTATCTGAAAACACATCCGGACATCAATTTCTTTATTTTCGGGCATCGTCATATCATGCTCGACCTAATGCTTTCACGCACCTCCCGCCTGCTGATCGCCGGCGACTGGATGACACTCTTTTCTTATATCGTATGGGATGGCGAAAATCTGTTCCTTGAACAGTTCGAACTAATTGAAGATTAAAAAAACTGCCCCAACCGGTGTCAGAGCAGTCTAAACACTAATCCTGTGTTTTGTAAGCTGTGAGGATTAGTTATTATTAACCGGATGCAAGTTACACAGTTTTCTCTAATTATAGACAAAAACAAGAGGATTATTTTTCCGAAGTCTTACCGGATAGCACAAAATCGCGTATCAGGCCAATGATTACCAACAAATAAAAAATAGTCATCGGTACTCCCAGATAATGAATCAATGTCTCGTTGAGCGAAGTACAAAGTGCATAAGAAAAGAAAGAGACAATAGGAATCCCCACTGCATAATAGAATTTCCGGGGGAAATACAACATATAAACAACAGCCAGCAAATCACCCGCATACATATATCGTTCATGCATTCCTGGCAAAATAAAAGGAAAAATCACAGCCGAAAGCAATGCCAACCGGACCAAATACTCGTTCGTCAAATTAACCGGACGTTTCCAGGCCAGATATCCACCTCCTATTAACGCGAACAAAAAAGTAAACAGTATTCCTATCCATTTTACCGGTTCGTAGTAATCATTGCTGATCCACATATAAATATTGGGAAACTGTAAAGAAAGTTCCTCATAATGCGATGACTGTTTTACAAACACAGACAATAAATCCATCAACGGCCGACCGGCTATATAAGAAGGAAAAACCGATACCAGATAAACAGCAGGAATCAACAAAAAATAATACCATTTAATCCTGTTCCTCAGCAACAAAACAAAGAAAAAAGGAAAGAGAAGTACAGCCTGTAATTTAAAGGAAAAAGAAATCCCCAGAAACAAAACGGAAAGAAGCGAGCGCTTCTTCATCACAAAATAAATACTTCCCAACAGGAAAGAGGCATAAATAGAGTCGCATTGAGCCCAGTAGGAACTATTAATCAGGACTGTCGGAAGAAGTGGCACCACGGCAAACGCACACCATCTCACCCAATTTTCCTTATATTTCTGATAAGCAATCGCCCCCACAAACTAAGCAGCCACATACTCAAAGAGAACAGACAACAATTTAATCCCCACTAAAGGAGCTACCCCAAGCTTAGCTATCAGTAATAAAAAATACAGATAAGCCGGTGTGTAATTAGCAAACGGATAACGGAAAGCCTCAAAATAACCGTTCGACTTGATAAATTCCACCCACGGCAGAAGGAAAAAAGTATAATCCCCCGGTTGAGGGTAAAAAGGAAGCATACATAATTTTACTACTATGCCGAACAAAATCAACAAAGCCAGAAACTTTTTGTTTCTGAAAAGAGAAAACAAAAAAGAGATAATTTTCTGCATAATAGTAGTCTTTAATGAAAAGACCGGAGAAAAGCTTTTACACCCTTCCTCGGTCTTTATCAATTACCAATATTTATTTACCTAATATATCCATTGTATCGGAAGCAATCATATACTCTTCGTCAGTCGGCACAACGATAATTGTTACCTTACTGTCCGGAGTGCTGATCACCATTTCTTCACCACGCATACCTTCGTTCTTTTCAACGTCGATCTTCATGCCCATGAATTCCATGTTTTCACATACAACACGACGAGTAGCCCATTGGTTTTCACCTACACCACCAGTCCATACCAGGATATCGCAACCACCCATAGCAGCAGCATATGCACCGATATATTTCTTGATGCGGTAGTTATAAATATTCAATGCCATGATAGCACGCTTATCGCCTTCGGCAACAGCGGCCTCAATCTCACGCATATCGGAAGAAATACCGGAAAGTCCCTGTACACCGCTCTGTTTGTTGATCAGATCGGACAAACCTTTGGCATCCAGCTTTTCCTTATCCATGATGAATGTAAGTGCGCCTGCATCTACATCACCGCAACGGGTTCCCATCAGCAAACCTTCTACCGGAGTCAGTCCCATAGAAGTATCTATACTCTTACCGTTTTTAACAGCTGCGATAGAACCACCGTTACCTACGTGAGCCGTAATGATACGCTGTTCTTCATAAGGAACACCCAGGATATCGCAAGCACGTTTTGATACATAGCGATGACTGGTTCCGTGGAAGCCATAACGACGGATACCATATTTCTTATACAAAGAATAAGGCAGACCGTACATATAAGCATAATCCGGCATTGTCTGGTGGAAAGCAGTGTCGAACACACCCACCTGACGGATTCCCGGGATCAATGCGCTCATGGCACGGATACCTTTCAGGTTTGGCGGGTTATGAAGCGGTGCCAGATCAATACACTCAACCATTTTACCGATCACTTCCGGAGTAATTTCCACACTACTGCTGAATGCTTCACCACCGTGTACCACACGATGACCTACAGCATCAATTTCGTTAAACGACTTGATACAGCCGTATTTATCGTCAGTCAGCACACTCAGGATGAACTCGATAGCTGCATTGTGTTCAGGCATTTCTTTTTCGAGAATCACTTTCTTGCCATCCGGCTGAGTGAATTTCAGGAAAGAACCCGGCAAACCCAGTTTCTCTACGCCGCCCTGTGCCAGTACTTCGTGTGTGTCCATATTGAACAGCTTGTACTTAACAGACGAGCTTCCGCAATTTAATACTAATATCTTCATATCTTTCTTGTTGTGTCTTTTTATTTTTTAGCAGCTTTTAAGCCGATAGACTGGTTGCTGGCGATAGCAACCATCTTATAAATATCATCTACTGAACAACCGCGTGACAGGTCGTTAACAGGAGCAGCCATACCCTGAAGGATCGGGCCTACAGCTTCTGCGTCACCCAGACGCTGAACCAGTTTATAAGCAATATTACCTACTTCCAGTGTCGGGAATACCAGTACGTTAGCCTTTCCTGCCACTTCGCTGCCCGGAGCCTTCAATGAAGCAACCGATTCTACCAAAGCTGCATCCGACTGCAATTCGCCGTCGATCTTCAGTTCCGGAGCCATTTCTTTCGCCAGACGGGTAGCCTCAACTACTTTGTCTACCATTTCGTGAGAAGCACTGCCTTTCGTAGAGAAGCTCAACATGGCCACACGCGGTTCAACACCAACGATATCGCGGGCTGTTGCAGCTGTTGCTACAGCGATACTTGCTAGTTCCGGAGCAGTAGGATTCGGCATTACAGCACAGTCGGCAAAAACCAAAAGACCTTCTTTTCCGTATTCCGGTTTCTTTGTAAACATAAGGAATGCACCTGATACGCAACTCATGCCCGGAGCAGTCTTGATGATCTGCAAAGCAGGACGAAGCACGTTACCTGTCGTATTCTGCGCACCGGCAATTTCACCGTCGGCATCACCGGCCTTGATCATCAGGCAGGCAAGGAATAAAGGATCTTCTACCATAACGGCTGCCTTTTCAGGAGTCATACCTTTTTTCTGGCGCAATTGGAAAAGCAGGTCGGCGTAAGCGGCTTTCTTTTCATGATTTTTGGGGTCAACAATAGTAGCCTGTCCGATGTGGTTCAGACCGTAGTTTGCTGCCAAAGAAGAAATCTCGGCAGGATTTCCGATCAAAATGATGTCAGCAACTCCATCGGCCAATAAACGGTCGGCGGCTTTTAATGTTCTTTCTTCTGTTCCTTCGGGAAGAACAATGCGCTGCTTGTCAGCTTTAGCGCGTGCAATAATCTCTTGCATTAAATCCATAGCGGAAGATATTTTTATAGAATTTAGTAATTGCTACTGTTTGCGGGTACAAAAGTAGACAAAATGCAACATAGAGTTTGCAAAAAGTGCAAAAGAATTGCATCCCGACCTGCCACTTTCAGAACATTTAACAGTAATTCACGACTTCACGCTCTCCGGAAAGGATTTGCTGAAGTTCTTCGGCTGAGATATTGATTGCCAACTTGCCGTTATGAGCCACAGATATCTTGCCGCGTTCCTCCGATACGATAATAATCAAAGCATCCGTATCCAGCGACATTCCCAGTGCCGAACGATGGCGCAAACCCAGGTCTTTCGGCAGATTGGCGTTTTGCGCAACCGGCAGGATACAGCCGGCTGTCTTGATCCTTCCGTCTGCTATGATCATGGCACCATCATGCAAAGGACTGTTTTTGAAGAAGATATTTTCTATCAGACGGGCATTCACATCAGCATTGAACATTTCGCCGGTATGTTCATAAACCGACAGGTCCACATCTTGTTGGATAACGATCAGGGCACCGGTCTTTTTACGCGCCATATTCATACAGGCCAAAACTACCGGAGCGACAAACTTACCTTCACTCTCCTTATCCGCTCCTCTTTTTGAAAACAGTTTCCCCAGAAACTTCCAGCCGCGGTGCGAACCGAGGGCCAGCAGGAAACGCCTGATTTCATCCTGGAACAATATAACCAGTACGACAAAACCGACACTGATAAACTTATCCAGTATGGCGCCCATCAAACGCATTTCCAACACCTGCGAAACCAGGATCCATACAACAATAAACGAAACGACCCCGCTAAAGATTGCCAGCGTGCCCGAACTTTTCATCAGTTTGTATGTCTGATAAAGGAAAAAGGCTACCAGCAGTACATCAATCAGGTCTTTTATTCCGAAATGCATCCACATAATATTATGAGTTGATAGTTAACAATTGACAGTTAACAGTTTTGGAGACCAGCTTCACCGCTTCTACAGCAGCTTTCACATCATGAACACGAAGAATATCGGCTCCGTTTATCAGTGCCAGCGTATTCAGTACCGTAGTCCCGTTCAAACTGTCGGCAGGTGTTCCTCCTAGGAAACGGTAGATCATACTTTTGCGGGATATACCGACTAAAAGGGGAAGATCAAACACGCCGAACTCCTGTAAACGATTCATCAAAAGGTAATTTTGATCGACCGTTTTGCTGAAACCGAACCCTGGGTCAAGGATAATATCGTTTACCCCCAGCAAACGAAGTTCACGTACTTTCGATGCGAAATACAACATGATCTCTTCCATCATATCCGTATAACCGGTATGCTGCTGCATTGTCTGGGGGGTTCCGCGCATATGCATCATAATATAAGGAACATTCAGTCCGGCAACAGTACCGAACATAGCCGGATCCAATTCGCCGCCCGATATATCGTTTATGATGGCAACACCATAATCCTCCACACATTTACGGGCCACATCAGCGCGAAATGTATCGACCGATACGACAGCCTCCGGATAATGTGCGTTCAATATCTTTAAGGCAAAAACCAGCCGTTCCATCTCTTCTTCCGGCGAAACCTCCTCTGCATCGGGGCGGGACGAATATCCGCCGATATCAATGATCTGACCGCCTTCCGACAATATAGCCTGTATGCGTTCTTCGATATCTGCTTCCGTTTGTTTACGGCTTCCGGCATAAAAAGAATCAGGGGTAACATTCAGAATCCCCATCACTACCGGGGTAGAGAGCGACATGAGTGTTCCCTTAATATTGAGCGTTTTATCTGACATTCCAATTTTATATTTCCAGCAAAGATACACGATTCTCACTGAAATCTTCCCTCTTCATTCCTCATTCTTCATTTAATTACTACTTTTGCTCTCCAATAATCAGCAAACGAAAGAAAGCTATGAGTATTTCAGAACTGTATGAATTATTTATACACCATCCGAAAATAACGACAGACAGTCGCAATTGTCCGCGTGGTTCTATCTTTTTCGCCCTGAAAGGGGAAAGATTTGACGGAAACCAATACGCAGAAAAAGCACTGGCTACAGGTTGCTCTTATGCCGTGATCGATAACCCGGACTATGTCACAGGCGAACGCACCATCCTGGTCGACAATGTATTGACAGCCTTACAACAGTTGGCTCACCGCCATCGTAAAGTATTAGGTATTCCCATTATCGGTATTACCGGAACAAATGGGAAAACGACCACCAAAGAATTACTGGCGGCCGTATTATCCACCAAGTTCAACCTGCTTTATACCGAAGGCAACCTGAACAATCATATCGGTGTTCCCCTGACCCTGCTTCGACTGACACACGATCATGAGATGGCAGTTATCGAAATGGGTGCCAGTCATCCGGGCGATATCAAAGAACTGGTAGAAATCGTTTTGCCGAACTACGGAATCATTACCAACGTCGGACGCGCCCACCTGGAAGGTTTCGGTTCCTTTGAGGGTGTAATAAAAACAAAAGGGGAATTGTATGACTATATCCGCCGCACAAAGGGAAAGATATTTATAAAGAAAGAAAATAAAGACCTCCAGGGGATCGCTAAAGGGATCGAACAAATCACTTACGGGGCAGACGATACTTCGTTCGCTTCAGGTCATGTGATCAGCTGTAACCCGTTCCTCACTTTCGACTGGAAACAACAGGGGAAAATTCATACTGTAGATACGCACCTGATCGGGGCATATAATCTGGATAATGTGCTTGCCGCCGTCGCCATAGGCCGTTACTTTAAAATTCCGGCAGAACGCATCAGCCGCGCCATTGCCGCTTACGAGCCGACAAACAACCGGTCGCAGTTAAAAGAGACAGCAAGCAACACCTTACTGATCGATGCTTACAACGCAAACCCCAGCAGCATGAAAGTCGCGTTAGAGAACTTTACAGCCATGCCGGTATCCCCTAAAGCCGTCATTTTGGGTGACATGCGTGAACTGGGGCCGGCTAGCGACGAATTGCATGCCGAAGCGATAGAAGAAATCAAAGCCGGAAAATTCGATAAAGTATTCCTCTGCGGAGAACATTTCCAAAAAGCAGGCAAAGACTTTGACACCTATGCCACAACAGAGGAATTGATCGACACATTAAAAGCCAACCCGTTAAAAGGATACCATATCCTGATCAAAGGTTCACACGGGATGGCATTGGAAAAGACAATAGAAGTTCTGTAATAACTGTCTGTCCTGTTTGCTTGCCGACAATTGTCGGCAGGCCTGCTCACAATTATCGACAGGTTTGCTCATAATTGTCGACAAGCCTGTCCATAATTATCGGTAGCCAATATGATCAAGTAGTTCCTTCCTCCTGATTATCCATAAACAATACCTTCTTCAGCTTCTGATACAGGAAAGACAATACGAGCAGGATAACTCCCAGCATGATAAATACAATGATCTTACCAACCGTCGGTAGTAACCACAGATCGACAACAGGAAAATCAATAAGATAATCTTAATTTAATGAACGCAACTAAAATACGGATTAATTTAAATTACAGGCTATCCATAATCCTTCTTTGTTTCTCAAAAAACAAAATACGCTGTTGTTCACCACTGACCGATATCATGGTAGAGGCTTTCAGCAATGACTGAAGCCAGTTACGGACAATCTCATAGGCCTTTTCGTCCTGCGAAACAACCGTATTCAAAATAAATGCCCGAATGATGCTGATCCGGAAATTCTGTGAATCCAGATAACTATAACTGGCATCAAAATTAATATTCGAAATATAAAACAAAACCGGATTACCAGTCTCATTATATACCCCACGGGTTGCCATTAATTCCATATTATCGAGGAAACGGAGTAAATCCTGTTTTAAAAGACGGATATTTTCAGTATCTATCAGATGGATACTGCGACAATATAATATATCATTCACTATGTATTGAAAAATCAACGGATCCCAGATATAAGTAGTCTTCCCAATATGTTTCGATTCCGCCGCAGTTATCCGCTGAACCTCCAACAGTTTCTCCGAAGGTTCTATATCGCAGAAATGAACCGCCCTATCCGAATGGCCATACTGATTATACCATTTACAGAGATAAAAACGGGTTATATAATCGTAATCAAGTAAGAAAGTGGTAGGAAGCACGTTCATACACTCCACCCCGCAGGAAGACGGATCGGTGCCAGCTTCCCGCAACCGTTCGTTATACATTTCCCACATTTTAAAATCATCCTCTATCGGTTCCACATACTCCACCAGACTCAGCTGATAAGGACGACTCTTTGCCGCACATCCTCCGACCAGATTATCCAACGAGACCCCAAACTTATTGCAGATCGCAGCTATCTCTGCAAAAGAAAAAGCCACATCGCCCCTCATACGGCGGTACACAGCTTCTCTTTCTATACACAGTAAATCAACCAAAGCATTGGTCAGGGTCGCTTTATGTGGCATTTTCTCTCTGATCGCGCTGATTAACTTTTCGTAAATCAGGTCTTTACTCATAATAACAATTTTAATGATTGCCAGTAGACAAAAATAATAAAAATAAAGAACCATTCCTACCAATACTCATTTTTGACTACTTTTGTACATTTATAAACAATATAATAATATGCACGATCTTTGTTGTATAGGTCATATCACACTGGATAAAATTGTGACCCCTAAAAATACAGTACACATGGCGGGAGGAACCGCATTTTACTTCTCCCATGCAATCAAACATTTCAACGACATCGATTATTCGTTGATCACGGCTTTAGCCGAATCGGAGATGAAAGAGGTTGATAAGTTACGATCGGAAGGAATCGATGTGGCGGTTATGCCCAGCAAACATTCCGTTTATTTCGAGAACATCTACGGAGAGAACCAGGATAACCGCACGCAGCGGGTTCTGGCGAAAGCAGACCCGTTCACAGTCGATTATCTGAAAGATATACAGGCCAAGATCATACATCTGGGAAGCCTGCTAGCCGACGATTTCTCACTGGATGTCGTGAAGTACATGGCTGAAAAAGGACTCGTATCCGCCGACTCTCAAGGTTATCTGCGCGAAGTCCGTGATAAGAAAGTCTACGCTGTGGACTGGACAGAAAAGGAAGAAGCATTAAAATATATCCATTTCCTGAAAGCAAACGAACATGAAATGGAAGTGCTCACAGGCCACGACGATGTTGTCGGTGCTGCATTGAAAATGTATGAATGGGGAGTAAAAGAAGTACTGATCACGTTGGGCAGCCTGGGCTCTGTTATATACGATGGAAAGACATTCCATAAAATACCGGCCTACAAACCCAGAGAAGTGGTTGATGCCACCGGCTGCGGCGACACTTATATGACCGGTTACCTGTATCAGCGTGCCAAAGGTGCTTCCATAGATGAAGCTGGCCGCTTTGCCGCCGCCATGTCCACCATCAAGATCGAAGCCTCCGGTCCCTTCAGCGGAAGCAAAGAAGATGTCATCCATTGCATGGAGACGGCGGAACAGAAGTTTCCGGAAATTTAGACGAGCCTGTAAAATTCCCCATATTTTTTATTGTGTGGGGAATTTTCCCCAACTAGAAAGGGGAATAATCCCCATTGCAATGGGGAAAATAGACTTATCTAAACGCCTTGCTGAACGTGGTCATCAACAGAATACAAAGTCCCAGCAAACCGACCACCATATAAGCATATTCCATATTAAAAGCCTGCGAGATTGCTCCGATCAGTAATGGTGCGACAAGCGAACCGATAAAACTGATACTTGAAAGAATGGTAAGCGCAATCCCTACCGGTGTTTTCGACTTTGCCCCGACAAGGCTATAAATAGTAGGAACCATACTCGAAATTCCCAGTCCGACCAACATGAATCCGAATGAGTTGACAATCACCTTCAAGGCCATCGAATCAACTGTACTGCCCAATAAGGCAGAAGTAAAGAACCCGATAAAAATAAAAGCACCGGACAACTGCAACACCCGCTGCTTTCCCCATATCCGGTACGCATAATTAGCCAGGAAGCGACCGACAGTCATCATCACCATAAACACCAGAAAGCCAATCTGCAAAGATTTAGGTACCTGCAAAACCGATTCAAAATAGACACCGCTCCAGTCAAACATCGCACTCTCAACCACCAAAGCGAATAAACCGACCAGCCCCAACTTAATCAGCAACATCTCCGGTCTCTTTATATATTGCCATTTCTCCGACTTATCTTCTACAGCTTCCTCCTTCACTTCCGCTGTAAATACATCATCCTGTAAATACCTGCGGCTCACCATGGTAAGCAACAGTATCAATGCAGCGATCAACGTAAAATGCCAAAACGGAGTAACATCCGAAACGATCATGATAAAACCGATCAACGCCCCCAGACAGGCAGCCAGACTCCATCCCCCATGAAAAGAAGCCATGATCGTCCGCCCGTAAAGCCGCTCTATCCCGATCCCCTGTGTATTCAACGATATATCACACAGATTCCAGAACACACCGAAACAAAACAGAAACACCCCAAGCATATAAATATTCAATGCTGTCCCAATCGCAAATAGAGAAAGGGCATATCCCATAATACTGATCTGCACCATAATACGACTTCCCAGCTTCGACACCAGATAACCCGCCAGCGGGATCGCCACAAACTTCCCCACCGGAATCATAAACAGCACAATCCCCCAATACAGGGCATCATTCACCGTAAAAATCTCCTTAATATCAGGAATACGACTCGCCCAACTTGAAAAGCAAAGCCCCTGAGCAAGAAAAAAGGAAAGAACCGCAAAACGTATATGTTCTTTCGAATAAGCTACATGGTTATTAGAATCCATTTCGTCAGATATTTATTGAACGGTTAAAAATAGACATATTTTCGTTATACCGGGCACCAATCTGTGAAACAAAAAATAAATATACAATTCAAATTGTGCGTTTATGAACACCAAACGTGCGATAAAGCACTCACCCTTCAATAGCCACAATAGAACAAACAACTATATAACAGACATTTAATTCATGGCACATTTTTTGATTATTATCATTCAATAATACTTTATCATGATTAGACACTATTTCAAGACAGGATCCAGAAACCTGCTAAAATATAAAACCCAATCCTTTATCAGCATAATAGGATTAGCAATCGGATTGACCTTTTTCACCGTTGGGTACTATTGGTATAGATATGAAACATCTTACGACAGCTTTTACCCGGAATCGGAACATACCTATAATATTTATACGATCGACAAACAGACTGGAAAAATGCAGCCGGGTGCCCCCGTCATTTTATGCGCTGAATTAAATGAAAACTTCCCAGAAGTTAAATATGCCGCTACTTTATCCTATGCTGGGGGCATATATACTTCTGATAATAAAACAATCGGTACCCCCTTATTTAAATGGGTAAATCAAAACTATACCCGGCTTTTTCCTCCCAAAGTTATAGCCGGAAACATGACTGATCCCATCCCTACAACCGAAGACGGAACAAAAACGAATCTGATGGTAACCCGCAAATTCGCTTTGAAATACTGGAAAACCCCGGAAGAGGCTATTGGTAAAATACTCACTGACCAGAATAAATTCACAAAGACGATAACGGCCGTTATTGAAAATCCACCCTCAAACAGTATTTTTCAGGCAGATGGCTATTATAGTATCCAAGTCGATAAAAGCCATTATACCACCCGTTCGCCGGAATATTACTGGAATTATCCCCCTAATGAAATGTATGTATGCCTTCATGAAAATACAAATATAAAAGCATTCAGTCGGAAGCTACGCACCTATTCGATAAAAAATCAGCTAAACCCTAATTTATATATCGAAATAACCCCTATCACTAAAACAAGATACCAATTGGGAGCGGAGATGTCCTTCAATCTAAACTATATCCGGACCTTTGTTGTTTCCGGATTATTATTGCTGTTCTGTACCCTGTTCAATTTTATCAACTTACAGGTCAATCGCATTTTTGAGCGTTCCCGCGAATTTAAGCTACGAACCTCTCTGGGAGCAGTAAAAAAGAACTTGCTCTGCCAGATCATCATTGAAATTTCTATTCAGGTACTGTTAGCCTTGTTAGTCGGGGTTTCCCTGATAGAACTGACAACCCCTTATATCGAACAATTATTGGATACGTCTATTCAAAAACAGGAATTATTCATAGATTTATTACAGACAGGAATATTCGGCTGGACTCTTCTGTTATCAATCGTCCTGCTTATCATCAGCCGCTTTATCCATAGGCAATCAAACGATTTCAAAGCGGGTCCCCAATTATTCCATACGACCAACAATGAATGGATCCGCAAAATCAGTATCGGATTACAGTTAGGTATTTGTGTCGGCTTCATGTTTACCGCACAAATATTATTCCTGCAAATCAACCGGATGAAAAATACAGCGATGGGATTTGATACCGACAACCTTATACAGGTTAATATATCCTCACAAATCTACTCGCAATTCACTGATGAGATAAAACAAATACCAAGTATTACAGATTGCATTCGCGGAGGAAATTTCCGGCTAAGTCATGATAACTCGCATACCGAAAAAGAAATAGGATGGGAGAACAAACCAGCCAATGCCTCTTATGAAATCCAGATGATACAGGCAGGCATAGACTTCGCACAGAAGATGAAAATTACATTGCTGAAAGGACGTTACCTGGAAGATACAGACATGCAATCAGATGATCCGTCCGGTATCGGATGCCATAAAGTACTTATCAACGAACAAATGGCCAATCTGCTTGATACCACCGATCCGATCGGAAAAATGATTAGCAGAAAAGATTATCTTCTAAGAGGAACGGACGAGACACCTCCCCTTTATTTTGAAATAGTAGGAGTCGTCAAAGATTTCCACGGACTAAGCCTTCGAAATCCAATACCTCCTACAATCATTGAATATTGGAATTTCTATGATTACTATTTATATTTACGGACTTTACCCGGAAAGGAAAAAGAAGCATTAAAAGCCGTAAAAGAATTGATCAGTCGTATAACCCCCGAAGGATTTCCGTTGAGCGAGACAATGACAGTCAACGATCAGTTGGAAATACTGACCCGCACTGAAAACGCCAGTCTCCGGTTATTCACCTTACTGGCTGTCTTATGCGCATTAATTTCCATCTTTGGTATTTATTCTATTTCTTCGTCCAATATGCAGCAGCGAAAGAAGGAAATAGCCATCCGCAAAGTGATGGGAGCTACGTCTCAGGAGATCATTGATATGTTCTTGAAAGAATACACAATAATCACTTTGACAGCCAATGCTATCGCTTTACCTGTCGGCTATCTGTTCGCCCAAAAATGGCTGGAACAATATCCGCAGAGCGTTCATATCCAACTCTGGATGTTTATAAGTATCCTGCTGGCTACTATTCTGTTAGTTATACTGACAGTCTTAGGACAAGTGGTTCGGGCCGCAAACGGAAATCCGGCAGAAGTTGTAAAAAGCGATTAAAACTAAATGATGGGGACAAGAACCGGAAATAACAGAAAAAATCCGTATGTTTGCCGTAAACCTTCCGAGTATGACAAACAGAATATTACTGATTTTCCTGTTGTTTTTCTGCAAAACTTTACTTTCAGGACAAACTATTGCAGAACGAATAATGCCTCCCGAAGGATATGTCCGAACAGAGGTAGCAGCAAATTCTTTTGCTTCATATCTCCGTCGGCTACCTCTGCAACCGGAAGGAAGCAAGGTTCTGCTTTATAATGGAGAGACAAAGCGTAATCAGCTGTCTGCTTATGCCGTCGTCGATCTGGATATCGGGAAACGTGACCTTCAGCAGTGTGCCGATGCCGTTATCCGGCTGAGGGCAGAATATCTTTACGGACAGAAACAGTATGCAGCCATCCACTTCAATTTCACGAACGGATTCAATGCCGAATATACCAAATGGGCAAAGGGCAACCGTATCCGTGTGAACGGCAATACGGTGTCGTGGTATCCATCCAAAGGCGAAGATTATTCCTATAAAACATTCCGTTTCTATCTGGATATGGTATTTTCCTATGCAGGAACAGCCTCCCTATCGAAAGAACTGGCTCCGGTCAATTACCAGAATATGAAGATAGGTGACGTATTTATCCAGGGCGGTCACCCGGGGCATGCCGTTATTGTCGTCGATATGGCCGTTCACCCAAAGACAAAAAAGAAAGTATTCCTGCTGGCACAAAGTTATATGCCTGCCCAGCATATCCATATACTGACCAATCCGATAAACTGGAAGAAATCCCCCTGGTACGAACTGAGCGACTCGGATGACGGAAAAGTTTATACCCCGGAATGGGTATTCAATAAAAAAGATCTGAAACAATTCAAATAAAAAACGTTTCAAAAATCACTACATATCAATACTTTACATTTAAATATATTATTTTTCTCATTTATTATTCAATAAAGATGCAGCCTTTTTGCAGCTTCTACCATCTTATTAGTCGTACATAATTTATTAACACTAAAATAAAAGAAAAATGAAGAAGACGTTGAAATGGTCGCTTATGATGATGTTAGCAGTAGTTGGTTTAACTTTTGCTTCTTGCAGTGATGATGATGATGACACTCCGACAGTAGGAACTGTAGAAGATGTTAATGGCGAGTTTACAGGAAAGATGACTTATGCAGAATCTAAGGCAGAGGCAGAAGCTAATCCTACTGCTACAGAATTAGAACTGAAAGTAGCAAATGACTCAATCATTTTTAATAAGTTTCCTTATGAAGCATTAGCTGCCAAAATTGTTGGAGAAGAAAATGTTCCAGGTATTGTTGAATTGGTAAAAGATTTGGAATATAAGATCAATTACACAGCTACAATGAATGCAGCAAAGGATTCTGTTATAATCACATTAAAACCGACAGCATTGAAAATTGAAGCTGCTGCAGTTGAAGTTACTATTGAAGCAGAAAAAACAGCTTCTTATGCAATCAAAGATAAAAATCTGAAATTCGACATAAAAGCAGCCAACGTAAAAGTAGGTGGAACAGACTTCCCTGGTTGGACTCCGATGGACTTGTCTTTCGATATGAAGAAGAAATAAGACTAATTCTATCCAATATAAACGGAGGATGTTTCATTGAAAGCATTCTCCGTTTTTGTATTCCAACAATAGGTTCTATATAACATATGTATAGCGCGTCAAACTTTTCTCTCCTTCTTTCCGCAACAGATTACTATCAACCGCCTCTTTTAAGTCCCTGCTGGCCGTAGCTGTTGATAACTCTTTAAAATATCTCAGATAGTCTTTACGGGTAAAAGAAGCATCTGCTATATAATCCTTAAACAAAGCAATTCTGTCACGCCCCGTAAGTGTTACATTCTGCGATTGCAGTAATTCTTCGAGCGACTCTTCTACTATTCTCAGCATAAATTCAACAAAGATAGTAGACTCCCCTTGTCTGTCAGCAACAGCCAAAATCCGATAATACTCTTCCTGATTTTCTTTAATGAGAGACTCTACCGGCAAATATTCAAACACCGGATTATACTTCATCAAAATAACACTTTGCCACAAACGTCCCATTCTTCCGTTTCCATCAAGAAACGGATGGATAAATTCAAACTCATAATGGAAAACACAACTCTTGACAAGCAATATTTCATCATCATTCTCCAAATAACCAAACAAGTCATTCAACAGCGATTTAACAAGAGTCCCTGAGGGAGCGACATGTGCCAGCTGTTTTCCTTTCATGATGCCAACTGATTTATTCCTCAGCCTCCCAGCGTTTTCTACCAGACCATCCATCAATATCCGGTGTGCCTCACATAAGGATTCTATGCTAAAAGGATCAAAAAGGCCAATATTTTCATAAACACGAATTGCATTTTTCACTTCGGTTATATCTTTTAATGGAGCTATTACACGTTTCTTTTCCAATAAAGCCGTAACCTGATCGAAAGTTAACGTATTTCCTTCAATAACAAGAGAAGAATGAATTGTGCGTATCCTGTTCCTTTTTCTTAGTTCAGTAGGAGGCCTATGCAAACGGGCAGCTTTAATTTCACCCAGTTTTTCTGAAATTGAAGCGACTTTAGCCAATATATAAGGTGTTATTTTATAAAGAGGTTTCATTGTGATAGTATCATTTGATAGTATCAAAGATAAGAAATATATTTATATAAACATAAAAAATCTCCTTCCGGTATGCGAATTAACATGTAACCGGAAGGAGATTCTTATATTCAACAATCTTTTCAGGATTGGTCTGCTACAATTTCTCTTTCAAATAATGCCCTGTATAAGACTCCGGGCACAAGGCCACCTCTTCCGGCGTTCCGGCACAAACCAGATAACCGCCGGCGTTACCTCCTTCCGGTCCTAAATCAATCAGGTAGTCAGCACATTTGATCACGTCCATGTTATGTTCAATGATCACTACCGTATGCCCTTTATCGATCAATGCATTAAATGCTTTCAGCAGGGTCTTTATATCATGGAAGTGCAAACCCGTAGTCGGTTCGTCGAATACGAACAAAGTCGGCTGCTGCTTTTCCTGCCCCAGGTAATAGGCCAACTTCACACGTTGGTTCTCACCGCCGGACAAAGTCGAAGAAGTCTGTCCCAGTTTGATATAACCCAGGCCGACATCCTGCAACGGCTTCAACCTTTTGACGATCTTCTTTTCCTGCGAACCGGTATGTGCTTCGAAGAACTCGATTGCCTGGTTGACAGTCATTTCCAGCATATCATAGATATTCACACCATGATATTCCACATCCAGCACATCCTGTTTGAAACGCTTTCCATGGCAGCTTTCGCATTCCAACGTGATATCCGCCATAAACTGCATTTCCACCGTGATACGGCCGTCCCCTTTACATTCTTCACAGCGTCCGCCTTCCTTATTAAAAGAGAAATAGGCAGACGTATATCCCAGCTGTTTCGCCAGTGGCTGTTCACCGAACAGTTTACGGATCTCGTCGTAAGCACCGATATAAGTCACCGGATTCGAACGCGAACTCTTACCGATCGAGTTCTGGTCGACAAACTCGATACCCTGTATCATCTTCATATCACCTTCCAGGCCGGAACAATCCACCATCAGCCGGGCCGCATCATCCAGATAATGCTTTACCCCTTCATAAAAGATATCCCGCACCAGCGAACTCTTTCCCGAACCGCTGACACCGGTAACAACCGTCATCACGTTCAACGGAAATTTCACATCTACCCCTTTCAGGTTATTCTTACGGGCCCCTTTCACCTCTATATAATTATTCCACAGGCGCCGGAAAGCGGGGACTTCAATCTTATCTTCACCGGTCAGATAACGGACCGTATAACTGTCGCTGCTGGTTTGCAGGTTATTCACATCCCCCTGGTAGACCACTTCGCCACCCAAACGTCCTGCCTTCGGACCTATATCTATAATATAATCGGCTGAACGGATAATATCCTCGTCATGTTCCACCACAACCACCGTATTACCCAACGCCTGTAACTGGCGCAACACCTTTATCAGCAAATCGGTATCTCGCGAATGCAACCCGATACTCGGCTCATCCAATATATATAAGGAACCGACCAGGCTGCTGCCCAACGAAGTCGCCAGGTTGATACGCTGGCTTTCACCACCCGACAACGAAGCCGAAAGACGGTCGAGCGTCAGATACCCCAACCCGACATCCAGCAGGAACTGCAAGCGGTTCATAATCTCCGTCAACAAACGTTTTGCCACGGCCGCATCCGTTTCGTCCAGCACCAGGTTGTCAAAAAAGGCTTTTGCTTCCGTGATAGGCAATGCCACCAGTTCAGCTATATTCTTACCGCCTACTTTCACATAGAGCGCTTCCGGTTTCAGGCGGGCCCCTTTACAGGAAGGACAGGTCGTCTTTCCCCGATAGCGAGCCTGCATGACACGGTATTGTATTTTATAAAGATTCTCTTCCACAAACTTGAAAAAGTCGTCGATGCCGTGCAAGCCGCGGGCACCATGCCACAACAGGTCTTTTTCCTTCTGCGTCAGGTCGTAATACGGACGATGTATCGGGAAGTTGTATTTCTCGCTCTTGGCGATAAACTCCTTCAACCACTCTCCCATCACTTCGCCTTTCCAGCAGACTACCGCCCCCTGAAAGACCGACAAACTCTTATCCGGTACCACCAGGTTCTCATCGATACCCAGAACTTTTCCGAATCCTTCACAGACCGGACAGGCTCCCAGCGGATTATTAAAACTGAACATCATATCGGTCGGTTCGATAAACGTGATACCATCCGCTTCGAATTTCTTGGAATATTCCTTTACCACCGTCCCTTCGGCAGCATAGATACGGATAATACAGGTATCATGCCCTTCAAAAAACGCCGTTTCCGCCGAATCGGCCAGACGGCTTTTCAATGTCTTATCGTCCGAAACCGTCAAACGGTCGACCAGCAATTCAATATTGGGAGAACCGAGCAATGCCTCATCCGCCAACACTTCCTGGATACGGTAAGCCGTGTCGTTGATTGACAAACGGGTATATCCTTCTTTCTGTAAAATCTCCAGCTGCTCCTTCATGCCACGGCCTTCCGGCAGGACTACCGGGGCAAACACGGCAAAACGGGTACCGGCCGGATATGCCAGAACCTCCTTCACGATGTCTTTCACCTGATGCTTTTTCACTTCCATCCCCGACACAGGCGAAATCGTCTTGCCTATCCGGGCATAAAGCAGCCGCAGGTATTCATATATTTCGGTAGATGTACCCACTGTCGAACGCGGATTGCGGGTATTCACCTTCTGCTCGATCGCAATAGCGGGCGGAATGCCTTTAATATAGTCGCACTCCGGCTTGCTCATACGCCCCAAAAACTGGCGGGCATAAGAAGAAAGACTCTCCACATAGCGGCGCTGTCCTTCGGCATATAACGTATCGAAAGCAAGGGAGGATTTTCCGCTGCCGGATAATCCGGTTATCACGACCAGTTTGTCGCGCGGGATCTCTACATCAATATTCTTCAGGTTATTAACACGAGCCCCTTTGATAAATATAGCATTATTTTCAGACATAAATCTTTTCCTAATAAGGATACAAAAATAGCAAAAAGAAACGAGAACCTGAATTTAGTACAGAGGTATTCGGGTTTGTTATTATTTATTATCTATTATCTTTGAATCGGATAAGAGACTTTCGCATATCTATCTGAATTACATTTTTTAATCTACGGAAACAGGATCGTTTTTTACCATTTTTTTAGCTCGGAAATAACTTCGATAATTACTGAATCCAGCATGAATAACAATCTCCATCAAAGATATTTTTTGCTTTCTTTGTACAGCCTCCGCCTGTAATCTTTCAACTTCCTTCAATCGGTAATTATTAATAAAACGATTGAAATTCATCTCATACTCTCTATTTATAAATGCTGATATATAAGTTCTGTTGGAGAAAAGATCCTTGGCCATGTCGGTTATTTTGAATTCCGGGTTTAGATAAGGTTTCTTATCCTCTAAATACTTCTCGACTCGCTCCCGCCCCAATTGCGCATAATTCCCCAACGCAGTCATTTCCTTTTCTTTGGCAGTAACAGGTTCGATAATCACATAATTCTCCGAAAGAATATTCAGGCACAGCACAATATGAGTAAAAACTGCCGGCAACGTTGTAAATATCCAAATAAACCCCAACTTATTGAATAGCCCGATACCCAATATCAATCCGGCTATCGGCAAGGTTTGCAGCAGGACCCTGAAAATAATGATAAAGGATAGCCAATCCAGCGACATCCGGTAAATATCAGCGGAATAATCAGTTACCTGACGTTTATAGGATTTTATGCGAAGCAAGCTCAATACAGAATATAAAATACTCAGCAAAATACAGACGATAAACGTAATGTCGACAATCGCGCTTGTCAGGCTTACTTCATTATCATAAATAGCAGTCCATCGTTGCTGGAACGGCACTATAAAGGCAATCACACAAATAGTTACAGTCAAACACGACGGAAGGATGAAATGGTATACCGGAAAACGCCTCTGCTCGCCTATTCCCGTAATAATATAGGTAATCAGGTACAGGAATATGGGAATAAAACTGAACGAGGAAAAGAAAACAGGTTGGTATGTTATAAAAGCGTCGCGGGCGACAGAATGCATAACCAGTCCACTCCAGTACAACATTATCAAACAGTATACAGTTATTATGCTGTAATGTATTTTCCGATTGATTGTATTGGAAGAACGAGTTATGTCGAGCGAAATCATGATGAGACCGACCGCAGCGCTTACCACAGGTATTGAAAAAACTATTGCACGTCCGATATCTTGATTCATCCTTTTTTATTTATTGGTGATTCCTTGTCAGTCTGTTCTTTATATGTATTTTCCAATTGAATCGCACGCTGGAAATGCCTAGAGTCTTTGAACCCCGCCATGGTCATTACCTGATACGGATTTTTTTGTTCATTCGAAGGATGCGCTATCAGAGTCTGGTATTCCCTAATCCGACATTGGTTCAGGTAACGCCTGAAATTCACCCCATAAGTTTGATTGACAAAATTGGACATCACGGTACGGTTCACCCCCATCGCCTCGGCCATGTCAGTCAATTTGAAATCAGGATCGAGGAATGGTTTTTGTTGAGACAAATAGTTTTCGAACGCCGTCCTGTTCAATTGTCCGCGGGTGTCATCCGGCACAGGGTACTGTTTGGCGATCAAACCGTTGTTCCCGGTCTCATTTTCATTGCCTGAAAACAAATCAAAGGTCTTGTAAGAGAGATATTGCCTACGGATAACCTGATATGTAAGCAAGATTTCCTGAGCCATAATGCATAACGCGTTCAACCGAATAAGCCATTGACTTGCCCCGACCAACGAAGGCAAAAAAGCAATTAGAAATATAACGATGGAAAGTATAGAAAGCATGAAAAACATAATGAGCCAACGCGATGATTTAATACTGACATATTTTCGATCCGTATCGGCCATTTGAAGTACCGTCTGCCTATAATACCGCAGCAATAACAGGCCAGTCGGAACAATATAAGCTATTGCAGTGATAAACCGCAGTAAAGAACTGGATATAAAAAGCTCCGTATAGCGCTCAAATAACGACAGTCTGGTAAAAAGTCCTCCCTCGGGAGGTGACATCCAAGCTGTCGTTATCAGGATAATTGCCAATGTGGGTACCGGCCAAATGTAATTCAGTACGGGAAAGTTTCTCTTTTTCCCTAAATAGGCCAAGTAATAAACGATATTGTAAAACAATATGGGAATATAAATATACGACAGGGCAAAAGGAATATCGACCGGAAGGAATATCGGATCGTCAGAGAGCACATGCCATAAAGCGGATGACCACCATACGGCTATCAGGATACAATAAATGCTTACAACCCGCCTTAATTTCCTTTCGGCAAGATTGCGATAATTCCATATCAATAATAAAGTAAAGACCGAACATATGGCCGAACAAAATATCGGTAAAATATAGGTCATCAAGTTGCTGTATGTGACAAATGCTCCCATGTCAATCGAATTCAAATTATTTTTCTCGAGTGTGTGTTTCTGCTGGCTTTTTCCGATGCACTTAAATTGCTTAGGCAGACAGTCATAAACTCACTGACATTACGGTATACAAAGATAGCCTTTTTTACTGCACTTATTTGTATTACAACTGTTAATAATGACTCCGCGCACTTCTAAAATGAGTCAGACTTTGATGATTTGACATGCCCGTTACAAAATTGCAGCTTGTGTAAAATGGTCATTACGATTTTGCCGATATGATTTATACGTTTTGACACTATGCGATAACAAATACGCCGTTCCTTTGTGCAAAACAAAAATAAAGAAAGCGAGGTCACCGCAGTTGACCTCTTGAGACTGTCTATGCAAGAACAGACTATAAAATTTACAACGGAATAATTAACTATAGCCATAAAATATGCACAATGGAATTATAAAACGAATATTGGTCCTGCTGGTAGTTACTACCGCCGGTATGATGCAGGATACCAAAGCCCAGAACGTGGCTGTCAAGAGTAATGTTCTGGCAGATGCTTTCCTGAATCCGAATTTGGGAATAGAGATCAGACTCGCACCTAAATGGACTTTGGACGCTACGGGACAGTTCAACGCATGGACACTCTCGCACGACCGGCGCTGGAAACACTGGGCCGTTCAACCTGAGGTCAGATACTGGTTCTGCGACCACTTCTCAGGGCACTTCGTAGGTGCTCACATCCATGGCGGACAGTATAACATCGGAGGTTTTGACGGAAAAATCAACTTTCTCGGAACGGATGCCCGCAAACTGAAGGATACCCGTTATCAGGGCTGGTTCGTCGGCGCTGGTATCGCTTACGGTTATACGTGGATATTGGGGCGGCATTGGAACCTTGAGGCGGAAATAGGCTTTGATTATTCCTATACACGCTATGACCGCTTCCAGTGTGCCGGGTGCGGCAGAAAGTTAGAAACGGACAAGCCGCACCACTACGTGGGGCCGACGAAAGCGGCAATCAACCTTGTTTATGTATTTTAATCGTGTGCAAAGATGAAAAAGACAATATATATCCTATCAGTCCTTTTGGGCATGGTTACGGTAACGGAAGCACAAACTGCAATCGACTTGCGGAAACAGGACATCGTGAACGGTGTTTCCGTGGAGAATCTAAAAATAGAACGCAACGGCGGGTACATCGCCATAAACATGCTTTGGGATTTGTCAGGGCTTGACGTAGACGATAATCGTGCCGTACTTCTTACACCATGGCTAGTCAATGGCAACGACTCGCTCGACCTGCAACCGATAGGGGTTTACGGCAGGCGCCGTTACTACTTCTATGTACGCAATGGCGAAAGCATGCTATCGGGCAAGAATGAAAAGAGCTATAAGGCCTCGGAAAAACCCGATACCCTCAAATACCACCATATGGTACCATACGCCGAATGGATGAACGGAGCCGTGCTGTCGCTTCGTCGTGACGACTACGGGTGTTGCAACACGTTGTTGGCAGAGCGGAATGACACGCTCGGACGACACACCGAAGCGTTTTTCCCCGAACTGGTATATATACGTCCGCAAGGGCAGATCGAAAAACAGGATTCACTCGAAGGTTCGGCGTTCATCGACTTCCCGGTGAATCAAACAGTGATTTATCCGGATTATCGACACAACACCGCCGAACTTGGGAAAATACAGTCATCGATAGACTCCGTGCAAGGCGACATGGACATAACCATTACTTCGGTATGGCTGAAAGGTTACGCTTCACCCGAAAGTCCTTATGCACATAACAAAGAGTTGGCTATCGGACGTACGGCAGCATTGAAGAAATTCATACAACAACTCTACCAGTTTGAAGACGAGGTAATAACGACTGACTACGAACCGGAGGATTGGGTAGGATTGCGCCACTACGTGGAACAGTCAGACCTTGAACATCGCACAGAAATGATTGCTTTGATAGACGGCAATTTGGAACCGGATGCCAAAGAGCTGAAAATAAAACAGACCTATCCGGCGGAATATCGCTTCCTGTTACAGAACTGTTATCCGACGTTGCGCCACACTGACTACCGCATAGTCTACACTATCCGCAGTTACAGCGACGTGGAGGATATAAGGCGAATCATACGTGAACGGCCGCAGAAACTGAACCTGAATGAGTTCTACCTCGTCGCACAGGAGTATGAACCCGGTACGGATGAGTTCACTGAAGTGTTCGAGACAGCGGTACGCATGTTCCCGGATGACACCATCGCCAACCTGAACGCCGCCAACGCTGCCATGCGCCGTGGCGACCTCACGGCCGCAAAGCGTTACCTTGCCAAAACGGACAATTCGCCCGAGGCTGTTTATGCCCGAGGTGCACTGGCCATCCGGCAAAAAGATTACAACAGTGCCCGACGTTACTTGAACGAGGCGAAATCTCTCGGATCAGAACAGGCCGGCATCACGCTTGAACAGCTTGAAAAAGGGAAACATTAAAGATAAACGAGATAATATATTATTAACAAAATTAGATTACAAACATTTATGAAGATGAATAAATTATTTTTAGGTATGTTCGTATGCATCGCATTGTGTGCATGCTCGAACGACGAATCAGGAATTATTCCGGATGATACACCGAATGCCTTCACAGGAGACGAGGCGTACATCAATATCCGCCTCGCTGATGCAGGTTCACTTACAAAGGCGCAAGAAGGTGACTTTGAGTACGGAATAAACGAACAGTCTGTAAAAAACGCCTACTTCTACTTTTACGATGCGGACGGTGTATTCGTGACACAAGGTAATGCTTGGGGAGGTGGCAACGCCTCAACGACTGCCCCTGCCGGAAACATTGAATTTGTGAGCAACAACGTCGTTGTACTGAAAGGACTGGACAAAAAAGACTATCCTAAATATATGGTAACAGTGCTCAACAAACCGACCAACTTCGTGTATGGAAAAATACTCGACGAAATGCAAACAGTGCTTGCAGACAATAACGCGGAAGGTATTTATTATCCGGAAACGACCAATAACGTCACAACCAATTACTTTACCATGAGCACTACAAGCTACACCGAAACCAATCGGACAAAATATTTCGTGACGGAAGTTAAAGAGGAAAATTTCTCTCTTGAACCGATAACAGATGTGAGTGCCATTAGCAATGCGGTGACTGTATATGTGGAGCGTCTGGCTGCCAAAGTAACCTTGAATGTATCCGATGAACTTCCAAAGGATGTAAATGGGCGTTATCCGATAAAAGTCACTGTAGCAGGCGAAGACAACCCAGCCGGAAGCGGTAATATCGCTTCGGAAGAGCTTTATGTGGAATTGCTTGGATGGAAATTGAACGCCACAGCGAAGAAATCGTACATGATTAAGAACATAGATGCAACTTGGACGGATAATGACTTGGGCTTTACATGGAACAGATGGACCGACCACCGCAGCCATTGGGGTAAGTCGTTCAACTACGGTTTGTCCGGCTATCCTGAAAATGCGGCGGGAGTTCCCGCCAATTCCACATATCTGAATTATGTCGATTTGGAAAGCGACTTAACCGCATTGGGAACCCCTGCCTATTGCGCCGAGAACACCAACACAAACACCATCGTGACTGGCAACTTTCCTTCTACCGTTACGAGTGTCCTGTTGAAAGCCAATATATGCGATGCAAGCGGCAATGCACTCGACCTCGTACGTTACAATGGTGTACTTTTCAAACAAGACTCCTTCCTCGAATATGTGCTCAACGTACTGAAGACGAAAAACCAACTGAACATGTGGTATGAAGACGGTCAAGACGATGGAGGTAATACAAAATATACACAGATTGGTAAAGAGTATGTGAAATTGGAGAATATGGGCGACGGAAAAGTAAAAGTGGTATTTACGAATGAGAATGAAACCTCATTATATACAGAGGACGGCGCCAACAGTTCGGATCAAATCATCGCCGCTCTTAACGAAAATCTGGCCGCTGCTTCAGCAGATGCCATCGCTTACAACGGTGGATCGATGTACTACAATATACCTATCGAACACCTCAACAATGGCGATGTCGCAAACGGGACTATTCCGGAAGCCAAATACGGTGTGGTGCGCAATCACCACTATGTAGTCACCATTGACAAATTGGAAAATATAGGCAAGGGGATTTTTGACGAAGACGAAAAAATCGTTCCCGGCGAAGATCCGGACGGTGACACTTATTACGTTGGCGCGAAAATCAATATCCTTTCCTGGAAGATTGTCAGCCAAAATGTGGAACTTTAATTTTTCTTGAAACAATCTTTATCTTATAAAACAACCATTCCATGAGGAATAAACCCCACATGGAATGGCTTTAGAAAAGCGCTTCCGCTCCGGCGCAAAGAGAGGACGGAACCGGAAAGGGCGCATCTGCCATTTCCCACCGAAAATGAAAATCCCCTGCGGTATTTTCCGCAGCATACATATATAAAATAAATAATATAAATCAAATGAATATACGATCTTACATAAGAAAAATAAACGTCAAGTCGATGGCGGTCATCGCTTGCACCTCGATGCTATATGCCTGCGACAGCTTAATCTATGACGATGAGGGCGACTGCTCGGTAAACTACCGTGTGAAATTCCGCTACGATTACAACATGAAGTTTGCCGACGCCTTTGCCCACGAAGTGAACGTAGTGACACTTTACCTGCTCGATGTCGACGGCAAGGTGGTTTGGCAACGTACCGAACAGGGAGAATCCCTTGCGGCTGATGATTATGCCATGACCATAGATGTAGAACCAGGCGAATACGAGCTGCTCGCTTGGTGTGGCACAACTGACAAAGGTTCTTTCTCAAGACCTGCAACAACCGTCGGCAGAGAACTGACCTGCACGCTTGACAGGCAATACGATGCCGGAAACAAGGCATTCGTCAACGAAGATCTCGACCGCTTATTCCATGGGCGACTGCCGGAACAGACGTTCGGTGAAACCGAAGGTACGTACACTTATACCGTACCATTGGTGAAAAACACCAACAACGTCCGAGTGGTGTTACAACACCTCTCGGGAGAGGCTGTGGACAAAGATAAGTTCGTCTTCACCATCACCGATACTAACGGAAGCATGGACTGGGACAACACATTGCTACCCGACGAGCCGGTGACTTTCTTCGCATGGCATACCGACGCCGGGGAAGCAGGCATAGACTCCCAGTCCGAAGAAATACAGACTGTGTCTCGCGCCATTTTCAGCGCAGCCATAGCCGAACTGACCATACCACGTCTTGTAAAAGGACAGAAAACACAGCTCACCGTGACCAACAAGGAAACAGGAAAACCAGTTTTCTCCATTCCTCTTATCGACTATGCCTTGCTTGTGAAAGGTTTCTATAACCGGGATATGGACGACCAGGAATATCTCGATAGGCAGGACGTATACGACATGGTGTTCTTTCTTGATAAAGGTGACCGTTGGCTCGATGCTTATATTTACATCAACTCTTGGAAAGTAGTACTGCAAAACAACGAATTGTAATAGGAGGAATACGAATGAAGAATGTGGTAAAACATATCATCATGGGGACTCTGATGCTCCTTGCGTTGTGGAATACCTCATGTAGCCATGAAACGGAAGTCTTCGGCATATCCGATAAAGAAACAGCTCTCGGCATCGGTCTCAGATTGCCAACTAGAAGCTCGGAGACAGGTAATGGCTATGAAGTTGGCGAAACCTATGAAAACTACATAGATATAGAAAATAACAACTACAGGATTTATTTTTTCACTTCCGACAATAAGCTCATCGCTCGTTTTGAGCCGGACGGTTTCGTAGTAACTGAAAAAAGCGATTACAGGGATTATAATGTGCTTGGCAAGGCACCCGCCGCTTTGGCCAATCACAAAAACTTCAAGATGGTCGTGCTTGCCAACTGGCCACAATATAGCGATGACGAGATGAAGACCGGAGAAACGTTGCTTGCAGATATCTGCGATGCCAATTGGGGGCAGTTCGATAGTTTTTCTTCTTTCGAGTTGAAACCAGAACGCCTGATTCCTTTCTATGGTGTTCATGAATACAACAATATAGAGTTCAAGTCCGGAGAGGTCACCTTCCTGCCCGAGCCTATCACTCTACTCCGTGCCGTAGCAAAGGTGGAAATGATACTCAAAACAGATGACTATTTTGACCTGTCGATTAGTGAAGTAAAGGTTCGCCGCTATAATAAAAAAGGATATTGTGCTCCGAAAGATATTTTCTCACAGGACGACTACGACCACAGTGGTGAGTGGAACAACGATTACGTTAACGATTTGCATCTCGTGGGAAATAGCAACGATGCGGAAGAAAAAATACAAAATTTCCGCTTTGCAAACCAGTGGATTGATGTTGATGGAAATAAATATGAGAAATGGATTGCTTACCTGCCTGAATACCAAAATATCGATGCAGGCGACAAATACTCGTATATTGAAGTAAGGCTCGATGCCCAGACCGATGAGGACGAATCGTATAAAGTCTATTTCGCAAATTACAACGAAAGTGGAAAGACTGATAATAATGACAATACCAAGCGTTTCAACATCACGCGCAATAACCTCTACCGTTTCACTATCACCGTTCGCGACAACAGGCTCACGGTAAACGTGCAAGAATGGAAATATACTTATGATAACGAATATACATTTGACTGATATGAAACATTATTTCTTATTTATATATCTATTGGCAATCTTTACAATGGGGGGTTGCACAGAAGAACTGCAACTGGAGACAAGTGGAACAAACGGGGCAGGTCTTGATGAAGGCGAACTAACGGAAGCCGTATTGAATTTGTCCGTCAATACATTTGCCGTTGAAGCACAAGCAAAAACAAGGGCGTCTCTACCAAGCGACACACCAGAAAAAGAGACTTCGGAAGAAAAAGAGATACATAACATCTGGGTGTTCCAATACGATGCGACAACCAAAGAACTGCTGATAAAGCCGCGTTACTATACCATCGCCGATCAGGCAATGTTACAAGACCTACCCGTATATCTGAAAGCCGGAGTTCCGTCCACTGTATATGTCGTAACCAACACGAGTTATGACAACTGGGCCAACGATGGCACGGATGCTTCATGGCAAAAGTTCAAAAAATTGGAACAACTGAAGAAACAGACCCTCCCTACCGCTTTCCCTTTACGATCGATAGATAAGGTATCGATACCAATGGACGAAGCAAGCGAAGATGTGGAAGTAACGACAGGTATTAAGGTCACAGTACCGGTTACACGTATGTATGCCAAACTCAAAGTAAAGGTAGAGATGCTGAAAGCAGAAATGAAACTCAACAACGTCAACGTAAGGCAAATTCCGAATATTTGCCGGGTAGAGACATTGGCCGGCGACGGAAATGGAGAGCCAATGGATGCGGTTCCATTTCCTGTCGGAACGACATTCAGTTCTATAGCCTTTGCCGCCTCGGATTTGGAAAAGAACGAAGATAAAGAATGGGCTGTTTTCTATCTCCCGGAAAACCTGCAAGGAGAAATAGATACCCAAGGCGGTAACAAGTCTGATGCAGCTCCTTCCAATGCACTAGTAGTAGATGTCACCACCGAAATCGGTGGTGAAAGGTATCTCTATGCAGCTTATCCCGGAGGAAACTCATTCAATAATTTTAATATACAACGTAATCAAGTTTACCGTATGACGGTGACTGTCACGGGAGAGAAAGGTCAAAACAATCCATCATCCAACTGTTTTGTTATAAAACCAAACGATTTCCTCTCTTTTGAGCCTTATTACCGTGTAGAGACAGGAGGCGGGTATAATTTTGCAGACTATTTAAACCCTCATGACGAAAATCTGAAAATAGCCCGTGTCGGCATTATCTGGCAAACCAAAGACTGCATCGGTGATAATACGAATGGAACGTTGGTACAACTCGGTGAGAACACAGGCGACATTCATCAGAAAATCTATGTTAGAACGCAAAAGAAAGGTAATGCCTTAATCGGTGCTTACAATAGCAAGGGAGACATTATATGGTCTTGGCACATCTGGGTTACAGACCATGAACCGGACAATCTCGGTAAAGCTGTCACTTATTACACATACGACTGGGACAATAATGGTATACATCCTGAGAAACCGCGTATTCAAGGCTATGCTGTCATGTCATGCAACCTCGGTGCATTGGCAGAGGATCAGAAAGGTATAGGAAGTGGTCTTCATAGGTATCCGGATGAAATGACGCAAGCCTTCGGCATGCTGTATCAATGGGGACGAAAGGACCCGTTCCCACCTTTACGCTATATTACAAATACACATCAGGATTATAACGACGAGCACACAGATCTGCATTATGACAACTCCAACCAAATTGAAGTACATAAGACATCCCTTACCGATGAAAACAAGCTGTTCCATTCGGTAATCGGAAGCACTCTGACCGGGGCTGTCAGACACGCCATCGCCAATCCTACTGTTTTTATCTGTGGAACGAACGATGCTTACCGAGGCGAAAGTTATACACAAACAAAGAGTAACTATTTTAATGATGGAGACTGGTGTCCAACAGGAGAAAGCGACAACAAACTTTGGGGTGGACTGGAACCCGCCTCCGATGGAATGAAGGCCTACACAATTAACCAGAATAATAATGTACATATATACGATAATTACGGAACAGAAAAATCCATTTTCGATCCCTGTCCCACAGGCTGGAGAGTAGCTTCGGGTGAATTGTGGCTCGAATTTACAAATACAGGACTTAATCCGGAATCTATGAGCGGTATCAATTATGACAACAAATATCCGAACGGATATGGAATAAACATGTATATGCAAAAATGGAAAGATGGTCCGACATCTTATTTCCCGACACAAGGGACACGTGTGGGCGATGGAGGAGGTTTTCGTACAAACAGTTGCGGGAACTACCATAATGCAACCACGGACACGGACAACCGAGTGAACATTTTACATATCCATATGGATTATAACCTGTTCCATATATTCGAATACCAATTCTATTTTTATTATGTAAAGTCAGTCGCAGGACCAATCCGTTGTGTACGCGATTCGAAATGAAACAGCCCTCTTCTACCTCCTGCGCTCAGTCTCACTTTTATTTATTATCTTTGCCGCAGGAAATGAAGAAAGTGTTACAATAATCTCAAACCAGACAATATTCATGAACAATCAGTATATCCGCCTGCTTCTGGCAGTGGTCCTTTGTGTAGTTACCTCCTGTTCGACTACACGCCAACTCCCTGTCCGCGAGACAGAAGGAAAAGACAAACGGGAATTCAGGGGAGCCTGGATACAGACAGCTTTTCAGGGAGAATATAAGGATATGACTCCCGCCCAGCTACGGAAAGATTTCGTGCGTAAGTTGAATTACCTGCAATCCTGCGGTATCAACGCCATCATCTTCCAGGTCCGTCCCGAAGCCGACGCTTTCTATAAATCGGACATCGAACCCTGGAGCCGTTTCTATACCGGACAACAGGGCGTCGCTCCGGCAGGCAATTTCGACGTGATGGAATTTCTGATCGACGAATGCCACAAACGGAATATGGAGTTCCATGCCTGGCTGAACCCTTACCGCGCCAGCACGGCAGGCAACACCCGTTTTGCCGATTCACATATTTATAACAAACATCCGGAATGGTTCGTTACCTATAATAAACAGATTCTGTTCGACCCGGGACTGCCCGAAAGCCGCCAGTTCATTAATAAGGTAGTACGCGACATTGTCAGCCGTTACGATGTGGACGCCATCCATATGGACGACTATTTCTACCCCTATCCGGCAGCCGGCATGCCTTTCCCCGACGATAAGAGTTTCCAGAAATACGGACTGAACAAAGGATACACCAATGCACAGCGCAGTGACTGGCGCCGGGAAAACGTGAACACGCTGATCCGCGAACTGAAACGGACCATCCTGCTCACCAAACCCTGGGTGCGCTTCGGCATCAGCCCGTTCGGTATCTACCGTAACAAGAAAAGCACACCCGACGGTTCCGGCAGCGACACCAACGGCCTGCAAAACTACGACGACCTCTATGCCGACATCCTCCACTGGGTGAAAGAAGGCTGGATAGATTACAACATGCCTCAGATATATTGGGAAATAGACCATCCGGCAGCCGACTATATCACCCTGATCCAATGGTGGAATAAGAACGCAACCCTCGAAGGTCCCCATCTCTATATCGGTCAGGACGTGGCACGCACCATGAAAGCCAGCCAACTGACCCGCAAAATGCGTTACGAACGCGCCCTGTCGAAAGTCAAAGGCAACTGCTTCTGGCCCGCCAACGAACTGCTATGGAATAATAAAGGTGTAGCCGACAGCCTGAAAAGGAACTACCACCGTTATCCGGCACTGATCCCGGCCTATACTCATATGCACAACCGGGCACCGCAGGAGGTGAAAAAACTGAAAAAAGAATGGACCGCCGACGGTTATATGCTGCACTGGAAGGCCGAACAAAGCCCGACAAACCCGGAGTTAGCCTCTTACTTTGTCGTTTACCGCTTCGAAGATAAAGAACCGATCGACCTCAGTAATCCGGCTAAAATCGTAAAAATCACCCGTAACACAAGATATTTAATGCCTTATGATAACGGAAAGAAAAAATATCGCTATATTGTGACCGCCGTAGACCGTTTTCATAACGAGAATACGGGAAAAAGTATAAAGGTAAAATTATAATGACCGTCTATGTTCTCTCCGGACCTTAGATACAGTAAATTTACGGATTGTGGCTCCTGTTCCGAATACAGGAGAAACATCTTTAAATATCGTTCCTATCCCAAAGGACTTATCATCCCACGGGAACGTTGTTTGCAGAATACATTGTATTTTCTGCTGAAAGGTTCCGTGCAGGTCAATAGCGAAGAACATCCCAATACCATTTTCAGTGCAGGGCAGTTCATCCTGCAACCGATCGGCTCGAAGGTCGAATTCAAGATCCTCGAAACCGCCGAATGTATCCTGTACCTGTTTGAACGCCCGATCAATATCTGCAACGAACGTTTCAACAAAGGGGCCAGCATAGCAGAGACCTCCCGTATCGAACCGATTGTAATGAATATGTGTCCGCCGTTGCAGTATTTCGTGGAAGGGGTACGGATGTACCTGAACGACGACCTACTGTGCGCCAGTTTCCTGAATGCCAAACGGACGGAGCTGGTCTACCTTCTCAATTGCTACTATACATTAAAGGAACTCGCCGCTTTCTACTCGCCGATCTACCGGTACAGCAAAAGTTTCCGTTACTTCGTCATGCAGAATTATATGAAGGCGAAAGATGTGGAAGCCTTCGCCCAGATGGGAGGCTACAGCACACCTACTTTCCGCCGCCTGTTTAAAGAGACATTCGGCGAGCCCGCTTACCAGTGGATGCTGAAAAAGAAATGTGAAGACATCCAGAACGACTTAACCACTACCGAAATGTCTATTTCAGAGATCAGCTACAAATACGGTTTCGAATCGCTTTCCAACTTTTCCCACTTCTGCCGGACCAATTTCGGCATGTCTCCCCGTGCACTTCGCAATAAGAAAGACGAATAACCAGTAAAAATCAACAACTTTCGCAGTTTTTACAACTTATTGAATAGAAAAAGCAATTTTACGTCTGCTTTTTCCCGATACATTTGCGTCAGAAACAAGAAGAATTGACTTTCAACGCATATTAAATGATGATAAGAAGTGAACTAGGTTGCTCGTGCGGAATCGCAGTCTGTATATTAATGATCATTACATGTTTCATTAAATGCAGTTCGGAAGAAAAGCCAGAGCAGTCTTCCTACGGTTTCATCTGGTATTCGTTGAAATGGGAACAGGCCATAAGCGGCTATGAGAGTCCGAAGAAAGTTCGTTATTGCTTTTATCCTTTGGAAAAGGGTGCAATGATACAGATCGAGAGTGACACAAGCGGTCTGAAGTTCACACTGCCACCGGATACATACCGTTTACTGGTTTTCAATTGCGATGCCGACAACATCCAGTTCCGCAATATGAATTCATTTGAGACGGCAGAAGCATTTATCCCGGAGACGAAAGCGGCCGGGGGCACGACATCGGGACGCATTCCTTTATATGGAATAGCCATCAACAACCTGGAAGTGGAAGCCAACGACGGAGCAAATAATAAACGTGAGTTCAGTCCGGCTTCATTGATCCGCGAAGTAACGCTCGACATAAAAGTCGAGGGTATGGAGTATATAAAAGAATGCAAAGGGCAGCTGACAGGCGTACCTGCCGCTTTCAACCTGAGCAAACAAGAGATCGTACCGGACAAAACAACAACAGTTAACTTTGAAACAACAACTTCAGCGGAAGGTATAAAAACAAATGTATTGATATTAGGCACTCCCCCCAAACAAGGAACACCCCCACCTGCCCTCCCTAAAAACGAAGTACAGCTGGATTTCACCCTCAATGACGGAAGTACCACCACTTCCACCCTCGACCTGGGCAACTCGATCGGAGAAACGGAAGGAAACAAAGTAAATGTAGACGTATCCGTAACGGTAGAAAAAGACGCCTCCTTCACTGTCACAATCAACAAGTGGGAAGTCTCTGCCGGCGATGACATGATCATCGAATGAATTGAATGATAAGTAATAAGCAACGAATAAAACAACAACAATTAATTTTTTATAATTATGAAAACATTAGTATTAAGTATGATTTCAATTGCTGCAACAGTTGCAGCAATGACCGCTTGTACAAGCGAAGGTGACCCAATAGATAATATTGATAATGGACAACCGGTGGAGATACAGTTGAATGCAGGGATTGGGAGTATTACGACAAAAACTCCTATAACCAGCGATGATCAAGGTAAATTGTCCAGCGCTTTACCAGGTATCCAATTCGTAAAAGCAGCAGACATTGCAGAATCTCCTGCATGGGGAGATGTAAGTAAAGTTGCATCTACTGCAGAAATAAAAGCCGATGATATCTCAACAGGTAAAATCTCATTCAATACACCACTCTACTACAATGTCGATCCTACTCTCAAATCATGGTTAATTGGCTACTATCCAGTAGCGGAAGTAGAACCTGATGCTTCGACAAACAAAGGTAAATTACAATGGACAATAACAGGGAAAGAAGATATTTTATTATCAGCAGAAGTTTCAGGCAATAAAAGTAAAGACGAACAAATTAAATCCATAACATTCAATCACCAATTGCTCCAGATGCAATTTAAATTTGTTGCAGAGGATCCAGCAGCTATTGACACTTGGGGAAATGCCATTAGAAGCATTGCTATTAAAACAAAAGCTTCAGGTACACTTGCTAATTTACCATCCACTATAACATGTACATTATCATCTACTCCTTCATTAGCTTGGAGTAACCCAGCAGAACTAACAGCTTATGCAGTCACAGATGGAACATATAGCGACAATAAAATCACAGAAGCAAGTCCTATAACTCTAACTGAAACTGAAACTTTAGGTGGATACATAATGGTGCAACCTCTAACAGCAACAACTGATTATACTCTTGCAATTACGACAAACAAATCAACGGCAGAGGTTCCTATTACTTTAGGAGCTGCCCCTGCTGCAGGAAAAGCATATGAAATCATACTTACATTTAAAGCGAGTACTATAGCTACTACTGCAACCATTACAAAATGGGAAACAGTTACAGGAGGAACAGGAACGGTTCAATAATAGTAATATATACTGAAGACAAAATTAGAGTGTTTAAAAATATTTATATTGCATTACAAAACAATTATTACTTTTTTAAACACTCTCACTCTCTATTAATTTACTATCGTAGTATTACATGAAAAATTCATCTTCATACCTTTTGGCCCTCATTCTCATCCTAACCGGATGCAGCAATGAAATCGGGATAGAAGAGGAACCTCATCCGATAAACGAAGTTCCTGTTCCCATCCTGATTATGCCAAAAGGGATTGATGCTACAACTAAGGCATTAGTAGATGTATTCACAAATGATAATATTAATGAAATAGGTATTTACGGAACAAGTAGTACAAAAGTTATTTACAACGGAATCTCTCCCAGCCAGATAGGGAGCAATCAGGAATTAATCTTTACGAATCCATCATTGGTTTATCCGACAGATGGAAATTCAATCACTTTAGCCGGATATTATCCGCGCCAATCAAAAGGTACAGCCTATACAATCAATAATAACTCTTTAGAGTTCACATTGACCGGTGAAGAAGATTTAATGCATGCCGCTCCAATCAATGCCGGAAACAAAAAAACGCCGGAAGCTGTCAACCTAAACTTCACCCACAAACTAACTAATGTAAAATTCAACCTGGTAAACGGAACAGAAAATATATTGCCTGACGGAAATATATCCATTACAACCGATGCCCCCAATAGCGGAAGTCTGGATCTGTCGAATGGCATAGTAACAATCGACCAAACTTCCACAACAACATTCACATTATCGACCGACATCAATGCAAACACAATGGCTAGCAAAGAGACAATATCCGTAAACGGAAATCTATTGCTATTCCCTGAACTAGCCTACACCTTCAAACTAAAGATTGGCGATCAATCTTATAATATACAGATAGACACAACCAACTCACCAGCATGGGAAGAAGGCATTTCCTATCTGTTGACAATCACAATCAAGAAATTAAACACTCTAAAATCATTCACTAAATCGGACAACAAAGCCGAATCGTCATCCGATTCTTTCGTTCAAGGCAATATCATACAAATAAAATAATGACAAAATGAAAAATATAAAGTTATTACTCTCTGTTCTATTCTTTGCGACTTTCAGTTGCAACAATGATGGCGATGTTATAAAATCAACCGATGGTCAAGGGAGTATTATACGCTTTGGAGGTAATATTATTATGACGAAAGCAATTGTCGACAATACAGCTTTTCCCGACAACTCCCAGGTCGGGATATTGGGTTGGGGATATAATAAAAACAATTCCGGAGGAAATATGACTCTCCGCAAGGACCTCAACAACTCTCCCTACACCAAAACCACCGGTAGCAATGAATTTACCTGCGATACCCATGCCCATTACCCCATCAACCCCGACACCTTACTAAACTTTTACGCTTATTACCCTTACACCGAAGCAGCGACAGCCGCTCCGTTAAATATCCCCTTTGACCTGAAAAAACAAGACGACATCATGTGGGCAACTCCCGTACTGGACCGAGATAAAACAACAAGTGATGAACCAGTCAATCTCTCTTTCAACCATATCCTTTCCGCCATTACACTTAAATTCAAGAAAGCGGATGATATTAAGGAGGAGATGATCCTGCAAAGCATTTCGATGGAGAACTATCCGTCAACCATACAACTGAACGTACAAACCGGCAAGCTAAGTGTCGCTCCCTCAATTACGCCTTATACACTTATCGACAACCTGAATAAAGAAATAACTCCGAACGAAGAAACAATCGTTACCAACTATCTTCTTTACCCGGTAGAGAAACCTGTTTTCATTGTCCGGATGAGTAACAAAGATTACCGCATCGAATCGACAAAAGCATTCGAAGGAGGAAAAAAACAAACCTACTCTTTCACCATACAAGCCCAGGACATCAGCATCTCAGGCAGTATCAATCCTTGGCTGGATGGTGGTACCAGCGATGAAACAGTTTATTTCTAAGCATCATTTTTTACACACTCCAGAGTCACCCAACAATAAAACTCCTGGAATCCCTGTATTTATCAGATATGAGCTATCCGATTATCGACCGGTTGTACCTGGCTCCCCTCTGGAGAGGGGGAAGGGGGTGTGTCATATCCTCACCTATAGAACTTGCCTTATCACAGCCATTTAGCCATTTCAGGTTTATTTGCCGTCTGTTTCAGCTGACGGTTTACAAGTTGTTTCTCTCTTTTGGCTTCAGCCACATTTCTCTTAGATAGAGACCTGTAAAAAATGTGACTAAAGTCCAGAGAAATAGATTATTTACCAATCCGTCAGCTAAAGCAGACGGCAAATAAACCTATAACAAAGTCTGTTTTTATTGACTGGCTTTAACACACCCCCTGCCCCCTCTCCAGAGGGGAGCCAGTTACAACCAGTCGCCATAACAACAAACTAAATAGCTCAATTATTTCTATATTGGAATTTCATAATAATGTTTCGTCAAATCCACTATCATACTATCACATTTTCACATAATACACATATAATCAATGTATTATTCTATGATAGTTCCCATTTTTAACTATCATAATACTGTCATAAAACTATCATTCGGACTATATTTTAACTAAACATACATTGTTCTAGGACCTAAAAGAGACTTTATAAATAGGGTATATCGCACTTATATATCGCTTTTCCTCCTATATGTTTTGGTAAAACATATAGACTAATCTCACAGGAATACATACTTTTTGTTCTCAAGATGCCCTTTTCAGCCTGTTTTACACCCGGATATTGACTATGCCCAGACCCGGGTCTCAATATTGTCTACACCCGGGTCTCGAACAACATAAGTAACTACTTCTCTGAAAATAAGTCATATACTTCAGTAAAATAAGAAGCATGTATTGGGTTTCAGGACAAGATAATGATAGTTGCATGATAGGTAAATGACAGTTGAAAACAGGAACTATCATAGAATAACATATTGATTATATGCATATTATATAAAATATGATAGTATGATAGTTCTTTTATATCTGTGATGGTTCTGAGAAACGCCTTGCATCTATTTAATAGCTGTGTTCATAAGTATCTGAGTCTATCCTCTCAAGATCTTCATTAAAACCCTGATGAATACAAAGATAAAAGGCCTCACCCGGAGAGTGAAGCCTTATTTCGTAAAACTTTTTCAGGAAAAACTATTTTTCCTGCCCCTGACGAATATACAAACGATCGGTCAAAACATTCGTATAAGTCTGAACCGGGATATCATCGTAATCTGTCAGTTCGCCGAGAAGGATCAACTCTGCATTCTCCATCCACGGACGGAAAGAAATCTCTTTTTTATAGTTTACCTCCTGCAACAAAGTAGGAGCACTATTCAATACAACATAAGCATCTCCGTCGGCCACCTGTTTACCTTGAAAAGCAATCGTGCGCTCATACATTTTATGTTTATTCGCCCCGTTGATACGGATGGGTGACAAACGAAGCAGGTAATTGTCCTTGCGCAAAACGGGAGTCAGTATCAATGTCTGATAACGTCCGACAGACAGGCCGCTCAATAAAATATCCATATCCAGTTTTAAAAGGTTACCTTCTACCTCTGCCTTATTCTGTTTGATATTAATCAGGCCGTTATAAGTAGTAGCCGGAGCTTCCGTCTGTGACTGTGCCTGAACCGGGAACAGCAGTGCGACCAGCAGAAAAATAAATATATAGACCGGAGTTTTCATCGTTCACTTATTTAATTATATATACAATACTGACACCGAGTTTAGTCGGTCCGAAATAGTTATTACGGTATTTATAAGCCGGTTCCTTATCCGCAGGGTAAGCCGACTTGTCATACTCAAAATGCAGGAAGCCGACTCCCGCCGAAAACTCGATGTTCCAATGCGGAGAAAGATACAACTGATATCCGTAAGAGATACCGCCGCCATAGGCATTGCCGTCGTAAGCAAAATCCTTTTTCATTACCGACATGAAATTCACATGAGACATATCGTAGTCCATATAAACGCCATGAACTCCGAAATAATGGCCGTTAAACTTTTCATGCAGCCAGTAACGGGCCTCGGGTTGCACCATCCAATGCTTCCACGACTTGTCGCTCGCAACATCCCAGCCATTATAATTGCCGGAGATATCCAGCGACCAGTGTCGGTTGAAAGCAACTTCGGCACCCAGGTTCACCGTTGCAGTTGCATCATACAAAATATTAGACTTGACTGCCACAGTCTGCGCTTTCGCTCCCCACCCGATACCGCACAACAACAGTGCGATGAATAATACTTTTTTCATATCAGTGTCTTTTCTCTACATGCTTTAAAATCTATTAGCACACAAAGATAGAAAAAAGAAATATAAAACATTAGAGACAACCAAATTATACGTAACTTTGTAATTTAAATAATAAGGCATGAGAATCAAATATATTATATATAGCGTTTTGTTCGCGCTATTACTGGGAAGTTGCAGTAAAGAAGACATCGAGATAAAAGGACCAGCCAAACGAACCGTACTTGCTTATATGATTGCCAGTACCAATCTTGGTAGCGATATACGTGCCAATATCAGACAAATGATGACAGTAGCCTCCAACAAAGCACTCAACGGAGGAAATCTGGTTGTATACTATTCGGAAAGCAAAAGCAGATCTTATTTGTTCCAGATAAAAGAAGACAAGAAAGGGAATATAGTAACAGACACCGTCCGTTTTTACGAAAACCAAAGTGCTATCCTGCCGGAAACCATGCACAAGGTGATCAAGGAAGCAACAGAATTGTTTCCTGCAGAAAGTTATGGTCTGGTATTATCCAGCCACGGCACATCATGGCTTCCGGGTAATTTCAGTTCTTTACGTTCTTTCGGAGAAGAAGACGGCCAATATATGGAAATAACTGAAATGAACGAGGCGCTGGAAGGCTTTCATTTCGACTTCATGTTGTTTGATGCTTGTTATATGAGCGGCATTGAATGTGCTTATGAGTTGAAAGACAAAACGGATTATCTCCTGGGATCGCCGACCGAAGTCCTTGCCCGTGGATTTCCTTATGAAGATTTCCTGCCTGCCTTGTTTAAAGACAAAGCCGATCTGGAAGCAGTTACCAAAAGTTTTTATGAATACTACAGCAATAACGATTATGCTCCATACGGCACAGTATCTCTGATAAAGACAAGCGAATTGAACGAATTGGCACAAATTGTCAATGAGATATTAAAAGACAAAACAGAAGAGGATATTTATGCTCTTCCTTTGTCGAATATGCAGATTTTGGAATACCTGACTTACAGCAGTCCTCATATGCTTTATGATTTCGATGATTTTATCAAATATTTAGCAAGCGACGAACAGTATCAACGTTTTATCGCTTGTATGGAAAAAGCGGTCATCAGCAAATATGCAACACCTTATTCATACTATGCGGCATTATTGGGGGCAAGAAAAATCGAGCATTTCTCCGGCCTGTCGGTCTTCGTGCCCCAACCCTCTCTGACGAAGTTGTCAGACTGGTACAAGCAGCTTGCCTGGTATAAGGCGGTTTATTAACTAAAAAATAAAAGTAGCTGTGAAGGGACTATGGTTAAAGTCTCCTCATAGCTACTTTCATCATATTAGAGACTCGCAATATTATTCAACTTTTTGCGTATATCTTCCCAGGTTACCTTATTCTGCTTTTTCGAAGCTTCGATCATCTTCTTTTCATAAGCTAGTTTAGGTATTTCAACTTTGGCAAATTCGATCAACAACTCAGTACCTTTCACCACATTATTCCAATCTTCTTCACGCTCTTCCGGCGACATTGCTTCTATTCGCTTTTTATCTTCTTCTGAAAAAAGACGACGTTCTTCTTCATCCATATCCATAAAGCGCACGAAATCATCATACATTTTCTGTGTTGGAAACAAGTTCCGATATTCCGGATGTGAATTCAAATATTCTATATTATCCATAGATTATTCCTCCTTTTGTTTTAGTAAAGTATTATACCAATCTAAAATGACATCGATATTTTTCATAACCATGTCTTTCTCCTGACCTGAACGATTATTTATCAAGCTGGAATACCTCATAAATAGTCCTTTCAAAAGTTCTTTCTTTGCTTCAAATTCATCTTCTTTCATAGGCATTACATTATTTTGATTAATACTCTATGCCCATTGGAGATATTACAAAGGTAAAGCATCCAAACATCTTCAACAAACATAAAGCGATTTATTAATAAACTACTTATCCACATTCTTTTACCGGACAAGGAATACCTGTTTATATCTTTTTACTGTGCCGCTGGTATGATACAATTCGGCATAGAAGATATAAACACCTGTCTGTAGTTGCTTCCCGGACAGGGCATAACCGTCCCAAGTTAATTTTCCAGTCAAACCCAGCAATTCGTGATTAGCAATTTGTGCGACACGCTGACCGGCAATATTGAAGACAAAAGCACGGCAGTTATATCCCGGCTGGTCCAGATAATAGGATATAGTATAATGGCCGGCACTTTCATCCCACTGCGGTGTCTTGATGCCGGTCGGTTCATCCGGAGTATCCGGATCATCGGGCAGGGAAATATCCGATTGTGAATTAGGATAACCGGGAGTTCCATAACCCACTGTAGCAGATGCAGAAGTCCAGTTCGAAGGCGATTGCGTTTCCGCATCGGGATCGATCCGTTCCAGGGAGACACCTTTCTGATCTTTTATTGAAGAAGCATGCCATTTGGAGGTATAGGAAACTTCATCGATCACTGCTCCATCTTTGGTTCGGAACAGGACAAGCGTAGAGGAAGTATTCGCCAATATTGGAAGTTTAGGGACTTCAAACAGTGAAGGCGGGGACTGGATTGTGTAAAAATCGGTAACGCCCTCCAGGTTCTTCGTCAACAACACATAACCATCCGCCTCGATTGTTGCAGTAACGGAGGATAACGGGTAACGGGTATTCAATGTTCCATCGGCTTTCCTGACCGCGACCGATAAACCTGATACCGGCAAGGCACGATCGGAACGGTTATACAACTCGATATATTCGCTACCACCGGCAAAAGGATTGGGAAGAAGTTCGTTAAAAACAAATTCTCCCGGTTCGACGGTAATATCCGGGAGAGACGGATCGTCGGGGGTATCCGGCTCGTCGGGGTCGTCAGGTGTAACAGGTTTATCCGGTTCATTGGGTTTTTCCTCACCTTTACCGGACGAGTTAACAGAACCGGGAGTTCCGCCACGCGGATCGGAAGAGAGATGCCAACCGGACGAAGAACGCTCCCAGGATTTGGCAGGGGTGGTTTTTTCATAGGTTACTTCATCAATCAAGTTTTTATCGCCATCAAACAGTTGCAACAACTTTCCGGTATTAGCCAGTGCAGACGGGAAATTATCCAACGGCACTTTCACCGCTGAAGGATCAGCCACAATATCCCTGCCGGAACGATAAAGTACCGCATACCCTTTTGCGGGAATTTCAAAGGTCGTCATAGGCTTCGCTTTTCCACCATATGAAAATTGCCAGTCTGTAAGCACAAATACATTCTCTGTAGTGTTATAAAGTTCTACATATTCTGTTTCCGGCAACTCTTCCAGTCCCTTAGGATCGGCCATTATTTCATTAATAAGAATAGAGCCTGATTCAGATGGTTCCTCACCTTCGTCTTCTTCCTCCACTTTTACTTTCTCTGAATAGCTGTCAAGTGTATTCCCTTTCTCATCCGTTACGCCGGAATAGGAAATTGTATAAATCTCTCCTGTCTTCATTTCTTCCGGATAATGAGTATTTACAACCTTCCGGCTTTCATCAGCATATACAATACGGTCAGCATTCCCTATGTCGGAAATAGAAAATGCAGCCTGCTCCGTTTTAACCGGAAGATCAAACACAAATTGTAAATCAGAGAGAGTCAAAGGTTCTATTGACAACAGTTTAGGCAAAGTGATATCGGGTTTTGAAGGATCTTCAGGATCTTCACTCGGTTCTGTAACTGTTGGGGTTATTTTATCTGAAACATAGATATTATCCAACAAAAAATGCTTGTTTCTACCTCCCGTATAAATAATATTAATAAGGAAATAACCAGAATCTTTAGCCGCTATTATTGGATAAGTACAGGAACCTTCTAGTTTATAATAAGTTTCATTTATTTGACGAGAGTACATTGTCCAGTACTTATTATCTTCCAACGTTACTTTAATGGCAAGATGTGTTTTATTACCCCAATTATTTTCTTGCCTTTCAAACATATCTTTCTGTTTACTCCTACGGAAACCGATTTTATTTTTTCCTGCAAAACCTATTTGTACATAATAGTAAATACCTCCTTCATCATAAAGAGCGATACGTACATTATTATTATCACTAGGATTTGTATTTATCTGCGCCTCAAACTCCCATTGCATATTTGAGGCATAAGGGATGATATGCTTCAATGAAGCAATGCCACTTTTCCCTCCAGGAGCATTTAATTTTAACTGTCCGCCTTCTATAAGGAAAGAATCACGACCACCTATCCAACCTGCATTAAGAATAGGCCCATCAAACGTTTCTGTAAACTGTGCGAATGCACAAACAGGAAGCAATACAAGGATAAAAAGAATAAATTGTTTCATAGTTATATAGTTTTGTTATAAAATTATCTATCTTTGCACGCTAATAGCTTACAACTATTATTGTGTTCGATTTTGGATGCGGTAAAGTTATAACAATTTTTTTATATTACAATTTAATTAGTGCTCAAAATGAAAGTAGCAATTGTTGGCGTGAGTGGTGCTGTAGGACAAGAGTTCCTGCGCGTGCTCGACGAAAGAAACTTCCCAATGGATGAGCTGGTGCTTTTTGGCTCATCTCGTAGTGCCGGACGTGTTTATACCTTCCGTGGTAAACAGTACACCGTTAAGGAGCTTAAGCATAACGACGACTTTAAGGGAATCGATGTTGCTTTTGTTTCGGCCGGTGGCGGTACATCTATCGAATTTGCAGAAACCATTACCAAACACGGTACTGTAATGATCGATAACTCCAGCGCATTCCGTATGGATAACGATGTGCCTTTGGTAGTTCCTGAAGTGAACCCGGAAGATGCACTGAATCGTCCGCGCGGTATCATTGCCAATCCGAACTGTACTACCATCCAGATGGTCGTTGCATTGAAGGCAATCGAAAAGGTATCGCACATTAAACGTGCACATGTATCAACTTATCAGGCCGCCAGCGGTGCGGGTGCAACAGCTATGGCCGAACTGATCAAGCAGTACGAACAACTGTTGAAGGGCGAAGAACCTACTGTAGAAAAATTCGCTTATCAGCTGGCCTACAACGTGATTCCTCATGTTGATGTGTTCACTGAAAACGGTTATACAAAAGAAGAAATGAAGATGTATAACGAAACACGCAAGATCATGCACTCCGATATCGAAGTAAGTGCTACTTGTGTTCGTGTTCCGGTTATGCGTGCCCATAGCGAAGCAACCTGGATTGAAACAGAACGTCCTATCAGCGTAGAAGAAGCACGCAAGGCTTTTGCTGAAGGCGAAGGAATCATCCTGCAGGACGATCCGGCAAACAAGGACTATCCGATGCCGCTGTTCGTTGCAGATAAAGAACCGGTTTACGTTGGCCGTATCCGCAAGGATATCAGTAACCCGAACGGTCTGACATTCTGGACTGTAAGCGACCAGATCAAGAAAGGCGCTGCCCTGAACGCTGTTCAGATTGCCGAATACCTGATCAAGGTGAAGAATATAGGATAATAATCTTACAATCTTTCTATATAGAAAGGGACGGTCTGTTGGAGATCGTCCCTTTCGTTTTTTATCATGTTTATCTTTCATGAACGATAAAACAAATGCTATTTTATCTTTTATAATCGACAAAATAGGACTACATTTGTCTTGTACAAAAGATAAAATAGCATGGAAAAGAATGTAATAAAGTCTCTAATCATTGAATATCAGCAATTCGTTGAGAAAATAACACTGATTGAACGAGATATTCATTTATCAGATCAGCTAAACTATGTATTTGTTGGTCTTCGTCGTGCAGGTAAATCTTATCTGATGTATCAACAAATACAACATTTGTTGAGAGAAGGACACTCAATAGAAGAAATTCTTTATTTCAATTTTGAAGATGATCGCCTGATAAACCTAAGCGTTGAAGATCTCGATCTTATAAAAGTTTGTTATGAAGAGCTTTATGCACATCGTCCTATCTTCTTTCTGGATGAAGTTCAGATTGTGACGCATTGGGAGAAGTTTGCCCGTCGGCTAACAGATCTGAAATATCGGGTGTATATTACCGGAAGCAACGCCAAAATGTTAAGCAGTGAGATTGCAACAACACTTGGCGGCAGGTTTATTATACAAAATGTATATCCTTTTTCATTTCGGGAATATCTAAAAGCCAATGACATAACTGTTGAACCAGCCTGGTATTTCAAAAACCGCACGGAAATAGTTCGTTCATTCTCTGATTATTTTTATTTTGGCGGATTACCGGAATTAGAATTGATAGAAGAGATAGAAAAGCGCCAATGGTTAAGCAATTTATTCAATAAGATATTTTTTGGTGATTTGATAACACGCTATTCTATCCGAAACGATTTAGCCATGAAAGTCCTGATCCGTAAGTTGGCGGAAAGCGTAAAACAACCCTCTTCATTCAACCGGTTGTCAAACATCGTTTCATCCACAGGAGTCAAAGTCACCACAGATACCGTTATCGATTATCTGGAGTTTTTGCAAGCAACATGGTTGATATTTTCTATTGAGAATTATGCCAGTAAATTAGTAGAGAAAGTATCCAATCAGAAATACTATTTCATCGACAATGGCCTGTTGAATCTATTTCTGATAGACCCGGAAACCTCACTGCTAGAAAATTTGGTAGCTATCAGCCTAAAAAAGAAATACGAAGAAGAACTTTACTTTTATCATCAGAACATTGAAGTCGACTTTTATATACCGACAAAGAATCTGGCCGTACAGGTATCATATAGCCTGAAAGAAGAGACAACACGCAAACGCGAAATAACAGCGTTATTAAAAATAGCCAAAGTTATGGATGTTGAGAAACTACTCATCATTACTCACGATGAAGAAGAAATGATTGTGGAAGACGGAAAAGAGATCGCTGTTGTTCCGATTTGGAAATGGCTACTTGAACAGGACAGTCTGTTGGAAAACAGGTAGTGTCGACAGACGCCCAGAAGGAATGGATTAGCCTCCTGAGCGAACCGACGAAGCCAAATGTAAAGTCAGCAAAATGCCAAAGTTTATTCATATCACATCTGTGATACAAAAGAAACTCAACTGTGATACAAACGGAATCCATCTGTGATATGAAAGGAACACAGATATGATATGCATTAATCTGTGTTCCCTGAATAGTTATCCGTATCTGTTTACCCCATTTTCCAGGTTTCCGTCACATTCCTTCAGCATAATAGCTTTCAGTTCTTCCGCTTTCTCCGGATATTTATCAATCACGTTCTTGCGCTCCTGCGGATCGTCAGACAAGTTGTACAACTCATAAACACCTTGTTTTCTGTAATAACGGAGTTTCCAGCCATCGTTGATAACAATGCCCGGTCCGAGATTGGAGCCATATACGACATACCATTTCGGATCTGTTTGCTTCCCATTCAGCAAAGTAGGCAGGAAAGAGATACCGTCTTTCTTTACCGGGAGCGAAACGTTTAGCAGATCAGCCATCGTAGACAGGAAGTCGTAATTGGAAACCAATTCCTTGCTTTTCACGCCGGCCGGTATCAATCCTTCACCGTAAAAGATCAGCGGGATATGTACGCCGCCATCCAGATTACTCCGTTTCAGTCCGGCCATCCCGGCATTCCCGTTAAAAATATCGCCTGCCAGGTCGCTGTAATACTTATCTGTATAGTCATCAAACAATTGGCCGGTTTGCAGGTTCTTATAAGGTTTTTCACATCTTCCTTTCTGCGAATAATAAATCTCATGCCCGTTATCGGCGGCAAAGACTATAATCGTATTTTTATCCAATCCGAGATCACGAAGCTCATTCATAATTATCCCCACATGATCATCCAGCAACTTAATCATAGAAGCATATTCTTTTTCTATCGGTGTTAACTCAGGGTTGGCTGCCAACTCCGGGTGAACGGCCGGGATAGCTACCGGACCATGCGGCAACTGGGTCGGATGAAACAGGAAAAAAGGCTTATCCTTATTCTCGCGGATAAAAGACAGCATCTTATCCAGAAAAAGGTCCTGCGAATAAACAGCTTTACCATTTCTTTCCCATCGCTCCCGCAAAGTCTCATCTGTTTCATTTTCCGTACTCTTCCCACAGTTCGGAAGAGTATTCCCGTCAATCGTTACAATCTCACCGTTGTCAAACAGAAACGGCGGATAAAAACCATGGCAACGTACATGGTCGAGATAACCGTAATAATAATCCCACCCATGTTCCTTCATCTGTTTGCGGGTAGCCGTAAAACCCCATTCCAGCTTTCCGATCTCGGCGGTTACATAACCGGCTTTCTTGAATACCTGAGGAAGATAATAATCGCCTTCCCCTAGAAGAATATCCCCATCGTCTATCTCTTTCTCAAGAGCCGGAATCAATGAGAGGTTATCAGTCGGAGGAATAAACTGTCCTCCCTTCGATATCATCCATTTATCCGGATGGCAATCGTGATAACCGGTCAGCAGAGAGGCTCTTGCCGGAGCTGACAACATACAACCGTATGCATTATCGAAAGAAGTCCCCCGGGTAACCATCGCATCAATATGAGGTGTCGTGAAATGCCGTTGACCATAAGCGGACAGCATACCTTTTCCCATATCGTCGGCATAGATATAGATAACATTAGGTTTAACCGGCTGCTGCGCCTGTACATAATCGGATATGGAAACGCCTGCCAGAGACAAAACCGCTACAAATGAAGAGGAGAGAGTTTTATTCATAAATCGATCTTTAAAGCTATAGTATTGCGCCAAAGATACAAATTTACCTGTTAACTTTCACTTCATAAGGCATATCAACCGAAGTTTTCCCTGCCAACAGATAAAGCTGTTTTCCGAGAGTAAACCGTATAATAACCGTGATTTTCCTGTTCTATTATTTAAGGTAAACAGAATGGATAAGAATTCTTTCATCAGAAATCTTACCCATTTCATATGCAATCAATGATGGAACAAACGTACCCCTGTAAACGCCATCGTTATGCCATATTTATCACAAGTATCGATCACATGGTCGTCACGGACGGAACCGCCTGCTTGTGCGATATATTCGACACCGCTTTTGTGAGCACGTTCGATGTTGTCACCGAAGGGGAAGAAAGCATCTGAGCCCAATGCTACCCCTTTCAGGGTGTCCAGCCAGGCACGTTTCTCTTCGCGAGTCAGCACTTCCGTTTTTTCGGTGAAGAACTGTTGCCAGATACCGTCAGCCAAAACATCTTCGTGGTCATCGCTGATATATACGTCGATTGTATTATCGCGGTCGGCACGACGGATCTTTTCGATCCAGGGCAGGTTCATTACTTTCGGATGCTGGCGGAGATACCAGATGTCGGCTTTGTTTCCGGCCAAACGGGTACAATGGATACGGCTCTGCTGACCGGCACCGATACCGATAGCCTGTCCGTCTTTTGTATAGCAGACAGAATTACTCTGCGTATATTTTAATGTAATAAGGGCAATGATAAGATCGCGTTTGGCAGCTTCGGAAAATTCCTTATTCTGAGTCGGGATATTTGTCAGCAGGCTTTCGTCTAGTTTAATCTCGTTACGTCCCTGTTCGAAAGTGATACCGAACACATCTTTATGTTCGATCGGAGCCGGCTTATAAGACGGATCGATCTTAATCACGTTATACGTTCCTTTTCGTTTGTTCTTCAGAATTTCTAAGGCTTCCGGGGTATAACCGGGAGCGATGACACCGTCGGAAACTTCACGGTTGATCAGGCGGGCAGTAGCTTCGTCGCAAGTATCGCTCAAAGCGATAAAATCGCCGTAAGAAGACATGCGGTCTGCACCACGGGCACGGGCATAAGCGGTTGCCAAAGGAGTAAGAGGCAGGTCGTCTACAAAATAAATTTTCTTCAGGGTATCGCTCATCTCGATTCCCACAGCGGCACCCGCCGGACTGACATGCTTAAAAGATGCGGCAGCCGGTAGTCCGGTAGCCTCTTTTAGTTCTTTCACCAATTGCCAGCTATTGAAAGCGTCCATGAAATTGATATATCCGGGACGGCCGTTCAATACCTCTATAGGCAATTCCCCCTGCTGCATAAAAATGCGCGACGGCTTCTGGTTGGGGTTACAGCCGTACTTCAGTTCTAAAGAGTTTTTGTTTTCTGTGCTCATATTGCTTGTTATATATGATTCTATCTCATCTCTGCCATTCCTTCTTCAAGGGTATGAGGAGTATAGCCTAATTCACGTTTTGCTTTTTCGATGCTCAGTCCGCTGAAACGGGGACGCGGAGTCGCTTCGTTCATTTCTTCGGTGGTGACCGGGATAATCAATGAACGGTCCAGCTTGAAATAATCGGCAACACGGTAAGCGATATCGGCTATCGAAAGGCATTCACCTCCACAAATATGCCAGGTACCGTTTAGAGAAACATGCATCAGTTTTTCTACTCCGATAGCGATATCCTCTACCCAAGTCGGTGTACGGTACTGATCGGAAACGACCCGTATCTGCTGACCAGCTTCCAGGCGGTTCTTTACCAGTTGCAAAATATTGCCATGTTGCCCCGGCAATGCTTTTCCGTAGACAACGACCACGCGGACATTCGCATAATTACTGCAATTGGCAGCCACGGCCAATTCTCCCTGATATTTCGACAGGCCATAATAATTCACCGGAGCCGGAATATCTTCCTCGATGTATAAAGAACGATTCTTTCCGTCAAAGACAAAATCGGTCGACAGATGAATAAAACGGCTACCTTCCTGTTCACAGCAACGCGCCATATTTTCAACGGCAAGTACATTGGCGGCATGCGCCTCTTCATGATGGGACTCACAATAATCGGGTACGGAAAGTGCGGAAGCATTTATCACGACATCAGGACGCATCTCCCCGATCAATCGCCCGATGGCCGGATGATCGTTGATATCCGCCTGAACGAAACGGGTATTACTCTCCGGCTGAATATCTTTATGCAGGGAGCATCCTGTCAGTTCATACCCACCACACAGGGACAGATGTTGCAAGATGCGTCTGCCTGTAAAGCCGTTTGCTCCAATTATCAGCGTTTTCATCAGAATGAATATATTAATACACCTAATATACGGTGATTGGTTACTGAATGGGTATCACGAATACGTCCGTCGGCAAGTGTACGGTCGCCATACCAGGCCAGAGACGGGCTGTACTCCACTCCTAGTTTCCAGTGAGGCAACACATACGACAGTTGCAAATTAGTGGTAAAGACCTGATCCACATCGAGTCCCACTCCATAAGTCGGTCCGACAATATCCTTGCCTGCCCCCAGGTTTTTCAAATACCCTACAAACAATCCGGGTTGCCATTTCTTGCCATACACCACGTTCAACCAGGTCATTGAATGACGGTAAGACGTATACTCCTGTTCGCCGGTACGTTTGTCTATACTGCTGACGCCATAACCACCCAGCATACAGAGATGAGCCAGATTCTCTCCCATAATCGTCTTTGCCGAAATCTTCCAGTTATCATCCGTATAACGGGCATGCGCCTCGACAGAAACGGAGGTAACACGCTCTTTTACCTTATAAGTCTTATCACCGACTTCGGATTTTATACGTGGTGCCAACGAAATAAGATCGGCACCAATACCCACCATCCAATTGTTGGTTTTATAATCGACACCGGCATAAAATTCCGGTACACAACTATTCTTTATATATTCCTCGCTCTTTCCGTTCGGTCCGGTAGACAGATACTGCAACTGCCAGATAGCCGCCCCCGTCAGGCTCCACCCCTGATTGGTATAACGATAGCGAAGCATCGGGTTACGGCTGAACGGCTGGAAAGGTGCTCCGGTGGAAAGGTTCAACATTTGTGGAAAGATATCACCGAATAATGGGTGCCAGGTCTGTCCGATCAGGACAGCCGATTTTCCCCAATCCAGATTTACATAGGCATGCCGCACACGAATCATGGCAAAGTTACTTCCCGAACCACGGAAATCCACTTCCAATTTAGCGGTTGTCTTAGCTTTGCCAACACTCGGTCCTGCCACATCAATCCCCAAGCGGGAATACAACAGGTAAAAGCTACCGTTTGCCGTAGCATTCAAATCATTACCATCTGCATCCGGAGAGATATCTTTCGGATAGAGATGAAACAAACCGTCTACTATCTCGGAATTGGCCCGGGAATTATAGAACAAGTCACCACGAACCTGTCCGTAAAACTTATACGAAAAATTCTTCTTCTGTGCATAACCGGACGTTACAGCTAACAATCCGGCCAATAAAAACATACCTAGTCTCGTTCTCATTTAAAAGCGTTCAAAGTTAGAAATAATACATAACCAATCCCAATATGCGGTGATTGGTTATGGCGTGAGTGTTTCCCACTTTACCGTTCTTCTGGTCGATCGTTCCATACCAGGCCGTTGCCGGAGAATATTCCAGTCCGATCTGCCAGTGAGGCAGATTATAAGAAAAATTCATATTTACCGTCAGCAACTGATCGATATCCAGTCCCATTCCGTAAACTGTTTTCGAGGCTGTCAGCTCATCATCCGTCCCCAGGTTCTTGGTGTATCCCAGGAATAGTCCCGTTTTCCATTTCGTGCCATAGGTGAAATTCGCCCAGGTTGTCGAATGACGGAAAGGAGTATATTCCTGCTCGCCGGTCTTCGGATCGACAGAACTAATGCCATAGCCGCCGATCAGGGCCGTCTGGTCCAGACAGGAAGCCATCAGGCTTTTGGCTGCAAAGGTATAATTACGGCCGGTATATTTCAAGTGAGCTTCGTATGAATATGTCGTCATACGCTCATTTACTTTATATACTTTGTCATTTATCTCAGAAGTCGTACGGGGTTTTAAAGAAATAAGGTGAATACCGGCTCCTGCCAGCCAGCCATTGCCGGACGTATAATCGGCTCCTACATAAAACTCCGGCACACAACTATTCTTTATATAATCTTCGCTCATCCCTTTCGGACCGCTCGACGTGTATTGCAACTGCCATATAGCCGAAGCGATTAGTTTTACATTACCTGCCTTGTATTGATAACGAATCTGCGGACTGCGGTTGAAAGGTTGGAAAGGTGCGCCTGTCGACAGATTCAACATATCCGGAAATACGGAACCGAATAACGGATGCCAGGTATGACCGATCAATACATTACTCTTATCCCAATCCAACGCTACCCATGCCTGGCGGATACGCAACATAGTCGTACTTCCCGAAAAGCCGCCGAAGTCAGTCTCCAGACAAGCTGAAGTACGAGCCGAGCCGACATTCGGGCCGGTCACACTCAATCCCAGGCGGGAAGTGAACGTATAAAAACTACCGTTGGGAGTCGCATTCAAGTCTTTCCCGTCAGCATCCGGTTTTTCATCCAAAGGGAAAAGGTAGAAGTTTCCGTCTACCGGAGCCATATTTGCACGGGTGTTGTAGAACAGGTCACCACGTACAAAACCATAAAACTTGTAAGTGAAGTTTTTCTTCTGGGCAGTTGCGGAAAACAAAGTCAGCATACTTACCAATAGCAGAGCCAGCTTTTTCATCGTTGTCGTTTGTTATCTATTTGTCTAGTTTGAAGGCGCAAAGGTATATATTTTTGTTTATTCAATTTGAAGAACGAAATATTATTTGTTACTTTGCTTCCAAGTTGTAAGCCTGAAAGGCCAAAATGATTAATAATGTAAACTACATAAAGAATTATGAGTACTAAAAAGTTTTTATTGGAGGAGAAAGACATACCTACAGCCTGGTATAACATTGTGGCTGACATGAAGAACAAACCACTTCCTATTTTAAATCCGCAGACAAAGCAGCCGTTGAAGGAAGAAGACTTGTATCCTTTATTTTCCAAAGGTGCTTCACACCAGGAAATGAACACGACAGATGCATGGATTGAAATACCGGAAGAAGTTCGCGAATTATATAAGGTATGGCGTCCGACTCCGCTGGTTCGTGCTTACGGACTGGAGAAGATGCTGGATACTCCTGCACATATCTACTTTAAGAACGAAAGTGTCAGCCCGATCGGTTCGCATAAACTGAACTCGGCTATCGCACAGGCTTACTACTGCAAACAGGAGGGTATTACCAATATCACTACGGAAACAGGTGCCGGACAATGGGGTGCCGCCCTATCCTATGCCGCCAAGGCTTTCGGCCTGGAACTGGCTGTATATATGGTAAAGGTCAGCTATCATCAGAAACCTTACCGCCGCTCTATCATGCAGACATTCGGTGCACAAGTGATCGCCTCTCCGAGTATGAGTACGAAAGCGGGACGTAAGATTCTGACCGACCATCCCAACTATCAGGGTAGCCTGGGTACAGCTATTTCGGAAGCGGTAGAACTGGCAATGCAAACTCCGAACTGCAAATATACATTAGGTAGCGTATTGAACCACGTCATGCTGCATCAGACTGTAATCGGCCTGGAAGCAGAAAAGCAGATGGAAATGGCCGGCGAATATCCGGACGTTGTAATCGGTTGCTTCGGTGGCGGTTCAAACTTCTCCGGTATTACATTCCCCTTCCTGCGTCATAAACTGACAGAAGGAAAAGATGTACGTGTTATTGCCGCCGAACCAGCTTCCTGCCCGAAATTGACACGCGGACAGTTCCAGTATGACTTCGGTGACGAAGCCGGCTACACACCGCTCATCCCGATGTTCACGTTAGGACATAATTTTGCCCCGGCAAATATCCACGCAGGTGGTCTACGTTACCACGGCGCCGGTTCTATTGTCAGCCAGTTGATGAAAGATGGTTTAATGAGCGCATACGATGTAAAACAGTTGGATACATTCCAGGCAGCCACCCTATTTGCCCAGGCGGAAGGTATCATTCCGGCTCCGGAATCATCACACGCTATTGCCGTTGCTATCCGCGAAGCATTGGAAGCGAAAGAAGAAGGTAAAGCCCGTACGATCCTGTTCAACCTGTCCGGTCACGGATTGATCGACATGGCTGCTTACGACCAGTATCTGGCCGGCGACCTGACAAACTACGAAGTAACAGATGAGGAAGTTGCTAACAATTTGTCAGAATTGGAAAAGATCATCAAATAAGAGGACTATTTACCAAAATAAAAGTGGCGCTAATAACAGGGACTCACGTCTTTTGTTATTCGCGCCACTTTCGTGTGTGTCTATGAATGTTTTAAAATAGGTATTATGAGAAAATTTCCTCATAATTGGTTGCCGGAACAAGCATTTTCTGTGTGTTCAGGCTATAATCTTTCTTCTTTTTGTCCCACATTCCGTATTCGGAAGTGATATTTCCGTCTTCATTATACTGATATGTAATCAGATAATAAGGATCCCATGTCTCTTTTGCCTGATTCCAGCGGTACGCTTTTTTCTCAGCGACTTTGCCGTTATCATTGTAGGCGAATTCATATTTCACCTGTTTGTTCAAAAGCCCTTCTTCCTGTAGGAATATTACTTTTGAAACGATCTTTCCGTTCTCTTCCTTCGTATCATACAGATAGTTTCTGGGAGAAGCGGCACTCATTGCCAGACTGCAAACGAACAAAACAACAAATGACAAAATTTCTTTTCTTAAAATCGAAGCTTTCATAAATATATTACTTATAAGATTTACTTTCAAATTGCGTGCAAATGAACACAGTTTTCGGGTAATAACCAAATATATTCTGACATATTGATAGCACAATAGCCTTATTTAACTATTTTAAACCACACCCAAACACATACAAAACGGCACACAGCTTACAATTTATAAGAAAAACGATTTACAACATCAAAACAACATTGTTTTTAGTCTCTATTTTCTTAATAAGCCAAAATAAAAAGCCAACTTACTTACGAATTGACACTAATAGTTTTTTTCATCATCAGCTGCATTATTCAGAACTAAATATACACTCACGATTGTTATTTAGAAATAAAAGAAGGATATTAGCATCCAAATTAAATCGGTATATCATGGAGAGAAATATTTTTAAACTGGAAAATGACCAATTGAAAGAGATTGCTCTTTCATTGCGACAGAAAGTAGAAGAAGGTCTGGCAAAAGACGGCCAGGAGATACAATGTATCCCGACATTCATCACCCCCAAAAGTACAAACATAAACGGTAAAGCCCTCGTTCTCGACCTGGGCGGTACGAATTACCGGGTGGCAACAGTCAACTTTAATAACGACAAACCGACTATCCATCCTGAAAACGGCTGGAAAAAAGATCTGTCGGTAATGAAAACTCCCGGCTTCACCCGTAACGAACTGTTCAAGGAACTGGCTGACCCTATCGGAGAGATCAAGCGGGAACAGGAAATGCCGATCGGTTATTGCTTCTCGTACGCAGCCGAATCGCTTCCCGACGGGGATGCCCGGTTGTTGCACTGGACAAAGGGAGTGCATATCAAAGAAATGCTCGGACAGCCGGTAGGGAAACCTCTGCTCGACTATCTGAATGACAGAAATACCCCCGGGTTTACAAGTATAAAGGTTCTTAATGATACAGTAGCCAGCCTGTTCGCCGGACTTACCGACAGTAGTTATGATGCTTATATCGGACTTATAGTCGGGACGGGAACCAATATGGCGACCTTTATTCCTGCTGAGAAAATTACAAAATTACCCTCTTCCGTACAGGCACACGGGCTAATCCCTGTCAATCTGGAATCAGGAAACTTCCACCCCCCTTATCTGACAACTGTCGACGACACGGTCGATGCCTGCTCCGACAGCCATGGCATGCAACGTTTTGAGAAAGCCGTCTCCGGCATGTATCTGGGAGAGATATTGAAATCGACCTTTCCGCTGGATGAATTCGAAGAAAAGTTTGATGCGCAGAAGCTGACGACTATCATGAATTATCCGGATATTCATAAAGATAAATATGTACAGGTTGCCCACTGGATATATAACCGTTCTGCACAATTGGTAGCTGCTTCGCTTGCAGGACTGGTCTCTCTATTGGTTTCCTATAATAAGGATATCAAAAAAGTATGCCTGGTAGCCGAAGGAAGTATGTTCTGGAGTACTAACAGGAAAGATAAAGATTACAATATGCTCGTAATGGAAGAACTTGAAAAGTTACTGAATGAGCTTGGAATAGGCGATGTGAAAGTTCATGTGAACAAAATGAATAATGCGAATCTGATAGGGACGGCTATTGCAGCATTGTCCTGATAAGAAAACGAGGGTATGTCAATCAGTTGAAATACCCTCGCTATTCTTTATACTCTTCCTAAAAATTCATCTACCGTATAATTCAGGAAATTATTAAATGGCAGTAACTCTTCAAATCGCTTTAAGGTCTGATCCATCCAGTCGTCCGCCATAAAGAACTCGTCCGGCAAGTTGGCCGCAAAACAAAAATCTTTATGCTTCATGATCTCGTCATATTTGAAATCGGTCGGATAACCAGCCGGCATACGCTTCAGTACCTCCCCTTCCATCACCGGGAAGGCTTCCTTAAAGGATGGTTTTTCAATGATACCGACAAACTCATCGATGTGATCGTAAATATCCTGGCGAAGCATTTTCAATAATTTAGGCGGAGGACACCATACGCCACCGGACAGCATACAGGCACCCGGTTCGAGATGGATATAATATCCGCCCCGCTCGCTGGCACGTCCGCCCTGGGCCATATAAGCTGCAAAATGAACCTTATAAGGTGTCTTGTCCGGCGAAAAACGCAGATCGCGGTAGATGCGAAACTGGCAATCCTTCGATGCCAGGCCTGCTACCTGCGGATCGAACAGGGCAATCCGGTTGATTACTTCCTGCACTTCGTCGATAAATCCTTTGTGCAGGACATCGAAGCGGTCCTTGTTTGCCTGGAACCACTCCCGGTTGTTGTTTACGCTTAATTCCTTCAGGAATTGTATAATCTCTTTATTCATATTGTCTGTCTGTTTTACCCACAAAGATAGAGAATAATATCATTCATTCTTCCAGTTTCTGTCGGTACGGAAAGGAGCGACCGGCAAACCTTCCCTGCTGAACAGGTTGCCGATGGTCGCATCATCGAAACAATAGTGCACCACGACAGGCTTCTTCACTTTGGAAGAGGTTACAACGACCGTATTATCTTTGATCCGGACTTTGGCAGGCACAAAGACACCATCTTCGCCGGCTATCATGAACCCGGTAATTTCCTTATCTTTACACATCAAACCGTTACCGGCATGCAGGAAAGAGATGACAGCTTTGTTCTTATCGATGGTCATACTTTCAAACAGAGGGCTTTCATATCCGGAATCGAGCCGGCCGTATATCTTGCCCAATGCCATATTCGCCAGACGTTGTCCTACACTTTGCTTATCGGTCGGATGGATATTCTTTACATCTGCCACACAATCTGAAACAGCGACCATCCCGGCCCCCGGAACCGTACGGGCCACCCATTCCTGATGCTCGCGAACCAAAGCAGCGCCATTATCGCCGGCATTATAGGTAAACGGTGCGATCTGCACCAGATAGAACGGAAAGTCTTTTTTGAAACTCTTACGCCAGCTCTCGACCATCGTTTTCAGCAGGATTCCATACGAATCCGGATGATCGCGGTTGGATTCGCCCTGATACCAGATAGCGCCGGCAAGGGCATAAGGCACGACCGGACTAATCATCTGATTATACAGTACACCCGGCTCTACGGGCCACCAGGGATATGTTTTATCGGGCATTACATCACGTATCCGGGGATTGTTCATTACCTGTTCTTCGGGGACCCATACCTCGGCCGGAGTACCTCCCCACGCAGATACGATCAGGCCGACAGGGACATTCAGGTCTTTTTGCAAGTCACGTCCAAAGAAATAAGCTATAGCGCTGGTACTCTTCATTCTGTCAGGGGTACAGGGTGCCCACGATGCTTCGCAATTATTCTGCGGGGTAGCGGCCCCGCGTTTGGGGATATGAAAGAAACGGATATTCGGATAATTGGCGGCGGCGACCTCTTCTTCGCTGTTGTCGATGCCGTGCATCGGAGTCCATTCCATATTGGACTGGCCGCTACACAGCCATACTTCGCCCAGCATGACATCTTTCAGTTCGCGGGTACCATCGCCCAGGACCGATAAGGTATAGGGACCGCCCGCCCCGATCGTTTTCAGGGTGGTATCCCAGGTTCCGTCCGAACGGACGACAGTCGTTGCCGTATCCTGCGGAGCCCAGCTTCCGACAACTTTGATTGTAGCACTTGCAGATCCCCAGCCCCACACGGGCACTTCACTTTTCTGCTGTAACACCATATGGTCGGTAAAAACAGCCGGCAGACTAACCTGTGCCTGCATACCGGCAACCAGAAGGGACAGACCGGCGACTATCCCTGTAATTCGTGTAAGTTTCATGTATCTCTTTGTATTTGATTGATTAACGGATAACAAATGTACAACAAAAACTAGAACGAGAATCCCAGATTCAAATAAAATTGAAGGCTGGTGTTTTGATTGGACATGCTGAAAGTTGCGCTTAGCGGTCCCGCAATGCTGTTATACGCATATCCGAGACTTCCGCCCCATACGCTTTTCCCTTTCAGCAGGTGGAAGAAGTCATCATGATGAATCGCATAATTACCAATCAGGGAAATATAGTTATTCCCTGCAATACGCTGACGAAAATGCAGGCGGGCAACGGCTACTGAGTTATCGAAGATCTCCATCCGGTTGATTCCGGCAAACGGCAGCTGCTGGGGCACATACCGTCCTTCCACCTCGCCACCGACTGCATTCAGGAAAGGATAGGCCAGATTTCCACCGATCAGTACGCGACCATACAGGGAAGGCAAGATACTGAAATGGGAAGTAACAGGTATAACAGATGTGAAATTCAGACCCACCGCAGAGAATGGTGCATGCCCGTTATAACTAACGAAATTGTCCGTATAAAAAGAATAGTCCGCTTTCAGGGAAACGCCTTTGGTCGGGAAATACCGCTTGTCGAACGTCTCCAGATGTGCCATAGCGAAATAACTGATAAAACCTTCCGGCTTTACCTCGTATTGGTTATTATCACCGGTATAGAGGAAGGAATTATAATCATAATATTCATAACGCAATCCCAGCTTGAACTTGAAATTCAGCCAGTTCATATCCGAATATCCGAACTCGGCAAAATGATGGGTATAGCTGGTATTGAATGTTTTATCGCCTTTCTTATAGATATCCAGATCCTGGTAAGTGAACTGGTAGGCCAGGTTCAGGTTGCGCAAAGGATTCCTTTCGATGGCATAATCCAGGCGGGCAAACGAAGTCTTCCCTCCGACACGCCCAGTAAATCCCAACTTCGAATGGTTGCGGGCCCGGTGATCGAAAGTGGCATTCACCAAGACGCCGATGACCTCTTCCGAATCGAAACGCACACCCAGGTTCACAGAGCTGACTGATTTCTTTTGTGCCGTCAGCACCAAATTCTGCTGTTGCTCGCCGGTCAGCATATAATCTACATTCGAATAGGCATTGGAGCCGATCAGCACAGACATGGCATGATGGAGTTCGTGCAACGTGATCCGGCTGTTTTCCCGCAAACCACTGATCTTCATCAACCACTTTTCGTCCCTCGGATCGGTACCGACAAAGGAGATCGTCCGGATATAGAAACTGTCGGTAGGCAGCGCGGGGTAAGATTTCCGGACATGTCCATGCTCTTCCGGACAGGAATCTTCCGCTATTCCTATTTTCTCTTTCAGTGCAATGATCTCATCCCAATGGGCATAGGCTTCCTGCTCTCCGCGACGGATCAGCGTATCGAGTGCAACCGTACTAAAGCTGGCGGCATTATAAGAGGTCATATTCGGGCGGAGCAACAGGTCGGTCTGCTCCTTATTACGTGCATATTTATCATGTCCGTGTAAGGCGATAATCTGCCCGATCACATCACCGGGACTGTTCAGCTTGTCAAGCGTCTTCAAATCACTGGTACCCAGGTCTACACCGATAATCACGTCGGCGCCCATCTCCCGGGCGACATCTACCGGGAAGTTATCGTTCAACCCGCCGTCTATCAGCACCATACTATCCAGTCGGACAGGGGTAAACACTGCCGGAATCGCCATACTGGCACGCATCGCCAGCGGCAGGCTGCCTTTACGGAACACATAATCCTTCCCATCGACTGCATCCACAGCGACACAGGCAAAAGGTATATTGAAGTTTCTGAAATCTACGGAATCATGATAACCGATCGTCAGGTTGGAAAAGAGATTCATCAAGTTCTGTCCTTTTATCATCCCCTGGATGACACGGTCTTTCTTATCTTTCCCAAAAGGCAGGGAAAGAATGTATCGTTCGGAGTTTTCCTTTTCCGGAAAGGTAAGACTATTTCGTTTGATCCGGTCGCTGAGCAGCATCGTCCAGTCCTGCTCCAGGACCATCGTATCTATTTCCGCCGGCGTATACCCGATGGCATATAAGCCGCCGACAATGGCACCCATACTCGTCCCCGACACGTAATCGATCGGAATACCGGCTTCCTCCAAGACTTTCAACACCCCAATATGAGCTACACCTTTTGCACCCCCGCCGCCTAATACAACTCCAACCTTCTTCCGTTGAGCTGTCAGGGAAGGCAAAGCGACCAGTAACATCAGCAAAAAGCAAAGTAACTTTTTCATCTACACACTATTTACGGCAAATGTAGTTCGTTTACGCTAAAGATGCAAACGAATCGGAGTTTACTGCATTTACTATACCGGATTCATAATTTATCATACGGGAGGAAACGCAATGAGATAAATAAAACACGAAGTAAACAACAGACTCTCCGATAAATGTATTAAATTTGAAGCCTATTTCTCACCTTAAGAAGAAAAACTCATATGCAAAAATCAGCATTCTGTCTATTACTATGCTGCTTGACATTTCAAAGCTATGCGACAGTAGATTTACTGAAAGGCTATCAGTATGCCTCAGAACAAGCGCCGAAAGGGAACGAGTGGGAATCACCCGAGAACCTTGCGCTGAACAAAGAACAACCCCGTGCCTGGTTCTTCTCCTTCCAGAATCTGGAGAGTGCCCGGAAAGTATTACCGGAAAACAGTGCCTACTGGCAATCTCTGAACGGAGATTGGAAATTCAATTGGGCCCGTACGCCCGAAGAACGTCCGAAGGATTTCTACCAGACCTCCTTCGATGTATCAGGCTGGGACAATATCCCCGTGCCATCCAGTTGGAACATAGTCGGTCTTCAGAAAGACGGGACACAGAAGTATGGTACCCCTATTTACGTGAACCAACCGGTTATCTTCCAGCACAAAGTGACTATCGACGACTGGCGGGGAGGCGTGATGCGTACTCCACCAGAAAACTGGACGACCTTTAAAGACCGTAACGAGGTCGGCTCTTACCGTCGTGAGTTCACCATCCCGGAAGACTGGGACGGACGTAATGTATTTATCAGTTTCGACGGAGTAGATTCCTTTTTCTACTTATGGATTAACGGCCATTATGTAGGTTTTTCCAAAAACTCCCGTAATGCAGCCAATTTCAACATTACTCCTTATCTTCAAAAAGGAAAGAACATCGTTGCTGCCGAAGTGTATCGTAGTTCCGACGGCTCGTTCCTCGAAGCACAGGATATGTTCCGCCTGCCGGGCATCTTCCGGACCGTTGCACTCTATTCGACACCGAAAGTGCATTTCCGCGATTTGGTGGTGACACCCGATTTGGATGCTACATATACCGACGGTTCGCTGACCGTCAAGGCAGACATTCGTAACCTCGATAAAAAAGCAATCAAGAATTATAAAGTGTATTATTCGCTTTATGCCAATAAACTCTATTCAGACGAAAATACACTTGTCGACGGATTCTTATCGCCTGTCATCGAACGGATCAATCCGGATGAAACAACGGAGAACCTGATGACCTTCAAAGTGAAAGCGCCCAATAAATGGTCGGCCGAACAGCCCTACCGCTATACACTGGTTGCCGAACTGAAAGATAAAAAGAATAAAACGATCGATATGGTTTCCACCACTGTAGGTTTCCGCAAGGTAGAAATCAAGGATACACCGGCATCTGAAGACGAGTTCGGACTGGCCGGACGTTATTATTACGTAAACGGCAAGACTGTCAAACTAAAAGGTGTGAACCGTCACGAAAGTAATCCGGCTGTAGGCCATGCCATCACACGCAAAATGATGGAAGACGAAGTGATGCTGATGAAACGTGCCAATATCAACCACGTTCGTAACTCACATTATCCGGATGACCCGTATTGGTATTACCTGTGTAACAAATATGGTCTTTATCTGGAAGATGAAGCCAATATCGAATCGCACGAATATTACTATGGCCAGGCCTCCCTGTCCCATCCGAAAGAATGGCGGGATGCACATGTGGCACGTGTCATGGAAATGGTAAATGCCCATATCAATCATCCGTCTATCGTGATCTGGTCGTTGGGTAACGAAGCCGGTCCGGGACACAACTTCGTAGAGGCCTACGATGCTTTGAAGAAAGCAGACTTGTCACGTCCCGTTCAGTACGAGCGCAACAATAAAATTGTAGATATGGGTTCCAACCAGTATCCGTCTATCTCCTGGGTACGCGGTGCCGTGAAAGGAGATTATGACATCAAGTATCCGTTCCATATCTCAGAATATGCCCATTCGATGGGGAATGCCTGCGGTAACCTGGTTGATTACTGGGATGCAATGGAGTCGACCAACTTCTTCTGTGGTGGCGCTATCTGGGATTGGGTGGACCAGTCTCTCTACAACTATACGCCCGATGGCAAACGCTATCTGGCTTATGGCGGTGACTTCGGCGATACGCCCAACGACGGCCAGTTCGTAATGAACGGTATCGTGTTCGGCGACCTGGAACCGAAACCGCAGTATTATGAAGTGAAAAAGGTATATCAGCACATCGGCGTCACAGAAGTCGATGCACAGAAAGGTCTTTTCGAGCTATTCAATAAATACTATTTCAACGACCTGTCCGATTACGATGTGAAATGGTCGCTTTACGAAAATGGCAAAGCAGTGGAAAGCGGTTCACTGAATCCGGGCAAGGTTTCACCGCGTAAACGTGTGCAGGTAGCCATTCCTTATACGTACAGCCAGCTAAAAGCGGACAATGAATATTTCGTTAAAGTACAGTTCCTGCTGAAAGAGGACAAACCCTGGGCCCCCAAAGGTTATGTAATGGCAGAAGAACAACTTCCAGTCAAAGCATCTGCGGGCAAACCTGCCATCAACGAAGTGGCAAATGCCTCTGCAGGAGAACTGTCTCTCGAAAAACAGTCGGACGCACGCTTCTCAACAATTAAAGGGGATAACTTCAATGTCACATTCAACAATGAAAGCGGTACGATCTATAATCTGAATTATGGTGGCGAAACAATCATTGCCGACGGTAACGGTCCGAAACTGGATGCTTTCCGTGCCTTCACGAATAACGATAACTGGTTCTACGGAAGCTGGTTCGAAAACGGATTACACAATCTGAAACATAAAGCTACCGCGTCCAAAGTGATCAAGCGAAAAGACGGTTCCCTGGTATTGTTCTACACCGTAGAATCGCAGGCCCCTAATGCAGCCAAGATACTGGGCGGAACATCCAGCGGCAAGAACAAAGTGGAAGAACTGACCGATAAAGCATTCGGCGAAGACGACTTCAAGTTCACGACCGACCAGGCATGGACCATCTACCGTGACGGTTCCATCGAACTGCAAGCCAGCATCACCTCCAACAATTCAAGCCTGGTACTGCCACGTTTAGGCTACCGGATGATCGTTCCTCAGCGTTATGAAAACTATACATACTACGGACGGGGTCCGGTTGAAAACTATGCCGACCGTAAAGCCGGACAGTTTATCGAGCAATATAAATCGACCGTAGCCGACCAGTTCGTGAACTTCCCGAAACCGCAGGATATGGGTAATCATGAAGATGTGCGCTGGTGTGCACTGACCGACAAGGCCGGCAAGGGAGCTCTCTTTGTGGCAACCAACCGCCTTTCTACTTCTGCTTTGCAATATTCCGCACTCGATATGACATTGGCCGGACATCCTTATCAGTTACCGAAGGCCGGTGACACTTATCTGCATCTTGACCTTGCCGTTACAGGTTTGGGAGGTAACAGTTGCGGACAGGGTGGCCCGTTGATTCATGACCGTGTATTTGCCGGACAAAACAATATCGGCTTTATCATCCGCCCGGCCACACAAGACCTGTCGGCTGCCGCACAGGTATCGGCTGCCGGTGACATTCCTTTCTCTATCACCCGTTCTCGTGTAGGTATGGTTGAATTATCATCTATTGATAAGGATGCTGTCTTCTGCTACACGATCGGCAAAGAGAAAAAAGCGAAAGAATATACCGGAGCTATCCCGATGCGCGAAGGCGGAACAATCACTGCCTGGTTAAAGAATAATCCGGAGATCAAGTCGACAAAGACTTTTAACAAACTGGAAAGTATCCAGACAGAAGTTATCTATGCCAGCAGTGAAGAGGTTGGCGAAGGCGATGCCAAACACCTGGTAGACGGCGATCCGAATACGATCTGGCACAGTATGTATTCTGTCACGGTAGCCAAATATCCACACTGGGTAGATCTGGATGCCGGCGAAGAGAAAGCATTCAAAGGCTTTATCTATATGCCTCGCAAAGACAGCAACAATGGTAATATCAAAGAATATTCCATCCAGGTCAGCTCCGATGGCAAGAATTGGGGTGAGCCTGTCTGCAAAGGCCAGTTCGCGAATAACCGGGACGAAAAGAAAGTCCTCTTCGACAAACCGGTAAAAGGACGTTACATCCGTTTCACCGCACTGAGTTCACAGAACGGACAGGATTTTGCAACGGGAGCGGAACTGACTATTTTGAGTGAATAAACTGGTTACATCTAAAATATCTCTAAAAAGGCGGACAAAAGCTGCCTTTTTAGAGATATTACACCATCATACTGTCATAAAATCATGCATGTATCGGGTTTTAGTTGACAGTTGACATATGACAAAAAAATAAATCAAACCATATATACTCTTTCATATTAAATGCTTCATGCCATTCCTTCGGAGGAAGTTTAGCATTACGGACATCACAATAGCTACCAGCCTGTTGTTTCTTTCCTTCAAGCATCACTTCATATAAAGCACCACTCGTATAACTGGTAAGAGGTATCGTATCATTGGAAGTATAGGTTCTTGTCGGATATGTCTCCAATAAAATACTGTGTAAGACATCTTCTACCTCCGCTTTTTCCACAATTTGCGTTTCACCTTCCACTGTAAAGTCCACTTCATGCGCATGGAGCGGCTCAACCGCGATACGAATAGAGAATACGGTATCTTTTATTACATAAGCCTGTTCATTCAGGATTTTATAAGACACTACTCCTTCTTTATAATGTGCCATCCGTATCTTATAAGTTTGTCCTTGCAAATCTCCGGACAACTTAATAACCTGTGCACCCGAGGGAGAAGGTGTCGTCTCATCATAATGAAGCCGGACAGGAACCGGTTGTTCAACTGAATAGTTGAACAGTAACGGAAACAACAAAAGAATTTGGATAAAATATATCATACTACTTCAAATAAACAATCATTAATACCGGATTATCATCCTCTTTGAGATTTTTCAGTTGTTCATATTCCAGGATAGAAGGATCATCTTCCGCCAACTCCATCACCTCGGGTGCTTCAAGATAATAAAGCAATACATCATCCGAAATGCGGGTCTCCGGATAGAAAGGTAAACTACCCTGCATATCATTTATGATACGATTGTTTTTCACCTTATAGCAAGCGCCTTTCTTCTTATCGTACATGGCCAGACGGGATAACTCATCTTTGTTGGTAACATCCCAGGAGGTATAAGGGAGAAATACCCATTGAGACGTTTCATGGAAATCCGGTCGCAGATAGGCTTGTGCCGGTTCTGAATAGGCTTGCCAATTTCCTTCCAGAACTTCAAAACGCCTTTCTTTCGGTATCTTATACTTTCCCAAATCCAGGATATAGCGGGGTTCAAGCCGTTCCGGGGTAACCGTAAAGACCGTATCATTATAATACTCTTTACAACAGGCTTCTTCCCTGAAAGAAAAGAGATAACGGTCGTAATACCCCCACAAATAATAATTCAACCCATTGGCAATCGTAAACTGATCATATTGAGGAAAAGTATTCAGTGTCTCTCCCTGCCGATCAACCAGGACAAGTCGGTCTTTCTTTTGGCCGGTATTGTTATAAATGTAGCCGACGTATGCACTATCTCCCAACAAAGTAAACTGCCAACAGAAAGGTATTTTAGACTCTCCTACATAGTCACCGCCTATTGTATAGGTAAGAATCCTTCCGTTATCCATTATATAAATTTGTTTCAGCCTGTCGTTAGCCGCTATAAACCGGATTATGCTGTATTCTCCCGGTCCTTGTCCCCGCTTGACTACCGAACGGACAAACTTTCCGTCATCTGTAAACTGCAATAACCCTTCGCTACATGGAATAAACAGGTTATGATCTACCATCTGTATCATACCCTGAGATACTTTGGCAACCAGACATTCGGGCTTTGTTTCCAACGGCACGACCTTTACTTCCCTGGCAATTTCACTCAACCGGACTTCCTGTTCCGTATCAATGCCCTTGGCAAAGGAGATTGTTATCGGATATTCAGGCACTTCCGATATATTTTCAACCGGCTGATCACCGGACTTCTTTCCTCCGCATGAGAGCAACAAAAGGGAAAATCCCCCTAAAAGCAAGTGTTTGATAGTTTTCATATTTGTGTATTTTGTTATTTATCTTTCAATAGAATGACCTGTATTACTTGATTATCGTCTTCTCGCAGGTTCGTCAAGAGATCTTTCAGAGAACCTTTGGCATTTTCAGGCTTTACTTTCTCCAAAAGAACAGAAGCAGAGACAACACCGATCATCTTATTGTTTTTGACAAAACGTGGAAAGATAGGACAACCACCTTCCATATCATCGGTAAAACCATCCCATTCGGCTTTCGGGGAACGGACACGGCAAACAGTTTCTTTCCCTTTGTCATACCAGGCTAAACAGCGACCTTGTCCCTGTGCATACTCCACACCTATCGCATGGGTTATCTCAAAGACATTGAAGAAACTGAATTTCTTTTCAGCGGCTTTATTGGGAAGGTTGGTTCCCGTATTCGTTTTCTTGTCTATAGCGATGATAGCATCATCTTCACCCGATAATTTTTCATATTGCGAAAGATCCAGTTTATATGCCGGAATTCTTTTTTTCCCTTCCAAGCGAAAGATTGTCGTTTCTAAAGGATTTTTATAATAGGTATTTTCCTGATAATCATAAAGAATACCATAACTGAAGATAATCCCCGGATAACGGACTCCTTGTTCCGGTCTGAAATGGTAGCTATACAATTCCTTTCCTTTAGTATTGTACACGAACAATTCTTTGCCTCTTTTGTCCTTCGTATACAGGTACTCATTGGTTATCCCAAACAGATTTCCGGTTTTATCTCTATAAGTAGTCATCGATCCACGTTGAGTATTGATGTCATACAAATATTTACCCTCAAAAGAATAGACCAGCACCTTGCCTTTTCTAAAATCAGATATAAAAATCTGTTTTGCATCTTCATCATAAGTAACAGCCAGAATAGATTTCGCATATTCCCCCGGCCCCTCTCCTGCCTTTCCTATCTTACGAATAAATTTACCTTCCGGCGTAAACTGGAACAGATTAACAAAATCACAGACAAACAGATAGTCACCGGCAAAAGTCACATTCAAAATATCTTTATCCAGCAACGATTCCGCTGTCGTCTCCAACGGAATATATTTCACTCTGGAAGCGACCTCACTTAACTTTATTTCTTTCTGTTCATCTACTCCTTCGGCAAAAGCAATCTTCTTTTGCGCCATAGCCGGACAAAAAAACAAAGCAAGTAATAATATTCCTATAATTCTGACGTGTTTTCCCATATCTATTTTAGTTTAAAGGTTATATTTCATTTTCTGCATCATTGGCATCCTCTATCGGCCGGTTTTTCCTTCGATATGGATGCCATTTGCCGAATCCCTTGCTGCTATCTCTTTTTTCTTATTTTTCTTTTCATATTCCTTCATGGCAGCTTTCATATCTTCACGACGTTTCCGTTCGAGGTCTGAAGGCTCTGGAAGTTGGTTGATAACGTTTTGTAAATCGGTCATGGTTAGTTTACTCTTTTTACCATCGGGAGCCAGCATTGTGAGTTCAGTAATATTACGGAAGAAAGCCTCCTGATATAAGTCTTCAAAGAAATAACGAAAGCCAAACAAGTTCTCTTTAGATTCTTTCCGCTTCATCATTTCAGTCATGTAAGTGTATTTACTGAAAAGGGTTTTCTGTAACAACTTCTCATCCTTAAACATTTCCGACTCCCTTAGCCAGTAGTGCTTATTGATTTCATATAGTAAATTCAACTGTGTCGGATCTTTCTTCCATGCTTCATAATAGACTTTCTCCGCTTCATTGAAACGACCGTCCCGTTCGAGTGTACTTCCTCTGAAAGAGGCCAATAGATTGACATAAAACTTCTTTGGTTTCATACACTCTTCTGCCTGGTCAAATAATTGATAGGCACGTTTGCGGTCATAGGTTTTACCCAATGTAGCTCCGTACAACAAGACTGTTTCCACGTCTGTCGAATCTATTTCGTAAGCCAGCTCCAACGGTTCCACGGCATCTATTGCATGGCCGGACATATAGCGGGAGGCACCTGCATATTTCAGATTGATAAAAGACGAATCACCTTCCGCTAACAGGCCGCTGTAAACGGTATCCGCTTTCAAATAATTTTTAGTCATATACAAAGCCATTCCCTGGCTTTGCCGAATCTGCCGGTTATCGGGATTATAGTACAAGGCGGTATCACAGACCTGTAAAGCAGTTTTTCCATCTCCTTTCCATAATAATGAATTAATCAGGGAAGAGGCCACACGGATATTCTCCGGATTGATTTCCATAGCACGGGTATACAGTTCCAAAGCAATCAGCATATTCATACCGCCTTTTTTCATATGGCAATCCGCCAAACCGGCCAGAATAGTCGGATTATCACTCTCGTAGGATGCTAAAGTCCGGTAATGATCCATCGATTTATCATAATCACCCAACTGATAATAAAGACGTGCCAACTGATTATTGGCGTAAAAATTCAGACTATCCGATTCCAGCACTTTTCCATAGCAACGTTTGGCTTCCGTAATCTTACCATAATTAATTGCAGCACGGGCAAGTGCATTCAAAGCATCCACATTCGTTGTATCCATTGACAAACAATATTGAAAACAGGTATAGGCTTCCTTATACCGGAACATTCCCTCATAAGCCTGACCGATAGCCGACATAGTCGTATAACTGGCCGAATCGGCTGCCGTAAGACTGTCCGCCCGAGCCAACACTTCCGGGAATTGTTTTCTGTTCACCAACTCCTGTAAAGAAAGGTTTTGCGCCTGTGCAACAAAAGAAAGAATACTGAAAAAAAGGACAATAGTATATTTCATCATAAACTCTTTTAATTTTCCTATTTAGCTCTACTTAAAATGAACGACCATCAGGACCGGGTTGTCATCTTCTTTCAATCCTTTCAACTGCGGATGTTCCAGAATAGAGGAATCTTTATCAGCCTGTTCTAATATATCCGAAGGAGTCCATATACTTAACAACAAATTATCACCTATTGAAGTATAAGGTATAAAAGGTAATTTCCCTTCCAGATCATTCTTGATTATATTGCCGGCGACTTTAAAGCAAGCCTGAGTATTCTTCTCATATATAAGTATTTCTTCCAAACGACTTTTTTCTCCTGCCCAATGGCTATAAGGCATAAAAAGGAAAGAGTCCGTTTCCATCACATTGACGCGAAGATAAGAAGAGGCTATCTTTGTAAATTTATTTTGATCGCCTCTTTGATTTTCCCACCGGGCTTCCAGCGGCATGGCATATTTGCCCAACTGAATAACGTATCTGGGCTGTAATTCATTCTCCGTAACAGTATATAAGGTATCACAATAATAATCTTTAAAACATAAATGATTATCATAATGAAACAGATAGCGGTCATTACTTCCCATCATCATATATGTGACCCCTTTTTCTATTGTAAACAGATCATGTCGGGGAAAAACTTTTACCTTATCGCCGGCTTGATTGAACAAGAGAATGCGGTCCTTCATTTGTCCGGAACTATTATAGATGAATGAAGCCAAAATACTGTCATTCAATATCGCTGCATATCTCACTTCGGGTAGAGGTATACTCTTTAAGTAATCACCGGTTAATGAGTATACGTTCACTTTTCCATTATCCAACAAATAAATCAGTTCATTCTCGCGGTCAACATCTAAAGATAAGACAAGGCTATATTCACCGGGACCTTGTCCTTGACGACCGATTCGACGGACAAATTTACCCTTACCATCAAACATATAAACGCCCCGGCTACATGGAATAATATAATTACCGGCTATATATTGAATATACCCTCTATAATTGGATAACAAACAATCAGCTTTTGTTTCAAGCGGAATATACTCGACTTTTTCTGCTATCTGGCTTAGAGAAACTTCACGCTCATTCTCTATCCCCATCTCAAAAGGGACAGTTATCGGAAATTCGGTTCCATGTTGTTCTTCCTCTAAAACAACTGTCTTTTCAGTCGACTGCTTTCCTCCGCATGCGCCCAATAACATACAGGTTATGACTAAATTATAGATACTCCATTTATTCATAATCGGATTATTTTAAAGTTATTACCTGTATAACGGAATTGATATAATTAGTCTATCCGTACTTATTTAGTTATTCCGACTTTTGCTCTTCTTTCTTTTGACTGTCAAGATACTTTTGAGCAGCTTTCATTCCTGCTTTAAACGCTTCCGAGTTCTCGTCAAGAGGCTCCGATTTTGTACTTCCGACTCCGTTTTCTTTCCTCTTTTTAAACACTTCTTCCATCTGTTGATAATGTTTTCTTTCTACCTCCGGAAGTTGCGAGATATCCGGCAACCGGTCTATTATAGACTTTAAGTCTTCAGCCGATATCTTACTTTTCTTATTGTCCGGGGCAATCATCACCAGTTCTGTCTTATTCGTAAAGAAAGCATCTTCATACAGATATTGCAGTATAGAACGATACCGCTGGAATCCCTGTAATTTCTTTCCGGTCAGGAAATACTCTCTCAGGAATGTAACCTTGGCAAACAAAGCCCTGGCCAGATCATCTGCCGATTTATACTCCGGCCCCCAGTTGGAATACTCCCGTTCAATACGGAACAATAAGTCCAGCCGGTCCTTATTGGCAAGCCAGGCTTTATAAAGCAACCCTTCAGCTTCACGCTGACGCCCATCTTTGAACAAAGTCTCTGAACGGGAAGTCAACAACATATTCACCAACGCCTCATTCGGCTGCATCAACTTTTCTGCCTGATCGAACAACAGGAAGGCCCGTTTACGGTCATATGTTTTACCTAAAGCAGCCCCCAACAACAGGTTCGTTTCTACATCCGTCGTATCTTTCCCATACGCCCATTCCAGCAGATCGATCGCATCCATGGCACGTCCGGCCAGATAACGCGAAGCACCCCCATATTTTAATGTAAGGAAAGAGGTATCGCCTTCTGCAAACAATTCTCCATATAACGTATCAGCCTGGGCATACTGTTTATTCATATAAAATCCCATAGCCTTACTGCGACGCAACGCATGATTTCCGGGATTATAAAACAACGCCGTATCACAAATGGATAATCCGTCCTGTATATTCGGACCTCCCATCCGGTACAGGCAATTCACCAAAGCACTGGCCAATCCGGCATTTTCACGGTTAACATTATAAGCCTGAAAATAGCAGATCGTAGCTGCCGGGATGGCATTCATTTTCATATAGCAATCAGCTATATTCCGGTAAATAACAGGATTTACCTTTGTCGTATCCTGATCGCGCAACACATTGAACTGCAGCACGGCATTCTCATAATCGCCAATCTGGGAATACAGGCGGGCTAATTGATAATTAGCATAGAAATCGGTACTGTCGCTTTCGAGTACTTTCCGAAAACAATCCTGGGCTACGGAAGCTTTTCCCAGGTTCATAGCTACCCGGGCAACGGAACTTAAGGCATCGACATTCGTCGAATCCATTTGCAGACAATGCTGATAACACCGGTAAGCCTCATTATATTCCAATACACCTTCGTAAGCCTGGCCGATAGCCGACATAGTAACATAATCAGCAGAATCTGCCGGAGTAAGACTATCGGCCAGGGCGATCACTTCTGTGAACTTCTTTTTATTGAGTAGTTCCTGAAATGAAAGACTCTGTGCCTGCCCCATAAGGGACAGGACACTGAGAAGAAGCAAAACAGTATATTTGTGCATCATCTGCTCTATGTTTTAGTGATTACTGCAATGTGAAAGTAACAGGCATAGTATATTTAACACGAACCGCTTTTCCCCGTTGCGTACCGGGAGTCCATTTAGGCATTGCACTAACGATACGCAGCGCTTCCCTATCCAGAGAAGGATCAACACCACTAATCACTTCAGCATCTGTGACCGAACCATCCTGATTTATAATAAACGAACAAACGACCTTTCCCTGGATGCCATTTTCCTGTGCAATGACCGGATATTGCAACGTCTTTGAAATAAATTCATTGATCGCTTTTTCTCCGCCCGGGAACTGTGGCATCTTTTCCACTATTGCAAATACCTGGCCGGAAGTATCGGCTGATTTCTGTTCGCCATATCCCACAACAGTGATTTCATTATCGCCCTCTCCAGCAGGAAGAGGTGTCGGTTTATTGTCTTCTTTTCCTTGCAAACGGAAAGTCACCGGCACCGTATACTTCACACTGACCTCTTTCCCTTTCTGCATACCCGGTTTCCATTTAGGCATCATGGATATTACCCTGGTAGCCTCCAGGTCCAGCGACGGATCAACCCCGCGAATGACCTCGATATTCCGGATCACCCCATCTTTACCCACCACAAACGAACAGGTTACACGTCCCTGAATACCATTTTGCTGAGCAATTACCGGATATTTAATACTCTTTGCCAAAAATTGCAGTAAGGCACCTTGTCCGCCCGGAAATTCAGGCATCACTTCCACGACTGTGAAAACCAGATCCGAGGGGTCTGTCGATATCTGAGGTGACATAGGAGGAGGGGGAGGAGCAGACTGCGATCCCTGTGCACTTCCATCCGAGTACAACTGTACTTTCAACTTACCCTGCACATCCTTCACTGCGACTTCTTTCGCCTTCATACCCGGGAAAGAGAAGCGGAGAACAGCATTCTTTGTCGTTTCCAGCACAAAATAACCTTCCGTATCCGTAATGGTACCTACATTAGTACCCTTTACAATCACATTCGCGCCGATAACCGGCCCGTTAAAATCGTCAATTACCTGACCTGACACTTTCACATCATCCTCCGAAAGCACACTTATTTCAGTCGCTTCCTTTACCCCGGCAACAGCTTCGGCTGCAATTTCTCCCGTGATACGGGCAACCGCCTCAATGTTGCTCAACAGCATCAAAAATGCTGCTAGAGGGATGAATATCAAATATTTTGTTCTTCCGATCCCGTGGGATCTCTTTTTGTTCATCATACTGATTCTGTTTTTTAGATGTAATACGTTAAAACTATTATATAATGTTGCTGCAGCCTGATAATGATGGGCAAGGCCTAACAGATGGTACTGATAACTCTTGCAGTCGTATCCGGATTGGATAACGGTATTGTCTGCCAGGTATTCCAGGTTATGACGCACTTCGCGTTTCAAAAGCCACGCAAAGGGATTCACCCAACATATGACGGTAATCAGCTCGCAAATCATCACATCTACCGAATGCCACTGGAAAACATGGGTACATTCGTGTGTAAGTATCTCATCTATCTCTTTCTCCGAATGGCTTTCCGGATGTATGAAGATCATTTTGAAGAATGAAAAAGGTCCGGCAGGCTTATCCAACCGGTAGACAGGTACGCCATGTATAACAGTCCGTCTACTCCGGTAAGCCAGCAGCAGGATACTGCTTAACTGAATAAAAAAACGGACAAATAAAAGAGCCATGACACCCCAGTACATATATGAACTTGCCGAAAGCAGGATTCCTTTCCAGTCTGTTTTAACAACGACCTCTGGGGTTACTATCATCTCCGGCAGCATAGCCGAATAAATCTGTATCACCTCCGTCATCGGCTCCTGTTCCTTCACCCATTCCTGAATATTCAACAATGGATAAAGCAACGCCAACCCAAAGAAAGCAAGGAGGGAGGCCCTGCGCAACTTAAAGAATGTGTCCTTATAAAAGAGCAGACGGTAGAAGGCGTAAAAGAGTACAAAGGCTACATTCACCTTCAGAAAGTAGGCAAATTCCGGTGTCATGGTAATAAGGTGTTAAAAGGTTTATTCTTTTCCTTTTTCTATCAGATCAATGATGTCCTTCAGATCTTCTGCCGAAATCTTCTGATCTTTGGCAAAGAAAGAAACCATTTCTTTGTATGAGTCTTCAAAGTAGTTACGAACAACACCGCTCATAAAGGTACGTTTATATTCACTCTCCGGGATCAGCGGAGTGTATTCATACGTATTTCCATAGCGTTTGTTCTTCACGTACTTCTTACGTTCCAGATTTTTTACAATAGAAGCAAGTGTTGTATAAGGCGGCCTCGGATCGTCATACTTAGCCAGTATATCTTTAACGAAACAAGGCCCAATCTGCCAAATCAAGCGCATTACTTCTTCTTCCTGCATTGTTAATTTTTCCATGATCCCTATTTATTTACGATTATATCGCAAATCTACGAAATTATCGTATATCTGCAAATAGAAACAAGTTAAGAAGTATTAAAGATTAATACAAACGATTTCCTTTCGGTTCCAATCAATGTATCCGGTAAATCTCGTTTAAAACGAATCCTACACCCGTTTTAAACAAGATTTCGCTCGTTTTAAACGAAATATATCCTATTTTTCTGTTGAATGCCGATTCTCTTCTTTCCATTTATCCCGCATCTTCATCCGCTTAACTTGCAGATAGCGCAGCAGGAGAATGACGAAGAGGGATACTCCCATTACCGAGAAATACTGTACCCAGTCCGGATCGGGCTGTTTTCCGGGCCATCCCCATACACTCATCACAATCAGATAGATCACCAGAACGCCAGTTGTAATATTAATCTTCTTCATACGGCTTTTTTATTGTTTTGAACAGACAAAGATACAAGATAGTTTATTCTTTCATTGGGTCAGAACGCATTTGTGTTGGGCATGATAATGACCTGCCTCCACATTTATTATATAGAATCCTGCCGGTAAAGAAAGCGGAAGGGTTGAAGAACCCGGTAATATCGAATGAACAGACAGCACACGTCCGGTAAAATCAGATACCCGCACAGTTCCAGTCGACGGCAAATCTGACAGATAAAGTATCTTTCCTTTCAAATAGCATTTCTTCTCTGTTCCTGAAAATACAGAATTATGAACAGCCACTTCTTCCGGCTCTGTAGCCGCTACAGAGAAAGGATAACCTGTTTTCAGACGAACTGCATTTGTTGACAATGCAGCAGCCGTCAATTTAATCTCCGTATCTGCCGATGCTTTGACAAAGAAAGCCGAGAAAGGAGGAAGTACATACTCGCTGCCTATCGGATAGGACTCGTAGGCATTTCCATCATATATATAAATATTTCCATCCAGCGCCGGATTTGCTGATATCTGCGACAATGAGATAGGAGAAGGCAATGGATTCCCACAAAGATACCAACCCTTATGCGCTTTGTCCGTATTTCCGGCAGATGCCGCATAGACCGGAACAGACGCCGCTTTACCAAAACTTCCAGGAATATCGTTCCCTGCGGTTGAAAAGGTCAACGTATTATCGGATGCAGCTGCATCCAAAGCGACCAGATAACCTTTTCCTTTTTCAAAAACAAGACCATCGGATAATCCCTCTGGGGAAAATACCGTCCAGTTACCTGTCGCGTCATTGCTTTGGGCACGCTTCTCCCCGTCATAAACTTGCACGTACAGAAAATCACCTTTACCGGAAAAGGTTTTATCTTTCAACTGAAAACGTTTATCTATATCATTCAGATAGACATCAAAGGGGAAAGAGAGAAAATACCATTTGCCTTTTTCCGGAAATGTATAACGGACTTCCAATTGCTTGTTAACCGTCAGTTTACCAGCCACTGTCAGTGAATTGTCAGTAGTTGTCAGCGCTCTGTCAGTGTTTGTCAGTGGGTTGTCAGTGCTATAGAGAACAAGCCTATCCACGATGAAATGGCCTTTTTCTGAAATATGCAGACTACCGTTACCCAACAGGGCTTGCTCACACTGCACGGTAGAATTAATTTCTGCCTCACCACTGATCAGGGCACTTCGATGACGCAAGGGAGGAAGGTGAGACCAACGAATGGAATCATTCCAGTTGCCATTTCCGGAGAAAAGGGAATATTGGCGGATTGAGCCGTAGCTATAGACACTGTCCACTAGAAAATATCCTTTTTTAGTTTTACTTGAAGGTTTAGACGTTGATAGTTTTAAATAATAAGGATTTGTTTTAAATCGTATAGAGAAGTAATCTCTTTCCACATCATTAGGATCAGGATATAAGACTGCTGGCCTCTCTTCCCCAAGGGCGTTACTAAATACAGCATTCAACATTTCTCCTGACACCAATGAATAAGCTTTAAAGCCCAAGAAAATACGTACACTATCATAACCCAAAATAGATATTTTTTCAAAAGCGACTGAGGAAGACAAGGGCATTTTCAACGTTTTCTGATCATTAGAAACGATTGCACCACCACCAAGAGTATAATTCCAGTTATTCTGCTCAGCTTTGGCAAACAACTGCCAGCGAAACGTATCCACCACCGACGGATTCGCACCACTTTCTACAAAACTGCTCCATGTTTCGGGATTTGTTACCTGTGCCTGAACAGACACCATACTTGTTAGAACCATAGTTCCGGCAAGAATATGCCGAAACATACGTAAATGTTTCTTTTTCATAGCTAAACTATTTTAGTCGTTATTGTGTTTGCAAATATAAAGAAATAATTGAAATGATTATCTTTGCCGCATGAAAGAATTTATTATATCAGAAGCACTGACAGAAAAAGCGGTGCTCGTTGGTTTGATTACCCCCGAGCAAAACGAACAGAAAGTTAAAGAATATCTGGACGAACTGGCATTTCTTGCCGATACGGCCGGAGCCGAAGCCGTCAAAAAGTTTTATCAGAAACTGGACTATCCGAATCCCGTCACATTTGTCGGAACCGGTAAACTACAGGAGATAAAAGAGTACGTGATCGAAAATGAAATCGGACTGGTTATTTTCGACGACGAACTCTCGCCTAAACAGCTTCGCAATATCGAAAAAGAACTTCAGGTGAAGATACTCGATCGTACCAGCCTGATCCTCGATATATTCGCCAGTCGTGCACAGACTGCCAACGCAAAAACACAGGTCGAACTGGCACAATACAAATATATGTTGCCTCGCCTGACTCGTCTGTGGACTCACCTGGAACGTCAGCGTGGCGGTGTCGGCATGCGTGGCCCGGGTGAAACCCAGCTGGAAACCGATAAGCGTATCATCCTGGATAAAATAGCCAAGCTGAAACGTGACCTGGTGGATATCGACAAGCAAAAGAGCGTGCAACGGAAAAACCGTGGCAAGATGGTCCGCGTCGCCCTGGTCGGATACACCAATGTCGGTAAATCAACATTGATGAACCAACTGAGCAAAAGCGATGTGTTTGCCGAAAACAAGCTGTTCGCCACACTCGACACGACAGTAAGAAAGGTAATCGTTGAAAACCTGCCGTTCCTGTTGTCAGACACTGTTGGTTTTATCCGCAAATTGCCCACCGAACTGGTCGAATCGTTCAAATCGACCCTCGACGAAGTGCGCGAAGCCGACCTGCTGGTTCATGTGGTAGATATCTCCCACCCGACTTTTGAGGAACAGATCGAAGTGGTAAACAAGACCCTGGCTGAAATCGACAAGACCGAAAAGCCGATGATCATGGTCTTCAACAAAATCGACGCATTCACCTTCGTCCCGAAAGACGAAGACGACCTGACTCCGCGGAAACGGGAAAATATCGACCTGGACGAGCTGAAACGCACCTGGATGAATAAGTTGCAGGATAACTGCATCTTTATCTCCGCCAAGGAACGTACCAACATAGATGCGTTGAAAGCATTGTTATATGAACGGGTAAAACAGATACATATCACCCGTTTCCCATACAATGACTTTCTCTTCCAGCAATACGACGAAGAATAAAGCAATAGAAATACAAACAAGTTGACCAATGGAAAAAATCAGAAACCTACAACCCGAAGAGATTGCGGTATTGCAATCTCAGGGTTGTTATGCCGAAAACTGGGGACAGGTGCTAGTCCCTTTATCCTTCGAGACCAGATATATCCATCATGTACATTTCTCAGGCACAGTTATTTTAGGACATTTCGAGAAAGAGTTCACCCTCCCCGGTGGAATAAGAAAACATAGCGGACTCAGAAATACAACACTGCATAATTGCATGCTGGGCGATAATATCCTGATCGAGAACACCCACAATTACATTGCCAACTACCGTATCAAAGACAATTGTTATATAGAAAATGTCAACGTGATGGTCGTGGAAGGAGAAAGTACGTTCGGCAACAACGTACAGGTTTCAGTGCTGAACGAAACCGGAGGCCGCGAAGTCCCCATCTACAATCAGCTTTCCGCCCCATTGGCTTATGTAATCGCACTTTACCGCCACCGTCCGATACTGATCGAACGGCTACAGGAAATGATTGCAGATTATACCAAAAGCATCACCTCCGACTACGGGACGATCGGAGAGAACGTAAAGATAATCAATGCCGGGACAATCCGTAATGTAAACATAGGCCAACACGCTACCATCGAGAACTGTACACGCTTGGAAAACGGGACAGTGAACAGTAATAAAGAAGCCCCTGTATATATCGGTGACAGCGTGATCGCCCAGGATTTTATCATCTCATCAGGGGCAGTCATTGCCGATGCGGCAAAGATCATCCGTTGCTTCATCGGACAAGCCTGCCATGTGACACATAATTTTTCGGCACACGACTCCCTGCTATTCAGCAACTGTTCTTTTGAAAACGGAGAGGCCTGTGCCATCTTCGCCGGACCGTTCACGATATCCATGCACAAGAGTAGCCTCCTGATTGCCGGCATGTATTCGTTCCTGAACGCCGGAAGTGGTTCGAACCAAAGCAATCATATGTATAAGTTAGGCCCGATTCACCAAGGCATTGTCGAAAGAGGTTCCAAGACGACCAGCGACTCTTATATACTTTGGCCGGCACGTATCGGTTCTTTTTCATTAATCATGGGCCGACATCACCATCACAGTGACACGTCCGATATGCCTTTCTCCTATCTGATTGAAAAAGACGACGAGACTTATCTGGTGCCGGGCATCAATCTGCGAAGCGTCGGTACCATTCGTGACGCCCAGAAATGGCCGAGACGTGACAAGCGAACCGATCCGAACAAGCTGGATATGATCAACTACAACCTGTTGAGTCCCTACACCATCCAGAAAATGATAAAAGCAGTCGGTATCTTAAAGAATCTACAAAGCCTTGTCGGAGAAACTTCCGAAATATATTACTATCAGAATGCCCGTATTAAAGGCTCTTCTTTACAAAATGCACTGAAACTATACGGAATGGCAATTAATAAATTTCTCGGTAATTCTCTGATAAAAAGACTGGAAGGCACACAGTTCCAGAACATAGAAGAAGTCCGCAAACAACTGATCCCAACCGCCAAAGAAGGAACCGGCGAATGGGTTGACCTGTCCGGACTGATCCTTCCGAAAGATCAATTAAATGGTTTGATAGAAGATATCGAGAGCCACCGGATAAATTCTTTGGAAAAGATTAATGCCTTCTTCCAGTACCAACATAATTCATATTATGAAATAGAATGGACATGGGCCTATCAGAAAATAGAAGAATACTACGGAATCAAGCTAGGTGAGATCACCCCCGGAAAGATCATCGAACTGGTTGAACTCTGGAAATCGTCCGTCATCGGTCTGGACGAGATGCTTTACAAAGATGCCCGCAAGGAGTTCTCCCTTACTTCAATGACCGGCTTCGGCGTAGACGGGACACGCAAAGAAAAAGAAGAGGACTTCGAAGTCGTACGCGGTGCTTTCGAACAAAACCCGTTCGTCACAGCCGTAAAAGAACATATCAGCGCCAAACGGGCACTGGGAGATGAGCTGATCGGAAGGATAGAAAAGCTAATGTAATAAGATCCGTATCATATATTATGAGAATATAATCTCACATATTATGCGAATCAAATATCATATATTATACGAATCCATTCTCATAATATATGATACATCTCATTCCCGCCGACGGCTCCGGGGATGGTGTTCCAGTATTTCCTTCCGGAGAAACTGCCGGTCGATATGTGTATAAATCTCGGTAGTCGTTATCTTCTCATGCCCCAGCATCTCCTGGATGGCCCGCAGGTTGGCACCACCTTCCAGCAAATGGGTCGCAAAAGAATGCCGGAACGTATGCGGACTGACATTTTTATGAACGCCTGCCATCTCCGTCTGCTGCTTGATAATATGAAAAACCATGATACGGGAAAGAGCCGTGCCCCGGCGACTCAGGAATAAAATATCTTCAAATCCTTTTTTCACCACCATCCGGTTACGGTCCAGCAGATAATTCTTTATCTCCCGGATAGCCGTCTCAGAAATCGGAACCAGGCGTTGCTTGCTTCCTTTACCCTCCACCCTGATAAAACCTTCATCAAAATAAACATCCGAATAACGCAAAGAGATCAACTCAGAAACACGCAGGCCGCAACTATACAACACCTCCAGCATAGCCCGATTGCGCTGCCCTTCCGGCAAAGAAAGGTCTATCGTATCCAATATATCATTTATCTCATTGACCGTCAATACTTCGGGGAGCTTCAATCCGATCTTGGGCGATTCCAACAATTCCGTCGGGTCGGCTGTTATATACTCGTCGAGTAAAAGAAAGCGGTAGAACGATTTTATACCGGATATGATGCGGGCCTGCGAACGCGGATGGATTCCTATATCACGCAGCTGGGCTACGAACTGCTGTAAATCCTGATAAGAGATCGTAGCAAAGTCTTTCCCTTCACTTTCCACGAAGCGAATGAGTTTGTCCAGGTCAGTCAGGTAAGCTTCTATCGAATTGGCAGATAGAGACTTTTCCAGCCGGAGCCAGGTCTTATATTTGTCGATTATATTATTTCCTTGTTGCATTGTACACAGGCAATTATGTATGTATCAAATAAAATCATTACCTTTGCCGGATATTTTCAGCCCGTACCAGGTGGTGCAAAGGTAATAAAGTTACAGCAAATGAAGAAGATTCAGATTATTAACGGTCCTAATCTTAACCTGTTGGGCAAACGCGAGCCAACAGTATATGGTAATGCTTCTTTCGAAGGTTATCTGGACGAATTACGCGCCCGGTATCCCCAATGCGAAATTGCTTACTTTCAGAGTAATATAGAAGGCGAAATGATTGACAAAATCCATGAAACGGGTTTTGAATACGATGGGATTATAATGAATGCGGGAGCATATACACATACATCCATTGCATTGCACGACGCCATAAAAGCAGTGACTACTCCGGTTATAGAAGTACATATTTCAAATGTACATGCACGCGAATCATTCCGTCATGTATCGATGATCTCTGCTGCCTGCAAAGGGGTTATACTGGGATTCGGTCTGGATTCATACCGGCTGGCGCTCGAAGCGCTTATGCAGCAGCCAACGGCCAACGACTAAAAAGTAAATAATAGGTTATAATATTTAAGGTATATGTTAAAGCATACGAAGATTGTTGCTACAATTTCTGATCAACGTTGTGATGTGGAATTTGTCCGCTCACTGTACAATGCAGGAATGAATGTTGTGCGCCTGAATACGGCCCACATGATGGAAGAAGGTTTAAACCGTGTTGTTACAAATGTACGCGAAGTATCCGACCGCATCGGTATATTGATGGATACCAAAGGCCCGGAAGTACGTACCACTACGGCAAAAGAGCCAATACCTTTTACAACCGGCGACACCGTTAAGATAATCGGTGATCCGGAAAAAGAGACAACCCGTGATTGCATTTATGTTTCATACAGAAACTTTGTCGGCGACCTGACCATCGGCAGCGATGTCCTGATCGACGACGGCGACCTGGAACTGAAAGTCATCGAGAAACAGGATGATTATCTGCTCTGTGAAGTGCAGAACGACGCTACATTAGGAAGCCGCAAAAGCGTGAACGTTCCCGGTGTACGCATCAACCTCCCTTCACTGACAGAGAAAGACCGTAAAAATATTCTTTGGGCGATTGAAAACGAACTGGATTTCATTGCTCACTCTTTCGTAAGAAACAAACAGGATGTATTGGATATACAACAGATCCTGGACGAACATAAAAGTCCGATCAAGATCATTGCCAAGATCGAAAACCAGGAAGGTGTCGACAATATCGATGAAATCCTGGAAGTAGCTTACGGTATCATGATCGCCCGCGGTGACCTGGGTATCGAAGTTCCGGCCGAAAAGATTCCGGGAATCCAACGTGTGTTGATCCGCAAATGCGTGGAAGTGAAAAAGCCGGTGATCGTTGCGACCCAGATGCTTCACTCCATGATCAAGAATCCGCGCCCTACCCGTGCGGAAGTAACCGATATTGCCAACGCAATCTATTACCGCACAGACGCATTGATGCTTAGCGGTGAAACAGCTTACGGTAAATATCCGCTGGAAGCAGTCCAGACAATGACTAAGGTTGCCCGCGAAGCTGAAAAGACCAAGCTAGCCGCCAACGACATCCGTGTACCTATCGAAGGTAACGACCTGGATGTTACTTCATTCCTGGCAAAACAGGCGGTAAAATCTTCCAACAAGCTACATGTAAAGGCAATCATCACCGACAGCCACTCCGGACGCACAGCCCGTTACCTGGCCGCTTTCCGTGGTACCTCAACGGTATTTGCCATCTGCTATAACCCGCGTGTAACCCGCATGCTTTCTCTGTCATATGGCGTATGGGCCGTATATCAGCCGTGGGATGACAGCCGTCGCGGTTATTTCTACAGCGCACTGAACGAATTGATTAAGAGCGGACGTATCACCCGTAACGACATGGTTGCTTACCTGAGCGGCAGCTTCGGTGAAGGTGGCGGCACAACATTCCTCGAAATCAACAACGTTGGAAAAGTGTTGGATGCCGGAAGTAAATATTCACTCCCGACCTTTAAGGAATAAATAAAATAAAACAGGAAAAGGTGTCGCAAAAGTCGGTAAAACGCTTTTGCTACATCTTTTTTCGTATATTTGAAGCATAAACATTCTTTATTTAAATGACATTAGACGAATACATTCTCAATCACAGCGACGAAGAAGGCGCATTGTTATCCGCGTTAAACCGCGATGCCAATGTCAATCTCTTGCGTCCCCGTATGCTGTCAGGCCATCTGCAAGGACGGATACTGAAAATGTTTTGTCGCATGCTTCGTCCCCGCCGTGTATTGGAAATAGGGACCTACACCGGTTACGCCACGCTCTGCCTGGCCGAAGGAACCGAAGACGACGCCCTGATCCATACACTCGAGATCAATGATGAAATGGAAGATTTCATCATGAAATATCTCTCACGCTCTCCCCTGAAAGATAAAATAAAGCTGCATATAGGCGATGCGATGAAAATCATACCGGAACTGGACGAAACATTCGACCTGGTATTTATCGATGCCGACAAACGCTTGTATTCCGACTATTACGATCTGGTATTTCCCAAAGTGCGTCCGGGAGGCCTGATTCTGGCCGATAACACCCTGTGGGATGGTAAAGTTTTGGAAAAACCTCACCCGTCAGATAAACAAACCATCGGAATACTTAGTTTTAATGATAAAATAAAAGAAGACCCCCGGGTGGAGAAAGTGATCCTTCCGCTCCGCGACGGTCTGACAATGATATGGAAAAAATAAATTGATAACGATATGGAAAGTACAAGACTGAACAAGATAGGTCGTCTGATCCAGAAAGAATTGGGCGATATTTTCCAGAAACAGACCCAGGGAATGCCGGGTATATTGATTTCTGTAAGTGCGGTACGCGTCAGCCCCGACCTGGGCGTTGCCAAAGCATACCTGAGCATCTTCCCTTCCGAAAAAGGGAAAGAGTTACTGGAATCGATCCGTGCAAATACCAAAGCGATCCGTTTCGATTTGGGTAAACGTATAGGAAAACAGGTCCGCATTATCCCGGAACTGAGTTTCTTCATTGACGATTCGCTGGATTATATTGAAAACATTGACAAACTGTTACAGAAATAAGAGAATCAAGCGTTGAACCTTTCGTTTTATATAGCCCGACGGTACCTCTTTTCGAAGAAATCCCACAATGCCATCAATATTATTTCGATGGTATGTGTCTGCGGTGTAGTCATTGCTACCACCGCAGTTGTTTGTGCACTGTCGGTCTATAACGGGTTCAATGACCTGGTAGCAGACATGTTCAGCAGTTTCGACCCGGAGTTGAAGATCACTCCCCGCACCGGGAAAGTGTTCGACCCGACAACTGCCGAATTCCAACAGGTAAAACAATTACCCGATATTGCCTATTTCGGAGAAGTTCTTCAGGATAATGCATTAATACGCTATCACGACCGTCAGGACGTGGCAATAATCAAAGGGGTGGACGACAACTTCAGCCATCTGACCCAAATAGACAGCGTACTGATAGACGGCAGCTTCATCCTGAAAGACGAAGTAACCGATTATGCCATTCTCGGAGTCGGACTGTCATCCAAACTGGGAGCCAAACCAGGATTCGCTTCTCCGCTGGAGATTTATGTTCCCAAACGGAATGAAAAAGTCAATTTATCCAACCCGGCTTCTTCATTCAGTCAGGAATATGCCTATATAGGCGGAGTCTTTATGATTAACCAGCAGGTATACGACGAAGGATACATGATACTCCCCCTTTCACTGGTACGTGAGTTATATAAATACGACAAGGAAGTCACCTCCATCGAACTGAAAATTGCTGACGGAGCCAACATATCTTCAGTCAAAAAGCAGCTCAAATCCATCCTGGGTGACCGGTTTATCATACAAGACCGTTACGAACAACAGGAAGCATCCTTCAAAATGATGCAGGTAGAAAAATGGATCACTTACCTGATACTTTCATTTATCCTGACAATCGCCTTGTTCAACGTAGTCGGTTCGCTGTCTATGCTGATGATAGAAAAGAAAGATGACGTACATACCCTTCGGAATATGGGGGCTGACAATAAACTTATCCGTCGTATCTTTCTATTTGAAGGCTGGATGATCTCCGGATTCGGAGCTCTGATAGGGATTGTGATCGGTCTGGCATTGTGCTTTTTACAACGACAATTCGGATTGATTAAATTAGGACAAACAGCAGGAGCTTTTATTATCGACGCATATCCGGTACGGGTGATGTTCACTGATGCCCTAATTGCATTTATTACGGTAGCGGCCATTGGATTCATGGCCGCCTGGTATCCCGTACATTATCTGGGAAAGAAATGGTTTAATTAAATTCTTTCCCGTATTTTATCTGTGCATCTGCCACAAACTGCTTGATACGCTGTTCGTCATCTTTTTTGCAGATAAGCAATACATTTCCCGATTCAGCCACGATGCAATCTTCAACGCCCTGAATCACAGCCAGTCTTTTTGAATTACCTACGGCAATTACATTTCCTGAACTTTCATAAAGCAATGCATTACTATTCTTCAACACAGCATTATTATTTTCATCTTTCGGAGCCAAATCAAACAAAGACCCCCAGGTACCCAAGTCTGCCCAACCGAAATCAGTACATAACATATACACATTATCCGCCTTCTCCATAATACCGTAGTCAATGGAAATCTTCAGGCAATAAGGGAAGTTCTCATGTATAAACTCACGTTCGTTTTCCGTATTGAACTTATCCTTACCCAGGTCAAACCGGACGGCAATATCCGGAAGATATTTGGCAAAAGCTTCCAGAATTGTATTTACGTTCCATACAAACAGACCTGAATTCCAGAAAAACTCACCGCTTTCATAAAAGACTTTTGCCAGTTCCAGATTCGGTTTCTCCGTAAAAGTCTTCACCTTGGTAAATTCTCCCAGCATGGAATCGCTGCTCTGGATATAACCATAACCTGTTTCAGGACGGCTCGGTTTGATACCCAACGTAACCAATGCATTATTGTTCTTTACAAAATCCAATCCTTTCTGAACGTCTTTCAGAAATATATCTTCTTTCAGGATCAGATGATCGGAAGGAGCAACAACAATATTGGCATTCGGATTACATGCTCTTATATGGTAAGCAGCGTAAGCAATACAAGGAGCTGTATTTCTACGTGCCGGTTCCAGCAGGATCTGGTCTTCTTTCAATTCGGGCAACTGTTCTTTAATCAAGTCGGCGTAAGCTTCGTTAGTAACGATAAAAATATTTTCTACCGGGATGATTTTGGAAAAACGATCGAAAGTCATTTGCAACAGGGAACGTCCGGTCCCGAAAAAATCTAAGAATTGTTTTGGATAACTTTCTCTGCTAAAAGGCCAGAAGCGACTGCCAATCCCTCCACCCATGATAACGCAATAATTATCTTTCATGATACACAGGTTGTTTTTTAATTATACTCTTACAAAGTTAACGAAATAATCCGGTATTTATTCTCCTATCTTATATTATTCCCCGAAAGCTATAGATAATTTGAAAAAAAATCGCTGAACGCTTGCACAAATAAAAAATATGCGTACCTTTGCAACGCATTAGCAAAAAAGCAAATGCCCAGATGGCGGAATTGGTAGACGCGCTGGTCTCAAACACCAGTGGATTCACTTCCATGCCGGTTCGATCCCGGCTCTGGGTACGAATAAATCCTGATAATCGCTTGATTATCAGGATTTTCTCTTTCTGTAAGGCGTACTAAATGTGTACTGATTGACGAAAACAAGAATAGAGTGTACTTTTATAGTTCTCGCCCCTGCATCTTTATAATTTCTTAACTCTTATACTTTCCTTTCTCCCTTATTATTGCCAATGTTTTCTCGGAAAATAAGATTTCCAGCTTATATTTGTAGTGGAAACGATTTTATAAAGATACGGTTATGGAAAATTATATAGAAACCAATTTCAGAGAGATACAGAAGATTTTAGATAGTTGCATAGCACATGACTATAAAACCAAAGTAGATGAACTATTTTTAAAGCGTGAGTATTTGACGCAAGCCCAACTAAAGGACTATTTGCGCCAAGAAATTTTCCGTGTGACTGAGAATATTGTAACCATTCAACAAAAATACCGTGTATTGCAATACATTGTGTTGGATATAAATATTCCCGATTTCCTGTGGGAAAGCAGTTTCTTTGAGGTCTTAAATCCTGATGAAAAAAGAAAGTATGTAGGTTTCCGGTGTTCTAATTTCGATATGGATGCATATTTACGTGAACCATCCTGTTATGAAGAACAACTTCCCTACTTTTCTATCATTATTAATTTTGTCGTATTTTCTAAGTATTTGACCCATCTTCAAGAACAAGAAAGCAAATACTATACAGATACGGTTGCCATCCAAGAACAGACCTTGCCAAAAGAGAAAAAAGAAAGTACGGAAAATAAGCCAGTCAAGATTGTAGGCAAAATCAGCCCTTTCAAATCCGTACTTACCCCGAAGGAAATCAACTTGCTTGCCGACTGTATTAATGAAGCTCATGTTTTTACTACCACCATAAATGCTAAAATACTTACCGATTTTTTCAATTGTAAACTTGACGGAGTCCTGAAAGTCAATAATACACGTTTGTTTGCCTATCTCATGATGCAGCTTGGTTGCTATAATTACATTGTTTATGAATGGCAGTCCGTCATAGCAAACAATAAGCTGATATTGGGAAAGATAAAAGGCGAACCACTTACACGTACTGATTTGTCAAGCGCGACAGACCAAGCAAAATCTATCTATCCGAAAGGATATGAAATCATAGACAAATACATCAAACAACTGAAAAAAGGTTGAGCATAGATTGAACGCTCAAACAAAGGTCAATTAGACTTCATTTTCAAGCTCTTAACTTTGCCCTCGTTAACAAAAAAAACGAGGGTGCGCACCTTCATATTGTTTCACCAAAATTCCAAGCAATATGGATAGAGATTTAGAGTTGAGAGTTTCCGAACTCGAAAAGATGTTGTTCCTTTCAAAGAACGTGCTTAGCTTCGATGAAGCGAGCAAGTTCTTGAACCTTTCAAAAAGTTACCTGTACAAGCTGACTTCGGGTAACTTGATACCCCATTACAAGCCGCAGGGCAAAATGCTTTATTTTGAGAAAGCGGAACTGGAAGCATGGTTACGTCAGAACCCGGTCAAGACGCAGGCGCAGATAGATATGGAAGCGCAGAAGTATATCCTTAACCGTCCTCTAAAGAAATAACGGTTATGGAAAATAGAAAAGCGACAGAAGCCGGGCAGGATGTCACCATGCAGAAAGAGGATTTCGCAGCCCTTTGGAAAACCATTCATTTAAAAGTGACGGACACTTTTGAAGTGCCGCCTGAAATACTTTGGGTGAACGGCTCTACCATTGGCACGCTGGGTAATTTCAGCGCATCCACGGGTAAAGCCAAGAGCAAAAAGACATTCAATATTTCCGCTATCGTTGCGGCAGCGTTGAAGAATGACGAGGTGCTGAAGTATTCGGCATACCTGCCACCGAACAAACGGAAAATCCTCTATGTAGATACCGAGCAGAGCAAATACCATTGCCACAAGGTCATGGAGCGTATTTTGCGGCTTGCCGGACTACCGACCGACAAGGATATGGACGATTTTGTTTTCATCGTGTTAAGAGAGCAGACACCCGACAAGCGGAAACAGATTATCGGCTATATGCTGGAGAATATGCCCGATGTGGGGTTGCTCATTATTGACGGAATCCGTGACTTGATGTACGACATCAACAGCCCCAGCGAATCAACCGACCTAATCAACCTTTTGATGCGCTGGTCAAGCGGATATAACCTGCATATCCACACTGTGCTACATTTGAACAAGGGGGATGATAACACAAGAGGACATATCGGTACGGAACTGAACAACAAGGCTGAAACCGTCCTGCAAATCACGAAAAGCCAGCAGGACGGCAACATAAGTGAGGTAAAGGCGATGCACATACGTGACCGGGAGTTTGACCCGTTCGCATTCCGTATCAACGACAGCGCATTGCCCGAAGCCGTGGACGGTTATGTATTCAAGCAGCCCAGCCAAGACAGGGGCTTTCCACTGGCAGAACTGACGGAGCAACAGCACAGGACAGCTTTGGCAAACGGTTTTGGCAAACAGGTTATATATGGTTACGAGAATGTCCTAAAGACCTTGAAACAGGGTTATGCGAGTATCGGCTACGAGCGTGGGCGCAATATCCATGTGGATTTGAACAAATTCCTTGTGAACAAGCGCATGATTGTGAAAGAGGGCAAAGGCTACCGCTACAATCCCGATTTCCATTATTAAAAATCGGTTTGGTTTAGTCCGGGTGTATATATAAGCGGAACGGACTTACTATTTCCCTGTATTGGCAACAAGCAGGTTTAGTATGGTACGGGTATATATATAACGGACTAAACAGGACTGGCGCACTTTTCAACTATTTTTTAATCCCCAAAAAAGAAAATGTTATGAACATCGAAGATGTGAAACAAATACCCATCACAGACTATCTGCACAGTTTAGGCTATTCGCCCGTCAAGCAGCAGGGCAACGGCTTATGGTACAAATCACCGTTGAGGGAGGAACACGAACCGTCTTTCAAGGTGAACACTGACCGCAACCTTTGGTATGACTTTGGCGCAGGCAAGGGCGGCAACATCATCGCACTGGCAAAGGAACTCTATTGCTCCGACAGCCTGCCATACCTTTTAAACCGGATAGCGGAACAGACACCGCACGTCCGCCCTGTCAGTTTTTCTTTTCCCCAGCGTAGGGCAGAACCGAGTTTCCAACATTTGGAAGTCCGTGACCTAACCCATCCGGCATTGCTCCGTTACTTGCAGGGACGGGGTATCAATGTCGAACTGGCAAAAAGAGAATGTAAGGAACTCC
>ERZ791611.87-NODE-87-length-105645-cov-11.361029_pt1 | contig 105645 bp, 89 predicted proteins | sample MGYA00510275_ERZ791611 | MGnify/ENA primary metagenome ERZ791611 (study PRJEB30046, sample SAMN00791912) | human gut metagenome | study: EMG produced TPA metagenomics assembly of the A metagenome-wide association study of gut microbiota in type 2...
AGATCAACATCATCGATACCCCAGGCCACGTGGACTTCACGGCCGAGGTGGAGCGCTCCCTGCGCGTGCTCGATGGTGCCGTTGCCGTGTTCGACGGCAAGGAAGGTGTGGAGCCGCAGTCCGAGACCGTGTGGCGTCAGGCTGACAAGTACGGCGTTCCGCGTATCTGCTTCATCAACAAGATGGACAAGCTGGGCGCGAACTTCTACTACTCCGTCGACACCATCAAGGAGAAGCTGGGCGCTACTCCGATCGTGATGCAGCTGCCGATCGGTTCCGAGAACGACTTCACTGGCGTTGTCGACCTGGTTGAGATGCAGGCTTACGTGTGGAACGGCACCGAGGAGCTCGGCGCCAAGTACGACACCACTGAAATCCCGGACGACCTCAAGGACAAGGCTCAGGAGTACCACGAGAAGCTCGTGGAAGCCGCTGCCGAAGCCGACGACGACCTCATGAACAAGTTCTTCGAGGACGGCGACCTGTCCAAGGAAGACATCCGCGCTGGCGTGCGTAAGCTCACCATCGCCAAGGAAGCCTTCCCGATCTTCTGCGGTTCCGCCTTCAAGGACAAGGGCGTTCAGCCGATGCTGGACGGCGTTGTCGATTACCTGCCGTCTCCTGAAGACGTGCCGGCCATCAAGGGCTACAAGCCTGGCGATGAGTCCGTCGAGATCGACCGTCACCCGGTCAAGTCCGATCCGTTCGCGGCTCTGGTCTTCAAGATCTCCACCCACCCGTTCTACGGCAAGCTCGTGTTCGTGCGCGTCTACTCCGGCTCCGTTGTGCCGGGCGACTCCGTGCTCGACTCCACCCGCGAGAAGAAGGAACGTATCGGCAAGATCTTCCAGATGCACGCCGATAAGGAAAACCCGATGGACCGCGCTGACGCCGGTAACATCTACACCTTCGTGGGCCTGAAGAACGTGACCACCGGTGACACCCTGTGCGCCATCGACGATCCGATCACCCTCGACTCCATGACCTTCCCGGATCCTGTGATCCAGGTGGCCGTCGAACCGAAGACCAAGGCCGACCAGGAGAAGATGGGCATCGCCCTGTCCAAGCTGGCCGAAGAGGATCCGACCTTCCAGGTCACGACCGACGAAGAGTCCGGCCAGACCCTGATCGCCGGCATGGGCGAGCTCCAGCTCGACATCATCGTCGACCGTATGCGCCGCGAGTTCAAGGTTGAGTGCAACCAGGGCAAGCCGCAGGTCGCCTACCGCGAGACCATCCGCAAGGCCGTCATGGACCAGGGCTACACCCACAAGAAGCAGACCGGTGGTTCCGGCCAGTTCGCAAAGGTCCTGATGAACTTCGAGCCGCTCGACACCACCGAGGGCAAGACCTTCGAGTTCGAGAATAAGGTCACCGGCGGCCACATCTCCGCCGAATTCATCGGCCCCATCGAGGCCGGTGTCAAGGAGGCCATGGAGTCCGGTGTTCTCGCCGGCTTCCCGGTCGTGGGCGTCAAGGCCACCGTCACTGACGGCCAGATGCACCCGGTCGATTCCTCCGAAATGGCCTTCAAGCTCGCAGGTTCCATGTGCTTCAAGGAAGCTGCCCCGAAGGCCAAGCCGGTCATTCTCGAACCGATCATGAAGGTCGAAGTCCGTACGCCGGAAGAGTACATGGGCGAAGTCATCGGCGATCTGAACCAGCGCCGTGGCAACATCCAGTCCATGACCGACGGTGTCGGCGTCAAGGTCATCGACGCCAAGGTCCCGCTGTCCGAGATGTTCGGCTACATCGGCGACCTGCGTTCCAAGACCCAGGGCCGCGCCATGTTCACCATGGAGATGGACTCCTACGACGAGGTGCCGAAGAGCGTCTCCGAGGAGATCATCAAGGCCCAGCGCGGCGAGTGACACGCGCCACTGCATGAAGTAGCCAGTGTCTTCAGTCAGCGGTAATATCGTATACCGCTGACTGGGTTCTGGCTCTTCAAAGTGGCACATAACCCAGAAACCCAGTAGAATAAGCGAGTCCCTGTGCGAAAGGGTGCAGGAAACTCACGAGACGTCCAGGAGGACAAAAGTAATGGCAAAGGAAAAGTACGAGCGTACTAAGCCGCACGTTAACATCGGTACCATCGGCCACGTCGACCACGGTAAGACTACCCTGACTGCCGCCATCTCCAAGGTGCTGCACGAGGAGTTCCCGGATGTCAACCCGGAGTACGACTTCAACCAGATCGATTCCGCTCCGGAAGAGGCCGCCCGCGGTATCACCATCAACATCGCCCACATCGAGTACCAGACCGAGAAGCGTCACTACGCTCACGTCGACTGCCCGGGCCACGCCGACTTCGTGAAGAACATGATCACTGGCGCTGCCCAGATGGATGGCGCTATCCTCGTTGTGGCCGCCACCGACGGCCCGATGGCCCAGACTCGCGAGCACGTGCTGCTCGCCCGTCAGGTTGGCGTTCCGAAGATCCTCGTCGCCCTGAACAAGTGCGACATGGTCGACGATGAAGAGCTCATCGAGCTCGTCGAAGAAGAGGTCCGCGACCTCCTCGACGAGAACGGCTTCGACCGTGACTGCCCGGTCATCCACACCTCCGCTTACGGTGCTCTGCACGACGACGCTCCGGACCACGAGAAGTGGGTCCAGTCCGTTAAGGACCTCATGGACGCTGTCGACGACTACATCCCGACCCCGGTTCACGACCTGGACAAGCCGTTCCTGATGCCGATCGAGGACGTCTTCACCATCTCCGGCCGTGGTACCGTTGTCACCGGTCGTGTCGAGCGTGGCCAGCTGGCCGTCAACACCCCGGTCGAGATCGTTGGTATCCGTCCGACCCAGCAGACCACCGTCACCTCCATCGAGACCTTCCACAAGACCATGGACGCCTGCGAGGCTGGCGACAACACCGGTCTGCTTCTGCGTGGTCTCGGCCGTGACGATGTCGAGCGTGGCCAGGTTGTGGCCAAGCCGGGCTCCGTCACCCCGCACACCAAGTTCGAGGGCGAAGTCTACGTGCTGACCAAGGACGAAGGCGGCCGTCACTCGCCGTTCTTCTCCAACTACCGTCCGCAGTTCTACTTCCGCACCACCGACGTCACCGGCGTCATCGAGCTGCCGGAAGGCGTCGAGATGGTTCAGCCGGGCGACCACGCTACCTTCACCGTTGAGCTGATTCAGCCCATCGCTATGGAGGAAGGCCTGACCTTCGCTGTGCGTGAAGGTGGCCACACCGTCGGCTCCGGTCGTGTGACCAAGATCCTCGCCTGATTTTCATCAGACAAGAATCTTCGCTTGAACTAGCGTTATAGGAAATCCCCTTCGAGGAAACTCGGAGGGGATTTTCTATAACCGCAGCAGGATATGGATATGTACCACGACTTCCGGCCTGGATGCGCTAGTGTTGCTTTTCAATAGATAAACGGACTGCTGCACTGCGAGGATATGACACTGATGGCAGGCCGGGAAAGAAGGTCGATGATGACTGGTGCACAGGCCGCTCACTGTGGTTCTGTATCCGCAATTTCGCTGGGACTGCCCGTTTCCACGGCGATTCCCGAAGCCAAAGGCACACTGCCGAAAGCCTTGTTCGTAGGCAAAGCGCCGATTTCCGGCAAACTCAAGCAGCGATTGGTGAACGAGATCGAATCCATCACCATGCTGGCGTTGGCCCGGTCGGCCAACACGGGGCTTGCGGACGGCAAACTGATCCCGGAAGTGCTGGTCATCGGACTGAAGCTTACGGCCAAAGCCACCGGCATACCGAACGAAGTCATCGACCTGATCGCCGGACAGCGCAAATCGGGCATCGTGTTCGTGTGCGTACGCGACGTGCCGTTCGAGGGCAGCACGCGTGAGGAATGCGCGTTCGCCGTGCGCCGCGCCATACCGGGGCGTGCCGGGCACACGCCGATCTATCAGGTATATGCCGGCGACTGGCAGCCGGCGGGGGAGGCCCAGCTGGAGCTGGCCGGCTCTACTATTGATGAGCTGTGGGCATCGCTGTGCTCACAGACCATTTTGGGTACGCCGGAGGTCGAGAATCTGGATGCGCGCATCATTCGCCATACTGAAATTGCTCGGCTCGAATCCGAAGTGGACAAGCTCACTCGTGACCATCAGCGCGTCAAGAACCCGGCCCAGCGCAACGAGATCTATGCCAAACTCCACAAGGCCAAGGCGCAGCTCGCAAAACTGCGCGAGGCATAGTGATGTGAAAGCCATTGGGCTTCCGCTGGCGGGAGCTGGCTCGCGAAGCGAGACTGAGGGTGGTCCAGGTCCGTGGCCTAGGGCTACGCCCAAGCTAATTGAAATATTCGTGCATCATACAGCGTACAGTTAAACCATGTTCCCTCTGCTCGAAACCCTGGTCGCCGTATACGAGGTGGGTCAGTTCACGCTGGCCGCCGATGAGCTGAAGGTATCGCAGTCGACGGTGTCGTCGCGTATCGCCCAATTGGAGCAGATGGTCGGCGCGCCGCTGTTCGTGCGCAATGCGAAAAGTGACGTGACGCCCACACAGGCCGGGCGGATGCTGTACCAGACTGCCATCGGCATCGACGGATTATGGCGGGATACGCGTGAGCAGATCGCCCGCGTGCAGGAGGCGCGTGAGCCGCTGGCCGTGTCGTTCTCGCACACGACCGCGGCGATTCTGCTGCCGAAGGCGTTGCCGGTGATGGCTCGGGACATGGACGGTTTCGACTTCGCTGTACACGTGATGAACTCGGATGCGATTCTCGAACAGGCCAGCATGAAGGCCGTGCAGCTCGGCGTGGTGGAAAAGCCGATCGTGAACGATTCGGTGGACCGCGTCACCCTGTGCGAGGACCGGCTGGTGTTGGCGGGGGAGCCTGACGGCGTGTGGATGGTGCGCGAACACGGTTCCGGCGTGCGGTATTACACGGATCTGTATTTCAAGACCGCTCAGGTTGTGCCTGCACGCACGATGGAAGTGTCCAGTAATGCGGCGATTGTGGCGGCGCTGTCCGCCGGGTTCGGGCAGTCGTTGATTTCGGAAGCCGCCGTGCCGGCGGGCGTGCCGGTGCAGCGGGAGCTTGGCGATGAGTTTGTGCGGCGGTTCTATGCGCTGGTGCCGAGATCCGGTCTGACGCACGATCAGCGGGAGTTGGCGGAGACGATTATTGCTGCGCTGCGCGGGTAGTCAGATAGTCGACTGAGGGGAGGTTGCGAACGTTGTTTCTCTCCCTCCGTCCGCCTGCGGCGGCCACCTCTCTCATCAGAGGGAGATCAATTAGGTATCGACAAAATCGATGATATGTATTGGTTGCAATGATTTGACCGATGTAAACGCTTGAGCTTCAATAGACATCATGAGAGAGTTCTGTACAAAATGGTGGAAGCGCATTGCCACCGTTGACATGCTGTTCATTGGTGTTCTGACTCTGCTGGCCTCGCTGTTCGCCTCCTGGCTCAAGCAGTTCCCCGGATTCAGCCTGTTCGGCGCGCTCATCATCGCGCTGCTCATCGGTATGATCATCCAGTTCCCGATCCGCAGTGCCTACGTCGGTTCCAATGATGGCCGCAAGGCAGGCGTCAAGGACGCCGCTGGCCTGATTTCCAACAAGCTGCTGCGCCTCGGCATCATCCTGCTCGGTTTCAAGCTCAACCTCGCCGTGCTGTTCACGCAGGGCATCAAGTGTCTGCCGATCGCCGCTGTGGTCGTTACGCTGACCATCATCGTGTGCTATGCCATCGCCCGCAAACTCGGTGTCGACCCGATGCTCGCCATCCTGACCGCCGGTGGCACCGGCATCTGCGGTGCGGCCGCCGTCATGGGCCTGGCCGGTTCCATCAAGGTGCCTGAGGACAAGCAGGACGAGAAGGACAACGACGTGACCATGGCCGTGGCCATCGTAGCCATTATGGGTACTGTGTTCGCGTTGCTGGAGATCGCGCTCGGCCCGCTGACCGGCATGACCAAGGACCAGCTGGGCATCACCGCCGGTGCTTCCCTGCACGAAATCGCCCACGCGGTCGCGGGCGGCGACGCGTTCGGCGCGGTGGACATCGCCACCATCATGAAGCTTTCCCGCGTGCTCATGCTCGTGTTCGCGGCCATCATCATCGCTATCTGGTGGGAGAAGAAGCATTCCGAGGTTCAGAGCACCGGCAAGAAGACCGTGGCTTTCCCGTGGTTCATGCTCGGCTTCATCGGCGCTTCGATTATCGGCACCTTCGTACCGTTCGTCACCTCCATCACCCCGCAGCTCGTGGACTTTGCGTACATCGTGCTCGGCATGGCCATGGCCGCGCTCGGCATCAACGTGAACTTCAAGGCCATCGCTTCCAAGGGCAAGAAGCCGATGCTCGCCAGCTTCCTGACATCGATTCTGCTCATGTGCTTCGCTGCAGGTGTTGCGATGCTGTTCTTCTGATAAGCGCTCCAAATACAAATAGGCGAAGGCGAACGACAGTGAGCAATTGGAATGTGTCACCTAAAAATCACGTACTTGCACAACGGATAACCCCAGCCGAACTGGCAGGCCATCGCAATGAACTTCACCACATATGGACTCAGCCCGGTCGCACCCGGCATCCAGCCGATCAGCAGCGTGCTGAACGTGAAGTTCCAGATCCACAGCAGCACGAACAGCGCCACGGAACGGGTGAAGTTGCTGGACGATTTGAATGTCACGTTGCGGTTCATCACGAAGTTGTAGGTCGCCGAACACACCACGGCGATGCCGTTGGCGATCTGTGAGGGTACGCCGATCAAGTGCAGAATGGCGAACGTCGCATACTCCACAATGGTCTGCGTGGCGGAAACACCCACATACTTGCCCAGCACGGCGAGTCCATTTTGCTTCGGGGTTGCCGTGCCCGCGGTATTTTCCGCAGTATTCGTTGTGGTCGAGGTATTTGTGGCGCCCACACCTTGATTCGGCTTCACATCCGCTCCATTGTTCGCCATGCCCATATACCTCCCGGATGTACCTGTGGTTCGACCTCGCAATGATACCGCTGACCGCGTCGGGAATCGGCGTGGCGGTCAGACGAGAAAACCGCAGGCCGCAGCAACGACCGGCACACCCAGCGACAGCACCAGATAGGCCGCTGCGGTGGGGTAGCGGTGTTTGCGGAAGAGCGTCACCATTTCGTTGATTGCGGTCGAGAACGTGGAGAAGCCGCCGAGGAAACCGGTGGCCAGCACTAGCCGCCATGGTTCATCAAGTGTCCCGCCGAGTGCCAGCGCCGCGACCAAACCGGCTAGGAATCCGGCGATGAGATTGATGGTGAACGTGGAAAGTGGGAATGCGCGCTGCCAGTACGTTTTGATGGTCACGTCAAGCAGATAGCGGCAGGAGGCGCCTACGCCGCCGCACAGGCAGACCAAGATTGGTAGGAATACGGTCATCACGCCTTACCTCCCTTGCTGGTCGTAGCGGCATTCGTATCAGCGGACGCTTCGGCGGATACGTTCGAGGAGCCGGCCAGATGCGTTCCTGCCCACACGCCGGCAGACGCACAAACCAGACCCAGCGCGAACGTCACCAGTAGATAGGCAATGCCGGCCGCCACCTGACCGTCGCGGATTGCGGTAAAACCTTCCAGCGCGAGTGTCGACATCGTAGACAAACCACCGCATACGCCCATGCCGAGTCCGCGACTGGCAAGTTCTTTGGAACGTGCGCCGAACCGGGAAGCGCCGGCCAAGTAAGCGGTCAACCCTGCATAGCAGAAGCAAGCCAGCATGTTGGCCACAAACGTGCCGGTATGGAAGCTGCCAGCCGCGGGAATCTGTGCGAACGCATAGCGGATAGCGGTGCCGATCGCACCGCCGCAGAAGACGACCAACACAATATCAAGATGAATATCGGGGAGCTTGCGCGCCGGGGGAGTGGTCGTGTGCGTAATCGGCCGGGCACCTGCGGATGGGGATTGCGAATCCATAATAGCCTTTCCTGAAACCGCTGAATCCTGCTGAAGACACAACGATTCCATGCAATATCAAATCGTGTGTAGGAACTATCAGCAGTGTGCGGTTCGAAACGAGTTCAGGCGGGTTCCATCGCCGGTTCCTTAGCCTACTCGTGGCGGCGACAACAAACGGCAGCAGTATCTCGGATATTGGCCTATCGCGGTGGATTTCGGCAAGAGACTTCTGCAATGCCGATGAACTTGGTTGCCGTGAGGCGATAAAGCACGTAGATGAATTGCTTGGTTGCTTCCATACCTCGTGGGTATGGCTCAACATGGTTTATGGCTATTGGCTAATACAGATCGATTGTCGTTTAATGGAACATGAGGATAACGGGCCCTAATCGCTCGGTGCCGGAAACAAGGAGTTGTGAATATGTCTGAAACCATGAAAGCCGCGATTTTCGTTGAGCCTGGCAAGATGACCGTGGAAGAAGTGCCAAAGGCGGCACTTCAGCAGGATGATGACATCGTGATTCGCATGGTGCGCACCTGTGTATGCGGCTCTGATTTGTGGTTCTTCCGTGGGCTGAGCGGACAGGCCGCACACAGTCAGGTGGGCCACGAAGCCATTGGCGTGGTCGAGGAGACTGGCGCGGCGGTCGAATCCGTTAAGCCAGGTGATTTCGTGGTCGTGCCATTCCCGTACAGCTGCGGCAAGTGCCCGGTATGCAAGGCCGGCTTCGAATCCGTGTGCCCGCACGGGGGCTACTTCTCCGCTTGTCAGGCCGAATACCTGCGTGTGCCCGAGGCGGACGGCACCGTGGTCAAGGTGCCCGGTTCACCGGAAGATTATTCCGATGAACAGCTCGCATCGCTGCTGACCATTTCCGATGTGATGTCCACCGGTTATCACGCGGCGGTTTCTGCCGAGGTCAAGCCCGGTGACACAGCCGTGGTCATGGGCGATGGTGCAGTCGGCCTGTGCGGTGTGATTGCCGCCAAGATGCGTGGTGCCACGCGCATTATTGCCATGAGCCGTCACGAGGATCGCGCGGCGCTCGCCCGCGAATTCGGTGCGACTGATATCGTGCCCGAGCGTGGCCAAGAGGCTATTGACAAGGTGCTGGAGATGACCGGTGGCTATGGTGCGGACGCGGTGCTCGAATGCGTGGGCTCCAAGCAGTCCTTCGACACGGCGATTGGCCTGATTCGCCGCGGTGGCGTGATTGGTCGTGTGGGTCTGCCGCACGACGTGGAGATCAGCGCCGAAGGCACGTTCTACGGCAACATCGGCATCAAGGGCGGCCCGGCTCCCGTGCGCCACTATGACCTTGATGAGGGTCTGCTGGACGCGGTGCTCAAGGGCGAGATCAACCCCGGCCGCGTGTTCACCGCCGAGTACGACCTCGACCATATCCAGGACGCCTACGAGGCGATGGACCAGCGCAAGGTCATCAAGGCGCTGATCCGGTTCTAGGGTCAGGTGCGCAGAGAACGGTTCTCACTAAGAACCGTGTGAGCCATTCGCACAAAACCGCACAATCGAACAGGCCGCCGGTGTGATGGGGGAGAGATTGGGGGGTGAGCCGGTTCGGTGCATGTTTCCATACCGTTGTTTTCGTGTAGAATCGGCCATCTCTATACTTCTGTTTTCGTGTAGAATAGCATATGCCTATACTGTTGTTTTCGTGTAATGAGGTGATTGCTCATGTTGAAGCGCAAGATGCTGGATAAGCTGATCGCATGGAAACAAAAAGCGGGTGGGCGTGAGGCTCTTCTCATCGAAGGCGCTCGCCGTGTGGGCAAAAGCACCATTGTCGAGGAATTCGGCCGCACTCAGTACAAGTCATATATTCTCATCGATTTCACACGTTTGCCGCGCGACGTTCGCGACATCTTCGAAAACCAGCGTGATGACTTTGACACATTTTTCATGCTGTTGTCTGCGTATTACCGCAAGCGACTGTACGAGCGTGAATCGTTGATTATTTTCGACGAGGTGCAGCGGTATCCGGCGGCGAGGGAGCTCATCAAATATCTGGTTGCGGATGGCCGGTATGACTATGTGGAAACTGGTTCGCTGATCTCCATCAAGAGGAATGTGGCGAATATCGTCATCCCCTCCGAGGAACGGAAAATGGACATGGGGCCGCTCGATTTTGAGGAGTTCTGCTGGGCCATGGGGGAGGAGCTGCTTGCTGAAACGATTCGCAAATCGTTCGAGCGTCTGGTCCCGTTGCCCGATGCGCTGCACAAACGAGCGATGAGGCTGTGGCGCGAATATCTGCTGGTGGGCGGTATGCCGCAGGCGGTTGCCGATTATGTCGAGCAGCGCGATTTTGGCGAGGTGGATTTGATCAAGCGTGGCATCCTGCAGCTGTACAGTGATGATATCGGCAAGTTCGCCAATGGCGATGCCGGCCGCGTGCGGGGCATTTTCGCTCAGATTCCAGGGCAGCTGTCCAAGCATGAGAAACGATTCACTCTGGCATCGGTCGATAAGGGGGCTCGATCTCGTGAATACGATTCGGCGTTCTTCTGGTTGGAAGACGCCCGCTTGGTGAACCTGTGCCGTAATTCGACTGACCCTTTGGTGGGGCTGGGATTGTACGAAGATAACGATTCATTCAAATGCTATATGGCGGATACCGGTTTGCTGGTGTCGCAGGCGTTTGCCGATCGAGAGACAACGCCGGATGATGTGTACCGGGATATTCTGTTCGATAAACTCTCGCTCAACGAAGGGATGCTGGTGGAGAATGCGGTGGCTCAGCAATTCCGGGCGAATGGGCGCAAACTGTATTTCTTCTCGCGCTTGGATAGGGCGGATGCCTCGAAAACCATGGAAATAGACTTCCTCATCGTTCGGGAATACGATAATGCCGCGATGAAGCCTCGCATCAGCCCGATCGAAGTGAAATCCACGAAACGATACGGTGTGTCTTCGCTCGACAAATTCCGCAAAAGGTATGCCCAACGATTGGGCAAGGAATACGTTCTGCATCCCCGCCAACTCGAAGTGGATGGAGAACGAATCAAGCTGCCGTTGTATATGGCCCACTGTCTGTGATTTGTGCTGATTGATGCATGTTTGGGCTGCAAGGTTCAGGCAGTCGAAGAGTGTCCGTTCCGCATAGGACATCCGTGAATATGGCTGGACTCACACTGGCTCGACTGCAGGGAAAGGAGTTGGCATGGGATATTCCATCGGTCAGGTGTCGCGAAAGACTGGGCTGTCCGAACATACGTTGCGCTACTATGACGGCCAAGGTCTTTTGCCCGGTATCGCTTGAACTGGTTTCGGACGGAGATGCTTCGATGACGGCGATCTTGAATTGCTTGATCTCATTGAATGTCTGAAATCCACGGGCATGAGTCTCGCAGAGATCAAGGATTTTGTTGATATGACTAAGCAAGGTGATGCCACGCTCGAATCACGACTTGCTGTTTTTCGCAATCAGCGAGATGTGGTGAAACGTCAAATCGCCGAATTGCGACGCCGGTACATCAAACTTGACGTGGTCATTACATCCGGTGCCTCTTGCACCTCGTCGATGAAAATCAATATCCCTTATGGGAGTAGCATTTTCTGCCTTGTATGTGCAGAATGCCGCATTTCAAAATGGGGTTTTGGTGCAAAATACCGCATTTCAAAGTAGGGTTTGGTGCAAGATGTCGTGCAAATGGTGAATCGGGTGTGTTTGTAGGGGCGGCTGGATGACTGTGCGGCTGGACTGTTGTGTGGCCGCATGCTTATGCGGCCACAAGTCGTGCGGGCTGTTCGCAAACTATGCGCGGTCGGTCGGCATTCGCCTGCGCTTGAGGTGTTCGATAAGCAGCTCACACTTTTTGACATCCTCGGCGGTCGAGGCCGGTAGGTCGTCGGAGGAGGTGTCGATGATGCGCTGCAGGTAGCCGTGTAGGGTTTGTAGCTCGGTTTCATTGAGACAGTCCAGCATGGAGGAGGTCTGGTCGGGCGCTTTGCCCAGCAGATCGGCGGCCTTGCGGCCCTGGTTGGTGAGGCTGACCATCATGACGCGGCTGTCCCGCCTGGATGGACGGCGGCTGATGTGACCGCTGGCCTCCAGTTTCTTCAACAGTTCGGCCATGGCCTGGCGGCTCATGCCGAACATCGCGGCCAAGTCCTTCTGGCTGGTCTGGTCGGATTCCCTGAGCGTGGCCAAGACGCGGCCTTGGCCACGGCGTGGGTCGAAAGCATGTTCGCCGCGCGGCGATTTGGCGCCGGGGGAGACGAGCCGTCTGTGTATCGCGCGATACGCCATGATACGGCCAATGCTGATGAAACTGCTGAGAACATCGTTCTTGATATCGCCGTCGGCGGTGTCGTGGCTTGTGCCGTTCTCCGCCGATTGACTCGTGGCCATTACGTCGTCGACCGCGTCGTTTCCGGTTACGGCGGCGTTGTTGCTGGTGCTGCTCATGTTCGGAATCCTTACGTCAGTGCTGCATGTTGTCGCCGGTGGATTCGCCGCGATAGCGCATCATCATCGAGCGCTGCATCTCCTGCGCGTTCGGCGGGGTCCAGGTCAGCGCGTTCGCGCCGGCCACGATGGTTTCGGCCATGGACTCGTCGGTCGAACCGCCGCTGGCGAGCAGCGGGATGGAGGGGTGACGCTGCCTGATCTGCTGGACCACGTCAGGCGTCCTGCGGCCGGCCGCCACGTTGATGATGGAGGCGCCGGCCTCGATTTTCTCGTCCAATTCGTCATCGCAGGTCAGGACCGTGGCGATGACCGGGGTGTTCGTGATGCGCGCCACGTCGTACACCGTGGAGGGCGGCGCCGGCGCGTTGAGCACCACGCCCGCCGCACCCTGCATCTCGGCCATCATGGCGAGTTGGATGACGCGCGGGCCGGTGGTGGTGCCACCGCCCACGCCGACGAACAGCGGGGCCTGGGCCGCGGTGAGTAGGGCCTGGGTGATGACTGGTTCGCCGGTGAACGGATATACGGCGAGAATGGCGTCGGCATTGGTGTTGCGGATGATGGTCGCGTCCGTGGTGAACGCGAACGAGTGGAGTTGGCGGCCCTGGACGGTGATGCCGGAAGTGCAGCTGATGATGTCGGGAACACGGGCCGCGGAGGAGCTGATGCGGTTTTCGATGGGGTTCGGTCCGTCTACTTGACGGGATTCCGGGTCGTATTCGGTGAGGTCGTTGCTCATGTCATGTGTGATGTTCATGCCGGTCTCCTTTAATAAGGAAGCGAGCGAAGCGTCGCTGGTCGTGTGTCTTTTTCATCCTCTTCAGTAATTATGTCAAGTACCTGACAGATATGAGTATACGACTCCATCAAAGATTGTCAAGTACCTTACGTATTGCTGTTGTGTCGCATTTTTCGACAATGCCAACATGCGTATGTTGTTTGATGCGGATCTGAGTGTGGAACGGCTGATTCCCGCACTGTCGATCGAGTCCGGAACTAGGATCACTCCCGAGGATACGCTCGTCATTTTCGATGAGGTACAGGAGGTGCCGAGGGCGATGACTTCGCTGAAGATGTTCAATGAAGCTGCCCCGGAGTATGACGTCTTGGCCACTGGATCGGCGCTTGGCATCGCCATGCATCCTGGGTTTTCATTCCCGGTTGGCAAGGTCAGTAGACTCAAGCTGTATCCTATGTCTTTTGTTGAATTCCTGTATGCGTGCAAACAGTATGCCTTGGCCGAAATGCTTGAGTCCAAGGATTCTCCGCTAATTAACGTAATGCATGACAGGGTCATGACTTGGCTGCGGTATTTCATGTATACAGGAGGCATGCCGGAGATCGTTGAAGCGTTCGCCAGTACTCTGCCGAATCCTGACTTCACGGCGGTTCGTAAATTGCAGAATAGTCTGGTCTCCGATTATCGTGACGATTTCTCCAAACATGTTGATATGCGTGATAGTCCCGCCGTCACCACGCTTCGTCTCAATCAGGTATGGGATTCAATTCCTTCCCAGTTGGCGAAAGAGAACAAGAAGTTCGTATACGGCGTGGTGTGAGCTGGTGGACGTGGCAAGGATTTTGAGAGTGCCATACAGTGGCTTGTCGATGCGTCGTTGGCGTTGCGCGCATCCGCCATCGCGCAAGCGGGAACGATCGCATTCCCGGTCACGAGGATTCCGCTGGTTCCGCCTCCGGGGATCGGCCGGTTGGATGAGGTTACGCCGTCTTGAGAGCCGTCGAACGATCAGGGCCAAAGGTAAAGAAATTCGGTATTCTTGCAAGGCTTTTTGGGTTATCCCGCGGGCATGGGTAGACTGGCATGCGGTAGGAGAGATACTCGCTGAAAGGTGCATGCCAGCTCATGGGAACGGGTGACCAGCCGGAAAAGACCAACAACTAAACCAGCGATTGCTGTCGGCTGGCCGGTAATAGCCGTAACTGCAGCGGACGTTCCCCGCTGCAGGTGACACGCATCGCCGGAGGGCAGCTGCAAGTCCAGGTACCGGTCCGCGGCCACCCCAGTCAGCCGCGCTGACAACCCCCGGCATCATACGCGATGTGCACGTCGTGCACTGCTACGTGCCGTCCGCCGGGCTACCCGTCCAGCGAAAGCGTAACCGGGCAGCTAGCCAGTATCGATACATGTCATAACGTAAGGAAGTAGCCCATGCCATCACACGCACGCACGGTCACCAGGACAACCCATCGCGTTCGCAACGCGCTGCTCGTCGTACTGCTGTTGCTGGTCGTGTGCGCCGCGGCGGCCGGCTTCAGCGGATTCAAACTGTACAAGTCGGCGATGAGCGCCAAAGCGCACCTCAACAATGTCGTTAACGCGGCCAAGGTCATCAAGGACGGTTCCACCGACGACATGGTCAAGGCGCTGTCCGACGTGAGCTACATCCAGAAGGAGGCGGCCGCCGCCAAGCAGGATGTCAGCGGCGGTCTGTGGACGCTGGCGGAGAAGATGCCCGTGGTCGGCGGTGACGTGAAGACGGCGCGCACCGCCATCGGTACCATCGATGACTTCGCGCAGACCACGCTGCCCCAGCTGGGCAAGGTCGTCACCACACTGACCGGTGCCAGCCTCTCCAGTGGCGATGGGCAGCTCAACATGGAGCCGATCATCGCTGCGGCGCAGCAGCTTGCCACGGTCGACCAGTCCGTGCAATCACAGGCCAGGACGATCCAGGATCTTCCCGACGCCAAACTCGGCGTGGTGAACAACGCGCTGCAGAACGGCAAGACGCAGATGGCCGCCCTGGCGCAGGTGACCGAAAACCTGAGCGGCATGCTCAACATGCTGCCGAACTTCCTCGGTGCGAACGGCGCCCGCAACTACGTGCTGCTTGCCCAGACGAATTCCGAGATCCGCGGAACCGGCGGCCTGATCGGTTCGGCCGGTTCCTTCAGCGCGGACAACGGCAAGATCGCGGTGGGGGAGTTCCACGCGGATGCCGAGTTCCCCTCCAACGCCGCGTTGGATGACGTCAACCAGGACGGTGACGGCACGCTGTACAGCGGACTGTACTTCGGTCAAGTCATTCATAATCTTTCGTCCACGCCGGACTTCCCGCGCGTCGCGTCCATGGCCCAGAAGTTCTGGCAGGCGGCTCCGTTCGGCGGATCGTCCGACGGCGTGATGTCGCTCGACCCCGTCGCGCTGCAGGCGATGATCGGCGCCACCGGCGACGTGACTCTGTCCGACGGGCGCGTGCTCAACGGGTCGAACACCGCCGAATTCCTGCTCAACGGCGCCTACAAGGAACTGACGCCCTCCGCTCAGGACCAGTACTTCAGCGAGACCGCCGCCCAGGCGGTCGCCCACCTGTTCAGCGACATGAACACGCAGAAGCTCATGACCGTCGCCAAGACGATGCTCCGGATGGCCGAGCAGCGGCACCTGTACTTCTGGTCGTTCCACGAGGAGGATCAGGCGGTGCTGCGCAGCGCCGGCGTCACCGGCGAGATCACCAACGACGCGAAGAACCCGGTGACCGGCGTCTACTCCAACGAGATGCAGGCCTCGAAGATGGACTGGTACATCCAGCGCAAGTCGACGGTGAAGAGGACCGGCGACAACACCTACCACGTTACGTATTCGTTCACCAACACCCTGCAGCCGGGCGAGGCCGGATCCCTGCCGGAATACATCACGGCGAACGCCAAGGGAGGCGTGGCGGTGAACCGCGTGGTCATCTACACGCCGGCCGGAGGCGAGGTCAGCAACGTGTCGGCGTCGAACGGCAGTTCCTTCGCACAGGTGCAGGCCAAGGACCATATGACCTACATGGACGACATCTCCCTGGCGCCTCAGGACACGGTGACCATCGAATACGACGTGACCACCGCGGCCGGCTCGGCCAACCTCAAACTGGATCAGACGCCGACCATCGGCGACCCCGCGATCACGTACGAGTATTGATCGGTATTGATCTGTGGGTGTGATCTTGGGATTGTGTGCCCTTATGAAAGCGCGCCGCCGACTCCTCTCGGAACAGGTGACGTGCTTCCGGACGACGATGTCCATTACGATCACGGCAGATCGATAGCCGACAATATCGTCACGCTGGTTCAGCTAGTTCGAATTGCAGGTGGCGGACGGTGCCCAAGACGAAAGATTCTCGTCCGTCGTTCGGCCGCCGTCGTTGGCCGTGATGATACTGGAGACCATGAAGCTCAGGCGGCGGCAGCCAAGGGCGAAGTCGAGAAAGAGGTGACGGCGTGACACTTGAACAGAGGTCAGATAGCGCGGCGGCGGAGCAGTGCCGAGCATGAGCGACGATCAACGGCCGCAGGCGATTGAGGTGCGCGGTGCGCGCGTGCATAACCTCAAGAACATCGACATCGACATTCCGCTGGGCGAACTGGTGGGCGTGGCCGGCGTCTCCGGTTCGGGCAAAAGCTCTCTGGCGCTCGGCGTGCTGTATGCGGAAGGTTCGCGGCGCTACTTGGAAGCGCTGTCCACGTACACGCGCCGTCGACTGACTCAAGCCAGCCGCGCCCAGGTGGACGAAGTGCTGCATGTGCCGGCCGCGCTGGCCCTGCACCAGCGGCCCACTGTGCCCGGCATCCGTTCGACGTTCGGCACGATGACCGAATTGCTCAACAGCCTGCGACTCCTGTTTTCCCGCGTCGCCTCGCACGTGTGCCCGCATTGCGGGGCGCGCAATGAACCGACGCTGAACGTGGCGGCCGGCCTGCCCATCACCTGTGCTGGCTGCGGCAAGGAATTCCACGCGCCCGGCGCCGAATTGCTCGCCTTCAACTCGGCCGGCGCCTGCCCGACCTGCTCCGGCACCGGCATCGTGCGCGAAGTAAACCGCGCGGCCCTGGTCCCGGACGAGTCGAAAAGCATCGACGACGGCGCGGTGCTGCCATGGGGTTCGCTCATGTGGGACCTCATGAAACAGGTGTGCGGCGCGATGGGCGTGCGCACCAACGTGCCGTTCAGCGAGCTCACGCCCGAAGAACGCGACATCGTATTCAACGGGCCGGCCGTCAAAAAGCATATTCTTTACAAGCCGAAGAAAGGCGACGATTTCGCCGAACTCGACTTCACCTACTTCAACGCCGTGTACACGGTGGAGAACGCGCTCGCCAAAGCCAAGGACGAGAAGGGCCTGAAGCGTGTGGTCCGGTTCCTCAAGGAAGGCCCATGCGCCGACTGCGGCGGCACACGACTGAGCGTCGCCGCCCGGGCCCCGCATGTGCGCGGGCTGAACTTGGCCGAAGCCGGCGCGATGACCTTGGACGCGGCGGCGGATTGGGTGCGCGGAGTGCCGGAATCCCTGCCCGCCGACATGCGGCCGATGGCCACCAACATCTGCGAATCATTCCTGGACGTGGCCCGTCGACTGTTGGATCTGGGCCTCGGCTATCTGGCGCTTGACCGCGCCGGTGCCACGCTTTCAACCGGTGAACGCCAGCGTGTGCAGCTCGCCCGTGCCGTGCGCAACCGCACCACCGGCGTGCTGTATGTGCTCGACGAGCCGTCCATTGGCCTGCACCCCTCGAACGTGGATGGGCTGCTCGGCGTGATGCATGACTTGGTGGCGGACGGCAATTCCGTGGTGGTCGTGGACCATGACGTGCGCGTGCTCAAGGCCGCCGACCATCTTATCGAAATGGGACCGGTTGCCGGCGCCGAAGGAGGGCATGTGATCGCGCAAGGGACGGTCGGCGAGGTGGCGGCGAATCCAAGTAGTCGTATTGCGCCGTTCTTGGCCGATAATGTGAGCGCGCGCATCCGTGAGCGCGTGGCGGAACCGCAGGTGTTCGACCTTGGCCGCATCCGCATGACAACCAGCCAGTTGCATACGGTCAAGCCGCTGGACGTTGATATTCCGCGCGGCCGGCTCGTGGCGGTGACAGGCGTCTCCGGCTCCGGTAAAACCACGATGGTGCTCGAATCGCTGATTCCCGCGCTCAAAGCGCAGGCGGCGGGGGAGCGGTTGCCGGAACATGTGCGTGAACTTGAGGCCGAGGGCATCCATCGTGCGAATCTCATCGACGCCACGCCGATTGGCGCAAACGTACGCTCCACCGTGGCCACCTATGCCGATATTCACGACGAATTGCGCCGCGCCTTCGCCCGCACGGACGGCGCCAAGGCGGGCGGCTGGAAGGCTGGCGATTTCTCATACAACACCGGCCGACTGCGTTGCCCCACATGCGACGGCACCGGTTCAATCTCGCTCGATGTGCAGTTCCTGCCGGACGTGACCATCGAATGCCCGGATTGTGGAGGCTCCCGCTATGCGTCCGAAGCCGACGCGATTCGGCGTGCGGTTAAAGCGGCTAAGGGCAAAGCGGCGAAGATGAAGGTCCCGGATAAACGCAAAGCTGCCAAGGAAAAATTGAGTGAGGCGACGGATCAGGGTGGCGGCAACATTTCCCTGAGCCTGCCTCAACTCATGGCAATGAGCGTGGACCAGGCGCTGTCCGTGACCGGCGACCTCAAGAAGGTTCACGCACGTCTGACCACCCTGCACGACTTGGGCCTCGGCTACTTGACGCTCGGCGAACCGACGCCGGCGCTTTCGGGCGGCGAAGCCCAGCGGCTGAAACTCGCCAGTGAAATGGGCAAGGCCCAATCGGACGCGGTATTCGTGTTCGATGAGCCGACCATCGGTCTGCACCCGTTCGACGTGCGCGTGCTGCTGGGCGTGTTCGACCGGCTCGTGGCGAGCGGCGCAACAGTCGTGGTCATCGAACATGACCTTGACGTGATCGCCAATGCGGACTGGATCATCGACATGGGTCCGGGCGGTGGCGAAAGCGGCGGACGCATCGTCGCCACCGGAACGCCGGAACAAATCGCGGCCAATCCGAACAGCATCACCGGGCGGTATCTGCGCTGACTCGTATGGCGGTAACGCGCCTTTGCATAGGACCCTGCGCGAGTAGGATAGCCGTCCATGGTGCAGATTCATGGCATTAGACGCGCAAGCGCGGACGCGAAATATCGGCAGATGACCGGGCAGCCGGTCAAGCCGCTGATTCTCAAACTGTGTTTGCCGGCCGTCATCTCCAACTTGGTGACCACCGCCTACAATCTCACGGACACGTTCTTTATTGGTCAGCTCGGCACCGCGCAGTCCGGTGCCATCGGCATCGCGTTCTCCATCATGACCGTGATGCAGGCGCTCGGCTTCTTCTTTGGCAACGGCGCGGGCAACTCGATGAGCCGCGAACTCGGCAAACAGAACAATGAGCGCGCCTCCCGACTACTGGCCGTGGGCTTCGCGGGTGCGGTGCTCTCTGGTTTGGTGATTGCCACAATCGGATTGCTGACCCTGCGGCCGCTGGTCGTCATGCTGGGATCGACCTCGACAATCGCCCCATACGCCGTGCAATACCTGACGCCGTTGTTGGTCGCCGCACCCTGTGTATGCGGTTCGTTCGCACTCAACGGACTGCTGCGATACCAAGGGCAATCGACGTTCGGCATGATCGGGCTGGTTTCGGGCGCATTGCTGAATTTCCTGCTCGCGCCGTTGTTTATCTTCGTGCTGCACCTCGGAATTTTTGGTGCCGGCCTGGCCACCGCCATCTGCCAGACGGTGAGCTTCACGATTCTGACCACAATGAGCCGCAAATTCGGCGTGATGAAACTGTCCCTGCGCAATTGCAGGCCGGATGTGCTGCTCATGCGCGAAGTGGCCGGCGGTGGCCTGCCCTCGCTGATCCGCCAAGGCGCCGGTTCGATTTCCGTGACCTGCGTGAACATTGCCGCCAATCCGTTCGGCGATGCGGCCATCGCCGGCATGGCCATTGTGATGCGCATTATGTTGGGCGCCAACTCGGTGATCGTCGGCCTCGGCCAAGGTTTCCAACCGGTGTGCGGCTACAACTACGGTGCCGGCCTGTTCGCGCGCGTCAAAGAAGGGTACTGGTTCTGCGTGCGGCTCGCCACCTGCGTGCTCGTGGTGTTGGCGGTGTTGCTGTGGGTGTTCGCACCGCAACTGGTCGAGATCTTCCGCTCCGACCCGGCCGTGGTGGCGGTGGGCGTGGCCGCGCTGCACATCCAATGCTGCACGGTGATTCTCAACGGCTTCAACATGATGGGCAATATGATGACCCAGACCATGGGCCGCACCGGCATCGCCTCATTCCTGGCCCTGTGCCGACAAGGTCTGTTTTTGGCACCGATCGTACTGATTCTGCCGATGATGTTCGGCGTGCTCGGCGTGGAAATGGCGCAATCGGTGTCCGACGTGCTGACATTCCTAGTCACTATCCCGTTCATGCGGCGAATCCTGCATGAATTGCGGTGAATGGTAGATGGCAACTATGAATAATCGAAGTGCAAAGCGGGTGCCGGGCGTTCCTTCTCCCGCGTATATCGAATCGCTGTACCGCACCATGGCTGCCGCCCTTGGCCCGACCGGATGGTGGCCGGCTGAAACCACATTCGAGATTATGGTGGGCGCGGTGCTGACGCAGAATACGGCGTGGGGCAATGTGAATCGTTCGCTTGCGGCGTTGAACGCGGAGGGTGTGCTCGAACCCCATAAGCTGGCGATTATGGGGCCAGCGCATCTGCAGGAACTTATTCGCCCGTCCGGCTTTTATGTCAACAAATCCAAGACGGTACAGTCACTGAGCCGATGGTATGTGGAGCGTTGCGGAGCCTCGCCTGAGGGCGCGGCAGATATTCCCGACGCCGAATTGCGGACCGAATTGCTCGGATTATTCGGTATCGGGGGCGAAACGGCCGACGACCTGATGCTATATGTGTTTTCGCGCCGCACATTCGTGGCCGATACTTATGCTCGCCGACTATTCGCCTTCCTTGGATTTGATGTGCCAACCGGCTATCTGGCATTCCACAAGGCCTATTCGCCCGTGGTGCTGGATGCGAGCCTCAGCGTCAAGGATTTGCAGGAATTCCATGGGCTTATTGACGAGTTCGGCAAGGCCTACCGCGACGACGCGGCCAAAAGCGAGTCCTTTTTGGGTGGATGGAGGGCTTGACTGCACGGCGAATCGTTCTCAATAAGAAAAGTGTGAGGCCCGCACGGTGCCAATCGCACATCTGAATCCAAGAAATGGCTGTTTGATGCTATTCCCGCGAATGCGCGATTGAGTGATATTGTGCGTTTGCCTCACACTTTTCTTATTGAGAATGATTCGCTGCGATATGCCGCTTACTTGACAACCTTAAAACCGCTGGTCCATGGGGTCTGATTGGTGACGCCTTCAGCCGCTGCTGCTGCGGCCTTGTCCGGGTTGCGGTCGATGACCTGCACGGTGGCGCCAGCCTTGACGGTGATGCCTGTGACGCCGGCAATCCGCTCTCCACCGAGCAGATCGACGACCCCTATCGCCGTGGCATCATCGCCGTGCATGACGCCGAGATTGCCGCCGAACTTGACTGGCTGCGCTCGATGCTGGGTGTCGAAAACGAGTCTGTGACAGAATAGTTCGACCGACGCAATCGCCAAAACGCCGAACAGGAGCCAATGATGACCGAAGACAAGCCGATCGCCAAGCCGATTATCGATGATGCGACGCGCGAGAAAATGGCGCTTATGTTCTCTGGCGAGGTCTACCTGCCGGATGATGTGGACGGCTTTTTTGATCTGCAGGCCGCCCAGCGTGATCTCCAGCTCGAACTCAACGCCACGCCGCTGACCAACCCGAAGCGCCGTACCGAACTCATGCAGGCGTTCTTCGGCGCGGCGGGGGAGGGTCTGTACCTCGAATGCCCGGTGTATGCGAACTGGGGCTGCAATACTTATTGGGGCGAGCGCTGTTACGCCAACTTCAACCTGACGCTGGTGGACGATGGTGAGATCTTCATCGGATCCCACACCATGATCGGCCCCAACGTCACGCTTGTAGCCACCGGCCATCCCGTGCGTCCGGACCTGCGCTATCAGGGTGCCCAGTATTCGTTGCCCGTCCACATCGGCGAGAACGTCTGGATCGGCGCGAATGTCACCGTGCTGCCCGGGGTCACCATCGGGGACAACGCGGTCATTGGCGCCAACTCGCTGGTCACCAAGGACATCCCCGCCAACACGGTCGCCTATGGCAGCCCGTGCAAGGTAATTCGCGAAATCAACGAACGCGACGACGTCTACTACTGGCGCGACCGCCAATTCAGTGAGCGTTTTAAGCTCAAAGAGCAGTAGCGCGAAAGCTCACTCCCACACGTCGAGCTTGCGATTTTTGTAGAAATACTCGCGGTCCTTGTCGCCGATTTCACGCACGACCTCGCAGGGCGCGCCGTAGGTGACGGAGTTGGCGGGGATGGAATGTGTCACGACCGAACCGGTGCCAATCACGCAATTGTCGCCGATGGTCACTCCCGGCAGAATCGACACGTTCGCGCCGACCCACACGTTGCGCCCGCTGATCACCGGAATGCAATACGTGTAATGGTGCTCGCGCAGCACCGGCAACACGGGGTGGCCGGCGGCGCATTAGCACGGGGAACGGTTGAACGAGAAGTGGATTGGCATGTGATGGTATCGAACATACTGATGCGTGTGCCGCCGAGCCTGTCCAGATGGCTGCCTATATGAACCAGTGACAGGAAATCAGGGGAACGCGAGCGAGAGGAGTGTGCATGGGGCAGTTCGGCGTCATGATTGGCCAGTTGGTCGGATTTCTGATCATGCTGATGGTCGGGTATGGATGTGTAAGGCTTCGATTCTACGGTCAGATGGCGTTGGATGGCATGTGCTCGTTGCTGCTCAACGTGCTCATCCCCGTGCTTGTGTTTTCGAACGCCGTCGATGGTGCGGACCGCGCGCAGCTTGCCGCTAACTGGGGCGTGATGCTGCTGACCGCCGTGATGTACGCGCTGCTCATCCTGGTGTTCTGGCTGGTCGCCAAACTGTTGCGGCTCAAAGGTTCGCGTAGCCATGTATTTCAGGCGTCGCTTATTTTCGGCAACGCCGGATTCATCGGCATTCCGTTGATTATGGCACTTTGGCCGCAGAACGGCGCGATTTACGTGGCGCTGATGTCGATCATCGACCAGACGCTGCTCTGGACGTACGGCGTATGGCTGTGCGAGCCGGTCGCCGAAACGACTGGCGGCAACGCGATTGGCTCGCGAGGTGCGGTCGCGAACGGTTCAGTGAACGGCGCCGGTTCGGCGAGCAATGCCGCAAACGGTGGTTCTCCGGTGGCCGTCCGCCCCTCGCTAGGCACCCGCGTCCTCGGCCTGTTTAAACGATTCGTCAATCCCGCCTTCATTGGCGTGATGCTCGCCCTGATTCTGATTCTGCTCGGCGTCAAGGTGCCGGACATCATCCTGAAGCCGCTGCACACCATCGGCAATATGGCCACGCCGATGTCGCTAATCTACTTGGGCGGCCTGTTCGCGCTGACCAAGTGGTGGGGCGTTCTCAAACGTTACGAACTCTATGTTGGCCTAGTCGCCAAGATGATCGCATTCCCGCTCGCCTTCTACGCGCTACTGACCGCGCTGACCGGCGCATTGCCGCAACTGCCGATCACCCATGACATGGTGCTGATGATTACGGTCATCGCCGGACTGCCGACCATGACCACCATTGCCATGTTCACCGGTCGCAAGAACAACATGCCCGAGTATGCGGTCGGCTTCGTGCTCGTAAGCACGCTGTTCTCGCTGGCCTCCCTGACCATCGTCTCGGCGGTCGTGTTCTGAATTGTCCCCTTCGACGAAAAGAATGCCGGGGGCCTCCGGCGCTTGGAATTTCATCGACGCCGCCAACGACTCGGCATCCGAGGCGGCCGTGCCGTATTTCAAGGAGATATTCGATTACGCGCGCACGCTCGATCCGCAGCATCGTCCTCTGACCTACACCAATCTGATGATGGCCGCCGCAGGCAAAGACAAGTGCCATCAATTCGCGGATGTCATCTGCCTGAACCGGTATTACGGCTGGTATATGCAAGGCGGGTATCAGCTCATCGGAGCCAAGAAGGCCTTCATCGACGAGATGAACCAATGGATGAACACCGAACCCAACAAGCCATTCCTGTTCACCGAATACGTTGCGGACACCGATGCCGGTGCGCACAAGCTGCCAAGCGTGCAGTGGAGTGAGGAATACCAGTGTGAGTACCTCACCATGCAGCACGAAGTGTTCGACATGTTCGAGGCAGTGGTGGGCGAGCAGGTATGGAACCTCTGCGACTTCCAAACCGGTGAAGGCATCATGCGCGTCGACGGCAACAAGAAGGGCGTCTTCACTCGCGACCGTCAGCCCAAAGCCGCCGCCTATGTACTCAAGGAGCGTTGGGAGACTAAGTAGCGGCCCGCCCCTGGAATATTCCAGGAGCAACACACATCGCATAACACACAACACAACACACAAAAAAAGAACCTCGTGAAAACGAATTTCACGAGGTTCTTTCTAGTTACGCTGAATGACTCCCATTAGACTCCCACAAGAGAAGAGCAATGGCGGAACTCCAACGTTGCTAAGCTCTCAAACTCAGATGTGGAAGTAGAGCTCGTACTCGAGCGGGGTCGGAGACAGGCGAGCCTGGTCGATCTCGTCGCGCTTGAGGCCAATCCAGGTCTCGATCAGGTCGTCGGTGAACACGTCGCCGGCGGTGAGGAAGTCGTGGTCCTCTTCCAGGGCGTCCATAGCCTCAGCCAGGGAGCTCGGCACCTGCTTGATGCCGGCGTGCTCTTCCGGCGGCAGCTCGTAGAGGTCCTTGTCGACCGGCTCCGGAGGCTCGATGTGGTTCAGGATGCCGTCCAGGCCAGCCATCAGCTGAGCGGAGAAGGCCAGGAACGGGTTGCAGGACGGATCCGGAGCGCGGAACTCGATGCGCTTGGCAGCCGGGGAGGTGCCGGCCAGCGGAATACGGATGGCGGCAGAACGGTTACGAGCGGAGTACACCAGGTTGACCGGAGCCTCGAAGCCCGGAACCAGACGGTGGTAGGAGTTCAGGGACGGGTTGGTGAAGGCCAGCACGGAGGAGGAGTGCTTGATCAGACCGCCGATGTACCAGCGAGCCAGATCGGACAGGCCAGCGTAGCCCTTCTCGTCGTAGAACAGCGGCTTGCCGTCCTTCCACAGGGACTGGTGGCAGTGCATACCAGTGCCGTTGTCGCCAGCGATCGGCTTCGGCATGAAGGTCGCAGCCTTGCCGGCCAGAGCGGCGGTCTCGTGGACGACGTACTTGTACTTCATCAGGTCATCGCCTGCGTGCTGCAGGGTGTTGAAGCGGTAGTTGATCTCCTGCTGACCAGCGCCGGCCACCTCGTGGTGGGAACGCTCGAGAATCAGGCCGACCTTCTGCAGGTTGGCGACCATATCGTCGCGCAGGTCCTGAGTGTGGTCAATCGGCGGAACCGGGAAGTAGCCCTTCTTGACGCGGTTCTTGAAACCGATGTTCGGGGTGCCGTCTTCCTCAACGTCAACACCGGAGTTCCACGGAGCTTCGATGGAGTCGACCTCGTAGAAGGAGCGGTTCATGCCGTTCTCGAAACGCACCTTGTCGAAGATGAAGAACTCGGCCTCAGGAGCGAAGGAGGCGGTGTCGGCGATGCCGGTGGACTTCAGGTAGGCCTCGGCCTTGCCGGCAACCTGGCGCGGGTCGCGGGAGTACGGCTCGTCGGTCAGCGGGTCGACGATGGAGAAGGCCACGTCAAGGGTCTTGTGCTTGCGGAACGGGTCAACGAAAGCGGTCTCAACGTCCGGGACCAGCTTCATGTCGGACTCGTTGATGGCCTGGAAGCCCTGAACGGAGGAACCATCGAACGGCATGCCGTCGGTGAAAGCGTCCTTCAGGAATTCGCTAGCCGGCACGGTGAAGTGCTGCTGAACGCCGATAAGATCGGTGAAACGGACGGAGACATACTCGATGCCTTCCTTGTTGATAAGGGCCTCGGCGTCTTCCTTGGACTTGAGTTCGGTCACGGGACCGCTCCTTTCGTATGAAATATAACGGTATCCATCGTAAAATCGTGCGTTTCGCCGGCTCGAAACTTGGGTTACGAGAATGTTTCGTGACTGTGGCCGACAATCGCGCAGGCGCGTTATTTCAACGAAACATCATTACAGAATGGAAACGGAGGCTATCGGGGGAGTGGGTAGAGGTGTCCGCAACGTGGACAGTGGATATTGACAGGTGACGTAGGTGGATGTATGTGGACGCGATTATGAGACATATGACGAAGCCCCGGAACCGATTAACGGATTCCGGGGCTTCTGTGCGATTTGGTGGTGTGCTGCCGATCAGCGACCGCGCATCGCGCGGCGGGAGATCTTCTGCGGGTGGTTCGGGTCCATGCCCTTGGGGATGGCATAGCCCTTCTTGGCCTGCAGCGTGCGCAGACGATCGTTCAGCGTTTCCATCTCGGCCTTGGTCAGCAGGAAGCGACGACGCGGATGAATCTTGGCGATCAGTGCGTTCTTGTGGTTCGTGGGCTCATAGCTCTTGGACTTGGTCACCGTGCTACGCAGCTTGTCCAGTGGCACCTGCTTGGGGCCGTGGCCCACGGAGATGCGGTACACCGGAATGGAGGAGCCGGCGGTGACGCCCTTGATATCGTGTTCCTGACGATCCATCGCCTTCATGATGCGACCGTATTCGCCTTCGCCGATCAGGTAGATGCCGTTCATCGAAGTGCCGCGCCAGATGGCATCCTTGGTCTTCGGGTCGATCCACACCGGTTCCTGCGGGAAGTTAAAGCCGGCTTTCTGCATGTTGCTCAGCACGCCGATGGCGGCACCGGGCTTGCCGTCAATCTGCTTGTAGCCGACTGCATCCGCGCGGCGGGTGAGCATCATGGTGGCCAGTAGCATGCCGAGCATGATGGCGGTGATCATGGTGAAGATCCAGGTCAGCCAGGTCCACTTGGCAATCAGACCGATGATGATCATCACGACTACAGGCAGCAGGAAAGCACCGGCCTCAAGCCACGGCAGGGCCTTGTCTTCCTTAGCCGTGTACTTGTAGATCTGGATGATCTGCTTGATTGTGCTCTGCTTCTTCGGCTTCGCGTCCTTTTCCGCCATCACTTCTTCCTTTGTTGGGACGAAACACACTGAACAACATCTTATCAGGTGCGCTGGTCCGAACTTGCTTGTGCTGGTTGGTCTCAGCGTGTGTGCAACGGTCGTCCGTCGGCCTTGAGCAGCGCCTCGCCGAGCGTTTCACTGAACGTGGGATGCGGGTGAACGAGGCGGGCTGCGTCGGCGAGCGGCATATGGTTGCCGACCAGCTGTTCGGCTTCGGCGATGATGTCGGAGGCCATCTGGGAGACCATGTGCACGCCGAGCACGCGCGGGGTGTCCGGGTTGGTCGCGTCGCAGCCGGAGACGATGGTCAGTGAACCGGCCGTGCCGCTCATCAGCATGCGCGCGTTCGCCAGCATCGGATAGTTGGTCTCCTTGATTTCAATGAGATCCTCTCTCGCCTGCGCCTGTTCGACGGTGAGCCCGACCGACGCCGCTTCGGGGAAGGAGAACACGATTTGCGGCACGGTGGCTTCGTCCACCGGCTTGGGATTGAGTCCGGCGATGGTCTCCGCGATGACGATGCCTTGCTCAAAAGCACGATGCGCCAGCGCGTGACCGGCCGTCACATCGCCCACCGCCCATACGCCCGGTTTGTCGGTGCGGCCGTACGCATCCGTGGCGACATGTCCGTGGTCGTCAATCGTCACGCCCCATGCTGGGTCGGTGATCGGGTCACGCCCGATGGCGACAAGGGCGATTTCGCCCCAGACGCTTTGTTCGCCGTCCTGGCCTTCGCGCGTGTAGTGCACGGTGGCACCAAGGTTCGCGCCAGTGTCCACATGGGTGACGCTGGCGCGGGTGATGATGTTCACGCCATGACGTTTGAGCTCACGGGTCAGCGTGGTGCCGGCTCTCCGGTCCCAGGCTGAGAGCACGCGGTCCTTGCGAATCAGCAGGGTCACCTTCGAACCGGCGGCGTTCCACATCGAGGCGAATTCAAGGGCGATGGCCCCGGCGCCGATAATCACCGCCGAAGAGGGAAATTCGTTGACTTCCAGCGCCTGTGTGGAGTCGATGAGGGCGCCGGCGAACGGGTTGCCGGGCAATGGGCGTGGCTTGGCACCGGTGGCGATGACGATGTTCGTGGCCGTGAGGTCCATCGTGGGGCCGCTGGGCTCGGGGACATCGGCCTTGTGATAGGTGAGGATGTCGCTTTGGTCGGGGGAGGAAACGAGGTGGACGATGTGGTTGGAAGTTGCTGGAGCGGTCTCATCCGCATGGAACGCGGCATTGGCTCGGAACACGGTGATGCCGCGATGGGCAAGCAGCCCGGCCAGTCCTCCCACCATCGTCTTGACCACACGCAGGCGATAGTCGCGCAGCGTGCCGAAGTCGATGCCATTCACCGAGGCGTTGACGCCGAGTTCGGCCGCACGGTGCACGGTGTCGATGGTGTGGGTGGCGGTGATGAGCGCCTTGGATGGGATGCAGCCACGGTTGAGACATGTGCCGCCCACGGTGGCGTCACGCTCGACGAGTGCCACTTTCATGCCGAGTTCGGCCGCGCGCAGAGCTGTGGAATAGCCGCCGGGGCCGGCCCCGATGATGACCAGATCAAACTGTTCGCTCATGATTGCCTCCTTGATACATATAAGTATGGCTCCCATGCTAGGGAGCCATATGCGGCTATCGCCGCCACTTCGCCTAAAAACAGTCCACTGGACTGTTTTCTTTACGGCTCAGCCCCTCAACGAGGGGAGCCAGAGTATATATGGACAATCAGTCTGCCGGCCAGTGACCGCGCTTCGGGTAACGCGGCTTGGGAAGCCTCCAACGACGCATCTGAATCGAACGGCTCCAAGCGTAGGAGAAGGAGCGGGAGCCCTTGGACACGGACCGTTCGCCGTACTTGGCGATGAGCTTGGCCTTGAGCTTGCGCCACATCAGCCATACGTCGATGATCACGGCAATCAGGTAACCGTACATAAGCGCCATCATGATGATGGAAGCCCACTGGTTCTGCATCAAAGAAGTGACGAACATGGAGACGATCAGAATCGCGAAGGCCACCGGGATGAACCATTCACCAAGGTTGAAACGGGCATCCACATAATCACGGATGTAGATACGCCAAGGCAAGCGTTCCGCCTTGGGCATGTGGTTGATATCGCCATTCTGCATCGCCTCGTACTCGGCGTTCTCCTTCTCACGCAGACGGGCTTTGGCGGCCTTGGCGCTGGCCCTGCGGTCCACCGGAACCAGCGGACGGATACCGGCGGCCTGAGCCTGCTTCATCTTCGGGGTAGGACGGCCTTTTTTCTCAGAAGGATTGGCGGCCTTCTTCGGGGCCTGCTCAACAGGAGCTTGGGCCTCTTCTTTTTTCTTAAACGGATTCCATGTCATGCTTTGAGGTTACGGTGACGTTCAGACACTTGTACACTGGCGCAGCCATTGCAATGACGCCGCTCACACACATATAAAGGAGGACCATCATGACAACGCTCACCGCTGACGAGATTCGTTCGCGCGTCGAAACCGATTGGAACCGCATCGTCAAGGTACTGGCCGAAAAGGTCGCGCTGCAGTCGATCTCCGCCAAGGGCATCACCGCCGAACATATGAAGCGCTCCGCTGAATTCGTGGCAGACGAACTGCGCCTCGTGGGTGTGGATACCAAGGTGGTTCAGGCTTCCAATGCCGACGGCACTCCGGGCGCATGGGAGGTCATCGGCTCGCATATCGTTTCTCCGGACGCCCCCACCGTGCTGCTCTACGCCCATCACGACGTGCAGCCTGTTCCGGACCCGGCCGAGTGGAACACCGACCCGTTCGTGGCCACCGAAATCGACGGCCGCCTCTACGGCCGTGGCTCCGCCGATGACGGCGGTGGCATCGCCATCCACTCCGGTGCACTGAAGGCCCTGGGCGACGACCTCAACGTCAATATCAAAGTGTTCATCGAAGGCGAAGAGGAGATGGGCTCGCCAAGCTTCATTCCCTTCATCGAGGCTCACCGCGACGAATTCGCCGCTGACGTGATTATCGTGGCCGATTCCGGCAACTGGTCGGCGGACATTCCTTCTTTGACCACCTCGCTGCGCGGCAACACCTGTGTGGACGTGACCGTGCAGGGCCTTGAGCATCCGGTGCACTCCGGCCAGTACGGCGGCCCGATTCTCGACTCCAATACGTTGTCCGCCATGCTCATCGCTTCCATGTATGACGAGAACGGCGATCTGGCCGTACCCGGCGTGGCCGCGGAAGAGCCGATCGGCGGTTTGCAGCACGACCTTGACGAAACCACCGTGCGCGAGGATTCTGGCGTGGTGGCCGGTTACGAGTTCGCCGGCACCGGTTCGCTGGCCTCACGCCTGTGGACAAAGCCGTCCGTGACCGTGATCGGCTTCGACGCCCATCCGGTCGAGGGATCCTTCAACGTGATCGCCCCGGAGACCCGCTTCCGTCTGTCGCTGCGCACCGCGCCCACCCAGCGCCCTGAAGAAGCGCAGGAAGCACTGGCTGCATTCCTCGAATCCCACGCGCCGTTCGGTGCCAAGGTCACTGTCGAACGCGGCGAAAACGGCATGGGCTGGGCCATAGACCCGACCGCCGTGGCCACCAAGGACGCGCTGGAAGCCATGACCGAGGCCTTCGGCGTTGAGCCCATCAACAAGGGCGAAGGCGGCTCCATTCCGTTCATCCCCGAACTGCAGCGCATTTTCCCCAACGCTCAGGTGCTGGTCACCGGTCCCGAAGACCCGAAGGCCAACGCCCACAGCCCCAATGAGTCCATCTCCCTGCCCGGCCTCAAGAACAACGTGATCACCGAGGCTTTGCTGCTGGACAAGCTCGGCAAGTAGCCGAACCGCATCGGTAATGGTAGTGAGCCGCCGTCAGGTAGGTCACAGATGTGGCTATTGCCTTTGACGGCGGCTTGCTTTATAGTCGGGAGTTGACACGGGAGCTGCCGTTGGGCGGCTGAGAGGAGACTCATAATCTCGACCGATGGAACGTGACCGGATAATGCCGGCGCACGGAAATGTCGCTCTTACCCACCCGTGCCTGAACCAACCCGCGCGTGGACACGAACATGTGCATTATGTGCGTACATATATCCATGTATGTTCGGCCTGCGTGCGAGCAGAAGAAAGGCACATTCATGACTGAAGCTGTGGCCAAGGCCAATTACAAGTGGCGCGTCGTCGATATCGTTGTCGCCGCAATCATCGCCGTCGCATCCGGCGTCATTTTCTGGGGCTGGGACATTGTCTGCTCCGCCCCGCTGACCCTGTTTGAAGGCGTGACCCCCGGTTTCGAGGGTCTGCTCAACGGATTCTGGCTGTTCGCCGGCCCGCTCGCCGCAATCATTGTGCGCAAGCCCGGTGCCGCACTGTTTGCCGAAACCCTCGCCGCCTTCCTCGAGCTTACGTTGGGCAACCAGTGGGGCGTCGGCGGCTCGCTGCTCGTCGGCATCATCCAGGGTCTGGGTGCCGAAATTGCCTTCGCCGTCTTCGCTTGGAAGAAGTGGAACATCGGCACCACCATCCTGTCCGGTGCGCTCGCCGGCGTGGGCTGCTGGGCCTACTACTGGGCCACCAACCCGGGCTGGAACGGCCTGCGCGTCACTTGGTATCTGGTGGGCTCCATCATCTCCGGCGTCGTGATCGCCGGCGTGGTGGTCTGGTACTTGTCTCGTGCGCTCGCCGCCACCGGTGCTCTGGAGCGCTTTGAATCCGGCCGCGGCAAGGCGCGCGTCTGATGCAGATTAATCCGGCTGCGGTAGAGGCCAGCGGCTGGGGATGGCGGCACGCCACGCGTAAGGACTTCGCGTTGCGTGCCGTCGATTTCATCATCCGGCCAGGTGAACGTGTGTTGCTGCTCGGTGCTTCGGGCGCGGGCAAAAGCACGATGATGGCCGGTCTCGCAGGCGTACTTGGCGGCGATGAGGAAGGCGAGCAGGAGGGCTCGCTCACCATCGATGGCGTCGATGCGCGCGAGGCGCGAGGTCGCGTGGGACTGGTGCTTCAGGACCCGGACTCGCAGATCATTCTTGAACGACTGGGCGATGACGCGGCCTTCGGCTGCGAAAACCTCAACGTGCCGCGCGAGGAGATTTGGCAGCGAGTGCGCGAATCATTGGATATGGTGGGACTCGGCGGACTCGAACTGGATCGGTCCACCCGCCATCTGTCCGGCGGTCAGCGTCAACGTCTCGCGTTGGCCGGCGTACTGGCTATGAAGCCCGGTCTGCTGTTGTTGGACGAACCGACCGCCAACCTCGATCCCGAAGGCGTGGTCGAAGTGCATGACGCGGTCAAAAAGGTCATCGAGGCCACCGGACAGACCCTGGTTGTGGTCGAACATCATATCGATGTATGGCTCGATCTGGTCGATCGCGTGATTGTGCTCGGCCGACCCGATGCAAGTTCGCCCACGGGTGCGGTCATTGCCGACGGCAAGCCGGACGAGGTGTTCGCCGAGATGGGCGACGTGTTGGCCGCCGGTGGCGCGTGGGTGCCGGGCCGTGCGATTCCCGATTACTCACCGAAGCAGGAGTCTGCGCACGATGCGCCGGTGCTCAGCACCGAGAACTTAAGCTTTGGCCGTGGGGCCGCTCTTGGCGTTGGTATCAATCTGGATTTTTATCCCGGCGAAGTAACGGCTCTGATGGGTCCGAACGGCGCGGGCAAATCGACCTTGGCCTTGACCTTGGCCGGGCTACTCAAGCCTATCGCCGGCAAGGTGCTCATCGCCGACAACCTCAAGCCCGCGCATGCCGGGCGTGAGCCGATCGACTGGAAAAGCAAGGAACTGCTGGGCCGTATCGGCATGGTGTTCCAGGAGCCCGAACACCAGTTCGCTGCCAACTTTGTGCGTGACGAGGTATCCATCGGCCCCAAGTCGATGGGGCAGAGCCAAGACGAGGCTTATCAGACCGCCGACCGCATGCTTGAGCAGATGAATCTCACGCGCTTCGCCAAAGCCAACCCGTACACCTTGTCTGGCGGGGAGAAGCGGCGACTGTCCGTGGCCTCCATGCTGGCCGCCGCACCCAAAGTGTTGGTGATGGACGAGCCGACATTCGGACAGGATTTCAGTACGTGGAATGAAATGGTCAAGCTGATCGCCGCCATCCGCGACCAAGGCTCGTGCGTGATCATGGTGACGCACGATGAGGCGCTGGTGGATGCGCTGGGCGCACGACGTGTGATGTTCGAGGAGGCGAAGGCATGAGTGACGTGGTAACCGTCAGCCCGCAGGAAACGCGCGTGGAGCCGGTCAAAGCCTCATCGCCCTCATGGTTCATCGCGCGCATCAACGCGGTCAGTCGCATCATCGGTGCGCTGTTGCTGTGCATTCCGATGTTCATCAGTCTGGATGCGGTATCCGCATCCACGGCGCTCGGCATCGAATTCGTGCTGCTGTGGATTGGTGGCGTGGCTCCGTGGACCGTATGCCGTAAGACCTGGCCGGTATGGATCGCCGCCGCCGGCAGTTTTATCTCCGTGTTCCTCTACGGCCGCACCTCGGGCGAGATCCTGTGGCAGGGTGGCTGGATTGTGATCAGCGAGGGATCCATCAATCTGGCCATCGCCACGGCTATCAGGGTGGCGGCCATTGCCGTACCCGGCGTGATTCTGGCCTTGGGCCTCGATCCCACTGATTTGGCGGACGGTCTGGTTGAGATTCTGCACTTCTCACCGCGATTCGTATACGGCGGATTGGCCGGATTGCGCATGTTTACGCTGCTGCAGGAAGATTGGCGCGCACTCGGCTTGTCCCAGCGTTCGCGCGGCCTTGGTGACGGTAACGCCATCGCCCGTGCCCTCTCCCAAGCGTTCGGACTGCTGGTGCTCTCCATCCGGCGTGCCACCAAACTTGCCACCGCCATGGAAGCGCGCGGCTTCGGCTCCGGCGCCCCACGTTCCCAAGCCCGCATCTCGCGTCTGAAGCCTATCGACTGGATCTTCTACGTCATCTGTCTGGCCGTCCCGCTGGCCTCCATAGGCGTAGCCGTCGGCACCGGGAATTGGCACTTCGCCTTTCAGGGTGTCTGAAAGGCGGCAGACTGGCACAGTGCCTTTCAGGGTGTCTGAAAGGCGACAGATTAGCACAGTGCCTTTCAAGGTGTCTGAACGCCTTATGATGCCCCCGCTGGCGGGGGCTGTCGGCGTAGCCGACTGGGGTGGTTCCAGCCTCGACCACCCTCAGTCTCGCGACTGACGTAATGACCCGGCAGTAGGGTAGTGGCTATGCCCATCAACGCCCAGATTCTTGATAATCCGAAATCCGACCGCGTGCGCCGCATCGCCGATCTGACCCGCGCCAAAGGCCGCGAACGTTCGGGCCGTTTTCTTATCGAAGGCCCGCAATCCGTGCGCGAGGCCGTCACTTGGCGGCCGGACGTGGTGCAGGACCTGTATGTAGAGGTTTCGCAGGCGCTGGAACATCCGCGTATCATCTCCTCCACGTTGGAGAAGATCGTCGAAACCTCGCAGGATGCCACGATTTATGTGCACTACTGCACCGGCGACGTGATGCGCCGCATCAGTCCGGACGCCCAAGGCATCGCGGCCGTCGGCAATGCCGAGTCCATGCACGCCGGTGCCGATGACGTCGAACTTGGCAAGAACGGTCGGGCCCCGCAGATTGCCGCCTTCTGGCAGGTGCGCGACCCGGGCAACGCCGGCACCGTGATCCGTGCGGCCGATGCGGCCGGCTGCGACGCCGTAATCTTCGTGGACGACTGCGTGGACGTGCTGAACCCCAAGGTCATCCGCTCCACCGCAGGCTCCCTGTTCCATCTGCCGGTACTCACCATGAGCACCGACGAATTCTTCACCTGGACAGGCGACCATAATATGGACGTCTGGGCCGCCGACGTATACGGCACCGAAGAACGCAAGCCGGAAAGCCTGCCCGCAGTACTGGCGGACAAGGCGGCGGTCGAGGCTCCGAAAGCCGTGCTGTTCGGCAATGAGGCGCGTGGCTTGGAACCGGACATCCTCACGCGCTGCGGCCGCATCGTCTCCATCCCGCTTTATGGCAAGGCCGAATCGCTGAACCTCGGCACCTCGGCCGCGGTGATGCTGATGTCGCTGTCTATGTCGGGTCATGTTGAAAGAATGTGAAACCGGTAAAAACGCTGTGAAACGCTGAGAAAACATCAGACGAAAGGGTTCTCGTGGCAGAACAAATGGTGTTCGACGCCGACCAGGTGACCGCTGAGGTTGCCGAGGGCATCGAGAAAATCCAGAACGCCTCCAACCTGGAGGAGCTCAAGGCCATCAAGACAACGTACGCAGGTGCCGATTCGGCGATGACCAAGGCCAGCAAGGCCATTGGCTCCCTGCCCGCCGACCAGAAGAAGGAAGCCGGCAAGCTCATGGGCAAGCTGCGCGCCGACTTCGGCCGCGCCTATGGTCCCAAGGAGGTCGAGCTCAAGGAAGCCGCCGAGAAGGCCGCGCTTGCCGCCGAAACCGTGGATATGACGCTGCCGGTGAGCCGTAAGCCTCTGGGCGCCCGTCACCCGCTGCCTAAGCTGATGGAGGACGTCGAGGACTTCTTCATCTCCATGGGCTGGCAGATTTCCTCCGGCCCGGAAATCGAAGCCGAATGGTACAACTTCGACTCCCTGAATTTCGGCCCGGACCATCCGGCCCGCCAGATGCAGGACACCTTCTACGTCAAGGGCAATCAAGCCAAGGACGCCGCCGGTTTCGTCGGCTCCAACATGGTGGTGCGTACGCAGACCTCCTCCGATCAGGTCCGTGCCCTCCTGACCCGTGGAGTGCCGCTGTACATCGCGTCCCCGGGCCGCGTGTTCCGCACCGATGAGCTGGACGCCACCCATACTCCGGTGTTCCACCAGTGCGAAGCCCTCGCCGTCGACAAGCACCTGACCATGGCCGACCTGAAGGGCGTGCTGGACAAGCTCGCCGTCGCCATGTTCGGCCCTGAAGCCAAGACGCGCCTGCGCCCGAGCTACTTCCCGTTCACTGAGCCGAGCGCCGAACTCGACCTGTGGTTCCCCGACAAGAAGGGCGGCCCCGGCTGGCTCGAGTGGGGCGGCTGCGGCATGGTGAACCCGAACGTGCTGAAGTCCGCCGGCATCGACCCGGACGTCTACACCGGTTTCGCCTTCGGCGTCGGCATGGAGCGCACGCTCCTGCTGCGCAGCGACATCAACGACATGCACGACCTGGTCGAAGGTGACGTGCGTTTCGCCGAACAGTTTGTGATGGGGGAGTGATTCAGCCATGCCTATGATCGATATCGATTGGCTCAAGGACCATGTCGAGGTTCCCGAAGGCCTGACCTACGAACAGCTCGCCAAGGACCTTGTCAAGGTGGGTCTTGAGGAAGAGGAGATTCACTCCTCTCAGGTGACCGGCCCGATTGTGGTCGGCTACGTGGTCGACGCCACCCCCGAACCGCAGAAGAACGGCAAGACCATCAACTGGTGCCACGTGGACTGCGGCGACGAATGGAACGAGACCGACGAAGACGGCAACAAGGTGCCGCGCGGCATCATCTGCGGCGCGCCCAACATGAAGGCCGGCGAAAAGGTCGTCGTCACCCTGCCCGGTGCCGTGCTGCCCGGCGACTTCAAGATCGAACCGCGCAAGACCTACGGCCACATCTCCAACGGCATGTGTGCCTCCGAACGTGAGCTGGGTCTGGGCGACAACCACAATGGCATCATCCTGCTGCGTCAGTATGGCTTCTCCGAGGCTGAATACGAGGCTCTGAAGCCTGGTCAGGACGCCATGCACCTGCTGCACCTCGACCAGCCTCTGCTTGAGATCAACATCACCCCGGACCGTGGCTACACGCTGTCCTACCGTGGCGTGGCCCGCGAATACCACCACTCCACCGGTGCCGCCTACACCGATCCGGCCGTGGCACTCAACGAGAAGGCCCCGGAACCTGCTGACTACCAGCCCGGCACCCCGGTGGACATCGATGTTGAAATCGACGATAACAATCCGATTCACGGCGTGCCCGGTTGCGACCGCTACTACGCGCGTATCGTCAAGGACTTCAATCCCAACGCCCACACGCCCAACTGGATGCGCCGCCGCCTGATCCGCGCCGGCATGCGCTCCATCTCCTTGGCCGTGGACGTGACCAACTACGTGATGCTTGACCTCGGCCAGCCGATGCACGCCTACGACCTCGACAAGCTCGAAGGCCCGATTGTCGTGCGTCGCGCCAACGAGGGTGAGAAACTCACCACCCTGGACGGCAAGGAACATGACCTGAGCGTCGAAGATCTGCTTATCACCGATTCGCCGAACGGCGAACGCGGCTCGCGCATCCTCGGCCTTGCCGGTGTGATGGGCGGCCTGTATGGCGAAGTGACCGCCGACACCAAGAACATTCTTCTGGAGGCCGCGCACTTCGATCAGGTGACCATCGCCCGTTCGGCCCGTCGCCACAAGATTCCATCCGAGGCCTCCCGCCGCTTCGAACGTGGCGTCGACACCGCGCTGCAGCCTGCCGCCACCCAGATGGCCGCCGAACTCATGGCCAAGTACGGCAACGGCGAGCCCAGCGAACACCCGAACGACGTGAACAACACGCCGCGCGCCAAGGCCATCCACTTCAAGGCCTCCGAAGTGGCCCGCGTAGCCGGCCTCGACGTGGACATCAACCGCATCTCCGACATCCTGACCGACATTGGCTGCACGGTGGCCGGTGGCGGCAACGGTGAGTTCGCCGTAACCGCGCCGAGCTGGCGTCCGGACTTGAACGAGCCGTGCGACCTGGTCGAGGAGATCGCCCGACTGGTCGGCTACGACCAGATTCCGATCACCGTGCCGCCGGCACCGGTCGAGGGTCTGGTGGGCCTGACCCCGGACCAGCAGCGTCGCCGTCGCGTGGCGGACGAGCTCGCCGAGTTCGGCATGGTCGAATCGCTGAGCTACCCGTTCGTGGGTGACGACGATTACAAGGCCTTCGGCTTCGACCCGGAAGCCACCAAGAAGGTCAGCGTCGAGATCGCCAACCCGCTCTACGGCGACCGTCCGTACCTGCGTCGCGAGATTCTGCCGACCCTGGCCACCACCGTGCAGCGCAACATCCGCCGCGGCATCGAAAACGTGTCCCTGTACGAGCTCGGCCACGTCTACCTGTGGGATCCGAACGCGCCCGCCATCCCGGCACTGCCCGGCGGCGTGCGCCCCACCGACGAACAGCTCGCCGCGCTTGACGCCGGTCTGCCCGAACAGCCCGACCATGTGGCCGGCATCCTGACCGGTCTGGCCGAGGACGACGGCTGGATGGGCGGCAAGCGCCCGGTCGACTGGTCCGACGCCGTCGAGGCCGTGCGCCGCATCGCCGGCCGTATCGGTGCCGCAATCGAACTCGACCAGCCCGCCGCCGACGATGTGCCAGTCCAATGGCACCCCGGCCGCGCCGCCCGCGTCATGGTGGGCGACGTCTTCACCGGCTGGGTTGGTGAACTGCACCCGCGCGTCAACGAGGCGCTCGGCTTCCCGGCCCATTCCGCGGCCTTCGAGCTGAACCTCACCGCGCTGTTCGCCACGCTGACCGGCAAGCCCGTCCAGGCCAAGCCGATCTCCACGTTCCCGCCGGTCAAGCAGGATTTGGCCTTCACCGTGGACGAGACCGTGACCGCAGGCCAGCTTGAGAACGTGATTCGCAAGGCCGCCGGCGCGAACCTCGAATCCATCGAACTGTTCGACGTGTTCACCGGCGAACAGGTGGGCGAGGGCAAGAAGTCCCTGGCCTATGCGGTGGTGTTCCGTTCACCGAGCAAGACGCTGTCCGCCGAAGACAGCGACGCCATCCGCAAGGCCATCGTGGCTGAGGCCGCCGAAATCGGCGCCCAGCTGCGCGCCTGACCCAACCAATCATCCGAATCGAGGAGCGCCATGAGCCAAGCGGAGCAGGACAAGCCGAAATACGGGCAGTACCAGCAGCCTGAATATGGTGCTATGTCTGGCCAATACGGGCCGAATTACAACCCGTATATTTATGGCGCTCCCGAGCCGGATACTAAGAAGGATTCCGCCGCAGCCGCTGGCGATAACGGTGGCGCGGCACAATCTCAGCAGGCTGGCCAGCCGTATGGTCAGCAGCCGGCGTGGCCCGGCAATCAGCAGGCGGGCGGCTGGCCGTACGCTCAAGGCGGCCAACAGTCCGGTCCGGGCGCATATCCGGGCGGGTACCCGGGCATGCAGGGCCAGCCGTATGGTCAACAGCCGAACGGTCAGCCTCACCAGCCGCATTATTACCACGGCATCGACCTGAACGATCCAAACCAGAACCCACTCTACGGGCACTGGGATTCGTATGCGATCATCTCCTTTATCCTCGCCCTGTTCTTCCCGGTGCCAGTGCTCTCGGCACTGATGGGCGCGGTGGCAATGTGGCGCACGCGCACTTTCCATATGAAGGGCTTCGGTTTGGCCGTGGCCGCCGTGGTAATCAACGTGCTGTACACCATCGCCGTCATCTGGATGGCCTTCAATGGCTATGACGCCATGAGCCTTTACCAGGAAGCCCTCCAGCAACTGACCGGCGGCACCGGCTCCTCCTCCGACTCCATCTCCGCATAAGTAGCGTTCACATACCAACACACCCACTGCATAAATATGCAATAGTCTGCATAATCGCGTATACTCATCCGAAGACACATCAGTGAAAAGAGATGAGTATGGCGAAATATACAGTGGCCGTGGCCGGTGCCACGGGCTATGCCGGCGGTGAAGCGCTGCGCATTCTGGCCGCGCACCCCGACTTCGACATCACCTGCGTGGCAGGCCATTCCTCAGTGGGGGAGTCGATGGCCAAGCACATGCCGCATATTCCCCAACTGGCCAATCTGGTCGTTGAAGATACCACGCCCGAAGTGCTGAACGGGCATGACGTTATCATCCTCGCACTGCCGCACGGTGCTTCGGGCAAGCTCGCCTCGCAGCTCGATCCGAATGCCGTGGTTGTGGATTTGGGCGCCGACCATCGCCTCGAAGAACAGGCCGCTTGGGATGAGTTCTACGGCGGCGATTTCTATGAGCATTGGACCTACGGCATGCCCGAGCTCATCACCGGCAAAGCTGCGGACGGCTCCTACACCCGCCAGCGTGCGGCGCTTCCTGGCACCAAGCGCATCGCAGGTCCTGGCTGCAACGTCACCGCCACCACGCTGGCCCTCCAGCCCGGCATCGCCGAAGGACTGGTTGAATCGCAGGATATCGTGGCCGATCTGGTCGTCGGATACTCGGGTGCCGGCAAGAATCTCAAGCGCACCAACCTGCTTGCCGCCGAGGCCCTGCAATCCGCCCTGCCGTATTCGGTGGGCGGCAAGCACCGCCACATTCCCGAAATCCTGCAGAACTTCGCCCACGCGGCCGGCAAGAGCGCGGCCGAAGCCAGCGAATTCACGCTCGGCTTCACACCGATTCTCGCCCCCATGTCCCGAGGTATCCTCGCCACCGTGTCCGCCCGCATGACGGACAAGGCCAAGACACTGAGCGATGAGGAGATTCGCGCCGTATGGTCCAAGGCCTATGAAGGTCAGGACTTCATGGTGCTGCTGCCCGAGGGCACGCTGCCCGCCACCGGCAACATCATCGGATCCAACGCAGCCCACCTGCAGGTCGTCACCGACCGCAAGGCCGGCCGCATCTACGCTTTTGCCGCCATCGACAACCTCAACCGTGGTACCGCCGGACAAGCGGTCCAATCACTGAACATCGCACTAGGCCTGCCGGAAGACGCGGGCCTGACCAAGATCGGAGTAGCACCGTGAGCGTTACATTTGCACAAGGTTTCTCCGCCGCCGGCGTGGCGGCTGGTATTTCATCCGTCGAAGGCAAGAAGGACTTGGCCCTCGTGGTCAACAACGGCCCGCTCGACGCGGCTGCAGGCGTGTTCACCTCGAACCGTTTCTGTGCCGCCCCGGTGCAGTGGAGCCGTAAGGTCGTCGCCGACGGTCACGTCAAGGCCGTGATTCTGAACTCCGGCGGTGCCAACGCCTGCACCGGCGAGGCCGGTTACGCCCAGTCCGTCGCCACCGCGGAAACGGTCGCCGGGCTCATCGGCGCCGAACCGAATGATGTGGCTGTCTGCTCCACCGGTCTCATCGGTGAACTGCTGCCGTTGGACAACGTGCTGGCTGGTGCCAAGAGTGCCCATGAGGCTCTTGCCGCCACCGCCGAAGCCGGCACCGACGCCTCCCACGCCATCATGACCACCGACACCAAGCCGAAGACGGTCGAACTGACCGGCTCCAACGGCTGGAAGATCGGCGGCATGGTCAAGGGCTCGGGCATGATTGCCCCGCAGCTGGCCACCATGCTGTGCGTCATCACCACCGATGCGGTTGTCTCCGCCGGTCAGATGCAGGCCGCACTCGCTGTGGCTGCCGAACATTCGTTCAACCGCATCGACGTGGACGGCTGCATGTCCACCAACGACACGGTCCTGCTGCTCGCCTCCGGTGCCTCTGGCGTCGAACCGGACAAGGACGAATTCAACAAGCTGGTGCGTGAGGCCTGCGCATCCCTGTCCCGCCAGATCATCGGCGACGGCGAAGGTGCCTCCCACGACATCCGTATCACCGTCACCGGTGCCACCAGCGAAGACGCGGCACTTGCCTGTGGTCGTGCCGTCGCCGCCTCGAACCTGCTCAAGTGCGCCATCTCCGGCAACGATCCGAACTGGGGCCGCATCGTCAGCTCCCTGGGCACTGTGCCGCCTGAAGTCGCGCCTTACGATTCGAACAAGGTGACCGTGGACGTCAACGGCGTGCGCATCTGCGAGAACGGCGGTGCCGGCCGCGACCGTAGCGAGGTCGACATGACCCCGCGCGAAGTCCACATTGACATCGACCTGAACACCGGCTCGGACGCCGAGGCCACCGTCTGGACCGACGATCTCACCCACGAATACGTCCACATCAACGCCGACTACGAAAGCTGACAAACAGCCCAGTGGGCTGTTTGTAGCAGTCGGCAGCGATAGCGTCGCCGGCGTCGCAGAAAAGAGAAAAATTGTCTACAGAATTGAAGGGACCTGGGTTCCATTTCGACGTGCACACCGATTTGCGCGCCGATCAGAAGGCAGAAGTGCTTATTGAAGCGCTGCCATGGCTGGAGGAGTTCGCCGGCCAGCGTATCGTCGTCAAATACGGCGGCAATGCCATGGTCGATGACCATCTGAAGCAGTGCTTCGCCGAAGACATGGTCTTTCTGCGTCAGGTGGGTCTGCACCCGATCGTCGTGCACGGCGGCGGTCCGCAGATTTCCCACATGCTCAAGGCCCTCGGCATCAAATCCGAATTCAAAGGCGGCCTGAGGGTCACCACCCCCGAGGCCATGGATGTGGTGCGCATGGTTCTGACCGGCAAGGTGTCACGCGAACTGGTAGGCCTGATCAACGCGCACGGCCCGCTGGCCGTAGGCATGTCCGGTGAAGACGGCGGCCTGTTCTCGGCCATGCAGCGCAGGCCCGTCATCGATGGCAAGCCCACCGATATCGGCCTGGTCGGCGACGTGGTTTCCGTCGATGCCTCGGCAGTCGAGGATCTGGTGGCTGCCGGTCGTATCCCGGTCGTCTCTTCCGTGGCTCCGAACGAAGAAGATGCCACTGAAGTGCTCAACGTGAACGCTGATTCCGCCGCCGCCGCTTTGGCTGCCGCTGTGGGCGCGCACAAGCTCGTTATCTTGACTGATGTGGATGGTCTGTACGCCGATTGGCCGGATAAGAATTCTCTGATTGGCCGGATCGGTGTGGAAAACCTGCGCGATATGCTGCCGGACCTGGAATCCGGTATGCGACCCAAGATGGAGGCCTGTGTCAGGGCCATCGACGGTGGCGTGCCCCAAGCCCATGTCATCGACGGGCGCAAGCCGCATTCGATTTTGAACGAGATATTCACCTCCGCAGGCATCGGTACCATGGTTATGCCCGATGAAGGACTGGAAATGAGGAGCTCTTATGGCTACTGAGCATGAGGAAAAACTAGGTACGGAAGACAGCAAGTGGCTGGGAGAGTACTCTCAGGTCCACATGAATGTGTTCGGTACGCCGTTGCGCGTCATGGATCACGGCCAAGGTGCCCACATCTGGGATGTTGACGGTAACGAATACCTCGATTTCCTGGCAGGCATCGCCGTCAATTCCCTCGGATACGCCCACCCCAAGTGGGTCAAGGCGGTTGCCGATCAGGCTGCCAAGGTGGCGCATATCAGCAACTATTTCGCGTCCGAGCCGCAAATTGAATTGGCATCAAAACTGGTCAAGCTGGCTGGTGCACCTGAAGGCTCCAAAGTCTACTTCGGCAACTCCGGTGCTGAAGGCAATGAAGCTGCCCTCAAGCTCGCCAAGCTGTATGGACGCACCTTGCCTGGTGCCCTGCCTTCCATCGGCGGCAAGCCCGCACGCATTCTCGCAATGACTCACGGCTTCCATGGCCGTACGATGGGTGCGCTGTCCGCCACGTGGAAACCCGGTATCCGCAAGCCGTATGATCCGCTGGTGCCGAACATCGAATTCGTGCGCGCCGGCGACAAGGTCGCCCTGCACGACGCTTTTGCACAGACCGGTCTCGGTCGCTATGGCAAGGGTCCGGTGGCTGCTGTGATTCTGGAACTTATCCAAGGCGAAGCCGGCGTGCAGCCGTTGGGCGCCGATTACGTCAAGTTCGTGCGCGAACTGTGCGATATCAACCACGCGCTGCTTATCATCGATGAAGTACAGACCGGTATCGGACGTACCGGCAAGTGGTTCGCATTCCAGCGTGACGATCTGTCCGGCGGCGTGACGCCGGATATGGTGACTTTCGCCAAGGGTGTGGCAGGCGGATTCCCGATGGGCGGCATGATCGCTTTCGGCGAGAAACTTGCGGCTCTGTTCACTCCTGGTTCCCACGGCTCCACCTTTGCCGGCAATCCGCTGGGTGCGGCTGCGGGACTCGCCACTCTTGACGTGATTGAAGACGAGAATCTGGTGGCCAACGCCGAAGCTCGCGGCGAACAGCTGTGCGATGGCATTATGGCCACCGGTAATCCGCTGTTCGTTTCCGTACGCGGCCGTGGTTTGCTGGACGCCGTCGAGCTCAAGCATCCCTGCTCCCACGCGGTGATGAACTACTGCCTCGAACACGGGCTCATCGTCAACGCGGTGGCTCCCAATGCGCTGCGTTTCGCACCGCCGCTGATTGTAACCGCACAAGACGTGGACCAGGCACTTGCCATCCTCAAGGATGTGCCTACGGACCTGCCCGACGACTGATTTCTCTCTGTCACTGCCGACCCACCGATCCAAGGAGATCATCATGACCCCAGAACTTCGCCACATGCTGCGTGACGACGACCTCAACCATGAGGAACAGAAGCAGGTGCTCGAACTTGCCATCAAGTTCCACCACGACCGCTTCTACAAGCAGCCGTTCGCCGGTCCGCAGGCCGTCGCCGTACTGTTCGACAAGCCCTCCACCCGCACCCGTTCCAGCTTCTCCATCGGCGTTGCCGAGCTTGGCGGCTACCCGCTGGTCATCGACAAGTCCGGCTCCCAGCTGGGCCGTGGCGAGCCCGTGGCCGATACCGCTCGTGTGCTCAACCGCATGGCTTACGGTGTGGTGTGGCGCACCTTCGGCCAGGGCCGCGTCGAAGAAATGGCCAAGTACTCCACCCATCCGGTGGTCAACGCCCTGACCGATGACTTCCATCCCTGCCAGATTCTCGCCGACTTCCAGACCATCGCCGAGCACCGAGGCGGCGTCGACAACCTGAAGAACCAGACCATCGCCTACCTCGGTGACGCGGCCAACAACATGGCCAACTCCTACCTGCTCGGCGGTGCCGTGGCCGGCATGGACGTGCGCGTGGCCGGCCCCTACGGCTACCTGCCCCGCCCGGACATCGTGGCCGACGCCAAGCGCATCGCGGCCGAGACCGGCGGCTCCATCCTGGTCACCACCGATGCCAAGGAAGCGGTGAAGGACGCCGATTGCGTGTTCACCGACACCTGGGTCTCCATGGGCGAGGAAGCCGAATACGCCATCCGTTCCAAGCCGTTCTGGGATTACCAGGTCAACACCGAACTTATGGCATTGGCCAAGCCGGATGCGCTCTTCCAGCACTGTCTGCCCGCCTACCGCGGCAAGGAAGTCACCGCTGAAGTGATCGACGGCCCGCAGTCCGTGGTGTGGGACGAGGCCGAGAACCGTCTGCACGCACAGAAAGCGTTGCTGACTTGGTTGACCGGCAAGGCCCGTGGAGACGAAAGCCTGCTCGCATGAGTGAAACCGGTCCGTCCCTGCAGCGCCCTGCCAGCAGGGCGGCGCGGCTGAGTGCCATAGAACAGGCGCTCGCCACGCATATCATCACCTCGCAATCACAGCTGTCCAAAATCCTTATCGACGAGGGTATTGCGGTGACTCAGGCGACCCTGAGCCGCGATCTTGATGAGATGCATGCGGTGAAGACCCGGCTGAAGGATGGCACGGTGGCCTACACGGTGGGTCGCAGCGTCGTTGCTTCGGAAGGTGAGGATGTAGGGGAGCGCGGTGAGGCACAGATGTCTCGCGTGCTGAACGGACTGGTCACCTCGGTGGCCGCCGCCAGAAATCTGGTCGTGGTGCACACGCCTTCCGGTGCCGCACAATACGTGGCCTCGGTGATTGACAAGCAGTCGATCGAAGGCGTGCTAGGCACCATCGCCGGAGACGACACCGTCATGGTGATCTGCACCAATGACGACACCGCCGTCTTCCGCTCCGACTGGCTACTAAGCCTCGCCTCCAAATAACCAACACGCCGTGCATAAATATACAGTCTTCTGTATATACTTGCATCAGTTCGTTTTTCAGACCTTGAACGAAAGGGAACCAATGGCAGATAACAAGCGCATTGTTCTGGCCTACTCCGGCGGTCTTGACACATCCGTCGCCATCTCGTACCTGAAGGAGCGCACCGGCAAGGACGTCGTGGCCGTGTCCCTCGACGTCGGCCAGGGCGGCGAAAGCCTTGAGACCATCAAGCAGCGCGCCCTCGCCTGCGGAGCCGTCGAATCCTACGTGGTCGACGCCCGTGACGAGTTCGCCAACGAATATTGCATGAAGGCCCTCAAGGCCAACGCCATGTACGAAGGCGTCTACCCGCTGGTCTCCGCCATCTCCCGTCCGCTGATCTCCAAGCACCTCGTGCGCGCCGCCCACCAGTTCGGTGCCGACACCATCTCCCACGGTTGCACCGGCAAGGGTAACGACCAGGTTCGTTTCGAGGTCTCCATTGCCTCCATCGACCCGACGCTGAAGGCCATCAGCCCGATTCGCGACCTGTCCCTGACCCGCGACGTCGAGATTGCGTTCGCCAAGGAGCACAAGCTGCCGATCACCCAGACCGAGAAGTCCCCGTACTCCATCGACCAGAACGTGTGGGGCCGCGCCATTGAGACCGGCTTCCTTGAGGATCCGTGGAACGGCCCGACCAAGGACTGCTACTCCTACACCGACGACCCGGCCTTCCCGCCGGTCGAAGATGAAGTCGTCATCGAGTTCAAGGAAGGCGTGCCGGTCAAGATCGACGGACGTGACGTCACTCCGCTGCAGGCCATCGAAGAGATGAACCGCCGCGCCGGAGCCCAGGGCGTCGGCCGCATCGACCTCATCGAGGACCGCCTGGTCGGCATCAAGTCCCGCGAGCTGTACGAGGCCCCGGGTGCCGTGGCCCTGATTACCGCTCATCAGGAGCTTGAGAACTGCTGCCTCGAACGCGAACAGCACCGCATCAAGCGCGACATCGACAAGCGCTGGGGCGAGTTGGTCTACGATGCGCAGTGGTTCTCCCCGGCGACTCAGTCGCTCAACGCGTTCATCGAGGACACCCAGAAGTACGTGTCCGGTGAGATTCGCATGGTCCTGCACGGCGGTCGCGCCGTCGTGACCGGCCGTCGTTCCGACTCCTCGCTGTACGACTACAAGCTCGCCACCTATGATTCCGGCGATACCTTCGACCAGAAGTCCTCCAACGGCTTCATCGACATCTACGGCCTGCCGTCCCGCGTGGCCGCAGCGCGCGACGTCAAGTTCGGCAACGGCATCGAGGTCCCGGAGAACACCGTCGAGTAATCATTTACTTTGGCTCCCCTCGTTGAGGGGCCGCGCCGTAAAGCAAACAGCCCAGTGGGCTGTTTGCAGGTGAGGTGCGAACGACAGTGAGCCAACAATCAGCAGCCGTCAGGCTGTCCGTAATTACAGGACGCTGTCGCCGCAGATGACTGAGGGGAGTACGAGCAAAGATTATGCTCGTGCTCCCCTCGTTTTTTTTGCCGATGACGGAAGAAGCTCAGTGCTCTCCGTAATGAGTTCGGCAGACGGCTATTTCCAGGTTTTGAACATCGTTACCCGTAATGCGGTATACGATGCGGTTCTTTTCATCAATACGACGTGACCAGTATCCCTGACATTGCCGCCATGGAATACGAACAACTTGAATCCACCGGTATGTAGCCCAACGCTGATAGTCTGACAAGCAGTCTGATTTGTTTGCAATCCATGGTTTCAAGGAGCCTTCATGACTGAGAACAACGAACATCTGGCCCTGTGGGGTGGTCGCTTTACGTCTGGTCCGTCGCCGGAATTGGCCCGACTGTCCAAGTCCACGCAGTTCGACTGGCGCTTGGCCGACGACGACATCGCCGGTTCCCGCGCCCACGCCCGTGCTCTCGGCCGTGCGGGACTTCTGACCGCCGACGAGCTGCAGCGCATGGAGGATGCGCTCGACACGCTCCAGCGCCACGTTGACGATGGCTCCTTCGCCCCCATCGAAGACGATGAGGACGAGGCCACCGCCCTCGAACGCGGTCTGATTGACATTGCCGGCGATGAACTCGGCGGCAAGCTCAGGGCCGGTCGTTCCCGCAACGACCAGATCGCCTGCCTGATTCGCATGTGGTTGCGCCGTCACTCCCGCGTAATCGCCGGACTCCTGCTTGACCTCGTCAACGCCCTGATCGAGCAGAGCGAAAAGGCCGGCCGCACCGTGATGCCGGGCCGCACCCACATGCAGCACGCCCAGCCCGTGCTGCTCGCGCACCAGCTCATGGCCCACGCTTGGCCGCTGATTCGCGACGTGCAGCGACTGATCGACTGGGACAAGCGCATCAACGCCTCCCCGTACGGCTCCGGCGCACTGGCCGGCAACACGCTCGGCCTCGACCCGGAGGCCGTGGCGCGTGAGCTCGGCTTCTCCCGCGTGACCGACAACTCCATCGATGGCACCGCCGCACGTGATCTCGTGGCCGAATTCGCGTTCGTGGCCGCCATGACCGGCGTGGACATCTCCCGCCTGTCCGAGGAGATCATCATCTGGAACACCCAGGAGTTCGCCTTCGTCAAGCTCGACGACGGCTATTCCACCGGCTCCTCCATCATGCCGCAGAAGAAGAACCCGGATATCGCCGAGCTCGCCCGCGGCAAGTCCGGCCGACTCATCGGCGATCTGACCGGCCTGCTGGCCACCCTGAAGGGCCTGCCCACCGCCTACGCTCGCGATCTGCAGGAAGACAAGGAGGCCGTGTTCGACCAGGTCGATACGCTCGAAGTGCTGCTGCCCGCCTTCACCGGCATGGTCAGGACCATGCACTTCGACGGCGACCGCCTGGAAGAGGAAGCTCCGACCGGCTTCGCGCTGGCCACCGACATCGCCGAATGGCTCGTCAAGAACGGGGTGCCGTTCCGCCACGCGCACGAGCTCTCTGGTGCCTGCGTCAAGCTCGCCGAAGGCCGCGGCCAGGAACTGTGGGATCTGACCGACAATGACTTCATCGAGACCTTCGCCGCGTTCCTGCCGGCCGACAAGGCTCCGGGAGTACGCGAAGTGCTCTCCAGCCACGGTTCGGTCGACTCCCGCAACGGCAAGGGCGGCACCGCTTACGGTCGCGTGCGCGAGCAGATCGCCGACGCCAAGGCCGAGGTCGAAGAACTCAAGCTCTTCCCCGCATCCACGTCGGATGGCTCCGCCTACAAAGCCCCCGGCACGTTCTAGTCCCAATGAAGCTCCCTCTGATGAGGGAGCTCTATTTTGTTGTTGTCACTGCAACGGCATACACTGAGAAACCGTAACGAACGGGAGCCGTGAGGCTGAGAGGAAGTCGCCAGACTTCGACCGGGGAACTTGACGCGGGTCATGCCGCCGTAAGGAATCGTTGTCGCAGATTTGCCGGGTTCTCCGATACAGCTTTCATTCCGTTTGCATAATTCAGCCGTGAGACGGTCGTGATGGAGCCAATACATCACAGCGGTCGAACGGTCGCATGATTGGGTTCATGAATGGGCGCACCACTTAAGGTACGGTTCGTTTCGTGCACCCTTTTTTACTATCTGAAAGGATATTATGCAGGTCAACGGAGAGCAGGTCACGCTCGAGACGCCGGTCAGCGTCGCCGATTATCTCGAAGCGCACGGATTCCGCGCCGAGCGTGTGGCCATCGAACTCAATGGTGAGATTATCCCGCGCGATAAGCGTGCCGACGCCATGCTCGACGACCAGTGCGTCATGGAAATTGTGCAGTTTGTACAGGGTGGATGAAAGGAAAAGCTATGAGCAATATTAATCCGGTTACTGAAGCATCTGTTGAGGCGACTCCGCTGCCGCCGCAGCCCGCCGTCACCAATCCGGTCGGCACCGCCGCGCCGATTCTCCCGGTGGAAGACAAGCCGCTGAACCTGGGCGGTCACGAGTTCCAGTCGCGATTCATTCTGGGCTCCGGCCGCTACGACCTGAACCTCATCAAGGCTACGGTCGAACATGCAGGCACGCAAATCGTCACCATGGCACTGCGCCGCGCGCAGACCACCGAGAACAGCGTGCTCGACTACATTCCCGAAGGCATTACGCTGCTGCCCAACACCTCCGGTGCGCGCAACGCCGAGGAAGCCGTGCGTATCGCCCGACTGGCACGCGAAGTGTGCCACACCGACTTCGTCAAGGTCGAAATCGAACACGAGACCAAGTACCTCTTGCCGGACAACGCCGAAACCATCCGAGCCACCGAAATGCTGGCCAAGGAAGGCTTCGTGGTCATGCCCTACATGTTCCCGGACCCGATTGCGGCCCGTCAGCTGGAGGAGGCCGGTGCCGCTGCCGTTATGCCGCTCGGTTCGTTGATCGGCTCCAATATGGGCCTGCGCATGCGTGACTTCATCGAAATCATCATCGCCAACGCGCATGTGCCGGTCATCATCGACGCTGGTATCGGCCGTCCGAGCCAGGCCTGCGATGCGATGGAGATGGGTGCGGATGCGGTGATGGCGTACACGGCCGTTGCCTCTGCTGGCAATATCCCGCTGATGGCTGAGGCGTTCAAGCACGCCATCGATGCTGGTCGTGCGGCGTATTTGTCTGGCCTTGGCAAAGTGACCGAGGGACAGGCTGTGCCGTCCAGCCCGACTACGGGGTATTTGCACTGACACTTTTATTAGCTCCCCTCTCTGAGGGGAGCTGGCCGCGTAGCGGACTGAGGGGAGATGGAAACATGGAGAAAACATGGCATTGACTGATGAACAGGTGGAGCGGTACGCGCGCCATCTGATTTTGAAGGGTGTGGGGGTCAAAGGGCAAAAGCGGTTGCTGGCCTCCAGCGTGCTCATCATCGGAGCGGGCGGTCTTGGTTCTCCGGCCGCCCTGTATCTGGCGGCGGCCGGCGTCGGCCATATCGGACTGGTGGACGGCGATGTGGTGGATATGAGCAATCTGCAACGCCAAATCATCCATACCACTGCACGTGTCGGAGCGCCCAAAGTGGAATCCGCGGCCACAGCCATCCGCGCGCTCAACCCGGATGTGACGGTTGATACCTACTACGAGCTCGTCGACGCGAGCAACATCGCCGGCCTCATCGAACCGTACGATCTGGTGATCGATGCCACCGACAACTTCGCCGCAAAATTCCTCATCAATGACGCCTGCGTGCTGGCCGGCAAGCCGTATATCCATGCCGGCGTGGTCGGATTCGCCGGTCAGGTGATGACCGTCATTCCCGGCGAAGGCCCCTGCTACCGCTGCATCTTCCGCGACCTGCCCGCCGCCGGTGAGATTCCGACCTGCAAGGAATCCGGCGTACTGGGCGCGGTGGTCGGCGTGATCGGCAGTCTGGAGGCGACTGAGGCCGTCAAGCTGATTGCCGGCGTGGGGGAGCCGCTCGTGGCTCGCATGCTCACTGTGGATGCCCTGACCATGAATATTCGACGGGTCCCACTGCCAAAGCATGTGCCGGATTGCCCGGTGTGCGGTGAGCAGCCGACCATTACTGCTATTGATCCGGCCAACTATATTCAGCCGGCCTGCGCGATTTAGAGCTATGTGGTGCCCCTCCTTGAGGGGTGCCAAGATCAGAACGAGAGGGGAAGAACATGCCTATTGCTTTGCATAATGCGGTCGATGACGATGAGAGCAGTGAAGCATCGTACCGCCGCATCACGCCGGCGGAATTTGCCAAGCTCGACCCGAATACGGTCACGCTGCTCGACTTGAGGGAACCAGCCGACTTCGCCGCCCACCCGGTCGAAGGTGCCATCAATGCACCACTCGACCCTCTGGCCCATGTGCTCAAAACCGTGCCCACAGATCGAACTGTCGTAGTCTATTGTGCTCAAGGATGGTGGAGCGAGGAAGTAGCTGAAATCCTTGCCGATCGCGGCTACGATGTAGCAAGCCTCGATGGCGGTTTTCAAGGTTATCTCGACTATCTTGAAACCCACCACGATTAACGGTTCCCGTTGTCGTTCTTTTGGATGAGTGTGCACGGACATATTTGTGCCCTACAATCGGTCACGGTATTACTCGATGGATTCTTGAATATCGCCGGGTAATCGTAATTCACAACAGGGGATTGCACTGAACCAACCCAAAACGGGAAGGACCGAAAATCGTGGGACATCTGCTCACCCGAACGCAGATTCAACGCCTGGTCGCCAAGCACGGCCGTGAGGTCATCGAGCATCGCCACATGCAGATCGAACGCTGCTGCTACCAGCACGGCAATGTCACCACGTTCGAACATTCCGTGCGTGTCGCCTGCCTGGCTGTGTGGATGGCCGACCGCGCACACCTGTGGTACCGCGTCGACCTCAAATCCCTGATTCGCGCGGCCCTCCTGCACGATTACTTCCTGTACGACTGGCACGACTGGGATAACGGCGAACACCAGTGGCATGGCTTCACCCATGGCCACGCCGCCCTGGTCAATGCCCTGAAGGACTTCAAGCTCAACGATATCGAACGCAACAGCATCGAGAACCACATGTTCCCGATGACCCCGGTGCCGCCGCGCTATATCGAAGGCTATCTGGTCACCTTGGCGGACAAATGCTCCGCCACCGCCGAGACCTTCTCGTTCGACCGGTTCAACAAGCGCGCGTTGCCCGCCGCGAAGCCTTACGCCGAGATCGAAGCCCGTCGATGATCATCACACTCGAACATTATTTCCTCTGGTTTCTGTTCTACAGTTTCGTCGGCTGGATGTACGAGTCCATTCTCGTCTCCTGCCAACAGCACCGCTTGGTCAACCGAGGGTTCCTCAACGGCCCGCTGTGCCCGATCTACGGCACCGGCGCGATACTCGGCGTCGCCATTCTCGGCAACGTACATAACCCGATCATCATCTTCCTGATTTCGATGGTGGGCGCCACGATACTCGAATACACAACCTCGTGGGTCATGGAGCAGCTGTTCCACGCCCGCTGGTGGGATTACTCGAACTTCCGCTTCAACCTCCAAGGCCGCGTCTGCCTGCTGGGCGCGTTGATTTTCGGCCTCGGCGGCGTGGGCGTGGTACTTGGTTCGCAGCCATATGTCGAGCGGGTCACGGATATGATTCCGCTGCCGATGCTGCATACGCTGGTCACGGTACTGGCCCTGATCACCATCATCGACTTGGCGGTCACGGTTGCGGGCATGCTCGAATTCGAGCGGGTGCTCGATTCCGTCTCTCAGGTGGTGCAGGATGTGGCGGCACGCGCCGGTGGCACGTGGCAGTGGGGCTCCAGTGCGGTATCCGACAGGATGCGTGAGCTTTCGCAGGATACGGTTGAGCGTCTGCGCTGGGCCGTCAATGGCGTCATCAACGCACAGCAGAAGCGTATGCTCAAGTCCTTCCCGAAGTTCCAGGTGCCGGATCGTCAGGACATCATCGACTCTTTGCGCGAACTTATGGGCCCGCGCCGCTAGAATAAGGCGTTTTACTGAATCGCGCGGCTCGGCTGGTGTTCGGCACTGTCGCCATGTTCTGCGAAACTTGACTGTGCCCAATTGGGCAGTCTTATTCACAATTCGATAGGGAGAAGCGACAAGCTATGGCTCACGTCACCGACTTCAAGGAAGCGGGTTTCAACACCCTGCTTGAGGAACTGGAATGGCGCGGGTTGATTTCCCAGTCCACGGACCGGGATCGACTCGCAGAAGCACTGAACGGCGAGCCCATCACCTATTATTGTGGCTTCGATCCCACCGCTGCATCGTTGCATATCGGCAACCTCGTGCAGCTCATCAACATGCGTCACCTGCAGCTTGCGGGCCATCATCCGATCGCTTTGGTCGGTGGCGCCACCGGACTCATCGGCGACCCGCGCCAGTCCGGCGAACGTACGCTTAACCCGAAGGACGTGGTGGCCGGCTGGGCCGATCGCCTGAAGAATCAGATCGGCGGCATTCTGGACACCGAAGGCGCGAACGCCGTACGTTTCGTGTCCAATTACGATTGGACCGCCTCGATGACCGTCATCGACTTCCTGCGTGACGTCGGCAAGAACTTCCGTCTGGGCACCATGCTCGCCAAGGACACGGTCGCCCGCCGCCTGAACTCTGAGGAAGGCATCTCCTTCACCGAGTTCAGCTACCAGGTGCTGCAGGGCAACGACTTCCTCCACCTGTTTGACGAATACCACTGCACGCTGGAACTCGGCGGCTCCGACCAGTGGGGCAACCTCACCTCCGGCCTGGACCTAATCCACAAGGTGCGCGGTGTGGACGTCAACGTGTTCACCAGCCCGATTATCACCGATGCTTCCGGCAAGAAGTTCGGCAAGTCCGAGGGCAACGCCGTCTGGCTCGACGCCACGATGCTCAGCCCGTACAAGTTCTACCAGTTCTGGATCAACCGCCCGGACGTGGAGATGGAAAGCCTGCTGAAGGCGTTCACCTTCCTGCCCAAGGCCGAAATCGAACGACTGGTCGAGGAATCCAAGACCAACCCCGGCAAGCGCGAGGCCCAGAAGACCCTTGCCTGGGAGGTCACCAGCTTCGTGCATGGCGAGGCCGCTACCCAGGCTGCCATCGATGCTTCCGGTGCGCTGTTCGGCCGCGGTGGCAACCTCGAAGACATCGACGAGGAAACGCTGGAATCCGTGCTCGACGGTTTCAAGGTGGTCGACGAGAACGGCGAGCACGTCTTCCCCGTCTCCAAGCCCGGCGATCGCGTAATCGACGCCGCCCAGGCTGCCGGACTGTTCAAGTCCGCTTCCGAGGCACGCCGCGCCATCAAGTCCGGTGGCGTGTATCTCAACAACAACCGTATCGAGGATGAGGAGCAGGTGCTGGCCGAAGCCGACTTCCTGGCAGGCCGCTTCGCGCTTATCCGTCGTGGCAAGAAGGCGCTCGGCGCCGTGGAAAACCGTTAATCAACAACGAATTAAGGAAAACAAGTAATGGCAGAAGGTAACGAGCGTTCCGGCAAGTCTTACGGCGGCGGCCATAAGGGGTATGGCGATCGCCGACCGGGCAACCGCGGCGGCAAGGGTTTCAAGCCGCGCGGCAAGGGCGGTTTCAAGCCGCGTCATGATGGTGAGGGTTTCAAGCCGCGTCGCCGTGAGGATGGCGAGGGCTACGCGCCGCGCCGTGACGGTGATGGCGAGGGCCACGGCGGCTACCGCAAGTCGTACGGCAAGTCCGGCGGCTTCCACAAGGGCGGCCGCTCCGGCTTCGGCGGCAAGGGCGGTTACCGCGGCAATGGTCCGCGCCGTGACGGCGAAGGCTTCAAGCCGCGCCGCGAAGGCGGCTACCGTTCCCACGAAGGCGAGAACGGCGAGAATCCGCGCTACCAGCACCGTGATAACGATCGTCGTGATTTCCGCCGCGATGGTGAGCGTCGCAGCTTCCGCCGCAACGACGACCGCCGAGATTTCCGTAGGGACGACCGTCGCGATGGGGACCGTCGTGACTTCCGTCGTGACAATGACCGTCGTGACTTCCGTCGCGATGACCGCAGGGATAACGATCGTCGTGATTTCCGCCGCGATGGTGAGCGTCGCAACTTCCGTCGCGACGACGATCGCCGTGATGGCGACCGCCGCAACTTCCGCAGGGACGACCGCCGCGATGATCGTCGTGACTTCCGCCGTGACGATCGCCGCGACAACAACCGTCGTGACGGCGAATTCCGCGAGTTTTCGCAGGAAGAGAAGCGCCAGTACCGTGAGGAGAAGCGCTCTGAATACATGAGGCGCCCGCGCCGTAACTCCGACGGCACGATGAGCTTCCCCTCGCAGAACCCGTACACCGACCGTCGTCCCGACGAGCCCAAGATGCCCAAGGGCATGGAATGGTCGATGCTGTCCAAGGATGAGCGCGAACGTCTGCGCGGCCTGTCCAAGGAGCACGCGGAGAACATTGGTCTGCACATCCTCGCCGCTTTCGCGCTGGAGGAGAGCGACCCCGAACTTGCCTTGGAGCACGCCAAGTGGGTGGCCCGTCAGGCCTCCCGCATCGACTTTGCCCGCGAGACGCTTGCGTTCGTGGCCTACCGTCAGGGCGACTACAAGCTGGCCCTGCGTGAGTTCCGCACCGCCTACCGTATGAACGGCTTCCTCGACTACCTGCCGTTCATCGCTGACTGCGAGCGTGGTGTCGGTGAACCGAAGAAGGCCGTGGAACTGGCGCTGTCCGATGAGGGCAAGCAGCTGCATGGCGCTCCCAAGGTCGAGATGTTCCTGGTGTACGCCGGTGCCCTTGGCGATTTGGAGATGTGGGACAAGGCCATTGAAGTGGTTCACACCGTCGGCCGTTCCCAGGGGCTGCCGGGTGAGTACCGCATGCGTGCCGTGCAGGCCGAGCAGTACTTCCTTGAAGAGGCCGGCCGCAGCAAGGAAGCCGAGCAGCTTAATGACCTGCTGGACCGTCTTGAGGACCAGTATGCCGACGAGGAGATTGACGAAAACAGCGACGACGTGGTGATCGATCACGATCTCGAAGACATCACCGACGACTCCGACGTGCTCGAAAAGCTCGGCATCGATCCGGATGAGGCGCAGTACGCCCCGGATCCGGAGCAGGAATACGGCGATGAGGATGACGAGGCTGAAGACGGTGATGCCGAGTCTGATGAGGCCGACGAGACCGAGACCGATTCCGCCAATGACGCCGAGGCTGACGATTCCGCCGAATCCGCCGACTCCGACTCCACCGAAACCGAAACCGAAACCGAAACCGAGGAGTGAACGGCGTAATGACCCGTTTCCTCAAAGGCACCGATCGCCCGCTCGCCGAGGCCTATCAGCTTGCGCTGCTGGACCTCGACGGCGTGGTGTATCGCGGCAAGAATCCGGTCGAATACGCGGCCGATTCCATTCGTGCGGCCGAAGCCGCCGGCATGACCATCGAATACACCACGAACAACTCCTCGCGCTTCCAGCACGTGGTGGCCGACCAGCTCAAGGGCTTCGGCTTGGACGTGGAGCCGTGGCAGGTCATCACCTCTTCGGTGGTGGCCGCCCGTATGGTGGCCAAGGCGTTGCCCGCCGGCGCGCGCGTACAGGTATTGGGCGCCGAGCATTTGCGCGATGAGGTCACCCGCAACGGCCTGACCATCGTGGACGGTCCTCAGGACCGCCCGCAGGCCGTCATTCAGGGCTGGTATCCGGATATGACTTGGCAGATGATGGCCGATGCTGCGTTCGCGGTCGAGGCCGGAGCCACGTATTTCGTGACCAACCGCGACCTAACGATTCCTCGTGAACTGGGCATCGCCCCCGGTTGCGGATCGATGATTCGCGCCGTGATCACGGCCACCGGCGTCGAACCGGTCGCCTCCGCTGGCAAGCCGGAAGCGTACATGTACGATGAGGCCCGCGAACTGAACGCCGCCGAAGGCCACGATTTGGTGCCCAAGGAGGCGTCCATCGCCATTGGCGACCGCCTCGACACCGATATCGAGGCCGGTAACCGCGGCGACTACGATTCGCTGGCGGTGCTGACCGGTGTCACCAACCCGACCGAACTGATGCTGGCTCCGTCACACCTGAGGCCCACATTCATCGCCCCTGATCTGCGTGAACTCGGCGAAGCCCAACCGGAGCCGGTCCGCGATGAGAGCGGTACTTGGGAATGCCGCAAGGCTAGCGCTTGGTTTGAAAACGGCCAGGTACACGTCAGCGACCCCACCAGTATGGACGGCCTGCGCGCCGCCGTATGCGCCGCATGGGAAGCCGCCGACCAAGGCGCACAGCTTAGCGAGGCCACGGTACCGGTGTTCGCCATCGAGGCATAGTCCTATGCCTACGGATAGCGAACATGCGCCGGTCACCGAGCGATACCCCGAACTTGCGGATATCGATGAACAAGACAACGACCGCAAGCTTGAGACCTATCGCAACGTGCTGGAATCCTTACAACACGAGCTTGATAACAGCCGCAGCTAGCAGAGGTGATTCATTCTCCCGCCAGCGGAAGATGACGTGAAGTGCTGGATGGTGGCTCCATGCCGAGCCACCCCGTTGGTGGATGGTGGGCCGAAAGGAAGATATATGACCGAGCAGCATATCGATCCCGCGACTCCACTTGACCGACTTGACATGATGCTCGTGGCTTCGGGACTGGTCGAATCGCGGGCCAAAGCGCAGCGACTCATCAAGGCCGGGCATGTGCGCGTGGACGGCGAGACCATCACCAAGCCATCGTTCATGGTCAAAGCCGGGCACAGCGAACTCGCCGTGGATAAGGGCGACGACTACGTCTCCCGAGGCGCTTACAAACTCTTGGGCGCGTTCGAAACCTTTGCCGGCAATGGCCTTACCGGGCCGGAAGGCTTGGAATGTCTGGATATCGGTGCCTCCACCGGTGGCTTCACCGACGTACTGTTGCGCGGGGGAGCGGCCAAAGTCGTAGCGCTCGACGTTGGGCACGGCCAGCTCGACCCGCGCATCGCCAATGACGAGCACGTCATCGAAATGAGCGGCGTCAACATTCGCGAAGTAGAGGCCGACGACCTGCCTTACCGGCCGGCGATGATCGTTTCCGACGTCTCCTTTATTTCCCTGACCTATGTGATCCCGGTAATCGCGCGCATCGCGGCTCCCGGTGCGCAGATTGTGTTACTGGTCAAACCGCAGTTCGAGGTCGGCCGGGCAGGACTCGGCAAAAACGGCATCGTTGAAGATCCGGCATTGCGGGAGCGGGCATTACACGACGTGGTCGCCTGTGCTGAACAGCACGGACTTGACGTGGTGGCCACTGCCGATAGTCCCATCATCGGCACCCACGGTAATGAGGAATACCTGCTTTACGCTGTCTTGAGATGAATGCGTTGGCAGTCTCCGTTCACCAGCAGCACGCTGGAGGTACGGTCGATGCCTAGTGCGGTGGCACACGTGGCGCTTTCCACCGCACTGCCGTTGCGTAGCATGGCGGAGTCCGCCGTCAAAGTCCGGCATTGCAGATGGTTGGCTTCAACCGTGACGGCTGTGATATGGCGAACCGTGCTGCCATCCTCATACCCATCCATATCAAAACGGGAAAACATCGTACTGCGGAGTGGATGAACTTCCAGAGCCCTGCTGTTGACGTCATGACCCTTCAACACGCCGTTCAAGCGGACTGTCTGACCGCTAATATGACGGGTGCCTAGGGAGCCATTGACGGACAGATTTCCGGAACAAACGATATCGCCGTTGCATCGTAGTTTGCCGGTAAAGGTTATTTCATCGCAAATAATGTCGCCGCCGACTTCGATGTCGCCGCTGCCGCTGATGCTGGATACGCGAATATCACCATCACACCGCACAATGCCACTTTTGATGACCAGTTTGTCCCCTTCTATAACTGAGGCCTCGAGGGTGCTGGTCACAATCATGGTGTGAAAATGCGCGCCATCGGCAAGACGGGAACGTTGGTCCACTCCTATGGTGCCGTAGACTCCTTTGCCTATCAGCGTGCAATTCTGCGTATGCTTGCCCATGATGATAAAACTCCCCTTATTAATATGGACGTACAGCTTTATGGCTTATTGCCACAATAATGAGCGCATCCATGTTGAGGGGGTTATATCGGTCACGATGTGAGCAGATAGGGGGTATAGCGAGCGCAGTTAGGGGGTTAGCCTTGGATGAAGTGGTCGATCTGATCCTGCTTGCCCATGAGGATGAGTTCGTCGTTGCGATGCATGACCAGTTCCTTGGAGCCGTACTGGAACTCCTTGCCTGGGGCCTTGAGGCCCACCACGGTCACGCCGTATTTGTCGTGCACCTGCACGTCCTCGATGCTGCGGCCTACCGCGTATAGGGGCGTGTGGACCTTGACGACGGTGTACGGCCCGTCGATTTCGATGTAATCCAGATAATTGCCGGCCACCAGATGGCCCACGCGCTTGCCGGCATCGGTCTCCGCGTTGATGATGTGGCGGGCGCCGATGCGCTGCAGAATGCGCGCATGCTCCTGGGACACGGACTTGGCCCACAGGTCGGAAACGCCGGCGTCCAGCAGGTTGCCGGTGATGATCACCGAAGCCTCGATGCTGTCGCCGATGGCCACGACGGCCGTGTCGAACTGGGAGGCGTCGATCTGCTCGATGGCCAGCACATCGGTCATGTCGGCCTGAATGGTGGGCAGATGCGCGGACCAACGGGCCACAAGCTCCGGGTTCTTGTCCACTGCGAGCACATCCTGACCCATCTGGTCGAGGGTGGCGGCCACGGACCCGCCGAAACGGCCCAGTCCGATGACCAGCACGCTTTTGTTGCCGCTCGGTTTTGCTGCCATGATGATGGTCCTCTCTATGCCGGATTTCTGGGCGCCGATTGAATGGCCGATCAGCCAACGATAATGTTTTCCTGCGGATAACGAATAGGTTCGGGAGCCATCGGTCGGCTGATGGAGTAGGCGATGGTCAACGGGCCAAGTCGTCCGACAATCATCTCGGCGGACAGAATAAACAGGCTGGCCGGATTGCCGGCGCTTGCCACGCCCACCGAATAACCGCCCAACGAGAAGGCCGAGCAGGCCTCGAACACGGCGTCCACGAACGCGCAGCCGGTGGTGAACATCAGCATCATCGCACCGACCATAACCAGCGCAAAGCAGGCCGTGGTCACGGACACGGCGGTCATCTGAATACGGCGGGGGATACGGCGGCGGAACACGGTGACATCGCGATGGCCGGTGAATGCGGCGCGGCAAATCAAGAGAATCACCGCGAACGTGGTGACACGGATGCCGCCGGCGGTGGATGAGGAGCCTGCGCCGATGAACATGAGTATGCTCATGAACACCTTGGTCTCATTCGTGACTTCGGGCACCCAGGAAATATCGAAACCGGCGGAGCGGGGCATGACGGCGGCGCTCATCGCACGGCGCATCTTCATGCCGGGGTCATCTGCGGGGAACAGGCCGGTATTGCTCCACTCGACCAGCAGGAACCAAGCCAGTGAGGTGGCCACCAGCACAGCGGTGGTCACCAAAGTGAGTTTGGTGTGCAATGTCCAACGTTTCGGGCTGAGATGTCGGCGTGCGCACTGCACCAGATTCAGCACCACGGGGAAGCCGAGCGTTCCGATGAATGCGCTGATGAGAATCGGCAGTCCCACGCCCCAACGGTTCACATGCAGGCCGGTGGCGTCAGGCGTGAAACCGGTGTTGTTGTAGGCCGACACCGCGTAGAACAGCGCCTGCCACAATGTACGTCCCATATTGCCATGGTTCACGCGGAACAGGTCGGGCAGCAGCAGCACGAAGGTCAGCACCTCGGCGATGATGGAGGTGCCCAATACCACGGTGAGTACGCCTTTGACCTCGGAAAGCTTCGTGGTGCCCAGCTCGTTCGCGGTGAGCATACGCTGGGAGACCTTGAGTCTGCGGGAAACGCCAAGAGCCACCATCGAGGCGAAGGTCATGACGCCCAGGCCGCCGAACTGGATGGAGAATAGGATGACAACTTGGCCGAACGTCGACCAGTATTCGCCGGTGTTCACCACCGGAATGCCGCAGGTGGACAGGGCCGAGACGGCGGTGAAGAACGCGACCGGGAAGTTGGTGAAGATGATGTCCGATGTGGAGATCGGCAGCAGCAGCAAGCCGGTGACGATGATGATCAGTGCGCCGAAATACACCATGGACAGACGGCCCGGGTGCCTGAGCAGACGGTCGGTGATGCTGATACGTCGAATGCGCTTGGCGGTTTTATCGCTTTTGTCTCGGCTCAGTACATCGGCTGAATACCACCATGGCAGTCCCTTCGAGGCCTCCTCATTGGCGGAGGATTCGTCGAAGTCATTGGCCATGGGTCCTCAAGCTCCTCAACTGATACTGCTGTATGGTCATACGGCATGCCATCGCGCTGCGCACGGCACGCGTACGGTGATTGCGCGGCTGTATGCCATTGTATGCCGAAGCCTTACGTTAATCGACTCTGTGGAACGTTGCCGGCGACGCGCCACGAAGCGGCATTTTTCGAACACCTGTACGACTGATGACGGTGTCTGCGGTTAGAATAATGAGCAGTGCGACCGAATCGACAGGAGGATGCCATGGCCAAGCGCAACGCGGTGGTGGTGACGCATACCAGGCTCAGGCAGACCGGAACCGTAGTGGCCGAGGCGGTGAGCCAGCTGCGAGTGGCCGGTTTCGAAGTCGCCATCATCGACAACACCGAGGCCCCCGATTTCGGCGTGCAGCCGCCGTGCGTGTCGGACGACACCGAAATCGTCGTGGTCCTGGGCGGCGACGGCACGATACTGCGCGCCGCCGAACTCGTCCACTGCACCCAGGTGCCGATTCTCGGCGTGAACATGGGGCATGTCGGCTTCCTGGCCGAATTCGAAAGCTTCCAGATCGACGAGGCGATCCGCCGGGTCTCCACCCACGACTATTCGATCGACGAACGCATGATCGCCCATGTGGACGTCTGGCTGCCTGGCGCCACCAAGCCCATTGAGGATTGGGCGCTGAACGACATCACGCTGGAACGCGCCGACCGGGGCAAGATGGTCGAACTGTCCATCCGCGTGGACGATGTGGAGATGAACTCGTTCGGCGCGGACGGCGTCATCGTCTCCACGCCCACCGGTTCCACCGCCTACGCCTTCTCCGCGGGCGGTCCGGTCATGTGGCCGAACGTCAAGGCCCTGCAGTTGATTCCGTTGGCCGCGCATGCCCTGTTCGCCAGGCCGCTGATCATCGGCTCCGGTTCGACCTTCACCATCGATATTCTGGACGATTCCATGTCCGAAGGCTGGATTTGCTGCGATGGACGCCGTCAGCGCGCCCTGCCGCAGGGTACGCGCGTCATGGTGCGCGAATCGCGCGATACCTTGCGCCTCGCTCGACTCTCCGGCGTGCCGTTCACCAACCGTCTGGTCTCCAAGTTCGATCTGCCCGTGGTCGGTTGGCGCGAGCACGCGCGCAACGAGGCCTCGAGCCAGTCGCTGCATCACGGGCACACGTTCCCGGCGGCCGCGTATGCGGCTGGCGTTGCCGTTGCCGGTGACGCTGGCGTCGCTGGTACCGAGCCCGACAAGCCGGGCGAACGTGACGGCAAGGCAGGATCCTGATGCTCGAAGAACTCGATATCCGCAATCTGGGGCCGATTCGAGAAGCCACCATTGCGCCGGCCGCAGGCATGACCGCCATCACCGGTGAGACCGGTGCCGGCAAATCCATGCTGCTCTCCGCGATCCGACTGGTTTCCGGTGGGGCCGCCGAATCCTCGCGCGTCTCGGCCGGGGCGGACGAGGCTTGGGCCCAGGCGATTTTCGCGCTCTCGGATGATGCCGTCGCATCTGAACATTCCGGCGACACCAACGATGCCGGTTCTGGCGATGCCGACAGTGGGTTCACCGGTGCTGCCGCGGCCGTGGCCAAGGCCCATGACGCGGGCGTCGACCCCGAAGACGGCGAACTGTTCCTTTCCCGCACCGTACGCGCTTCCGGACGTTCGCGGGCCGTGCTCGGCGGCAAGTCCGTACCGCGTTCGGTGCTGGGGGCCATCGCCGGCGAACTGGTTACCATTCATGGCCAGACCGATCAGCTGAAAATCGCGGCCTCCTCACGGCAACGCGAGTTTCTGGACCGGGTGGCCGGAGACGAAGCCGAACTGGCCGCCTACCGCAAGGCGTGGGATGCGCTGGCCGCCATGGATGAGCGGCTGGAACGCCTGCGCTCGCAGGAATCCTCTGCCCGCCAACAGGCCGACTACCTGCGCGAATCCATCGACCGCATCAACCGAATCGACCCGCAGCCGGGGGAGGATGAGGAGCTGAAGGCGCGCCGCGAACGCATCGAAAACGCGGCCGACATCGCCCAAGGCGTGGGTTCGGCGCTGGGCGCGCTGGATGCCTCGCAGGTGGATGTGGACGCCGCCGACGGCGCTTCGGCCGTGGAACTCATCAATCATGCGGTGACCTCGTTGCGCGCGATTCGCGTCGGCGGCACGTTCTCCGAGCAGGCCGATCGGCTTGAATCCATCAATGCCGATTTGGGCGACGTGGTGTTCGCCCTGAGCCAGGAGCTGGGCGACGAAGGCAGCGTGGAGGATCTGGACCAGATCAACGGCCGTATCCACGAGCTTGGCGACCTCGCCCGTCGGTGGGGCCCCACCTTGGCCGACGTGCTCGCTTGGCGGGACAAGGCGGCGTTCGATCTGGAGGATCTGGATGCCTCGCCGGAAAAGGTCGCCGAACTCGAATCCGAACGGCAGACGCTGTACGATGCGGCCCTCGCCGCCGCCGACGTGCTGAGCGCCGCGCGCGTGGCTGCCGCTGCCGACTTGGGTGCGCGCGTCACTGAAGAACTCGGCTCGCTCGCCATGCTGGGCGCCTCCTTGGAAGTGCGCGTCACGCCGCGAGACAAGGCCGATGATCCGCTCGGCCCGTATGGTCGCGACGATATCGCGTTCCTGTTTACGCCGTTCGAGGGGTCGCCGCAGTTGCCGATGGGCAAAAGCGCTTCGGGCGGTGAACTGAGCCGACTGATGCTGGCCTTGGAACTGGTGGCCGCCGACACGCGCGGCGGTGCCGACCAGACCTTCATCTTCGACGAGGTTGACGCCGGCGTGGGTGGCAAGGCCGCGGTCGAACTGGGCAAACGTCTGGCACGGCTGGCCCGCAGCGCGCAGGTCATCGTCGTCACCCACTTGGCGCAGGTCGCCTCGTGGGCGGACGCGCAGTTCGTGGTCACCAAGGAGCCGCCGGATGCCGATGACGACGATTTGGGCGTGGTCACCACCATCGCCGAAGTCAACGGCGAAACCCGCGTCCACGAAATCGCCCGCATGCTCTCCGGCAGCGAATCCGAAGCCTCCCTAGACCACGCCCGAGAACTCCTATCCGATTCTCGGCTTACGCTCCCGCTGGCGGGAGCTGGCGCCGCAGGCGACTGAGGGTGGTTGAAGAAGAAGGAGATTAGCAAATGGCCAAAGCCGCCATATTCGACCTCGACGGCACCCTCCTAGACTCCATGGGAGTCTGGGACCAAGTCGACATCGACTTCCTGAACAAGCGCGGAATCGAAGTGCCGCCCGACTACATGACCAAAGTCTCCGCCATGCAATTCCGCCAGATCGCCGAATACACCATCGCACGCTTCGGCCTTACAGACACGCCCGAAGAGCTCATGCAGGAATGGGACGACATGGCCAGCGTCGCCTATTCCACCACGGTCGAAGCCAAACCCGGCGCGCTTGACTATCTGCGCGATCTGAAAGCCTCCGGTGTCAAACTGGGTGTCGCCACCTCGCTGCCCCCGCATCTGCGTGAGCCGGCGCTACGCCACGTCGGCATGTTCGATCTGTTCAACGATATCGTCTCCGTCGATGACGCGAACGACGTCGGCAAGGACCAGCCCGACGTCTATCTGCTCGCCGCCAAGCGCCTAGGCGCCGCGCCGGTCGACTGCACGGTGTTCGAAGACCTGCTGGTCGGCATGAAGTCGGCCAAATCGGTCGGCATGAAGGTCTGGGCCATGCACGACGACTCCTCCGCCTCCGATTGGCCCGAGATCTGCCACCTGGCCGACGGTGTCCTCTTCGACTTCCACGACGCTCCGCGCGTGCTGTGATAAAAAAGTTACACCCCCGCTGGCGGGGCTGTCGGCGGGGCGTTGTTGGGCATGGGTACCCCTTTCCGAGGCCATTGTAGGCACGAGTCATGTTTCGACACTATAAGTTGACGATGTATTTGCTCACTGTTCAACTGTTATGTAACACACCTTGACAGTTAAGCAGAACAGTTATACTGTGTTGTATAACAGCTAAACAGCTGGGGTGCTAGTCAACCACAATCGAAAGGGGCATAGGTGAAACTGATCATCTCATCCGTGTCCGGTGAACCCATCTACGAGCAAATCAAAACCCAAATCCGTTCGGCGGTGCTCAGCGGCGAGTTGAAGGCGGGCGAGGCCCTGCCTTCCTTGAGGAAACTCGCCAAGGAGCTGCGCATCTCCGTACTCACCGTCACCAGGGCGTACAACGAACTGGCCGATGAGGGCGTGGTGCAGAACATCCAAGGCAAAGGCACTTTCGTGATGGACAAGGGCAACGAACTGATGCAACGTCAGCTCGAAACCCAGATTCGTGAAAGCCTGGCCGAGGCAAGCCGGGGCGCCAAAGCCGCCGGCATTCCGCTGGACGCATTGGACCGCATGCTCGAAGAGGAATACCGCAAGGAATAACCTCAAGAAAGGACCATGGACATGACCGCCATATCCGAATCCGACGCGATGGCGTTGCAGGTCACCGACGTCACCAAACACTATGATTCCGGCTTCACGCTGGACGACGTGACCTTCGACCTGCCCAAGGGCTACATCATGGGACTGATCGGCCCGAACGGCGCCGGCAAATCCACCCTCATCAAACTCATCCTCAACATGATTCACCGCGACGCCGGTTCGATTCACGTGCTCGGCCTCGACAACATCGCCAACGAGGAGCCCGTCAAAGAACAACTCGGCGTGGTGTTCGACTTCAGCTACATGCATGAACAGTGGCAAGTCAAGAACATTGAACGTATTGTCGCGCCACTGTATCCATCATGGGACGGTGGATGCTATCACAAGTATCTGGATACTTTTGGCCTTGGTGGCGCACAGAACGGCAAGAAACATATCAAGGATCTTTCCCGCGGCATGCAGATGAAGCTGATGCTGGCCATCGCATTGAGTCATGATGCCAAGCTGCTGATTCTCGACGAGCCGACCAGCAGACTCGATGTGCTTGCCCGCGACGAACTCATGGATATCCTGCATGCCTACATTGAGGATGGCGAGCATTCGGTACTGTTCAGCACCCATATCACTGCCGACCTCGAACGTGCTGCTGACTTCATTACCTACATCACCGATGGCCGTCTCTACTACACCGGTCCGAAAGACGAGTTTGAGGAATCGTTCCGCCTGGTTAAGGGCGGTCCAGACGAACTGGCACAACTGCCTGCGGACGTAGTGCTGGGCTCACATACGTATGCCACCGGATTCGATGCGCTGGTCCGGTCAGACAGGCTTGATGCTGTTGCGTCGGTGGTTTCGGGGCTTGTCGTTGAATCGGCTTCCATTGATGACATCATTCGACTGACCAATGCCCATGATTCCAATCGTGACTTGAGCGGGAGGTGAGCGGCCATGGAGGCAATACTGAGGGTGTCGCGGTCTCGGCAACATGCATTGACCACTGCATTGCGCGTCGATATGGCCTACCTGTGCGTCGGCGAACGGACTGTGTTCTCGTTGTTGTTGGCACCGTTGTTCTCCGTCATCTTTCAAGGTGAAGCTTATGGTGATGGCTTCGGCTATCGCATGGGTGTCATCATGACGGTATTCACCTGCGCCATGTGGGTGCTGACCATGGCGGTTGCTGACTTACAGAACGGATATCGGCTTCGTGGCATTATTCCGGCTTCGAGGAAGAGTCAGGTGGCCGCGCGATATGTGGTTGGATTGGTGATTTCCGTATTGTCGATAGCGATGATCGTGCTGATTGACGGGTTGCAAGTGCTGGTCAATCCGGATTGGTCATTCGCGGGCAATCTGTGGGTGGCGCCGTTGGGAGGTTTCTGCACCGCGCTGATGGTCGCGCTTATCGTGCCCACGGGTTATCTGTGGACCAAACTAGGCGGTCTTCAAGTCACGATGATGGTGATTTATGTCGTTGTATTGGCTGTATCCATACTGCTATCTATTTTGCCTGCTTCGGTGACCAGAGGATTGGCCCATGCCGCGAATGCCATCATCGCGCAACGATTGTGGCTGGTTATTGCGGTATTGACAACGACGGTTGTGGCATATGGAATCTCGTATGTAATTGCCTCTCGCATATTTGCTTCAAGGGAATGGTGACGATGAGCTGGAAATCCGTAGTAAAGCAATGTCGATTCGATTGTGTCGGGACGGGTCTGTTTAGCGTGGCGAATATGGTATTTCTGCTGGTTTTCCCGGTGCTGTCTATCGTGGTATCGCTGGTGATGATACCGACCCACGTCGATGAACACGTTGCCAGTGGTCTGATGGGCGGATGCGGAGGTTTGGCATCGGCGATGGCATGTATGAGTGCATTGGGGCCTGCGTCATCCGAGGAATCTGCAGGGCCCAGTGCCATGCGAGGGCTGATTCCCGTTTCACGCACTGCACAAGTTGTAGGTCGGTACCTTTTTCTGTTGGTGGTTGGCCTGCTCTGGGCTTTGGACGTGGTGATATGCGGCGGCGTCTTCATTGTCTTTGGCGATATAGCAGATATGGGGTGGATCGGTACCTTGGCAGCAGGTGCTTTCATCTTCGCTTTGGCTATCATTCTTGGGTCGGTGCTGCTGGCCTGTGCATACCGGTTCACCTTCCGCAAGATGATGGTGGCCTCTGGCGTGGTCCTGGTTGGCTTGTATGCCGTCATTGCGCTGCTGGCCCGATTGCCTGTTGACTGGCAATGGCTTTTGCTGAATATTACCGATTTCCTGGCGATCTGGTGGCATACGGCGCTTGTTCTCGCCGTGTTGTGTCTGCTCGCATATTTTGGCTCCATGCTTATAGCCATCCGCATCTACCGAGCCAAAGAACTCTAGCCGCGCATTTGTCCGACCGCGAATGAAAAGAGACCGACAGGAATCTGTCGGTCTCTTTCCGTTATCGGTGTGTTATCAGTCCACCAGATCCAGAGCGATTGGCTGGTGCGGTTGCTGGGAATCGCTTTCATTGGCCGTGCGGCGCGCGCGGATGGCGGCGGCTGCGCGCTTGACGGTCTTGATAACTTCCTGCAGCACCACCACGCCGAAACCGACCGCGATGATTTTCAGCCACATGTCGATCGGCAGCGGCACGGTGCGGAACATCGCGCCGCCGAATTGCACCACTAGCACCTGAAGTGCGAACATCAGCGCGAACACGCCGATCATCACCTTATTGCGCAGCAGATTGGCGAACAGGCTGGCGTTGCCCAGCTCGCGGCTGTTGAAGGCGTTGAACAGCTGGAATACCACGAACAGCGTGAACAGAATGGTCGACTGCTGTTCGGCGGTGCCGCCCATGAAGTTCGTCCAGCTTTGCGCCATGAACACCACGGCGATGAACGCGCCGGAGACGATGATGCGCTCCAGCATGCCGCGCGAGACGATGCCGGCGTCACGGCGGGTGGGCCTGCGGTCCATAAGATTGTCGCGAATCGGCTCCATACCGAGCGTCAGCGCGGGCGGGCCATCCATGATGATGTTGACCCACAGCAGCTGCAATGCGGTGAACGGCGCGGCCTGACCACTGAACAGCGAGGCGAGTACCACGACCACCGAAGACAGGTTCACGGTGAGCTGGAACTGGATGAATCGCTGGAAATTCTCGTAAATGCCACGGCCCCAGTGCACGGCCTTGACAATGGTGGCAAAGGAATCGTCCAGCATCACGATATCGCTGGCTTCCTTGGACACCTCGGTGCCGGCGATGCCCATGGCGATGCCCACGTCCGCGTTCTTGATGGCGGGCGCGTCGTTGATGCCGTCGCCGGTCACCGCCACCACATTGCCCTGGGCTTTCAGAGCGTTCACCACGCGCATCTTGATAACCGGCGTGCTGCGGGCGATCACGCGGATGCGGCCGATTTCGCGGGACAGTTCCTCGTCGCTCATTTCCTCGATCTGGCGCGCCTCGACGGCGATATGCCGCTCGTCCAGAATGCCGAGTTCGTTGGCGATGGCCGTGGCGGTCACGATGTTGTCGCCGGTGAGCATCTTGAGCTCGATGCCCGCCTTGCGGCAGCGCTCCACGGCACCGGGCACATCCTCGCGCAGGGGATCCACGATGGCCACGAAGCCGTCGAACATCATGCCGGATTCCAAGCCGGCGCGGTCGGCAGCGTAATCGAGAGCCGCAGTGTCGGCGTCCTTATCGGAAATATGGCGGTGGGCGAAGCCGAGCACTCGGCAGGACTGCGCCTGGAACTTCGCGATTTCCCGTTCGATTTCGCCGCGCGTCTTGGCGTCGACGGCGCACAGGTCGAGCATCTTCTCCGGGCTGCCTTTGGCGAACACGGTAATGCCGTCGCCGTCACGCACCACAGTGGTCATGCTCTTGGTCTCCGACGAGAACGGATACGTGTGGAGCACCGTCGCGCGCTCGCGGCGAATCCGGTAGTCGAGTCCGGCCTTGTGCGCGGCGACCAACAGTGCGCATTCGGTGGGGTTGCCGATGAATTCCGGCATCGCGCCGGCCTCGGCTTCGGTGGCGCCCGGGAAGGTCACGTCGGCGGTGCCGTTGACGCAGAAGTTCTCCAGCAGCATGCGGTTCCTGATCTGCTCGGGCTTCTCCAAGGCGCGGCCCGGCGCGTTGTACGCCTCGATCACGGTCATGCGGTTCTGGGTCAACGTGCCGGTTTTGTCCGAGCAGATCACGTTGATGCAGCCGATGGTCTCGCACGCCACCATCTTCTTGACCAGCGCGTTCTGCTTGGACATTTTGATGATGTTCACCGCGAGGCACGCGGCCACGATGGTCGGCAGGCCTTCGGGCACGGCGGCCACGATCAGCGTTATGGAGGTGATGAACGCCTCGGAAATCGTGTCGAACGAGGCGGTGCCGGAAGCCACGAACCGGGCCACCTGAAGCACGAACACCAGTGCGGCCACAATCGAGCCCACCACGGCGATCACCTTGCCGAGCTTCGCGAGCTTCTCCTGCAGCGGCGTCATACCGGTGTTGGCGGCGCGCAGTTCGCGGGCGATCTTGCCGAACTCGGTGTCGTCGCCCACGGCGGTGACCACGGCACGGCCATTGCCGGCGGTCACGAAGCAGCCGGAATAGAGCATGTTCGTGCGGTCGGCCACCGGGGTCTTCGGGTCGGTGAACACGGCGTCGGTGGCTTTGGTACTCGGCACGCTTTCGCCGGTGAGCGCGGATTCGTCGGCGGTCAGATCGTTCGATTCGATGAGGCGCGCATCGGCCGGCAGCTTGTCGCCGGTGCTGATCTGCAGCACATCGCCGATGGTGATGTCTCGCTGCGACACCAGCGTGACCTCGCCATCGCGCACCACGGTGACGGTCGTGTCGTCATTGATGTCGTTCAGCGCTTCGAATGCCTTGGCGCTGCGACCCTCCATCACCACGGTGATTGTCACGGACAGGGCGATGGCGAAGAAGATGCCCACGCATTCGAGAATGTCGGCGTGGCCGCCGGCCATGGCGCGGGTGATGTTGACGCCCAGGGTGATGGCCGCCGCGATCATAAGCATGATGAGCATCGGGTCGGCGGCCGTCTTGACGATGCGGGAAAGCATCGATTCCGGCTTCGGCTTGGTGAAGGCGTTGGGACCGTACTGGTTCAGGTTGTGCGCGGCCTGTTCGCTGGTCAGGCCTTGATGTGCATCGGTGCCCAGCGTGCTGATGACTGCTGGCGCATTCTGCATGAATGGTGCGGGCGTCTGCCCGTTGGCCGTGGTCATATGTTCCTCTCGTTTGGTTGACACACCGCACTGAAACCCGCGTAATATCACTCGCGTACCGCGCAACATGGCGGCACGCAGCCAAACGAATCGTTGACGACCATGTATCGCATACTCCGCGGTACATGAGTCTCGTCATTTAAGGCAAAGCCAGACCGTAACGGAACTGCCGACGGCCACGATGTTGACTTGCCACATTGCGGTTTGGGCCGAGCCCTTCGCCGCAATGCTGTCTACTCCCTCATGGGACTATTCAGTTGCAGAAACAGAACCTAACAAACCACATGGATTTTCCCGTTCGCCGGCAGCATGGCGATTCCCGCCTTCCTAGAAAAAACAAGCAACATGCCATTGGCTCGTTGCAGGTGAAAAGCCGCAAGAAAGCCGCGCGTGACAAGGCTCGGACATGCTTGAACATGCCTGGACCTTCGACTTGTGACATCAGAAAACAAAAAACCGATACATGCTGGTAAAGCATGTATCGGTTGGGAATTGTCAGTTAGTGCCGTCAGCGGACTATCACAGCGCCTGGGCGGCCTTCTCCACGTAGTCCTCCATGCCGTCGATGGCCACGACGTCCTTGAACCGCACGTCGGCGGTCTCAAGACCACGCAGGGCGGCCGGGGCGGTGGTGCCGGTCTCGTGGGCCAGCACATCCATGCACTCGAAGTCGGTGCCGGTGGCGTCGAAGCCCAATGCCTCGTTCACCACGCGCGGGAACTTGTAGGGGCTGGCGGTGGAGAGCAGCACGCGCGGGGTCAGCGGGTCGCGCGGCATCTGCTCAAGCAGGTAGTAGCCGCAGGCGGTGTGCGGGTCGATCACGTAGTGGTTCTCGTCCCAACAGTGCTTGATGGACTCGCGTACCTGATCCTCATCGGCCCAACCGGTGCCGAAGATCTGACGAATCTTGGCCAGCAGTTCTTCCGGGATCTCGTACGTGCCCCACTTGTTGAGGTCGTTCATCAGCATGGAGATCAGACGGGTGTCGCCCTCGGACAAGTAGTACAGCATGCGCTCCAGGTTGGAGGAGATGAGGATGTCCATCGAGGGGGAGATGGTCTGGAAGAACGGGCGCTGGCGGTTGTAGGTACCGGTGGTCAGGAAGTCGAACAGCACGTTGTTCTTGTCGGAAGCCACCACGAGGTGCTTGACCGGCAGACCGAGCAGCTTGGCATAGTAGCCGGCGAGGATATCGCCGAAGTTGCCGGTCGGGACCACAAACTCGACCTCATCGCCGACGTTGATCACCTGGTCGGCGAGCAGTTGGGCGTAAGCGGAGAAGTAGTAGACGACCTGCGGCACCAGACGGCCCACGTTGATGGAGTTGGCGGAGGAAAGCACCACGTGCGAATTGCCGGCGAGACGCTCGGCCAGGGCGCGGTCGCCGAAGATGCGCTTGACCGCGGACTGGGCGTCGTCGAAGTTGCCTTCCACGGCGGCCACCTGCACGTTGGAGCCGGCTTGCGTGGTCATCTGCAGCTCCTGGACCTGGGAGACCTTGCCTTCCGGGTAGAAGACGGTGATCGCGGTGCCCGGGGCGTCCGCGAAGCCGGCCAGCGCGGCCTTGCCGGTGTCGCCGGAGGTGGCGGTGAGGATCATGATCTTCTCGTCCGCGTCGCCATCGGCCGGCGTGGTGTGCGCCATGAAGCGCGGCAGGATCTGCAGCGCCACGTCCTTGAACGCGGAAGTCGGGCCGTTGAACAGTTCGAGCACGTAATCGTCGCCCAGGGGCTTGAGCGGGGTGATGCGCTCGTCGGACCACTGTTCGCCGTAGGCGTCGGCGATGCACTGGCCCAGCTCCTCGGCCGTGAAGTCCGGCAGCAGCGCGCCCAGCACCTCGGCGGCGATTTGCTGGTACGACTTGCCCGGCAGGGAGGCCACGTCCACCTTGGTCTTGCCCAACGCGTCCGAAACGAACAGGCCGCCGTCATCGGCGATGCCCTTACGAATCGCCTGCTTGGCGGTCAGCGAATCGGTGGTGCTACGGGTGGAATGGAAGGTGGTTGTCACGATGAATCCTTCTGCCTGAAAGGGATGATGAATCCACATCAGTCTAGCGTGGGCCGTGGGCAGAAGGGCCGTCCGTCTCGCATAACCGACCGGTCGCACCGGCGAAAATCACCATTGCCATCGAACGGGGACCGGCCATATCATGAAACAGGCCGGCTGCAAACGGGCCATACGGTAAGGCGACAACGGCGAATCAATTGTCGCCCATACCAAAGGAGCACCCATGACCGCTTCACCCCTTGCGCAGAAAGCGACCGATGCTTTCAACGCGCCGATCTGCGAAACCGATCCTGAGATCGCCGAACTGCTGGACTCCGAACTGGGCCGCCAGCGCAGTGGCCTTGAGATGATCGCCTCTGAGAACTTCGTGCCGCGAGCGGTACTGCAATGCCAGGGCTCCGTGCTGACCAACAAATACGCCGAAGGCTACCCCGGCCGTTTCTACCACGCCGAGGCGTACGGCGTGAACCCCGAGACCTTCCGCACCGACCCGGAGATCATCCGCCAGCGCACGCTCGACGGTGCCAAGATCCTTGCCGAACGACTACTGGCCGACGACGTCAAGGCCAACGGCATCTCCGTGCTGACCGGCGGCACCGATGTGCATCTGGTGATGGTCGACCTGCGCAACAGCGAGATGGACGGCCAGCAGGGCGAGGATCTGCTCGCCGCCTGCGGCATCACCATCAACCGCAACACCGTGCCCTTCGACCCGCGCCCGGCCTCGGTGGCCTCGGGCCTGAGAATCGGCACGTCCGCCCTGGCCACCCGCGGCTTCGGACCGAAGGAATACGAGGAGGTGGCCGACATCATCGGCACCGCGCTCGCCGCCGGCCCGTCCGCCGACGTGACCGCGCTGAAGGCCCGCGTCGACAAGCTCGCCGAAGACTTCCCGCTCTACCCCGACCTGGACCAGATTCACTGATTTTTTGCGGATGTACGCAGCTCCCTCATCAGAGGGAGCCGCGCTTATATCCCCGGCTATCTTCGGTGCAATATGGGTCGAAACGGGCAATGCGGCCCATTGTGGGTTACTCTTGTTTTTTATGAGCGATGAATTGAGTCCTGAGGTGTTCGACGCGGTGTGCCGCCAGGCCGATCAGGCCGCACGCGCACAGGAGCGTCTTGCACAGGCAAATACCGAAGCCAAAAACGAACTGTTGCTTGCCATTGCGGACGCGTTGGACGAGCATGCTGCGGACATCGAAGCCGCCAACGCGCTGGACATGCTCGAATCCAAGGAAAACGGCATGGATGCGGGCAAGCTCGACCGCCTGCTGTTCGACGTGCCGCGCGTGGCCGCCGCCGCCCAAGGCGTGCGCCATGTGGCCACCCTGCCCGATCCGGTCGGCGAGATCGTGCGCGGATACAACCTGCCCAACGGTCTGCGCCTTACCCAGACGCGCGTGCCGATGGGCGTCATCGGCATGATCTACGAGGCCCGGCCGAACGTCACTGTGGACGTGGCCAGCCTGTGCCTCAAGTCCGGCAATGCCGCGTTGCTGCGAGGCGGCCACGCCGCCGAACGCACTAACGCCGCCACGTTGGGCGTCATCGCCCCGGTGCTTGAAGCCCACGGTTTCGAATCCGCACTGGTGCAATCCGTCGACCAGTACGGGCGCGCCGGCGCCACCGCCATGATGGAGGCGCGAGGCCATATCGACGTGCTCGTGCCGCGAGGAGGAGCGGGTCTGATCCAAGCCGTCGTGCGCAACTCCAAAGTGCCGGTCATCGAAACCGGTGCCGGCAACGTGCATATCTATATCGACAAGTCCGGTGATCTCGCCAAGGCCATCCCGATCATCATCAACGCCAAAACCCAGCGCGTGGGCGTGTGCAACGCCGCCGAGAAGCTATTGGTTCATAAGGATGTCGCCGCCGAATTCCTGCCGCAGATCGCCGCCGCTCTGGCCGAGGCGAACGTCGTGCTGCAGGCCGACACCACGTCGTACGACATCATCTCCGGCGCGGCGATCGAGGGCCTTGACCTCAACCACGCCACCGAAGAGGATTGGGACACCGAATACCTGGCCCTCAAGATGGGCATCAAGGTGGTGTCGGATCTGGGCGCGGCCATCGACCACATCAACACGCATTCCACGGGCCACACCGAATCCATCATCGCCGAGGATTATGCGGCCATCGAGGAATTCACCAAGCGCATCGACTCGGCCGTGGTCATGGTCAACGCCTCCACCCGCTTCACCGACGGCGGCGTGTTCGGCTTTGGTGCCGAGCTTGGCATCTCCACGCAGAAGATGCACGCACGCGGTCCCATGGGATTGAGGGAGATGACCACCACCAAGTGGATCGGTTACGGAACAGGACAGGTGCGCGCATGAACGAGGACGGCAACATGAACACTACGGCTGACATGGCAAACAAGGCAAGCGAACTGCGGCCCGACATCGACCTCAACGATCCCAAGCTCGGCCTGAAGATCGCGGCCGAACGGCTCAGCATCGTCCGCTACGTGTTCCTTGTGCAGATCGAGGACGGCATCGCCTCCGCCGCCCAGCGTGCGTCGCTCGAATACGCGGACGCCGTGCTCATCGGTTGGCCCGAGACCGATTCGCCCGAAGTCGCGGACCTCGACGATGCCCAGCTCAAGATCGTGCGCGAACACATGGAGCTCATGGAAGGCTACATCGGCAAATACAGCCAGATGGAGCACGACGGTGACCTTGACGGCATGACCGACACGCTCATCCGCATCACCGAGCGTGTGGCCGAGGTCCGCCGCCTCTACCAGCCGGACTTCCCGCTGCCCACCTTCGCCGAAATTCGTCGCGTGGTCCAGGACGAATGGGATGAAGACATGGGCAAGATCGATCCCAGGGAAGACAATCCCACCGCCGGCGAAATCGAAGAGGAAACCGAATCAGCCGATGACGCCGCCGGCGAGGGCGACCAGGCATGAGTGGTGTTACCGACAGCCACAAAACGGCTGCGTCAGTTCAGTCCGAAAAATCAGTGGAATCCGCCGAGCCCGCCGAAATCGTTGCCGTCACCCAAGGCGAAACCGAACGGCGCATGTCTGACCTGTCCGCGCCGGCCGGGGCCAGCAGCCATGGCAAAGGCAGGCTTTCCGCACGCGGCAACTGGCATACGCGCCTGCGCGTCGGCATCATGGGCGGCACGTTCGACCCGATTCACAACGGCCACTTGGTCGCCGCCTCTGAAGTCGCCTGGGTATACGACCTCGATGAGGTGATTTTCGTACCCACCGGCCGACCTGTGTTCAAGCTGGACAAGCACGTCACCAACGCCGAAGATCGGTATCTGATGACTGTGATCGCCACCGCATCCAACCCCAAATTCACCGTCTCGCGTGTCGACATCGACCGTCCGGGCGTCACCTACACCATCGACACCCTGCGCGATATCCGCGCCCAACATCCCGACGCCGAGCTGTTCTTCATCACCGGCGCAGACGCCGTGGCCGAAATTATGCAGTGGAAGGACGCCGACCTCATGTGGGACCTCGCCCACTTCGTGGCCGTCACGCGCCCCGGCTACTCCAGTCCGGACGGCGTGACCTTGCCCGAAGGAAAGGTCGATACGCTTGAGATCCCGGCCTTGGCCATCTCTTCGACCGATGTACGCCGCCGCGCCGAACACGACGAGCCGGTCTGGTATCTGGTGCCTGACGGCGTGGTGCAATACATCGGCAAGCATGGTCTGTATTCATACGAGGACTGACGATTCGTACGAGGACTAGTGTGCATTTGTACGAGGGCTGGTGAGGATTAGCGCGAATCAGTGCGCATCAATCCTCACCAGTGCAAAGGATAAGCAGTCAGGCCAGTCCCATCTTGATTTTCAATGCCATTACGCGAGTCGCCGCCGCCGTCACTTTCGAAGCGAAAGCCGGATCGGACTTCGCCCGTTCGTTGAGGCCGTCCACAATTGGCTTTACGTAATCCGTCTGACCGATGCAGGACATGTCGCCGCCCGCCTCGACAAGCTTTACTCCCAATTGGCTTACATCGTAGCTGCTTAACGCTTCGGCAGACATCGAATCCGAAATCACCACGCCCGTGTACTTCAGGGCGTTGCGAATATGACCGTCGATAATCGTAGAAGAAAACACCGCCGGATTATTCGGGTCGATGGATTGATACGTGGCCAACGACATCATCACCATCGCAGGATCGGTCTTGGTGATCGCCTGGTCAAAGGCACCTGCCTCGGCCCCGCCCAACGTGGTGGTCGTATCCAGAATGCCTTCGGTGGTGAAGTCGGTATTGCCGCTTACCGCGCCCAACCCAGGATAATGTTTGACCGCCGCGCCGACCTGAGCGTCTCGCAAACCTTCAATAACGGCGATGCCATGTTCGGCGTTGCCGGCCGCATCCAATCCGAAATCACGATCCAGCGCGCCAATCGGAGCATTTGAGGCACGATCGCCCACCACCGTGCCGAGCACCGGTGCCAAATCGACATTTATGCCAGCAGCAGCTAATTGCGAACCCCACGTGCCTGCCGATTGACGCAATGCGTCAGCGGACATTGTGCCCTGCTCAACGGCACTGGGAATTGTGTCGAAACCGGTACCAGTCAGATGCTGCACCTGACCACCCTCCTGATCGGTGGCGATGATGAGACGATTGCCGGCCGGCGCATATCCTTGGAGTTGCGCGGTCGCGGTCTTGACCGTATCGGCGCCGGTATTCCAATTGCCAATGAGAATGGCCGAGCCAATGTGCTCATCGGCGATTGTTGAAGCCAACGAGGAGGGATCGGAACCGGCAAGCAACGGCACCATCACTAACTGTCCCACACGTTCCTCAAGTGTCATGGCGGATACCGCACGTTGGGCTTGTGCGGCCGGTTCGTTCTTCTTCGGGGAAGGAACGTCGGCGCGTGGTAACGCACTCGTCTGGGAGGTCTGGGGAGTGGTGGTGTTGCCGTTTGATGTGGATTTGGCGAACCATCCGACATGCCATCCGTAGGCTGCCACGCCGGCCAACACCACCGCCAAAGCACATATTGTCGCCACGATTGGAGTGCTCCTGTGCCGAAGTTGGCGTGTGGCGTGTGCTGAGGGACGCATATGTTGTGGCCGTTGGCTGTTCATACCGGCAAGCGTAGAACGGAGCGTAGAACAGAACGCTGCCTCATTCTGTGCTCAGGGCATAACCTACCTCCCGCCCTTTCGATAGGCTTGAGTTATGTCTTTTAACGATCCTTTCTCAATACTGTTCGGCAATGGCGGCGATTCACGACGTAACAATGCGAACAATGACGATCCGATCATCCTCGATGTCGAGGCCGATGGGGACGGTCCGGCCCACAACACCAACGCTGGCCCCTCCGGGTCATCCCGCCCTCCACGTGGTCCGGCCAATCCGCGTATCACCCGTAAGCCAGCGTCCGGTGGCTCAGGAGCCAGCCGTGGCAGCAAGATTCTGATCGGCGTGGTGCTGGCCTTGGCCATCATCGTCGGTCTGTTCTTCGGCCTGTCCCGATTCATCACCGATCTGATGTGGTACGGCCAGCTCGGCTTCCAGTCCGTGGTCTGGACCCAGCTCGGGGTGAAAATCGGTCTGTGGGTGGCCTACGCGCTGCTCATGGCCCTGACCGGCTTCGTTTCCGCCTGGCTGGCCATTCGAGCACGCCCTGATTCGGCCGACGGTTCCACCATTCGCATTAACGGCGATGTGGTCGAGGTCGGCAAATCCGTCAGCTCGAAAACCGCTCGCCGCGTGGCCGTGGTGATTTCGCTGATCGTCGGCGTCATCTTCGGCTCTCAGTTCAACGCGAACTGGAGCGAGATTCTGCTCATGTTCAACGCGCAGTCGTTCGGCACCACCGATCCGCAGTTCGGTCTGGACAACGGCTTCTACGTGTTCGTGCTGCCGGGCCTGAAGCTCGTGCTCGCCGCCGTGGCCATGCTGCTGGGCGTGGGCCTTGTGTTTTCCGTGGTCACTCATGTGCTGATGGGTGGTATCCGCATTACTATGCCGGTTAACGGACGCGGCCTGTTCTCCATCACCAAGCGTTGCCGTCGCCAGCTTGGCATCTGGCTGATGCTCAACATGTTCGCTTGGGCAGTGCGCCAGATGATCGGCGTCTTCGACCAGCTCACCGTGCAGGGTTCACGCATCACCGGTGCCTCCTACACCGCCGTGCATGCCAACATCCCCGTCACCTTCATCATGGCCGCGCTGACCGCCATCCTCGGCGTGGTGCTGGGCATCTGGCTCATGCGTTCCCACACGCTCGAAGGCCAGGCGTCCATCGGCGTGCGCGCCTCCGCCGCGCTCAAGGCCTGGCGTGTGCCGGTGACCTCCATTGCCGTCGTGGTCGTGGTGGGTCTTGTGCTCACCGTGGCATGGCCGGTGCTGTTGCAGCGCTTCCGCGTCAACCCGAACGCACAGGAGATGGAATCCACCTACATTCAGCGCAATATCGACGCCACCCGCGCCGCCTACGGTCTTGACAAGCTCAAGACCGAGCAATACAAGGTAACCGACAAGGGCGAGCAGGGCGCTCTGGCCAAGGAGGGCGACACCACCGCGCAGATTCGTCTGCTCGACCCGCAGGTCGTCAGCCCCACATTCAAACAGCTGCAGCAGTCCAAGCAGTACTACACCTTCGCCGACACTTTGGCAGTCGACAAGTACGAGATCGACGGCGTTTCCCAAGACACCGTGATTGCCGCCCGCGAGCTTGACCTGGCCGGCAACGACAACCGCAATTGGGTCAATGACCACACCGTGTACACCCACGGTTACGGCGTGGTGGCCGCTTACGGTAACAAGGTGACCGCCGACGGCCAGCCTGAATTCTTCGAATCCGGCATCCCCACTCAGGGCAAGCTCACTGAATCCGAAAAGTATGAGCCTCGCATCTACTTCTCGCCGAACACCACCGAATACTCGATCGTCGGCGCACCGGAGGGCACGCAGGCTTGGGAGTTCGACTACCCGACCGGTTCGGAAGGCGCCCTGACCACGTTCAAGGGCGACGGCGGCCCCTCGGTCGGCAACCTGTTCTCCCGTATTCTCTACGCAATCCGCTTCGGCTCCGATCAGATTCTCTTCTCCGACCGTGTGACCAGCGAATCGCAGATTCTTTACGATCGTTCCCCCAAGGAGCGCGTGGCCAAGGTGGCGCCGTACCTGACGCTTGACGGCCGTGTGTATCCGGCCGTGGTCGATGGCCGCGTCAAGTGGATCGTCGACGGCTACACCACCTCTGATGCCTACCCATACTCGCAGATGACCGACCTCGGCTCCGCCACCAAGGATTCCACCACCGTCTCTTCCGCAACGGTCTCATCCTTGGGCTCGCAGAAGGCCAACTACATCCGCAACTCGGTCAAGGCCACCGTGGACGCCTACGACGGTTCCGTGGATCTGTACGTATGGGATCAATCCGACCCGGTAATCAAGGCATGGGAGAAGATCTTCCCCGGCCAGTACCACCAGCTCTCCGATATCTCCGGCGACCTGATGAGCCACATGCGCTACCCGGAAAGCCTGTTCAAGGTGCAGCGCGAGCTGCTCTCCAAGTACCACGTGACCTCCGCCAACCAGTACTACTCCGGCGAGGACTTCTGGCAGACGCCGGTCGACCCGACCGAATCCCAGTCCCAGCAGGACCAGGACATCCTGCAGCCGCCGTACTACCTGACCTTGCAGACCGGTGGCACCAAGGAACCGGTGTTCTCGCTGAGCTCCACCTACATTCCGGCTGGCCAGTCCACCCGTGAGATCCTCACCGGCTTCCTGTCGGTCGACTCGGATGCCGGCAATGAGAAGGGCAAGATAGGCTCAAACTACGGCACCATCCGATTGCAGGAGCTGCCCAAGGATTCGAACGTACCGGGCCCCGGCCAGGCGCAGAACAACTTCAACGCCAACGCCGACGTGTCCAAGGAACTGAACCTGCTGCAATCCGGCGACACGCAAGTGGTGCGCGGCAACCTGCTCACCCTGCCGCTCGGTGGCGGACTGGTGTACGTGCAGCCCGTGTACGTCAAGTCTTCGGGTGCGACTTCATTCCCGCTGCTCAAGAAGACGCTGGTCGCGTTCGGTGATCAGGTAGGATTTGCGGATACGTTGGATGAGGCCTTGGATCAGGTGTTCGGTGGTGATTCCGGCGCGGCCGCAGGCGATGCCGAGAACGTGTCCGGTGACGGATCGTCTGGTGACCAGTCGTCCGGCATATCCGGTGACCAATCTGGTTCCGATACCAATGGTGGCCAGTCCGGCACCACGGACGGCAAGTCGGATTCCGGCTCGTCTTCCGACCGTAGCCCCGAACTCCAGCAGGCGCTGAACGATGCCGCCCAAGCCATGAAGGACAGTCAGTCCGCCATGAAGAACGGCGACTGGACCGCCTACGGCAAGGCGCAGAAGGAGCTTGAAGACGCCCTCAACAAGGCCATCGAGCTCGACAAGTAGTTCCGACAGGAATTGGCTCCCCTCAGGGTGAGGGGAGCCATCGCCGAAGGCGACTGAAGGGAGTCGGTTACCTCAACTGACATAGCCCGTCCTTATCATAAGGACGGGCTATTTGCGTATTCAAAGGAACCTCATGCCATACACCTTCCGTCCGGCCGTCGAATCCGACGTCCAAGCCATCGCCGACATCTACAACGCCTCAGTGATGGCCGGCGGTGCGACCGCCGACCTCACCCCGCGCACCTTCGACCAACGCCGCGCCTGGGTCGAATCCCATACGCCGCCCTACGGCGTTTTTGTTGTGGAATCGGAAGACGGTTCAATCATTGGCTTCGGTGCGCTCTCCGTGTTCTATGACCGCGCAGGATATGACGGTGTCACCGATTTGGCCTATTACATCGATCCGGCATGGCAAGGCAGGGGAGTAGGCACGTTCATGCTTGACAGGCTGCTCACCGAGGCGCTGGCCCGCCACATGCGCAAGGCCTGCGGCATCATTTTCGCCGATAACGCCGGCTCCATTGCCCTCATGCACCGCTTCGGCTTCACCCAATTCGGACTCATGCCCGCCGCTGCCACCGACTCCACCGGCACCATGCGGGACATGTCCTACTGGTATTTGGACCTGTAGCCTTGCAGTAAGTCATTTCAGTCAAGAAAAGTGTGAGGATGCCGGAGCAAACGAGCTTGACGGCGGCGTTGAGTACAATCTTGACGGTTGGATCCGGCCGGGCATGGGCCAGTGCGCGAGGCGAACGCGCGCATGACGTACGGAACGTACAGAACGTGCATACGGGAATAAAGGAAGACGGACGAGGAGCGGATTATGGCATCGGATTTCTGGCTGATTGCGGGACTGGGCAACCCCGGCAAAAAATATGAGGACACGCGGCACAACATGGGCTTCATGACCGCCGACGTGCTCGCCGAACGTTGGACGGTGAACTTCGCCGATCACAAGGGCTTGGCCATGCTCGGTAAAAGCGTGATGAACCTGGACGGCCGCACCGTCAAGTTCTTTCTGGCCAAGCCGCTGACTTATATGAATGATTCCGGCAATGCGGTGGCTTCCATTAGCGCCTATTACCAGATCGAGCCCGACCATATTGTGGTGATTCACGATGACATGGACTTGGAATTCGGCCGTATCAAGGTCAAGGCAGGCGGCTCCGCAGGCGGCCACAACGGCATCAAGTCGATTGACCGTTCCCTCGGCACGCCGAAATACGCGCGTGTGCGCATGGGCGTCGGTCACTCCAAGCGCGGTGCGAACGCGCATGACAACACGGTGAACTGGGTGCTGGGCGGATTCGGTCCGGACCAGCGCAAGCAGCTGCCCGAATTCCTGGCTGACGGCGCCGACGCCGCCGAGGACATCATCTTCCACGGTCTTGCCAAGACCCAGGAGAAGTTCAATGGCCGGTGAGGCGACGCACCCGGACCTGATCAACGGCTCACTGGTAGGCATCCTGTCTGAGCTGGAACAGGACAAGACCTTCCTGAAGCTCGCCGCCGGCGACATCGAGGCTTCGGACGACGTCGACAACTCCGTCCTGGCCGGCATCCCCGAAGGTTTGCGCCCGGCTTTGGCCGCCGCCATCGGGCAGGGTGTGGCCGGCAAACCCGGCAAGCCGGTCGTGCTGGTCGTGGCCTCCGGCCGCGAAGCCGAAGAGACCGTGGGCTCGCTGCGCTCCTGGTATGATGGCGACCCGAACGACATCGCCCAGCTCGAAGCCTGGGAAACCCTGCCGCACGAGCGTCTGAGCCCGCGCGCGGACACCGTGGCCAGCCGCATGGCCGTGTTCCGCAGACTCAAGCATCCGAGCGATACCGATTCGATGTTCGGCCCGATTCGCATTCTCGTCATGCCGATCCGCTCGCTCATCCAGCCAGTCGTCCAAGGACTGGGCGATGTCGAGCCGCTCGTGTTCACCGTGGGGGAGGACCTGCCCCTCGACGAAGCCGCCAAACGTCTGATCGAAAACGCCTACACGCGCGTGGACCTGGTCATGGACCGTGGCGAGTTCGCGGTGCGCGGAGGCATTCTTGACGTATTCCCGCCCACCGCACCGCACCCGGTGCGTATCGAATTCTTCGGCGACGAAATTGACACCATCAAGGAATTCCACGCCTCCGACCAGCGTACCTACGGCGACGGCCTCAAGACCATCTGGGCCACCGCATGCCGTGAACTGCAGCTGACCGACGCCGTGCGCACCCGCGCCAAAGCCTTGGTCGGTTCGATTCCCAATGCTGAGGACATGCTCGAATCCATCGCCAACGCCATTCCGGTCGAAGGCATGGAATCCCTGATGCCCGCACTCGTGGACCATCTGGAACCGGTGGGCTCCATGCTTCCCAAGCACGCCGTGATCCTCCTGAGCGACCCGGAGAAACTGCGCCGCTCCGCCGAAGACTTGGCAAAAACCGCGAACGAGTTCCTGGCCGCAAGCTGGCATGTGGCCGCCTCCGGCCACGGCGCCGGCGCGCCCATCAGCTTCGACGAAGCCAGCTTCCTCGACTATGCGGAAACCATCAGCTCCCTCGAATACTCCGAACATCCGGTGATTCGCCTCACCAGTTTCGGCGTGGACACCACGTTGACCGGCCATGTGCAGCTCGACGCCCAGAACCCGGCCGAATTCCGAGGGGATGAGGCCAAGGCCTCCCAAGGCATCGAAGGCCTGCTCGATGCCGGCTTCCACGTCACCATCACCGCCGCTGCGGCCGGCACCTTGGCCAGGCTCAAGCGTGCGATCAACACTACCGGCATCGCCAATTTCGACGTCATCCGCTCTCAGGCCATCGACGGCTTCGTGGACAAAGCCGCCAAAATCGCCCTGCTCACCGAACGCGACCTGACCGGCCGCACTTCAGCCGTGGCCGTGGCCAAAACGCCGAAACGCCGGCGCAAGGCCATCGACTTGGTGGAGCTCAAAAAAGGCGATTACGTGGTGCACGAGCAGCACGGCATTGGCCGGTTCATCGAAATGCGTCAGCGCATCATCGGCACCGGCGCCAACAAAACCACTCGCGAATACCTGGTCATCGAATATGCGCCTTCCAAGCGCGGCGCCCCGGCGGACAAACTGTTCATCCCCACCGACCAGCTCGACCAGGTCAGCAAATACATCGGCGCCGAAGCCCCCAAGCTCAACAAGCTCGGCGGCTCCGACTGGGCGGCCACCAAGGCCAAGGCCCGCAAGCACGTCCACGAGATCGCCGACGACCTGATCAAGCTGTACTCCGCCCGCCAGCGCGCCAAGGGCTTCGCGTTCAGCCCGGACACCCCATGGCAGAAAGAGCTGGAAGACGCCTTCCCCTATCAGGAAACCGCCGACCAGCTCACCACCATCGACGAAGTTAAATCCGACATGGAAAAGCCCGTGCCGATGGACCGCCTCATCTGCGGCGACGTGGGCTTCGGCAAAACCGAAATCGCACTGCGTGCCGCCTTCAAGGCCGTGCAGGACGGCAAGCAGGTGGCCGTGCTCGTGCCCACCACGCTGCTTGTCCAGCAGCATTACGAGACGTTCAGCGAACGATTCGAGGGTTTCCCGGTCAATGTGGCGGCCATGAGCCGATTCCAGACCACCAAAGAGATCAACGAGGCCATCGAGGGGCTGGAAACCGGCACGGTGGACGTGGTCATCGGCACGCACAAGCTGCTGAACCCGAAAATCAAGTTCAAGGATCTGGGACTCGTCATCATCGATGAGGAGCAGCGTTTCGGCGTGGAACACAAGGAGACGCTGAAAGCCCTGCGCACCAACGTGGACGTGCTGTCCCTGTCTGCCACGCCTATCCCGCGCACGCTGGAAATGGCCGTGACCGGCATTCGCGAGATGTCCACGCTCGCCACCCCGCCCGAAGACCGGTTGCCGGTGCTGACCTATGTGGGCGCCTACGAGGATGCGCAGGTCACCGCAGCCGTACGCCGCGAACTGCTGCGAGGCGGCCAGGTGTTCTATGTCCACAATCGTGTGCAGGACATCTCGTCCATCGCCGACAAGATTCACACGCTGGTGCCCGAGGCGCACGTCGGCATCGCCCACGGCAAGATGGGGGAGAAGCAGCTCGACCAGATCATCCGCGACTTCTGGCATCGCGACATAGACGTGCTCGTGTGTACCACAATCATCGAGACCGGTCTTGATATCTCCAATGCGAACACGCTGATCGTCGACCATGCCGACCGTTTCGGCTTGAGCCAGCTCCATCAGCTGCGTGGCCGCGTCGGTCGCGGCCGCGAGCGCGCGTACGCCTACTTCTTGTACGACCCGTCCAAGCCGATGACCGAGCAGTCCCATGACCGGCTCGCCACCATCGCGCAGAACACGGCGCTCGGCTCCGGTTTCGACGTGGCCATGAAGGACTTGGAATTGCGCGGCACCGGTAACCTTCTGGGCGACGAGCAGTCCGGCCATATCGAGGGCGTGGGCTTCGACCTGTACGTACGCATGGTGTCCGAAGCCGTGGAAAAGTACAAGGAGCCCGAAGAGAACGTCGAGCCGGTGGCCGTGTCCATCGACCTGCCCATCGAAGCGTCGATTCCGATCGAGTACATTGATTCGGACAAGCTGCGTCTGGAAGCGTACCGCAAGCTCGCCTCCGCCCGCAACGAGGCCGATCTGAAGGATTTGGAAGAGGAACTTACCGACCGTTACGGCAAGCCGCCGGTCGAATTCGAGACCCTGTTCGACGTGGCCCGTCTGAAGTTCAAGGCCCGCAAGCTCGGCATTTCGGAGATTCTCGCGCAATCCAACCGCGTGCGCATCGGTCGCATCGACCCGCCCGAATCCATCCAGATGCGTATGGGCCGTATTTACAAAGGCACCCAATACCGCCCGGTCACCCACCAACTCATCGTCCCCACCCCGTTCACCGGCTCCCTGGGCCAAGGTCCCATGAGCTCCGACCAGGTAGTCCTCTGGACCAACCAGTTACTTGATGATTTGGCATGGACCCCGTCGTCAAGCAAACGGCAGAGCCGTTTGTAGACGGGGTGCGAGGCGACAGTCGAGCCAGCTATGGCTCACCGGGCAACCTCCGGTGAGCCATATTCATATTCATGCCGTCGTTTGTGACGATGATTCACCCCAGACGGAATCGTTCCGACTGTCCAGCGAGCGAGATTAAGTGACTGCTATGAGCGAAACGACTACGAGCCGCACGAACCAGAGCGCGACCACGGCAACACTTGCCGGCTATGAGATTCCCCGCCTCGGCATGGGCACGATGGCGCTCGCCATCGAGGGGCGCCCCTCCAACCGTGATCAGGCGATCGAGACCATCCATGCCGCGCTCGATGCCGGAGTCCGTTATTTGGACACGGCTTGGTCTTATTATCTGCCCAGCGCACCCGGAACCGGCGAGCCGGAGGATATGGGCTATGGCGAATATCTGGTCCGCGATGCTCTGCACTCGTGGCATGGGCCGAGAGAACAGGTGCTCGTGGCCACCAAAACCGGTTGGCTGCGTACGCTTGACGGCAGCGGCAACTACGGCTGGCAGGCCGATGCCCGACCCGAAACCATGATCGCCAATGCCAAGGAATCCGCCAGCCGCCTCGGTGTCGACACGCTCGATTTGCTCTACTCGCACTGCAATGATCCGCAGGTGCCGTACGAAGACCAGATGGGCGCACTCAAGCAGCTCGTGGACGAAGGTGTGGCCAAAGCTGTCGGCATCTCCAGAATCGACAACGCGGACATCGAAACCGCCCGCAATATTTTGGGCGATCGTCTCGTGGCCGTCCAGAACCAGTTCTCCCCGGTCCACCGCGACCCTGAACACACGTTGGAAACCTGCGAAAAGCTTGGTTTGGCTTTTGTCTGCTGGTCGCCACTCGGCGGATTCCTCGACCCGTTCAACGAGCATCTGTTCGACCGGTTCCGCGAAGTCGCCAAGATTCACGACTGCTCCTACCAGCGCGTCACGCTCGCGTGGGAACTTGCGCAATACCAATATCTGTTCACGATTCCCTCGGCCAGAAACCCGCAGGAGATTCAGGACTCGTTCAAAGCCAGCGAACTGAAATTGTCCGACAGTGAGATCGGCTACCTCAATGGCAAGGACGTTGACTGAGCGATTTCGTCCGTACTGCCTTGCAATCAGGCGGCACACTGGCATTGTGAGCGCTAACGCTAAATTTTGGGCGTGTTGTTCACAACGTCCACAAATCGCACTACTCTTAAGAATGTCATTCAAGATACACAACCGTTTTAAGGAGTAGTTGTGGCAGTAATTGAAAGCGTGTACGCGCGTCAGATTCTCGATTCCCGCGGCAACCCGACCGTTCAGGTCGTTCTGGACACCGAAGACGGCGCCCAGGGCCTGGGCCTGGTCCCGTCCGGCGCCTCCACCGGTGAGGCCGAGGCTTGGGAGCGTCGCGATGGCGACAAGTCCGTCTACGGCGGCAAGGGTGTTCTTAACGCGGTCAAGGCCGTGAACGAGGTCATCGCTCCGAAGGTCATCGGCATGGACGCTGCTGACCAGCGCGCTCTGGACGACCTGATGATCGAGCTCGACGGCACCCCGAACAAGGGCAAGCTGGGCGCCAACGCCATCCTGGGCGTCTCCCTGGCTGCTCTGTACGCTTCCGCCGAGTCCGCCGGCCTGCCGCTGTACCGCTACATCGGCGGCACCAACGGCCACATCCTGCCGGTCCCGAACATGAACATCATGAACGGTGGCGCTCACGCTGACTTCGCCACCGACATTCAGGAGTACATGATCTCCCCGTACGGCTTCGACACCTACTCCGAGGCTCTGCGCGCTGGCGTTGAGGTCTACCACACCCTGAAGAACGTCCTGAAGAAGGAAGGCCTGAACACCGGCCTCGGCGACGAGGGCGGCTTCGCCCCGAAGATGAAGTCCAACGAGGACTCCCTCAAGTACATCATGGACGCCATCTCCGCCGCCGGCTACGAGCCTGGCAAGCAGATCGGCATCTGCCTGGATGTCGCCTCCTCCGAGTTCTACAACAAGGAGACCGGCAAGTACCGCTTCGACGGTGAAGAGCGTGACTCCGCCTACATGCTCGACTACTACGAGAACCTCATCAACGAGTACCCGATCGTCTCCATCGAGGACCCGTTCAACGAGGAAGGCTGGGAAGACTGGGCTGCCATCACCGCTCGCCTCGGCGATCGTCTGCAGTTCGTCGGCGACGACCTGCTGGTCACCAACCCGGCTCGTCTGCAGAAGGCCATCGACCTCGGCGCCGCCAACTCCCTGCTGGTCAAGCTGAACCAGATCGGTTCCGTCACTGAGACCCTCGACGCCATCGAGCTGGCCACCGCCAACGGCTACACCTCCATGGTTTCCCACCGCTCCGGCGAGACCCCGGACACCACCATCTCCGACCTGGCTGTTGCTAAGAACACCCGCCAGATCAAGACCGGTGCCCCGGCCCGTGGCGAGCGCGTTGCCAAGTACAACCGCCTGCTCGAGATCGAGGAGGAGCTCGGCTCCACCGCTCAGTACGCCGGCTACAGCGCCTTCAAGGCCTGCAAGAAGTACCTGGCCAAGTGAGCTGAAACGCCCGTAAAGGCGTGAGTTTCCACTGAAGCTCGATACCCGTCGTATTCGTCAAGTCGAATGCGGCGGGTATTTTCGTGTGACATGAGCAAGTCGTCCCGTACCGGCAAACCTGGCAAAACCGGCAAAGCACGAGTTAGGAAAAAAGGGTCGGCGGGGCCTATAGCGTTCTTCGTCTCCCTGTTCATTATCGCCCTTGGCACCATCCAGCTGGTCTCCACCTTCCACACCTATGCCCTGAACCTGGCCGAACTCAATGGTCTCAAGCGTGAGGAGGCTTCGCTGATTGCCCAAAAGCAGGAGTTGGAAAACGACATCAAGCGTTGGGATGACAAGGCCTACATCACCGCCCAGGCCCGTGAACGCCTCGGCTTCGTATTCCCCGGCGAACAGGCCGTGCGTGTGCTTCATCCCGAAGCCGTGACCGGCTCCGATAGCGAATCCCAGAAAACGGAAGATTCCAGTAGCAGCAACAAAAAAGTCCTGCCATGGTACAGCGAACTGTCTTACTCGCTCAAAAAGGCCGATGAGCCTGTGACCGATAGCGAGTCCGGCAAATCCGATATTTCCGGTTCCTCTGACTCGTCATCCAACGACTCATCCAAGCGGTCCGATAAGTCAGACCAGAACACCCAATCCGATCAGAACACCCAACAGAACACAGGGGAGGGAACCCAACAGTGACCATCGATATCGCCGCCAAGGCCAAGGCCCTTGTCGATACCGTGCTTGCCGAGCCCGCCAACGATCATGACATCGACCTGGTGCAGCGTCAGCTCGGCCGATACCCGCGCGGCATGGTCGCCGTGGGGGCGCGATGCGTCTGCGGTAGGCCACTTGCCGTAATCACCCGTCCGGTGTTGCCCGGCGGAATCCCTTTCCCCACCACGTGCTATCTGACCGGTCCGGAAGCCGTCAAGGCCGCCTCCCATGTCGAGGCCGCCGGCGTGATGCAGCAATACAACGACATGTTGGCCTTGGACGAGGAGCTCAAGGCCGCATATGAGCAGGCCCATAACCTGTATCTGGCATTCCGCCACGAACTGGCAGGACGTCTTGGCGACAGTGAGGAGCATATTGAAGGCACTTCGGCCGGCGGCATGCCGGTGCGCGTCAAGTGCCTGCATGCCCTGCTGGCCCAGTCCTTGGTTATGGGACCGGGCGTCAACCCCATTGGCGATTTGGTACTGGAACGCGTCAAAGACGAATTCGATCCGACCGTCTGCCGCTGCACGCTGGACGATTGATCAACAGATGAGCCAGCGCGAACAGTCCATTCATACGCACTAAGGGATACGAGGAGAAGGCAATGAGCAAGGAATCCGTAACCGTCGCCGGCATTGATTGCGGCACGAACTCCATTCGACTGAAAATCGCACGTGTCGATGCCGATGGCATGCATGAGGTGGTGCCGCGCATCCTGCGTGTGATCCGTCTCGGCCAGGATGTGGACAAGACCCATCGTTTTGCCGACGAAGCGTTGGAACGCGCCTATGTGGCCGCTCGGGAATTCGCCGGTGTGATTGCCGAACATCCCATCGACGGCCTGCGTTTCGTTGCCACCTCTGCAACTCGTGACGCGGAAAACCGTGAGGAGTTCGAGGATGAGATCGAACGTATCCTCGGCGTGCGCCCCGAAGTCATTCCCGGCACCGAAGAAGCCGACCTGAGCTTCCTTGGTGCCACTTCCGTGGTCAATCGCGACGATCTGCCCGCCCCCTATCTGGTGGTTGATCTCGGCGGCGGGTCCACCGAGCTGGTCATCGGTGGCGACGGCGTCAGTGCGCCCACTACCCAGGTTCAGGGCGCGTTTTCCATGAACATCGGTTCCGTGCGCATGACCGAACGTCATCTGACCAATGATCCGCCGACCCAGACACAGATCGATGAGGCCGTTGCGGACGTCGATGAACATATCGATGAGGCCTTCCGCACCGTGGACGCAGGCAAGGCCCGTACCATCATTGGCGTGTCCGGCACGGTGACCACGATGACCGCCTTGGCCATGGGATTGAAGGAATACGACCACACCGTGGTCGACGGGCATCGGTTGAGCCTTGAAGACGCCTATGCCGTGGACGACAAGTTCCTTAGGATGACGCGCGCCGAGCGCCGCGAATACAAGACCATCCACCCCGGCCGTATCGATGTGGTCGGCGGCGGCGCTGTGGTCTGGAGCCGTGTGCTGGCGCGTGTCAGCGAAGCCGCCAAGGCCGATCATGGTGAAGCCATCGATTCGTTCGTTGCCAGCGAACACGGTCTGCTGGACGGCATTGTGCTCGATTATGGTCGCCGGTTGCTGGCTCAATAGCGTAAGTGGTAAGTGCCTCCAGCGGGCTGAGCCGTTAAGCAAACAGCCCGGTGGGCTGTTTGTAGGCGAGGGGAGCGGCTATGCCGCGACGGCTGCACGAAGTGCAGCAACCCGCAAGCAATGCTCAGGGCAGGAGATAGCTTATAATAGAAAAGTTGGCCTCCGTGGCGAAATGGTATACGCAGTCGACTTAAAATCGATCGCTTCGGCTTGTGGGTTCGAGTCCCACCGGAGGCACCTTCGCTAGACTGTGGAAAATAGCCGCTTTGCCTTACGGGAGTAGGGCTGAGCGGCTTTTCTTATTCCCGGCTATTCCCGCGTATTCCATTGGTTTCCCGAGATAATGTGGGCAAAATGTGGGCAAAAACTGGGCCCCGCGTCTTGTGGCTGCGGGGTCCTGCATTGTCCTCCGGGTGTCGGCATGGTGGACGGGTTTGGTCTGGCATTTTCCGACACGCCGGTTACTTTTTGTAACCGAGTGTGCTATACTAATAACTGTCAACGGGAAGCACAAGGCAAGCCCGGAAAGAGCAGAAAGGCTCCGAAAATGGATATCTACCAGATCAGCAGCTACATCTACAACAACACCGGCAGCGCCATCGACACCGAGGTGGTCAACGAAATCTGCCCCGACGACACGATCGAGGTCAGCAAGCGCGACAGCAGGCAGTTCCTCGCCATCGGCTTCGACCCCACCGACGACGGCTTCATCCTCGGCACCCTCTGGTATCGCTACGAGAACGGTGACAAGGAGGCGGTGGAGGAAGGCCTCTGCTGGCATATCGACGGCGAGGAAGACTATGGCACGCTCGACGATATCTGCGAATACGCCCGCAAGGAGCTCTGATACGGGCCTATACTGGTTCCATCGGCATCGATAGCCGTATGTCGCCCATCACGGGCGTGGATTGAAACATTCTTTTTGACGGCAGTATGCCCGGTCTTATGGCCGGGCCTGCGAAAGCACACCTTTTTTCACGTTTTTTAAGGAGTCATCATGACCGTATTCACCGATCACAAGCGCACCGTCAACCTCGAGCTGCAGAACTGGGACGGCGACGACTGGTCGCCCGACTGGAGCCGCGATTTCTGGAACGTCGGCGAACTGAAGAACCTCAACGACGATTCGGACGTGTTCCCGGAGGACGGCCCCTACGCGGCACTGCTCGAAAAGCATGACCTCAGCGCATCCGAGCCGGTCTACGAGGTCGAGGACATCGATTACCTCATCGACTACGCCAACGACATGATCAACGGCGAAGGCGATTACGCGGACAACCCCAGCCCGAACACCTCGCTGTTCGCCACCGAACTGGACTAGCGCGATGAGCCGGCGGAAGAAACTGCGGCTCACCCCATCATGGTTGCCGGTCATCCGTGACCATCTGGTAGAGGATGGCCGGCAACGCGCCGCCTTGGCCAAGACGGGCGGATTGCTGCCGGTGGACGAACTGGTCGATTCCATGTACGGCGAGTTGGATGGTTTGGAGGCGGCGAGCCTGTGGTGGGTCAACAGCGACATGTGCAAAGTCGTGGAAGCCCAGTTCAGGTCGGGCGAGCTGCCTGAAACCCCCGAATATCCCACGACCAACGGTTTCGTCGTGTACGAGGACGGTGTTTCATGTATCACGAATCTTGGCACGATGCTGGTCAACGCCGTCGCATGGGAGGCAACAGCTGGGCGGATAGGTTTGCGCCTGTACACGTCGGACCCGGATACGGTGCGGCGCACGGTTCTTGACAAGCGCCTTCCCATTTGTCCGATGGACGTGGAGGTGGTGCCCACCGCGTTGGGCGTGGTGCTTGACGTGACTATGGCGTTGATGCGCGAGCCGCGAGTCAGCGCGGTCAAACCGTGCGTTTGGCGGACGGAACGGGACGGCCCCCGCCCCGTGAGCATGGAACGCCAGTCCGCGAAAGTGAAGATGATAGTGCTGCGTCCGGGGCCCAGAAGCCAATCTTCGGAATGGGCGCCGCGTTCGAGAAGGCGATGCGAGTACCGGTATTTCGTCCGTGGGTTCTGGCGCAACCAAGCGTACGGGCCTGCGCATTCCAAACGCAGACGGCAATGGGTTGCTCCGTTCGTGAGAGGCCCGGAAGACGGGCCGTTGGTCATCAAGGAGGCGGTGAGCGTATGGACGCACCAGTGACACGGCTGATAGCCGAGTACTTGGCGAGCGTTCCGGCGAAAAGCCGACCCGCGTATAAGCGGGTGCTGGGCTTGTGGCTGAAATGGTGTTCCGACAACAGGTTGAACGTGCTGCAGATCCGTCGTTTCCATATCGATGCCTACAGGGTGTGGAGGATAGAGCGGTTGGGCAAACAGCCGGCCACCGTGGCGAGTGAGCTTGTGCCGATATGCTGCTTTTACGAGTACCTGTGGCAGGAGCAGTATATCGAACGCAATCCGGCAGAACATGTGAAACGTCCCAAGCTGCGCCGTTGGAGTGACGGCTCGTGGCTTCCACCGGAACAGGCCGCGCCATTCCTTGACCTGGCTGAGGCCGACCACAGGGCTTTCGTCGGCGCGGCTTGTTGCCTGCTGTTGCTCAACGGGCTGAGGGCAAGCGAACCGCTGAAACTGGACATATCCGACTACTACCGTGTGGGCGATACGCCGGTGGTGCATGTCAACAGGAAGTTCGATTGGATGCAGGAGGTCGGCTTGTCCGAACGCGCCGCCAAGGCGGTGGAACGAGCGATAGGCGAACGTCGGAAAGGGCCGCTGCTTGTCTGGAGGGGCAAGCGCGTCACCTATCCGCAGCTCGCAAGCGTCGTGGCCGTCTTGGGCGAGAAAGTGGGTTCGGCGCGTAGAATCACGCCGCACTCGTTGCGCCGGTCGTTCGCCACGGAAGCACGACGCCGCAAAATCCCCGACAGGGAGATCATGGCCTCGGGTGGCTGGAGTACCCGTGAGATGCTTGACAGGTACGACATGAACAGGCTCGCTGTGGAGAACACCGCCAGCGTCGCCGTGGCAGAATCATTGAAGAAGCAGAAAATGGAGGATGCATCATGACGATGACGAGCGCCGAGATGAAATGCCTGCGCGAGAGCATGGGCCTGACCACGAAATGGCTGGCCGCCCGGTGGGACGTCGCCGAGTTCAGCGTGAAGCGCTGGGAACGTGACCGGTATCTGCCGGACAATCTCGAAACCGACCTGCGCGGGCTCAAACGCCGCTTCGACACGGAAGTGCGGCATACGGCCGCCGTCACCGCCGAAGCCGGTGAGGAGGCCGCCGTCATCGTGCCGAGAACCGAGCCGGAATCGACCGGCGGTATGCCCGCCGCGTGGCACCGTGCCATCGCCCAACGCGCACGGGAGCTTTCCGGCGCACGAATCCTGTACACCGATGACGAACAGCTGTAGTCGTTACGTCCAGACATGTTTTATAACACATATTCGATTATGTGTTATAAATCGGTGACTTATCATAACCGATTTCGGGGGCGTATGATAGGAATGACAATGACGGCAATCAGCTTTGTCTTCTGGCTCCCTGGTGAACGCGACTTGTCTGGCCCGATCTGCTAGGGAATTAGAAAATCGGCCCCGTCCGGCTCGCAGGTTGACTCTATTCGAGTCGCCTGCGATGCCGGGCGGGGCCGAACTATGTGTGGTCATGCGGCGAGGTCGATGCGTTGTTTGATGGCGCTGACGCCGATGAGCGCGCCGGCGAGGATGCCGAGCGCGTTGAGCGTGGTCACTATCGCGTCCACGTGAGTCCAGCCCCATGCGGGGCCGACCGTGCCCACGAACAGGGCGAGTGCGGGCAGGACGATGAGGCCCAGCCATTTGAGGATGTCGTAGACGCGGCTGGGGATGAGCCAGTCGGGCACGTCATGGGTGACGTCGGCCGTCTCGGGCCAGTCGCCCGTGTCGATGCCGGGGAGTGTTTCGCCGGTGTCGGCCGGGTTTTTGCTGTCGGTCATGTTTGCTCCGATCAAAGAAAGGATGATGATGGGTGGTGCCGCCGTCGGGAGTGACGGCGGCACCGGTTGGTTTAGCGGCAGGTCACCACGTCGCCCGGGTAGTAGACGTTGATGTTGCCGGAGGGGACGGTGCAGCGGTTGACGCTGTAGCCGTGGGATGTGGCGAACTCCCATACCGTGTCACCGTACTGGAGGGTCTTGGAGACCCCGTTGGACGGCGCGGTTGTGGTGCCGCCGTAGGTGACGACGTCGCCCGCGTAGTAGCGGTTGATGTCGCCGGAGGGCGTGTGCCATGCGGACAGGGGCCATGCGTTGTAGGCGACGGCGAGTCCCCAGATGGTCTCGCCCCACCGCATGGTGTGGGTGATGCCGCCCGTGTTGGTCTGGGGTTTGCTCGTCTGCGCGGGCGCGGGCGGGGCCGGCGTGGACGGGGGCGTGCCGCCTCCGGTCGGGTTGGCGTATAAATCCCACTGCCAGCCTTCGCCACGGAAGATGTTGAGGTCGATGGGACTCCACGTGTTGACCACGCCGGTGCCACTGTACTGTCGCATGGCCTCGCCGTACGCGCCCAGCATCCACGGGTTGGCCTGGTAGCCGGTCGGGGCCATGTTCGCGTACTGCGCGATCCACAAACCGTAGTTGGCGCGGATGTCGCCGGGGATGGTGCCGGCCACGGGGCCGGTGTAGAGCAGCGGCTTGACGCCGCCCGAGAGCCGTTCGCACTCCGCCATGAAGCGGCGCACCCAGTCCCAGTTACCCCACGCCGGATTATCGTCCATCTCCCAGTCAAGGGCGACGATGCCGTGACGCCAATAGTTGCTGGTGTTGCGGTAGAAGAATTGGGCTTCGGCTTCCGGGTTGCCGCCCATGGCGTAATGGTAGAGGCCGAATTTCTTGCCGGATGCCTGCGCCTGGTAGATCATGCGGTTGGCGTCGGTGTTCACGCCGGACACGAGGCAGTTGTTGTTGACCTGTCCGGTGCCCCATGTGGTGCCGACCACCACGAAGTCCGCCTGCATGTTATACACGTCAGCGCCGCACTGCCAGTTGGACATGTCCACGCCCTGCATGTCCGCGTGGGCGGTCGCCGGGAGCAGCATCATGCACACGGCGGCGGCTAGTGCCGTGCCCTTGGCGAGCAGCCGCTTATACCACGGTTTCGGCTTGTCCTTGTTGTTGACCATGTTTTCTCCTCTCTGTGGGATGGATATTGTTTGTTTGTGGCCCACGGTCGTGGGTCAGGATTGTCGGGGCGCTATCGGCGCGGATTGGATGTCATTGTTGAGCGCTGTCCCGTGCCCATTGCCGCCAAGGCTGTGGTAGCTGTCGTAAAGCCTCTGACTGCGTGCTTTGAGGTCCTCGTCCGCCACCCCGTCGTGCTCGATGACCATTTCGCGGCGCAGGTCCTCCAACTGGCACAGCAGGAGCTCGCGCAGCCCGTTGACCATGGCTTTGCCCCATCGCCACATCAGGCCCAAAACCGTGGCCACTCCGCCACAGATAAAAGGCACGAGCCAATCGACGACGTGAGCGAGCAAAGACATGGAAAACTCCTTTACGGTGGGAAAACCCACACGTTCGTCACCGTTGGATAGGCCAACGGGCGTGTGGGTTTTTGGAGGTTGAAAATGCTGTTACGAGAGTTTTGGAACGACCGGTTTTGGCCGTACTGCATGGCGAATCTGCGAGAGTCCACGCGCGTTGGTTACGAGTCGGCGTGGCGGCTGCATGTCATGCCATGCTTCGGCGGCATGGATATGGGCGCGATCAGCGTGGAACTGGTCGACAAATGGCTCGCAGGTTTCGACAGCGCGGGCGCAGCACGCAAGGCGTGGAGCGTACTACGCGCGATACTGAGGCGGGCTATCCGCTGGAATCTCTTGGACGTGGACATCACCAGACGCGACATCCAACTCCCCGCCAAAACTCATTACGAGCCGACCATATTGACCCTCCGTCAGCAGCGTGCACTGTTGCAGGGCTTTTACGGGCATCCGCTTGAGGCGTGGCTGATCTGCGCCGTCTCATGCGGGCTCCGCACCGAGGAAGGGTATGGGCTGGAGTGGGGCGACATCGACCTGCGCTCAGGTGTCCTGCACGTGGAGCGTGGCCTGCAATGGGTGGGCGGGCATGAGGCCGTCGTGCCGCCGAAAACCGAACTGTCCCGCCGCACACTCCCGTTGCCACGCTTCGCCGTCAAACGACTGCGCGAAATCAAGCCACGCGAGGGGGGGCCGACTCATCGGCACCCTCACCCCGCCGCAAGCCGCACGCCAATACAAGGCCTACTGCAAGCGGCATGATCTGCCGCATGTGCCCGCACGCAACCTGCGCCACTCATGGGCGACGAACACTCTGGCGGCGGGAGCCGATATCGCCATCGTGAGCAAAATGCTCGGACACAGCGATATCAAAACCACGGCCCGCTACTACCTCAAGCCGGATATCGCGGCGTTGAGGGACGCGCAACGCCTCTGGGAGAGAGCCTTGATGGCCTGAGGGGATTCCCTAACCCCTGTCACGGGCCAAGTCAGGATGCCGTATTCCGACAGGTATATCACTCTGGTTCGTGTCGGCCGTATTGTCACCGCCTGCGCGTATATCACGCTGACAAGCAATTTCAATCAGGTCGGCAACATATCCGTCAACGAGACAATCCCGAAGGGTTTCAGACCGTCCGGCGATTCCCGCGCGGTCATGCGCGGCACCGACAACAGCGGCGCGACCAGTTTCTACCTTTACGGCATGCCGGAGGGGAAAATGGTGTTGAACGGCACCGGATATACCAGCCGATTCGTCGGTATATCCGGCTGTTGGATTACCGAGTAGCATTCCCTAACCCCGGCGGAGTACGCGCCGTATATCCAGTGCGCCGGGCATACGGTAACGACCGGTGATGACGGCACGTTCTGGGTGGGCGTCAAGTCTCCGAACGGCAAGCCTCCGGACTATGCCTCGTACACGGTCGGCCCTTTCGGCACCGGGTTCAATGACGAGGACGGCATCATCGCCCACCTATGGGACGTGACCGCCACCGGAGTCCGGTTCCGCCTCTACACGACGCGCTATCAGCGGTGGTGCGGCAAGACCGCGATCTTCGGCAAATGGATCACCGTATGGCGCCGCTAGCTGAACGTGACACCGTCGGGGATTGGCAAGGTGCGAGGCGTGTGCATGCACCGGTCTCCGTTGGACAAGCCGCCGACGACCATGATGGTGCCGTTCGCGTTCCAAGTCGCTTGTTTCGCCCAATTGCCGACTGGCAAAGCCCACAGGCAGCCGAGAGACACCGCCTTGGACGGTTTCACTCCCGACGCGTATTGGAACACCGGGTAATCGTGGCTCAGGTTCACCGTGCTCTTGAACCCGCTCAAGTCCACGTGGAGCAGTCGATTACGCTCGTCCACGACGATCTGCATGCCGCCGCCGTAGGCGTCAGGCTGGAATGATTTCGTGTCCTGCCACTTGAATTTCGCGTACAGGAGCGGCTGGGTTAGGGAATCCCACACGTCGCTCATCGGCTTCAACACGTTGAACAATGCGACTGGTGTGCCGATGGTGATGCCGTCCAGCGGGATGCGGTACAAGGGCATGTCGTAGGTGGTGCCCCCGTCCAACGGGCTGGTGGTGTTCACGGCGGGGTCGGTGGGCGTGCCCGTGGTGGGCGTGCCCCTGACCACGACCAGTTTCGCGCTCTCGATGTTCTGCGAGCCCTTCGCATAGCGGCATACGATCAGGTCGTTGCGTTTCTGACCCTGCGACCCGTTGGTGACGATCAGGTCCTCGGGCGTGCCCTGGCTGACGTGACGGCCCTGCATGACCAGCTCGCCCGTGCCGATGGTCACCTTGTTCGCCGAAACGACCGTGATCTTGAACTTGTCATGCACGTCGAGCACATAATCATCCAAGCCGAGAATGCCGGCGTTCAACCCAGCCGCCTGTTCCGCCGTGGCGTGCGCCTTGTTCGCGTGTCCGGTTACGAGTTCAACCATTCTGCTTGCCTCCGTTCTGCATCCAACTGTCGAAGCTGTTATCAAAGTCCTTGAGCTTGTTCACATAGTCCGCGTAATCCTGGTCGCAGAACAGGTAGTCGTGGACCGTGCCGGTGGAGTCCAGCCGGTTGACGTTGTACCACGTCTTGATATCCGGGTCGTCCAAGTCCTTGTACCATTTGTGTTTCCCGCACCGGTCGCATTGCATGACCGTCGCATTGTCGATACGCGCCATAATCGGCTCCTTACTGTTTACTCGGCCTCATAATCGACGGACATCACGCCGCCCGAGACCTTGACGATTTTCTTGCTGATAGTCGCGTTGACGGTGATGCCGGTGAGATTATCCCTTGCGGTCACGGTGTCGCCCACGTCGAACACCACATTCGCGTCGTCACGGACGGTGACCCTCACATCACCCTCGGATTGCAGATCCTGTAGTTTCTCACGGGTCTTCTGGTTCAGTTCGGCGGTCTCGGCACTCGAATAGTCGTAGACCTGCGTTATCTCATCCACACCGCGCAGTGATTGCGTCTGGCTCACGGTGCCTTTCGCGTCCGCATACCAGTGGACGACCACACGGGCCGCCAAATCGCCCTTGCCCAGGCCGATGAGATGGTTCGGTTTGCGCCACGTGCGCGTCGCGTCGAAATCGATGAGGTCGCTGTCAATCGAGTCGCCGTAATGCGCGACAGGCTCAGCCCAGATGTTGACCCGGCCGGACGCATAGGCAAGCCTGAGTTTCAGTCCGTTGGCCTCGCACATCTTCCTCAAACCCGTATAGCAGTCCGTGTAGCGGTCGAACCGGTAGCTTTTGATGGTCTGCGCGCCGGCAGTGGGCGAGTCCACCGCGTCGAACACGCCGTCAAGGCCGACGCGACTGATGAGCGAGCCGATGACCGTGCTGGCCGTGCCGCTCACGGTGAGATAATCCTTGCCCTTATCAGGCTCCAAAATCTTGTTCGCCAACATGCCGTGCCACGTGCGACCGCCGTAGGTGAGGGTGCTGCGGCCGTCCTTCAGCGAGTCCTTCAGGGAGTCCACGACGCCCCCGCATTCGCCGCTGTCGAAATACACGTAGCTACCGGCATCGATGAGCCGGTCCACGGTCAGTTCGAAATCGTTCTCGTCCGCGCCCCACGCGGCGTCGAGCGTGAAGTCCTCAAGGCTGGCTTGGTCCACGTGGCTCGCATCGGTGACGATCAGTTCCGCCATGGTGGCTCGCTTTCCTCCTGATAGACGGTCAAATCGACGCCGAAGCCGCTCCACTGCACGATGGAATCGCCAGCCGGTATCGGCTGGAAGATGTATTCGCCCCCGTTGAGACCGGTTCCGCGCCGGCCCTTGTCGAACACGTTGGTCTCGTCGCCGTTCTCGGCGGTCATGACGATGGTGCGACGGCCTGCAATCGAGGTGACGGTCACGTAGGAGCCCGAGGGTATGTCCATGTCGAGCGCGTACGTGTTGCCGCCCAACGTGAGTTGCGGGTTCGACACCGGTCCGAATATCACCATCTGGAACGGCATGGCAGTGGGCATGGGATTCGAGGCCACCGCATTCCTCGTGGTCGCCAGATAATCATGCGGATAATCATGCGGATAGTCGAGGTCCAGTCCGGGCGTGAGCGCGTCGCTCCAGAAGTGCTGCGATTCCCCGGCCTTACGCCAGATGCCGTCAAGCATGACCACGGTGAGCTTCTGCTGGATTATCACCGGCGTGATGGTCTGCGGCTCCGCCTTGACCACGTAGGCGCGAGTCGTCCAGCCGTCAGCATCAAACATGCCCGGCGTTCCTGCGGCAACGTCGGCATCGAACAGGCGGCGCGTCGAATCCACCTTCTCGGGGCAGCGGACATAGGTTAGGTCAAGCTCGGCCTCGCGCGCCGTACGACTTACTCCGGTCAGACTCCGGTATCCGATGGTGTACGACCATTCGCGACCGCGCAGCCCATCCGCCGTCTGGGCCCAGGTATCGGGCCCTTCCAGTGGGATCGTCTCACCGGTCGAGGCGCATATATAACTAAGCGATCGCATTGCGTATCACCCTTCCGAGTTCACGACCATCCACCTCGATGCCAAGCTTCTCCATAATCAGCGGCATATCCGCGTGCAGTGTGCGCAGCTCCGATAGGAGTTCGCCGAGTAGTTCGCCGGACTGGTTCTGGTATGTGCCGTTCGCGGTGCCTGTGCCGACGCTAGGGCGTGGCGTGTCCATGCCATGCATGAGTTCCATGCTGGCCGGGCTGATCGCGGCGCGGGTGGCGTCCACGAGGCCGGCCCGGCGTTGGAGCATACCCTCGGCCAGACCGTCGATGATGCTTTGGCCGGAGTAGAGGGTCCAGCCGTGGCCGCTGAACGGGCCTTCCTTCGCCGGGGAGTGCGGGAACAGTTTCGAGATGGCCTCCATCGCGTTGGATGCGGCGTCAACGGCGGCGCTGATGCCGTTCCTGATGCCTTGGGCGAGACCGTCCATGATGCTGCGGCCGGATGAGAGGAGCCACGAGCCCGCGTTGGAGAACAGGCTTTGTATGCGTCCGGGCAGGCTCTGCAATGTGCCGGTGATACCTTGCAGGAACTGGTTGCCGGCGTTGCGTGCGCCCGCCCCCATCTGTCCGCCCCATGCCTGCACGCTGCTTATCGCGCCGGTCAGCCATTGCCAGATTCGTCCGGGCAGCGACTGGAGCCATTGGCCAAGCCCGGTCAGGAACTGGCTCCCCGCGTCCATGGCCTTCTGCGGCAATGATTGGAACCATTGTCCGATTTCGTCGAGCTTGGCCTTCACCGGTTCCACGAACGTGGCCGTGAAGTCGTTGACGGCGGTGGCTCCGGCGTCGCCGGAGAAGAAGCTGAACAGGCTGCCGGCCATGTCGGCCAGCGAGCCCATCGGGTCGAGCAGGAATCCGATCACCTGGCCGAGGATGGGGAACTTCTCGTTGAGCCAGTCGATGCCGTCGGCGAGTTTGCCGGCCGCCGACGCGATGCCGTCCAACACTCCGGCGACGGTCTCGACCACATTGGCGACCGCCCCGATGTACGCGGCGAATCCTTTCGCGGCGGCGGCGGCCGTGTCGAGCCCGTCACCCGCCCCTTCGGCGGACTTCTTGCCGCCGTCCAACGCCTTGCCGAGCCGTTTCAATGAGCCGAGGGCGTCGCCGAGCGCGGAGAATATGCGTTCGAGCGCGTCCATCCACGTGTCCAATGCGCCGCTGTCGGAGAGAGTGTCGGTGAATTTTTTCACCCATTCGGCCACGCGTTTGAGCTGGTCGGCCATCTTCTGCACGAGGTCGGCCGCGACCTTGATAACCGCACCCAGCAGTTCCGCGGAGCCCTTGGCCGAGTCGAAGCGGCCGGCCGCTGATTCGGCCATGTCGCCGGCACCACGGAAGGCGTCAGCGACGTCGCCGATAGCGTCGAACAGGCTGCCCAACGCGCCGGCAAGCTGCTGCACGGCCCCGGTGTCTTTCAGTGCGGCGATGAACTTGCTCCACCATTCGACGGTGTCGGCCACCCAGTCCGCGAAGTCGGAGAACACCGTGCCCACGTATTTGAGCACGTCCTCGATGGCGGAGACTATCGCGCCGTCCGGCACGAGGCCCTTGAACGACCCGGCGATGCGGTCTACCGCCTCGGTGACGCGGCTGCGCGCGGATTCGAACGCCGTGGAGATGGTGTCCTTGAACCGGGTTATCGCGCCGGTCTTGTCGAGCTTGTCGTACAGGCCCGTGATCCACTTGCCCGCTTCGGAGAACTTCTTCTTCACGTCCGTGACCATGCCGGCGGCCGCGTCGCCCACCTTGCCGAACTGGGAGCTGAACCTGTTGATCGCGCCGGCGATGTTCTCCACTCCGACGGCATCGATGACCTTCTGCACGGCCTTGGCGACACGGTTCTTCACGTTCTCCATGGCCGTGCCGATGCCCTGGGTCGCGTCCTTGGCCTGCTGTGCGAACGAGGCGTATTTGCCGAAACCGTTCTGGTTCAGTTCTATGACCTTCTTGTTGAAATCATCGAAACTGATTGACCCGTTTTTCATGGCCTCATACAGGTCGTTTGAGTTCTTCCCTGCGCCCAGCATGGCCTCGGCCACTTGGTTGAGCTGGCCCGGCATTGCGGCCTGAATCGAACGCCATGCCTGCATGTCGACCTTGCCGGCACTTAGCATCTGCGTGTACTGGGTGAGCGCGTTCTCCTGCTCCATGGTCGAAGCGCCGCCTGCGAGCATGGCGTTATTGAACGCCAAAGCGATGTCGGTGGCCTCGTCGAGGTTCGAGGTCAGTGGGGCGAGCTGCTGGACCATGCCGGTCATGGCCGAGCTGGTGGTGGGCAGACCGTCGAGCGCGTCACTGATCTTCTTGATGCTCGCGGCCGCATCGGTGGCCGAATATCCGAGGTTCTTCATGACCTTCGGGAAGTTGTTCATCTGGTCGGCGCGGTCAACTGCGGAACCAAGGCTGGACGTGACGACGGACGCGACCTTGCTGAACACGTTGGACGTGATGCCGGCCACGGCTCCGACCTTGGAGGCGAATCCGACGGACAGTCCCTTGCCGATGCTCTGTCCGGTCTTACTGCCGGTGGTTTTGGATGCGTCGCCGAACGCTTTTTCAATGGCCTTGCCGACGCCATCCATGGAGGGCACGATGGGCACATATGCGGTGGCGAGATTATAGGCCATTGTTTCGCCTTCCTCTGTTCGGTTATGGTTGTCCGGTCTGCGGCCGGTTCTCCACACGGTTCACGGTCGTGAACCGTTGGCTCATGAATCGGTCGAGCTGTTCGACGCTCATGCCAACGGCCTTGATGGTGCGCGTGCGACGGATGGTGTTGCCATCGGGTTCTGGGTTCTCTGATCCGGCTTCCATGGCCGGGCCGGTTGCTTCCGGCGTGGCGTGGTGTTGGCCGGGGCGTGGCAGCGGCCGGGGTTGCGGGCCGCGTTTCCTCGGGTCGCCGTTTGCCCAGATCCACTGGTTCATCTGTTCGATGCGCAGCACGGCCAGATACTGGTCGAACGTCCACGCGCGCGGCGTGTCCAACGTCTGCCAGACGAGTGAGCCTGCGGGGAGGTTCGCGGCCAGTGCGGCCGTCTCCAACGGGTCCAGGTCGTGCATGCCGAGCCCGTACTCCCTTCTCATGTCCGCCGCCAACTGGTCAGGACAGCGGTCGAGCAGGAGCACGAGCGTCATGAGTTTGGGAAAGCCTTACCCATCTCCTCGAACAGCTCGGTCAGGAAGGTGCCCATAGTTTCGCCGTCGATGCGCCCGTCTGCGCCTCGCAATCCGTTCTTGACCTTGTCGTATGAGTCGCCTAACAATCGGCGTAGGAACGGGATGATCTGCAAGGCGTTGCCCTTCGGATCGGCCTGAAGGTCATAGAGCGATTCCATGAACTCCCAATCGTCCAAAACCTTCGGGTCGATATCGATATCGATTCCACGGACGTTGACACGGCGAACCGTATTCTTGGACTGCTTGTGGTCCTGTGGTCGTCCTGCAATCTGGCTGACATTGGCGCGGCGGTGGTTTCGGTTGCGTGACATTGACGTTCTCCTCGAAGAAAAAAATCTCTCCTTGACGGTTAAAAAAGAATTCCCCTCGCGGCAAGGAGAGAATGAAGGAATCCGCGAGGGGACGTGTTGGCTAGTCGAGCCGGTGGATGCGCGGGGTCAGGTCGATGTCCACGGTCTTCCCTTCGGCGACGAACACGCTGACGGTGTAGGTGCCTGTTTCGAGCTTGACGGACGGATTGCCCAGTGAGTCGTGACCGCTGATAATGCCGCCGAACTGGGTTCCGTAATTCCAGCCGTTGCTGTTGTCGCACGTGAGCATGTAGGTGCCCGCGTCCAGTCGCACGGATACGTTGATTTGCGCCCACGCGGTCGTCGTGCCCTTCACGTGCACGGTGTGCCCGTCCCTGCTGGTGAACGTGACGCCGTTGATTGTCTTGGGCAACAGGGAAGCGAACGAGGGCACGAGGTTCGCTAGCTCATAGCCCCCCCCCTCAAGGCTTGTGACATCGGGCGGGTTCTAGTGATCGTTGCAACACCTGACCTACCGCAAGGAGGGTCAGGTGA
>ERZ791611.89-NODE-89-length-102391-cov-7.980378_pt1 | contig 102391 bp, 83 predicted proteins | sample MGYA00510275_ERZ791611 | MGnify/ENA primary metagenome ERZ791611 (study PRJEB30046, sample SAMN00791912) | human gut metagenome | study: EMG produced TPA metagenomics assembly of the A metagenome-wide association study of gut microbiota in type 2...
TGATGAATTCAAACGTAACAGATAAAGTGAAGGTTATGTCTTTCGGGGTAAAATTAGGGGTTAGGTTTAAATTGAATTAAAAGATCACCGATTGATCTTTAATCTATTAAAAGCGATGAAGGCCGGAAGATGATTTCCGGCCTTTTCGTTTATCTCATTATTATACAAAAGAAGATTAGAAAAGCTACCATATATTTTCTACCTTTGCATTTATCTATAACAAACCGAACAATGTTCACGAAAGCCCATAGATAAAAACTGAAAGCATTATGAATATACAACAACTCGAGTACATCCTGGCAGTAGATACATACCGCCACTTCGCAAAAGCAGCAGAACATTGCAGAGTAACACAACCTACGCTCAGTATGATGATACAAAAACTGGAAGACGAACTTGGCATTAAATTATTCGACCGGAATATGCAGCCGGTCTGCCCTACCCCCGCCGGACGTAAGGTGATCGACCAGGCTCGTACCGTTCTTTATCAGGCTTCCCTTATCAAAGATATTGTCAATGAAGAAGAACAGTCACTAAAAGGTACTTTCAGGTTGGCAGTACTTCCGACGATCGCTCCTTACCTGCTACCCCGTTTTTTCCAGCAGTTGTCTGAAAAACATCCGGAGCTGGATATTCGCATCCTTGAAATGAAAACGGCTCCCACTATGGCTGCAATCCTGAATGGCGAGATAGATGCAGCCATCATCGCCAACCAACCCACAGAAAACCAGATACAAGGCGATACATTATATTATGAGCAGTTCTTCGGATATGTGGCTAAAAATGATCCGGTATTCAAAAAAGATATGATCCGTACGGCAGATATCAGCGACGAACATCTCTGGTTGCTGGATGAAGGTCACTGTTTCCGCGACCAGTTAATGCGTTTCTGCCAGATGGAAAAGGTAAAACTGCGCCAGGCCGCTTACCGTCTGGGAAGCCTGGAAACATTTATGCGCATGGTAGAAAGCGGCAATGGCGTCACTTTCATTCCGGAACTGGCAACCCTGCAACTTAGCGAAGATCAGAAAAAACTGGTACGTCCTTTTGCCATTCCTAAACCGGCACGCGAAATCGTCTGGATCACACGGAAAGACTTTATCCGTCATACCATTGCCGGTATGTTGATCGAGAGCATCAAGAAGTCTGTACCCAAAGAGATGTTGACGCTGCAAGCCGGATTAAAAGTCGTCTGAACATTATTTTTATCGCTTAGCGAAAAAAATTATTATTTTTTGCTTGTAGTTTCCAAAAAAGCGTTACTTTTGCTGCGTATTTAAAAACAAACGAGACAAATGAATCGATTTAGCTTTACATATTTCTTTTATTACTTTTACTTTAGCAGAGTGAAGGCAGGAATTTGTATGTAAAGCGTTGATGATAGAAAATATGTATCAATAAACAATATAAAGTCCTGCCGGTTTCGGTGGGACTTTTTTTTGTGACAATAAATTAGAAAGATGAAAAAGAAAGTAGCAATTCAGGGAATAGCCGGTTCGTATCACGACATCGCAGCCCGTAGCTTCTATGAAGGTGAAGATATTGAAATTGTTGGATGCAATACATTCAGAGATGTTATTTCAGCCATTAAGAAAGACCCGTCTTTGTTGGGACTGATGGCCATCGAGAATACTATTGCAGGGAGCTTGCTGCAAAATCATGAACTGATTCGCGAAAGCGGACTGAGAGTGATCGGCGAATACAAACTGCGCATCTCGCACTCGCTTGTTGCACTGCCGGGAACATCGATACACGATGTCACGGAAGTCAACTCCCACCCTATTGCGCTTATGCAGTGTACCGACTTCCTCGATACCTTGCCGAATGCCAAGGTGGTTGAGAAAGAAGATACGGCGATGAGTGCCCGATGGATTGCCGAGAATAATCTGGAAGGACACGCTGCTATTTGCGGGAAACTGGCCGCCCAAATCTACAAGATGGAAATACTGGCCGAAGGGATAGAGACCAACAAACGAAACTTCACCCGCTTCCTTGCCATAGCAGACCGCTGGACGGCTGAAGATCTTCTTGAAAAATCAGACATCAACAAATCTTCGTTAGTTTTCGCTCTTCCCCACACCTCCGGCAGTCTTTCCAAAGTCCTCTCCATTCTTTCTTTTTACGACATGAATCTTTCTAAAATACAATCGTTACCGATCATCGGCCGCGAATGGGAGTATTTGTTCTATATAGACCTGACATTTACTGATTATACAAGATACAGACAGGCATTGGATGCCATCACTCCATTAACAAAGGACTTAAAAATTTTAGGCGAATATGCAGAAGGAAAACAAAGTGTGTAACATCACACCCGCTGACCGTGTAGGCAGCGTACAGGAATACTACTTCTCAAAGAAACTGAAAGAGGTAGCCGAAATGAATGCCGCAGGTAAAAATGTGATCAGCCTGGGCGTAGGTAGCCCTGATCTGCCTCCTTCGGAACAGACCATCGAGACATTGTGCGAACATGCACATAATGCGAATGAGCATGGTTACCAACCGTATGTGGGTATCCCCGAACTGCGTAAAGGTTTCGCCGACTGGTATCAGACATGGTATGGAGTTGAACTGGATCCGAAAACAGAGATACAACCGTTGATCGGTTCCAAAGAAGGTATCCTGCATATCTCACTGGCATTCCTGAATCCGGGCGACGGCGTATTGGTTCCCAATCCTGGTTATCCGACTTATAGCTCTGTCAGCAAGCTGGTACAGGCAAATCTAATTCCTTATGAACTGAAAGAAGAATTAGGATGGCAGCCGGATTTCGAGGCATTGGAAAAGATGGACCTTTCCAACGTAAAGCTGATGTGGGTCAACTATCCGAACATGCCTACCGGAGCAAACGCCAGCAGGGAACTTTTTGAAAAGCTGGTTGCTTTCGGACGTAAACACGGTATCATTATCTGTAACGACAATCCTTACAGTTTCATCCTGAACGACCAGCCGTTAAGTATCCTGAGTGTTCCGGGAGCTAAAGATATCTGTATCGAAATGAATTCGATGAGCAAGGCTCACAATATGCCGGGATGGCGTATGGCGATGCTGGCCTCGAACGCCCAGTTCGTTCAATGGATATTGAAAGTGAAAAGCAACATCGACTCCGGTCAGTTCAAACCGATGCAGCATGCAGCTGTGGAAGCATTGAAAGCGCCGAAAGAATGGTATGACAATATGAACCGTACCTATCGTAGCCGCCGCGACCTGGCCGGACAAATCATGCACGCCATCGGTTGTACCTACGACGAAAATCAGGTCGGCATGTTCCTCTGGGGAAAGATCCCGGCAGAAGCAGAAGGCAGCGAAGCCCTGGCAAACAAGGTATTGTATGAAGCCAACGTTTTCATTACCCCCGGATTTATCTTCGGAAGCTGTGGCGAACGTTACGTCCGTATCTCACTTTGCTGCAAGAACGAAGCATTACAGGAAGCACTTATGAGAATTAAAGAATTGAAAATTAAAAATTGAAAATTATACGATCATGGAAATGGAATTAGAATCAATCTTATTACCCGGTGTAGACCCACAGCGTCCTATCATCATCTCGGGTCCGTGCAGTGCCGAAACAGAAGAACAAGTAATGGACGCAGCCCATCAGCTGGCATCAAAAGGCGTTAAAATATTCCGTGCCGGAATCTGGAAACCCCGTACTAAACCGGGAGGATTCGAAGGTATCGGAGCCGAAGGCTTGCAGTGGTTGAAACGTGTAAAGAAAGAAACAGGTATGTATGTAGCTACCGAAGTAGCCACAAAAGACCATGTATTCGAAGCGTTGAAAGCCGGAATAGATATCCTGTGGATCGGTGCACGTACCACCGTTAACCCGTTCGCCGTACAGGAAATCGCAGATGCTTTGAAAGGTGTAGATATACCTGTTCTGATCAAGAATCCGGTCAACCCGGACCTGGAATTATGGATTGGTGCTTTCGAACGTCTGTATGGTGCAGGTATCCGCAGACTGGGTGCTATCCACCGCGGATTCAGTTCATACGATAAAAAAATGTACCGTAACCTGCCGTTGTGGCATATACCTATCGAACTTCGCCGCCGTATGCCGAACCTGCCGATCTTCTGTGATCCCAGCCATATCGGTGGTAAGCGCGAACTGATCGCTCCGCTGTCTCAGCAGGCAATGGACCTGAGCTTCGACGGCCTGATGATCGAATCGCATCCTTGTCCGGATTGTGCATGGAGCGACGCTTCCCAGCAGATCACTCCGGATGTACTGGATTATGTTGTCAACCTGCTGGTTATCCGTAACGAGACACAGACAACAGAAAACCTGGCAGAACTGCGCCGCCAGATCGACGGTATCGACGAGCAACTGCTCGAACTGCTGGCTAAACGTATGCGTATCTCCCGCGAAATCGGTGTGTATAAAAAGGAACATAACATGCCCATCCTCCAGTCACCGCGTTACAGCGAAATCCTGGAAAAACGTTCGGATATGGGACAGACGATGGACCTGAACACGGACTTTGTAAAAGAAATCCTGAAAGAGATCCACGAAGAGTCTGTTCGCCAGCAGATGATTATCATGAATGAGTAACAAAACTGCACACAGATTTTGCACAACGACCTTGTGACGGGCATCACAAGGGTTTTGTGACGAGCATCACAAGGTCGTTGTGACGGACACCAAAAGGGTGTTGTGACGGGTGTCACAAAGTCGTTGTGAAAGCGGAAGAACAAAAACAACCCGCCGGAAATAATTTATCAACAAAATAAGACAATGAAAATATTAATATTAGGTGCCGGAAAGATGGGTTCTTTCTTCACCGACCTGCTGAGTTTCGACCATGAAGTGGCTGTATTGGAAAACGATCCGAAACGGATGCGTTTCATCTACAACGCCCTTCGCCTGCAAAAGCCCGAAGAGGTAGCAGAGTTTGCTCCTGAATTGGTTATCAACTGTGTAACACTGAACTACACGATCGAAGCATTCAAAGCGGTTCTGCCTTATCTGCAACCCTATTGCATTATCTCAGACATAGCTTCCGTAAAAACCCACCTGAAAGAGTTTTACGAAACCTGCGGTTTCCCGTATGTCTCCACCCACCCGATGTTCGGTCCTACTTTCGCCAACCTGGGAAATCTGGAAAAAGAAAACACGATTATCATTTCCGAAGGTGACCACCTGGGTAAGATTTTCTTCAAGGATATCTATTCAAGCCTGCGCCTGAATATCCGCGAATATACATTTGAAGAACATGACAAGGTGGTTGCCTACTCTTTAGGTATTCCGTTCGCTTCAACAATGGTTTTTGCAGCCATCATGAAGCATCAGGATGCTCCGGGTACGACCTTCAAACGTCATATGAAAATTGCACGCGGCTTGCTGTCTGAAGATGATTATCTATTGACAGAAATTCTCTTCAATCCGCGCACTCCGAAACAGATTTCACGGATACAGGAGGAATTGAATATCCTGCAAGATATCATCAAAGACAAAGACTCCGAAGCGATGAAGGGGTATCTGACTAAGATTCGTAAGAATATAGAATAATGAACCTACTTTTCCCTTGATGGAAAAGCAGACAAAAGATCAAGGCTGCACCGGCTTCACTGCTCCGGTGTAGCCTTGAACTTTTGGTTACTTTTCTTTCAAGAGAAAAGTAACACTCACCACTTACAACGTCTCCTGTTTCAACTGTTCCACAAACTGGTCGATGCGGCGTAACTCTTTTGGTATGTCGATGGCTTGCGGGCAATGCTCGTTACACTGGTCGCAACCAACACAATGGTCTGCCTGGCGCAGTTTCGGGACGCTGCGGTCGTAGCCGACCAGGAAGGCACGACGGGCTTCACGGTAGTTTTCATCCGTCCGGCTTTTCGGAACATTTCCTTCATTCACACATTTGTTATAATGAAGAAGCACGGCCGGAATATCTATCGCATACGGGCACGGCATACAATATTTGCAGTCGTTGCAGGGGATTGTCGGATATTTAATCATCAGTTGCGCAGTCTCTTCCAGAAAATCCTTGTCCTCGTCCGTCAGCGGAATAAGCGGGGAATACGTGCGGATATTATCCTGCAAATGCTCCATATACGTCATGCCGCTCAAAGCCGTCAGCACCAGTTCGGGCGAACCGGCAAAACGGAAAGCCCATGAGGCGACACTATCTTCGGGACGACGCTGTTTCAACCGGGTAACGATATGCTGGGGCACATTCGACAGGCGGCCACCCAGTAACGGTTCCATGATAATCGCAGGGATATTCCGCTTTTCCAACTCCTGATAAAGATATTCGGCATTCACATTCCTTCCTGTCGCATGCCGCCAGTCGACATAGTTCAACTGTATCTGCACGAAATCCCAATGAACGGTATCGTGCATAGCCAGCACCTCATCGAAAACGTCCGACGTTCCGTGAAACGACCAACCCAGATGGCGGATACGCCCCGCTTCCCGCTCTTTCATAAGGAAATCCAACATTCCGTTATCGACATAGCGGTCGTTGAATGTCTTCATTCCCTGGCCGCCACCGATGGAGTGGAGCAGATAATAATCCAGATAATCGGTTTGCAACTCGCTGAATGAACGGCGGTACATCGCCATCGAGTTTTCACGCGTATAGTTCGAGAAATTCGACAATTTGGTAGCCAGATAATACGAGTCCCGGGGATGCCGGCTAAGGGCAATCCCCGTAGCCTTTTCCGACCAGCCCTGCACATAAACGGGCGACGTATCGAAATAGTTCACCCCATGGGCGATGGCATAATCCACCAGTTCGTTGACGGCATCCTGGTCAATCAAGTCACCTTTCCCGTCGGGTGAAGGAATAGTCGGCCAGCGCATACAACCGTAGCCCAGCAGGGACACTTTATCCCCCAGTCCGGGGAATGTGCGGTAAGTCATCTGGTCGGTAGGGACAGGCGAAGAGGCTTTGCTTCCGGAACCTCCCTGGTCTTTCGGGGCACAGCCATAGAGTGCCGCCGTAGTAGTTGCCGCCGTGATACCTACGATATTCAGGAAATCGCGGCGATTGATATGTTGATTCTTCATAGGTCTATTCTTCTAAAAACGGATTAAATAACTCGATGTCTTTCATGCCCTTCCACATAGATGGCCGTAAACGGGCGCGACGGGCAGAGATGTTCGCAGGCACCGCAGCCGATGCAACGTTCGGTATTAATGACCGGTATCTTCAGGGATTTCGGATTATCCGCATCAGATACAACCATTTCTATCGCATTCGTCGGACAATGCCGGGAACAGTTACCGCATTCAACACTGTCGGTCAGCGGGATACAATTCGCTTTCACCCATACGGCATGCCCTATCTGGACAGATGATTTATCAGCTTTCGTTATTGGCTTGATGGCTCCTGCCGGACAGACTTCGGAACACTTTGTACATTCGGGACGGCAATAGCCCCGCTCATAAGACATCTCCGGCTGCATCAATGTCATCAAATCGCCGGAAGGACGCAGGACATGATTCGGGCAAACAGAGATACAAAGCTGGCAGGCCGTGCAATGCTGCCTCATATTCCGCATGCTCAAAGCTCCGGGAGGCACAATCGCCGTCAGTTTTTCCTGTTCTTTCCGTTCTTTGATAGGTGCCAGTCCCCCGTCTCTCTTCATGATAACCTCTTCCCCCTTTTTCTCCTGGGCTTTCAGGGCACTGCCCATCACAACCAGAGCTGTTGCCGACAAGGCCCGCCGACGGGAAAGGTTCGTTTTATCTTCCGGTTCAGGTTTCTCCGTGCCGGTTGCCTGTTTCTTCGTTTTCCATACCGGTGCGTAGGTTAGCGCATTCTTACGACAGGCGTCCAGGCAATTCATACAAGCTACGCAACGGCTGCCGTCGATTTTATGTTCCTTGCTGTCGATGCAGGCAGCTTTACACTGGCGGGCACAAAGGCCGCAACTGTTACATTTATCCGTATCTATCGTGACACGATACAAAGAATAACGGGAGATAAAACCCAACACCGTACCAACCGGACAAATCGTATTGCAATAAGTACGCCCGTTACGCCAGGCCAATACGACAAGAACCACCAGCGTAGCCAAAGCCACCAAAAACGTCGGCAGACTCTTCATCCATACATCCACCTCATAAAAAGCATAACTCTCCACCCGTGCCGCCAGATAAGCAAATAAATTATTCCCCCACATCCAAAGCGGCTGAAACAAATTATTAACGATACGCCCATACGCACTGTAAGGAGCCAGCAAAGCAACCAGAGAGCCTACCCCTGCAACCAACGCCAGCACAAAAACGAACAATACCCCGTAACGTAACCAGGACAACGCCGGCGAATAAGAATAAGGCAACTTCTTCCCTCTCCTGCCAATCCGCGCAATAACATCCTGAAAAACGCCCAACGGACAAATCACCGAGCAGTAAACACGTCCGAAAGCCAGCGTCAGAAAGACTAAAAATAACACAACCCCCACATTCAATGCCAACACGGCGGGTAAGAACTGGATTTTAGCCAGCCACCCGAACCATCCGTGCAACGTTCCTGTAAAGTCGAGGAACAGTAGAGTGATAAGCACGAAACATAAGGTAGCCGCTATCAGTCTGATTTTTCGTAACATCATGTATCCTATTATTGATTAATAATCCGGTACAAATATGCCGGATTTTTAATGTAAAAGATACAGCCGTTTCGTCAAAACGAAAAAAAAGGGAATAATCGCGAAATGCCGGTCAATCGTTTACCAGCCACGCTTTAAACTCGGATGCTTTATTCTTGCTGACATAAATACGTTCGGGAACCTCCACATCGAGCGTCACCAGCAGACGGCTGTCGAACCAGATAGTGATGTTGGATATACTGTCCCTGTTTATGATGAACTGTTTGTTCGCCCGGGTAAAATCAGCCGGATTAAGGGACGGCATTATCTGTTCCAATGTCCGGGAATACGGGTAACTGGCTCCGTCTTTCAGATAGATGAAGGTGTTTTTGCCGGATGTGTAAAAGCAGGAAACATCCTTCAGGCTGACCGGCAAGAGCTTGTCCTTATAAGGAACCAGCAGTTTATCCTTGTATTTAGGGGCAGGGGCCAGCCGGGTTAGCTGTGACAGGTATTGGAGAATGTCCTGCCGGTTCAGTTTGCCGTATTTATCCAAAGCATGCCTGATATCTTCGACTTTAATCGGTTTCAGCAGATAGTCGATGCTATTTACTTTAAAGGCTTCTATCGCATACCGATCGTAGGCCGTCGTGAAAACGATAGGCGTCTCCAATTCTATTTTATCAAAGATATTGAAGGCCGAACCGTCGGACAGGTGTATATCCATAAATATCAACTCCGGAGCCGGGTTCGACTGAAGCCAGTGGACGGTCTGGGTGACACTTTCGGTATTCCCGGCAATCTGTATATCCGGGGCAACCTCCATCAATATATCCACCAGGTTTTCGTAAGCTGCTGTTTCGTCTTCTACAATCAACACGTTCATACAAGTATCATTTTAAAGGGAGACAGACGCGGAAAGTTTCTTCTGTCGATTCTATCCGTATCTGCTTATTCATTAACAAAGTAAAACGGCTCTCCAGGTTCGCAAGTCCTGTTCCGTTGGTATCGGGAGCGGACAGCTTCGGATAGACCGGGTTTGATACGACCAGTTCGTCCTGTTCGTTCAGTACGATTGAGATTTCCATTTTATGTTCGCTGTCTATCCTGTTATGGACAACCACGTTATCCACCAAAGGCAGTAAAGACAGAACGGGCAGCATCAACAAATCTTTCCGTTCTTCTTCCACCCGGACTGAAAAGGTCAGTTTATTCGCAAAACGTACTTCCATGACATACTGGAAAGACAGCATAAACTCCAGCTCTTCCCGCAATGAAACCAGCCCTTTCCGGTCACTCTGAAGGATATAGCGGAAGATATCGGATAACTGATGGACATACATCAGCGTCTTTTCGTCATCCTTTTTACGAATCAATGAAGAGATGCCGTTCAGCGAATTAAAAAAGAAGTGCGGATTAATCTGGTTGGCCAGTGCATCACAGCGGCTTTGCAGATTTTCAAAACGCAAACGCTCTATCTCCGACTCCTTCTCCCGCTGCCGGGAATACAACATGGAAATATATCCGATAAACGTACAGAGAAAGCATGTCACGAAGAACTGGAATATCAGAATACTGCCTAAAGCATCCGTATGAATACCCAAAGAAGAAACCCCGTACGATATGGAGGCATAAACCAGGTAAGCGATAAAAGAAAACAGGAAGTTACGCATCAACCGTTGCTTGAACAGGGTAGCCGGCATCTTCTTCAGATTATAGCGTATCAGCAAGCTGATTAATCCCCAGAAGAAAAGGAAGCGATACACAAAGAAGGATAGAAGACCGGTAACGCCAGTCCCTTCCATATATTTCAACTCCCAGGGGATACAGGCGATGTTTGGGTATATGATAAAAACCGTACTAATCAAGCTGACCAGCGGAAGTCTCCGGGCAATATAGGTATCAAACGAATCCATAGCATCTTATTTCCTGTAACAAAGAAAAACAAAATAATCGGCACTTCACAATCCCTAGGTAGGAAAACGAAAAAAAGCAGCGTGAAGACGAAAAGAAAATCACTGTCAGAATACCGGAAGAGGTTTTTTGACCAACGATTCTTATTTCCCCGGGTCTGTAAATATAACAGGAATAGTATATCGACATTCTATAAAACAAGGTTGCTGATAGTAACCGACAGCCGGTTTCCAACGTGGCATAAGCCGAAGTACCCGCAAAGCCTCTTCATCAAATTCAGAAATATTACTACTGCGAATAACTTCAATATCCTTCAACTCTCCATACGTATTTATAGTAAATGTACAAGTAACCCTCACATTCTTATTCGAACCGATATACGAAGAAGGATATTGTAGATGTTTCCTGATAAACTCTAAACAGGCAGCACTGCCGCCTGGAAACTCCGGCATCGATTCATAATCGACAAACAGCTGTTCTTTCTGTTTATCCCATGCTTCGCGTATTTTCTGCCGGGTATAATAACGTTGCGGACGGAACGAGACATAAACAGCGTACATACATTCCACCCGTTTGCCGGCTTTATTATAGGCCGGAAGCCAATGCGACATTGTATTTATCAGACGCTTTACCTCTTTTTCACAGGCCGGCTCACTACTGTCCAGCGTGAAAGCATCTTTTGCCATCCCCATTGTGTCTATCGTAAACTGGCAAACGGCGTAACCACCCCTGTTTGCTTTTAACATATCTACAGGATACTCCATCTTATCATAAAAATACTTTTCAATATCTGCAAAACCGGGAAATTGGGGCTCCTCACTTAACTCCACCGGATTCTTCTGTTGTAATCCCAGCTGCCAGATGCCACGATAAACCGGATTACGGACTGTATCGACAGGTTCTTTTTCCAATTTCTCCAAAAGGGCGGCAGCTGCCTGCTTCGTCAAAGTCCAATCAGTCTCATTCCTGACAATCCGGCTGTAAACGGAATCTCCCAGGTCGGTCAATTCACGGCACAAAGAACCAGCCTCAGGTGCCCATTTTAAAGCGACACTCACTTTTCCACAAGTATCCGTCGAAGCGAAATAACAGGTATACCCATCCAGTCCGAGGCTATACCCGTCTACATCTTCTGCCAGCAGGAGGGCACGACGGAACAGATTCGAAAGCAGGTCGTACAACTCCCGGTCAGCCGGTGCTTCCATCGTTTTAGCAGATAATCTGTCTGTAGAATAATGAAAAAGACGATGACCCTCAATCGCTTTGAACCGATAGATATCGTCCAACTGTTCTATTTCCCAGGCTTTACAATCATCCATGCAATCCTTATTCATAAAGAAAGCCTGCGGAGCGGAAGAAAATGTCGTACGCAGGAAGTTAGTACCAACCATTTCGGCAGAAAGAGTATCATGAGTGAGTTCAAGATACCGGTCTTTTACCTGTGCACCCAAATCGGCCAACGAAAACAGGTACACGAATAGAAATCCTATAATTCGCATAAACAGGCCCTCCAATTAGATATTATACGGTTTTCAAATATACAGAATAAAAAGATGAGAGAAGGCGCTCTCTTCACTTATTTTTTAAAAGATACAGAAAATTCCATGCCTCCCATCTCATTCTTGTCGGTTATTTTCTTCTTTATGGAAATCTACCGGAACGGTAAATTTTACTTTTACCGGTTTACCGCGCTGCTGGCCAGGTATCCATTTCGGCATTTTCCAGACGATACGGATTGCTTCGTCATCGAGTTCTTTATACGAAGAAGAACGAATGACCTGAATATCACTTAACGAACCGTTTCTTTCCACGACAAACGAAACAGCCACACGTCCTTCTTTTGTTATGTTCTTCGAGATATTATCCTTAATGAATTTTAAAAGACCGGAATGACCGCCATCCGGAAATTCGGGCATTTGTTCTACGACAGTGAATACCCGCGTTGCAAATAAATGTTCCTCCTTTTCACGATATTCCTGTTCGGATAAACCACCCAGAACCGTTTCGGGAACAGGAGTTTTAGTAGCCTGTGCCAGTTCCTGTTTGCTATCCGACAAACGAAAATCTGCCATCATCAACAGTTTGTCACCAACGTGCATATCACCGACGGTAACCTCATAGAAAAAGCGATAACGTCCGGTATGGTTCGGATACACATCGGGATAAAGAGAAGCAGAAAACTCCCAACTGCCTCCATTCTCTACCCCATAAAGGATATCGACTGCAAAATCATTGATAGGCAGTTTGCGCCAGACACCTTTATCGTCTTCATAGGTAATGTAATAATGTGCACCGCAACAAACAGGACCTCCGCTATGATTGTATAAGATAAATTTTACCTGCTTGGTTTCCGTTGAATAAACAGTGTATTCAGGACGAAGAGCAACGCCTTTTATATCGTTCACTCCTACTGTAGTATTTACAGGGGGCACCTCAGGACCGGTAAAACGGAAAGCCGGGGAATCCATCACTTTCTCACGAAATTCTTTTTGCTTCTCAGGAGTATTGACAATCAGGCATACCTCGATAGCATGTGTTCCAACCCCGGTACTTACCACATTACGCATCACAGAAGTTCTTTCGAGTTGCTGCCATCGTTCAGTCAGCTTTTCGTTAATTGCTAAAAGTTCTTTTTGAGTATAGGTCAAACCTGGTTCGACTACGAACTCCTTCGACCCCAATATCTCTTCCAGTTGTTTACGGACAGTGGCAGAGTCACCTCTGATTTGGATAACCAACGTATCCCGGTCATTAATATAGACGCCGCCGATAAAGTCGGGGCAATTCTTGCTCTCGACCGAAAAGCCGATAACACCGGGAGGGTTATCGCCATAAAGTTCACTCAGCTTATCCAATAGCCGCATCGGAACTTCCTGGGCTGGGACTTCCCGGTCTGACATATTGTGAGCCGGAGTCTCACAAATACTGTCTTTCGGCATCGTGTCCGCCAATTTACGAGAAGTGGAGATGTTGCAGGAGAAAGCAAACAACAGGCCACCGATACATACTGATAAAAGAAGTCGATTTTCCATACCTCATCTGATTTATTGATTATCCATTACTCACCTGCTTCTTACGGAAAGTGACCGGAATGGTGTATTTCACTCTGACAGCCTTTCCGCGGTATTTACCAGGTATCCATTTCGGCATTTTCCGGATGATGCGGATTGCTTCGTCATCGAGTTCTTTATACGAAGAAGAACGGATAACCCGGATATCGTTCAACGAGCCATCCTTCTCTACAGTAAATGAAACTGTTGCGCGTCCCTCCCCGGTTATATTTTCCGGAATGTTATCTGCTATAAAAGCTAACAGGGCTTTTTGTCCCCCTTCTGAAAACTCGGGCATCTGTTCAACGACTGTGAATACGGTTGTTTCCAGCATATGTTTTTCCTGTTTGCGAAATTCCTGTTCAGACAAACCACCCAGGAAACTTTCGGGCATAGGATTTTTAGTTATTTGATTTAGTTCCTCCTTATCCTCCGAAAGGCGAAATTCAGCCATCATCAGTATTTTGGTTGCAAACCCCACATCTCCGGGAAATATATGAAAGAAAAAACGGTAACGTCCCGCACGATTCTTGTGCATATCCAGGTTGAGACCGGCAGAAAACTCTGTATATTCACCACTCCCTACCCCGTTAGCAACATCTAAAAAAGCATAATGATTCCCGGATAATTGATGCCATATGCCTTCTTCATCCTCACTGGTAATAAAATAATATCCGTCACAATGAACCATATGCCTGCTACTATTATACAAGATAAACCGGATATCTTTTGTTGCCGTTGAATAGACGGGATACTCCGGACAAAGAACAATTCCCATCGTATCACTCACTCCCACTACTGTATTTCCATCGGGAATTTCCGGCCCGGTAAAACAGAAAGCCGGAGAGTCCATGACCTGCTCACGAAACTTTTTTTGCTCCTCCGGAGTATTGACAATCAAGCATATTTCAATATCATGCGTTCTCATTTTAGTATAAGACACATTCCTGAAAAGAGGTAAATCGCCCAGTGTTATTTGTCTATCGAGCAGTTGTTCTTTGAGTGCTATCAGTTCCTTTTGGGTATATATGGCATCGGTTTCAATAAGAAAGTCTTTGGAATCCAACACATCTTCCAACCGTTTGCGTGCCATAGCTGAATCGCCTTTAACCTGGACCACCAGTCTATTGGAATCGTTCACATATACACCGCAAATAAAATCAGGACAGTTCTTATTGGTGACTGAAAAGCCGGTAAATCCCGGAAGTTCATCCCCATAAAGTTCCGCCAGCTTTTCCAATAACTGCATCGGTACTTCATCCCGGCCTGATAGCTTACCGACACTGTCGGTCGGCATTAAATCCGTCTGCTTGCGGGAAGTGGAGACATTGCAGGAAGAAACAAGCCACAAGCAACTGAGACATACTAGTGAAAGATAGTAATTCTCCATACCGCTCTTTTTAATTTGTTTCCAAATATACGGAATTAAAGAAAGGATAATGCTTATCTCCGGCAAAATCATGTCCAAATAGCGGAACAAACACGCTATTCCGTGACCACAACGAGCATAAATCAACTGAAAAAAGTGTTAAAAGTCGCCGTTTTTGAGTAACAAAAGAGACATGGAAAGCCTCTTTTTGCCGTCATTGAACTGACGAACAACCAGGTAAAAACCCGCCATAAGGGATTTGGATACAATCTATCGAAGAAAGGTTAACAACCTGACAGATAGCGAAATAACAAAGCATACTCTCTTGATTCTACACTCCCGTTTTAAGAATCGGGGGCAGATAGGGTCGACAAAAAGGCTTTTTGGGAAACTTCTGTATAGTGTGTTCCTTCTACGACCAGTTCGTAAAAGGAACAAGGAACATCTTACTATAAAGTTTTCAAAAACCTCTTTTTGTCGACCCTATCTGCCCCCGAATAGATTGGCTGCGGCAGCTATTTTATTTGATTGCAGCAGCCACCGGAAACAGCTGCGGCAGCCAGTGAAAACAGTTGGGGCACCCATTTTTTTATCCGCGTTATTCGCGTCTATTTAACTCATATTCTAAAACGCCCTCCTCTTTATTCCGTTATAAAACAACCGTTTTCCACACTCCAGTCGTTGCCGAAGAAGCCGGATACGCGGATGCCATGAATACCTTCTTTCAATATATCGACATTGAATATCAGTAAATCGGGAAAACCGGTAATGCCGGAAATATAGTCGTTCGGATAAGTAGCTTTCATGCCTTCGATGCCTGTTCCGGCCACTACACCGACACTGGCCGTTGGACTGTCGGGACGCGGGTAGACGAAATAAGTTCCCAGGTCGTTGCCTTTAAGCACTTTGTCTCCCATGCGGATTTCTCCCTTCAAGACTTGTATGGGGGCGTTCTTCAAGAGCTTGTTCCAAGCCTTGTTGTTACTGGCATTTCCGTAAAGCACCACATTCCGGTCTGCATAGGCGGAAGGGATGAAATCTTTGTCGGCAATCACGTCAATAGAGCCATTGCCCCTGTACAGGAAAGTCTCCGCATCAAAGCGGGCCTTGTTCTGATACCAGGTATTTTCTTCCTTATTTCCTCCGGTAGCATATACAAACACAACACGATTATCGAATGCCTGCTTGAAGCCGCCGTAACGGGAAGGATATTTCTCCGTTACCGGAATCTCTTCTACCAAAGTCCATTTGCCGGAAACCTTCTTCAGCACAGCCGGCCGGGTTCCGTCTGCCGGAATTGTTTCGTTATCGATAGTGATGCTGGCTTCTGCCGGAAGTTTCAGAGCCGGAAAATCGAATGTAATGGCTGCCACATTGGACGTCGTGCCCGAAATACCGTTATCCGTCTGTTTGAAGGAGACGGAAGAAAAATCGTAAGCCGTATCCTGCTGGTTGATGGTCACCCAATAATCTTTGGCAGAGATAGCCGGGGAAGCGGTATGGAACTCCAGCTGTTTCACTTTGTCGGCAGACGGCACACTGTGCCACCGGAAGTAATCGAAGATAGGTTTCCAGTCAACACTTTCATTGCTATACCAATGGGAACCGCCCGGATATTCATAATAACAGAAGTCGGGATGGAAAGTACCCAGTATTTCACGCATGCGGCGAACCTGTTCGATAGGAACGACATTGTCCGAATCGCCGTGAAGAATGTAAATGCCCGATTGCAGGAAGTTCTTTCTCAAATCGAGGACACGTCCGGCATTGGCCGCCTGGCAAATCATCGGGAAATGTTTCTCACCGACATTCGCTGCATCCGCATTCGGCCTTGAATATTTGGCAATATCCGGATAGCTGGCGCAAGGAGCGATAGCGGCAAAACGGTCGGGATAGGTTACACCCAGGAACCAGGTTCCGTGACCTCCCATCGAATGCCCGGTAAGATAAGTATGGGCGGGGTCTGTCTTAAAGACCTTTTCTGCTTCGGCAAGCACTTCCATCGCGTCGATACGTCCCCACTCTTCCCAGTTGAAGCCGAATGGGCGGCGGTTGGTCGGGGCAATGATATGTCCCCAGTCCTTCGGCGCATAGGCACGGGCCTGGTTGCGGGCCTCCACGGATGCGCCGTGGACGGACAGGAACAATGCCTGGTTATCGCCCTGCGTAGTTGAAGGATTCACGCTGTAATACTGCACGCTTCCGTCCACATCGCTGATAAAGGTACGTTCGTGGATGGAAGAAGCATCTTTCTGTTGCAGGGAAATCTCCGTGCGGTCAATCTCTTTGCCGGATTTGTCCTGCAAGATAACAGTAGCTTTCGTCTCCCCTTTCTTTGAAGAGGTAGCGCCGGGGATACGGAATTTCACCTTGCGGACCATCATAGGCATGACATCGTCCGTCGTAACAGTCGCAGACTCTCCGTTTTCCAGCGTACATTGTATCTTCAGTCCGGTAAGAGCTTTCTCCTGTGCATTGACGATACGGATGGCGGCCCATTTCTCTCCTTCCCCGTTGATGATGTCGGGAAGGGTCATATCCCTCTTTGTCAGCATCACCGGCTTGGTGGGGATAATCAACTTGGCTTCCACCCTGCCGAAACGGCCGGGAGTGAATATAAACTCATTCATCCCTTTCTGCATCCGGAAAGGAATCAGCGTATAGGCAAAGTCGTAATGGTCGCCCTCATGCGGCATACCGTTGATAAACGTACGGGTATTCCCGCTTGATTCGAGCAAGGCAATCTGAGGTTTATCCGCCTTATATTCCGTAAAGACATAGGCACGGCGTAAAGCACGGTTGGCGAACTTTCCGGTAGAGTCGGCCTCGATAGGAGTCCATTGCACGGCTTCGCGGGTCCGTCCGTAATTTGTTGCCGTCAGGTCATTTGCAGAAGGTGCCTTGAACTTCCCGGTCGCGATTTCCCAACCCAGCCCGTCGGAGGTCGTGAACAAATAACCGGAAGGAGCCGTCACCGGCAGGAAATAACCCTGCCGGAAAGTGTGCAATATCATACCCTCGTCGACACGTTCCACACGCTCTTTTCCAAAATATTCGACGATGTTCCCTTTCGTCTGTTGCGCCGCCAAGGGGGACAGTCCCAGGAACAAGCTGGCGACAGTTATAAAATAAACTCTTTTCATTTGATTACCAATAATACTGGTCCATAATCTCTTTCATCCGGGGAGTATCGGCATCGGTGTCGCCGACTTCCTGGCGGAGTGTCAGCAATTCCTGTTTCATCTCTTTGATGATATCCTGATACTGCGGTTCATTGTACATATTCTTATCTTCTTTCGGGTCGACTTGCAGGTCATGAAATTCCCAGGCCGGTGTTGTCGGAGTTTCTTCCGAGCCGGTTGCATTCAGACGGTCGCCGTAAAGGAACATCAGTTTATACCGTTCGTTGCGGATACCCATGTGGGCAGGACGGATGGAATGGTGTGTCCAGTAACGGTAATACATTTCCTTACGCCAGTCGGCCGGTGTTTCACCTTTCAGGTTCTGACGGAAACTTTCTCCCTGTGATTTTTCCGGTGCCTTGATACCCGCGTAATCAGCAAGTGTGGCAGCGAAATCTACATTCAGGATAATATCTTTGTTGCGTGTTCCCGCCGGAATCTCTTTCGGATAACGAATCACGAAAGGCATATGCAACGGCTCTTCATACATCATACGTTTATCGAACATGCCGTGTTCACCCAGGAAATATCCCTGATCGGAGACATAGACGATAATTGTATTCTTGGCCAGTCCTTCTTCATCCAACATCTTGAGCAAGCGTCCGATGTTGTCGTCGATGGTCGCACCGCAACGCAGGTAATCTTTAATCATCTTCTGATAGATTTTCTTACGGGCAGCCACTTTATCCATACCTTTCGTAGAGAAAGGCAGTTCCGGATATTGGCACCACCAAGCGGCAGGGTCTTTCGATGCGGTTTCCCAACGCCATCCCATATTCTCTAGCTGTTGGCCCTGGAATGCCCTCCCGGACGTTTCCGGTCCGAACTCCATCATACTTTCCGGTTCCGGAAAGACAACATCGTCGTACAGATGTTTCATCCGTTCGGGAAAATCCCAGGGTTCGTGCGTTGCCTTGAAATGACAGCACATCATGAACGGTTTGTTCTTATCCCGGTTGCGTATCCAGTCGATGGTCTGGTCGGTAACGATATCGGTAGAGAAACCTTTTACCTCGGTGCCTTGCTTGCCCTTATCGTCGTCCACCCAGTTCTCGGCAGTCTTGAAGATAGGATTGACATATTCTCCCTGGTCGTGGAACACATTGAAGTGGTCGAAGCCGGCCGGTTGCCTTTTCAGATGCCATTTACCGATCAGGGCAGTCTGGTAACCGCCGGCCTGCATTTGCTTGGCGATATTATCGACTGCCGGGTCCAGCCCGTCCTCCAACGTATAGACACCGTTGCGGTGGCTGTATGCCCCGGTCATAATGGCGGCACGGCTCGGTGCGGAGATTGAATTCGTACAGAAACAGTTATCCAGCACGCAGCCTTCAGCGGCCAGGCGGCGGATATTCTCGTTCTTCACATAATCGGCCAGAATACCTCCATAGATACCCCATGCCTGGCCTGTATGGTCGTCAGACAGGATAAAAAGAATATTCGGACGTTCTTCCTGGCTTTTCTCTGATTTATTGGCCGAGTTACAGCCAATAAAAGGCAGGCATGTTGCCAACATACCTGCTTTTACAATTAGATTAGCGTTTCTCATTTTTATATTATTATTTCAGTTTTCCCGGTTCGCGGCGTCCTGATCCCTTCACACGTGTCAGGTTATCTCCCAGGTCTTTACGCATATCGTCGGCAATCTTCATCAGCTTGGCTGCTTCTTCCGGATATTGGGAAATAACGTCGTAACGTTCTCCCGGGTCACGGCGCAGGTCATACATCTCGGCTTTCTTCAATTCCAGGTTTGTCAAATCTCCCGGCTGTCCGTCGTTACCCGGCACATAAGCGCCGTAAGTGACATATTTATGCGGGAAGACCAGCTTGAACTTACCGTCCGTGACTGCTTCCAAATCATTTTTATGGAAATAATAAACGAACGATTCGCGCGGGTTGGCATCTTGCTCCCCTTTTATCAAAGGCAGGATGCTGACACCGTCAATCTTACGCTGGGGCAGCGGTGCGCCGCTGATATCGGCCAATGTAGGAAGAAGGTCGATATTGGAAGCCAACTTGTTACAGGTTGTTCCCGGCTGGGTTACTCCTTTCCAGTACATCACGCAAGGGATACGGTTACCTCCGTCGAAAGTGGTAGCTTTAGCCTCACGCAATCCGCCGGCCGAACCGGCATGGTTACCGTAGTTCGCCCACGGGCCGTTATCAGACGTAAGGACAATCAGTGTATTTTCTTCCAACCCCTGTTCGCGGAGTGCTTTCAATACTTCACCGACACTCCAGTCCAGCTCCATCATGACATCGCCATACAGTCCCTGTTCGCTTTTTCCTTTAAACTTATCGGAAACGGCCAGCGGAACATGCGGCATGGAATGTGCCAGATAGATAAAGAACGGTTTATTCTTGTTCTTCTTGATGAAATTGACCGTACGGTTGGTATAATCCGTTGTAAACTGTGACTGGTCGGTGTTATAACCGATAATCTCATTCCCGTCATAGGTCGGCAGGTCCGGGAAATTGAACACTTCTCCCTGCTGCGGATGGAAAGGCCACATATCGTTTGAATAAGGCAATCCGTAATATTCATCGAAGCCGTTCTGCAAAGGCAGGAACTGTTTAGCATCTCCCAGATGCCATTTACCGAAAACAGCGGTACTGTATCCTTTCTGCTTCAGCAACTCTCCTATCGTCATTTCGTCCGGACTGATACCATAATCAGAACCTGGTCCCGGTGCACCGGCAAATCCGATACGGTTCGGATAGCATCCGGTCAGCAGTCCGGCACGTGAAGCGCCACTGATAGGTTGTCCGGCCAGAAAATGAGTGAAGCGGACTCCCTCGGCTGCCATACGGTCGATATTCGGCGTTTTATATCCGTATGCGCCATTATAAGAAAAATCCCCATAACCGGCATCATCGAGGTTGATGATAATGAAGTTGGTGTAGTTCGCTGCAAGTCCCGTTACTGATAGTCCGGAGGCCGCAGCCAAAAGCATTAGCTTACTATTCATGATATCGTGTTTTTATTAGATAATGTTGTTATTATTACCGCATAAGAGCGTTAAAGATACGAATAAAATAAATTTCTTCCGAATGAAATCGTTTTTTCATTCGGAAGAAATCAGAATTACTCCCGCATCCTGGTCCGGATGCGGTAAGGTATGTTCAATTATTTCCAACCTGGGTTCTGCACCAGATTTTCATTTAAAAGAGTTTGTTTCAAAGGAATGGGATACAGATAGCATTTATCTTCCCAACCCGGATTCGGTTTCTCGATATAAGTAACGCAGTTTACATAGCGAGGCATTTCCGAACCTTTATACAGACTCTTTGCCAGCGCTTCGCTATTGTAATCTTCTATATTATTAATCTTGACGCCGACAGGCTGTTCATTCAGATAGTTACCTTTTTTCCAACGTTTGATATCGTCAAAACGGAAACCTGAACCCATCAATTCGGAACATCTTTCACGGCGTATCTCCCACAAAACAGGAGCGACATCCGAATCACGGAACTTGTCGAAATCAGCACCGATATTGTTTACCTCCATAGCCGCAACGCCGGCACGTGCACGCAACTTGTTGACAGTAGCATCGGCAACGGACTGGTCGAAACGTCCCAGTTCAAACATTGCTTCGGCATGGTTTATCAACACCTCTCCCATACGGAAGATAGGCCCGTCGGTACCTTGTACCTCTCCTTTATCAGCTCCGGGTAACGCATTATAATATTTGTACATGAAGTAACCGGTCTGCGTATCCACACCGCTGACTTTTACTGCCGTCAAATTCGGTATATTTGCAATATAAGAAGCCTTCTTCGACAGAGGCAACATTTTCCTCTCCGGATTATTTTTAGATAACTTACCCATTAAATCCATATACTCACGTTCCACAGCGTTGCCCGTATATTCCCAATGGGATAAATCCGTAGAAACCGTCACTTTATAAGGAGGACAAATTGTATAATACAGACGTAAGTCACGATTTCTGAATTCATCATACACCGTATTGTCGCCATCATAAACGGTAGAAGTAGAAATAGGCCGTCCGTCAGCACATAAGTATTGTTCTACGAGCTTCTTTGAACCTTCATACAAACGTTCGCCAGTCGTACGCTGAGTCAAATCGTGCCCCTTTCCGCTTTCGTTTTCCAGGTACTCCCGATACAGAAGGATACTGCTTTGTCCTTTCAGGCTGGATGAGTTAAACACATCATCATAATCCGCCATCAGTCCCAGATTCTGGTCGATAAGTTTCTGGGAGGCTTTCACGCTTGCTTCCAGATATTTCGTACCGTCTACATTATCCACACTGCCATGATACTTTCTCCAGGTCCCTTCATACAGGCCGAAACGGGAAATAAAAGCACGTACTACATTCGGATTGACGGTATTGTCGCCGTCACCTTTCTCGTTTATATGCTCTTCGGCATACAACAGATTTTCCAACATATGATTGGCAACCACCTCACGGGAATCTTGTTTTGCATACAACACATCCACGTCTCCGGTCCCTACCAGATGTTCCAGCCAGGGCAAGTCGCCGAACTTCTGAAGAAGTTTGAAGTATTCATGAGCACGGAAAAAATAACCGACTCCACGCCAGTGCGCTTTCTCCTTTTCCGTCATCTGTGAGTTTTCGATATTATCCAGCATCAGATTCACCCGGCGGATAAATTCAAACGTCCATGTATCCGCACTTACATTCGAAGCAGACATACGGTTGTTTGCCCAGGCGATACCACGGGCATCATTCGAATCGAACAACATATCCGATACATCTCCTGCCTGAGGATAGTTCTGATAAGCAATCAGTGTTTTATTGTACAATCCCCACGCGTACATTTTAAAATTATCATAAGTCGTAAAGACCGTGTTTTCCGTTTCTTTATCGATCGGGTATTTATCCAGGAATTCATCATTCAGGCAGGAAGTACCTCCAATAAGAAAAGCAGCCAGACATGCTGATAAATATATTTTTTTCATAAGAATCAAGTGTTATACAAATTATAAAGTAACATTAATACCAAAAGAGAATTTCTTCATGAACGGATACAAGTCATTAATACTCATCGTTTGTTCAGGGTCCATTCCTTTATACATATGATGTTTTGTCCAGAGGTCTTCACCACTAAAGAATACTTTAAAAGCCGAAATCGCTCTTGTTTTCTCAAGCCAGCTACTCGGGAATGAATAACTCAATGTGATATTTTTCAGTTTGATGTAAGAGGCATCCATCAGATATTTAGTCTGATTCCTTCTGTTGAAACCATCCGTTCCCTGGTTCACACCTGTCTGGTTTCCTAAACGCGGGTAATAAGCATTCGGATTTTCAGGAGTCCAATAATCCAGGTGATGTTTCAATACTGTAGCAGCAGCATTCGGGTTATCCGTGTTGGTGTGCGGCCATGCCAGGAAATTCGATTTACCGTCCGTACCGACAATCAGGTCACGTTTTCCAACTCCCTGGAAGAATACGGTCAGGTCAAAACCTTTCCAACCCACACCGGCATTGATTGCATACGGATAGCGTCTGGAATTATTACCGATAATCTTTCTGTCACCCGGATTTTTAGCCGTGTTGTCACCTGAGTTATCAATTTTACCATTCCCGTCTAAGTCTTTGAACAGGATATCACCCGGTCTCGGGTCACGAACATACGGGTCGATAGTAGGAACTCCTTCTTTCAGTTTATAGATACCTTTCGCCTCATCAATCGTTTCGAAATCATCTTCCGTATAGAAACGGTCCGTAACAAATCCCCAGATTTCCCCTATTTCCTGACCTACACGATAAGTAGACAATGATTCTGTCGGGTTATCGAACTTCGTTACTTTCGAACGTGAATCATACAGGTTCAAACCGATGTTATAACGCCAGTCTTTACCGATACGGTCTCTCCAGTTTATTGCCAACTCCCAACCTTTTGTACGCAGGTCGGCCGAATTTTCCAACGGAGAAGAACCGCCAAGCACTGAAGGAAGTTCCTTACCCGGAGCCAACATACCTTTCGTATCACGACGATACCAGTCAAATACCATGTCTAAACGGTTATCGAACATACCCAAGTCGAAACCGATATCCAGTGTCTCTACCTTTTCCCAAGTAAAGCTCGAACTAACCAAAGCCGGAACTTTACGGGTTATATTCCATAAGCCATTTTCCAACCATCCGTTTTCCGTCGCCATTACGCCCAGGAATGCATAGTTTTTAATAGCCTGGTTACCTACCTGTCCGAAAGAACCTCTCAGCTTGAAGTTCGTAACATATTCCTTCGACCAATCCATAAATTTTTCTTCAGAGACTCTCCAACCCAACGAGAAAGAAGGGAAGAAACCGAAACGGTTACCTGAAGGGAATTTGGAAGAACCATCATAACGCCCGTTCGTTTCAAACAGATATTTCCCTTTATAGTTATAAGAAGCTCTGTAATACAAACCACGTAACGAATATTCGTCATATTCATCACCGGTAGTCATGGTTCCGTCTGCGCCGCTCAATGAGGGATGTTCCGGATTTACCACATGCAATTTCTTTCCCCAAACTCTACGCATATAACTGTATTCCTGGTTGAAACCTGCCATTACACTGAAAGAGTGGTCGTTTATCGTCTTATCGTAATTTCCGTAAACGTTGATTGCATTGTAGTTGATATGCTTTTCATCCAACTGGTATGAAGAGTTACCGCTATAGGAGTCCGCCACTGAGAAATAGTTGTTTTCCGCATTGACATACTTTACTGTTTTCTGGTATTCGTCCTGGTCGTAATTAGTTCTGTTGAAAGTATATTCAGCATTGATTAACAGTCCTTCCATCGGATTGAAAATAGCTTTACCGAAAAGACGGATATCTTCGTTGTTCTTTGCCTGGACCGGAGAATTCATGATATTCCAGCGGGGAGTACCGATTGGATAAGTTTCCCCGTTTATCTCAACGTCACCTTCCGGATAATAAGTCGGCAGCAACTGGGCCAGACGATACGGAGACCAGTTTCTCAACGTATTCATATTCGGGTTGGTCGTTTTCGACTTGGAGTATTTAATATCCGCCTGCACTTTCAACCAGGAAGTAATTTCCGTATTCACGAAAGAAGACAGGTTGTATCTGTTATAACCATCCTTATCCGTAACCAGAATACCGTCTTCATCCAGGTATCCGAAAGATAAACGGTAAGCAGACTTGGCTGTACCGCCGCTCACTGAAACATTATGTGTCTGCTGGAAACCATAATTATCCATCATACGTTCCAGATGGTTGTTCTCTTTTAAATCGTAGCGGTTACCATTGTCATCCATATAATAACCTAACGGATATTTACCCGGATTTGCCTGGTAATCTTCCAGGTAACCCAACCATGCAGTGATATCCTGTCCGTTGTTATAACGGCCGTTCTTATATCCCATATCATTATAGAAACGGACTGTTTCCAGCGGAGACGCTTTTTCTATCAAAGACTGAGGCTTTGAGAATGCAAAGTTGTTGTTGTAATTGATAGAAACCTTTTGCTCTTTATTCGCCTGTTTGGTTGTAATCAAAATAACACCGAAAGCAGCACGTGCACCGTAGATAGCAGCAGAAGCCGCATCTTTCAATACAGTTACCGTTTCAATATCGGACGGAGAAATCATATTGATATCCATCGGAACGTTATCGACCAATACCAACGGCTCGCCTTCTCCGTATTCGTCGATATTCAGACGGTTGGTACCGCGAACATTCAATGTCATACTCTTACCCGGGCTACCGGCATTGGTGGTAATTGTCAGACCCGGCATAGCTCCCTGCAACGCCTGGCTGGCGGAAACGACCGGACGGTCACCCATTACCTCTTCCATCTTCACCGTACTCACGGCACCTGTCAGATTGGCTTTTTTCTGTGTACCGAAACCTACGACAACAACTTCATCCAGTGTCTGGGTATCTTCCAGCAACTTAACTGCATATTGCGACTGCTGTCCGTCTACACGTATCTCTTTGTTCAGATAACCGATGTAGGAAATCGTCAGTGTACTGCCGGACGGAACATCCAGGCTGAATTTACCGTCGATATCCGTAATTGTGCCGTTAGTGGTACCTTTCACTACCACATTCGCACCGATAACAGCATCTCCTCTGTCGTCTGTTACCACACCTGAAATTTTCTTTTCCGGCTGTGCCTGCTGACGGGACGGAGCAGCGTTGGTTTTACGCACGCTGACTGCAATGGTATTGTTCTCCCGGTTAAAATCCAGACCGGTCTGTTTGGATATTTCATTTAAGACGTCTTTCAACGGTTTGCCATTAAAGGACAAATTGACCGTTAACTTGTTGTTGGTGACGGTCTCGCCGTAAAAGAACTTGACTCCCGTTTGCTGGGAAATCTCTTTGAGGACCTTTTCTACCGGTTGATTGTGGACCTCAACGGTCACTACTTCTGATTTTATCGTTTGGGCCATTGCCGGTTGTGCGCATACAACTGCTAAAAAAACAAAAAGTACAGCATAACAAGCCCAACAATACTTCTTAATATTAAGGAAGTTCATAAATTTGGAATGTTTTATGGTTGTTTTGAATAGTAATTTAAAACGACTCCGTAAGATTGCCTGGCCTCCACTCCGGACAATCGGTAGAGTATAAGGGAGGTCCCTGTGACCTTCCTTTTCTTTTTGTGGATAAGTTAACTGGTGTCTTTCATGTAAGTATCAATTTAGAATAAGTTAATAATCAATTCTTATATAAAACTATTTTGTCATTTTCTATCCTGTATTTTATATCTGTTGAATATTGTATCGATTTAAGTACTGCTTCCAGACTTTTATTATCATGTTCCCCGTAAATATAATCGTCATATTCCGCCCCCGGGGCAAATTCAATAGTCCGGTTATACATGCGGACCAGCTCATTGACAACGGTCCGTATGGGAGTCCTGTTAAAGTAAAGACCACCTTTTATCCAGACAGTGGAAAGCCTTGCATCTTCATTCCGTTTCTGGAACTCGCCTTTCGTCTTATCCATCACGAACTGTTCGTCCGGCAGCAGGCGCATCATCGCTTCCGGTAAATCGACCTGCACTTTCCCCGTCTGAACACTAACAGTCAACTGCTCGTCCATATCGAAGGCTTTCACATTGAAGGAAGTACCCAGCACCTTTACATCGGCATCTTTCGTATGGATAAGGAAAGGTTTCTCTTCATCCCGGGTTACCTCGAAAAATGCTTCTCCATTCATCTCTATCCGGCGGACATCAGTAATGAACTCCCGGGGATATCTTAAATAAGAACCGGCATTCAATGTTACGGAAGTCCCGTCCGGCAAAATAATCCGTTTATGTTCGCCGTTCTTCACATGCACTTCCGTATATGTCAATACCTTTTCCTGATTCGAACGTATCAGGCGGAACCCGCCCCAACCTATCGACAAGATGACAGCCACGATTGCCACATATCTCAGATAAGGAATAAAGGAGAAACGTTTCTCCGGTTTCCGGATGCGCGATAATAACAAACGGGCCTCTTCCCTGTATTGCTGATGCTGCAACGACGAAACCTCATCTTCCTCCATCTCTTCCCATACATTGTCCATTGCCTCGGATATTTCCGTATTGTATTTTCCGGCATGGAAATGCTTCAACAGGTCGTCGGCATCTTTACGGGTATAGAGGCCATCGACGAATCGTTTCAATAGGTTGTTTATATACTTCAAATCTGCCATATTATCGGTGCATGTATTTATAGTACCACGAAATGGGGTACAACTGGGATATGATTAACTTTTATTATGAATTCAGGCAAAAGAGCAATACTAGTAAATCGGCATACGTCCCGGAGTATTTCACTAAATATGAACGTATTACTTTCAAAGATGCAGAGATATGCTGCTGAACGGTATAGACTGAAATATTTAATTCTTCCGCTATTTCCTTATGAGACTTCATCTCTTTCCGGCTCATATCGAAGATACGGCGTTGCTGCGAAGTCAAATCGAGCAGGGCCTTTTCGAGCAGTTGGTTCAGGTCGTCATCCAATATTTTATCTTCCGTATCATTGGTCACATCTACCGAACCGGACAAGATGGTATTTTTAAGCTGTTGCTCTTTCTCTATCCCGGCCAGCAGATTGAGAATCCGGTTTTTCACAATTGTATAAACATAAGGTGCAAAAGGAGAATCCGGATTCAGGAAACGCCTGTTTTGCCAGACGGAGGTGAAAGCATCCTGGAAAACATCTTCTGCAAATTCTTTCGATTTAAGAAACTTCATCGCAAAGAACATCAGCCTGTTCTTATACAAAGCGTATAATTCACAGAATGCAGACTCGTCATCCTGAATCAAACCTGCAATAAGTATTTTTTCCTGTTCTGAATTATTATACATTTAAACTAATAAGTGGAAACACAATCCATACTCTTTGTATCCTAAAACTTGTCAAATATAAAGATATTCTATATACCTCACAAACATGTCTGTAAAATAAGACCGGCATTCCTGCGAACTTCTTTAATTCTATCTACGATTTTATTAAGTCAACAGGAAAGCGTACATTTGTGTGATTTTTACGAAAGGATTAGATTGCAGATGAAAGTATGTATTGCTGAAAAACCGAGTGTGGCACGAGAGATTGCCGAAGTACTGGGGGCTACAAAAAGAATGAACGGGTATATTGAAGGAAACGGATATCAGGTTACCTGGACATTCGGACATCTGTGTACACTCAAGGAACCTCACGAATACACCGACGACTGGAAACGATGGAGCCTGGGAGCACTTCCTATGATTCCTCCCCGTTTCGGTATCAAGTTGATTAGTAACCCGACCTACGAACAACAGTTCAAAGTGATCGAAAGCCTGATGCAGAATGCAGAGATGGTCATCAACTGCGGTGATGCCGGCCAGGAAGGGGAACTGATTCAACGTTGGGTGATGCAGAAAGCCGGCTGTAAATGCCCGGTTTACCGTTTATGGATATCATCCCTTACCGAAGAAGCCATTCGCGAAGGTTTCCAGCATCTGAAAGAACAGACTGAATTTGCCAGATTATATGAGGCAGGATTATCCCGTGCCATTGGCGACTGGTTGCTGGGAATGAATGCAACCCGATTATATACAATCCGTTACGGACAGAACCGCCAGGTGCTTTCTATCGGCCGTGTCCAGACACCGACACTGGCACTGATTGTAAACCGCCAGGCAGAGATAGACAATTTCAAGCCCGAACCTTACTGGGAGTTGAAAACCGTCTACCGGAATACGACCTTCTCCGCTACCAAGGGTAAATTCACCCAAAAGGAAGAAGGGGAAGCCTTCCTCGAAATCGTACAGCAGGAAGACTTTACCGTCACCGATATTTCCGAAAAGAAAGGGAAGGAATACGCTCCCCGCCTTTTCGACCTGACCTCGTTGCAGGTGGAATGTAACAAAAAGTTTGCATTTACCGCCGATGATACATTAAAACTGATTCAGTCATTATATGAAAAGAAAGTGACCACCTACCCCCGTGTAGATACCACTTTCCTGAGTGATGATATTTACCCGAAAGTTCCGAATACGCTGAAAGGGCTGGTCGATTATACCGAACTGACGGCTTCCCTGTTGAATGCCAAGATTCCCAAAAGCAAAAAAGTATTCGACAACTCAAAGGTAACCGACCACCACGCCATCATCCCGACTGGCGTACCCGCCCGTAACCTGACGGAGAATGAACGGAAGGTATATGACCTGGTTGCCCGTCGTTTCATCGCTGCCTTTTACCCGGACTGTGAAATCTCCACCACAACCGTACTCGGTAAAGTGGGTAAAGTAGACTTCAAAGTAACCGGAAAACAGATATTAAAACCGGGATGGCGCGTCGTATTCGGTGCGGAACAAAAAGACCCGGATGCCGAACCGACCGAGGAAGAAGGCGTATTGCCGGACTTCACCAAAGGAGAAACCGGACCGCACAAACCATTATTAAAGGAGACCTGGACGACTCCGCCCAAGCCTTATACAGAGGCAACGTTACTCCGTGCAATGGAAACGGCCGGTAAGCTGGTCGATAATGACGATTTGCGTGATGCCTTGAAGGAAAACGGTATCGGCCGTCCTTCCACCCGTGCAGCTATCATTGAAACGCTTTTCAAACGTAACTATATCCGTAAAGAACGAAAGAACCTGTTCCCCACCGCCACCGGAAAGGAATTGATAGGTACAATACACGAAGAGTTACTGAAAAGTGCCGAACTGACCGGTTTATGGGAAAAGAAACTGCGTCAGATAGAACGTGGAACTTATGAGGCAAAAACATTCCTGGACGAACTCAAACAGATGGTTCACCAGGTAGTCATCAACGTCCTTTCCGACCAGTCCACCCGCACCATCACCATCGAGGAGGCCGCCAAAGAAGCACCGAAAGAGGAGAAAAAAGAAAAGAAACCCCGCAAGCCGCGTGCTAAAAAGGAAGAGGCTCCCAAAGAGAAAGCAGTCCCCCAACAACCGGCAAAACCGGTTTGCCCCATCTGCAAGAAAGGAAATATCCTGCGAGGCAAAACAGCTTACGGTTGTTCCGAATATAAGAATGGTTGTACATTCCGGCTGGATTATGCGACTTATGGGGAAGGGTTATCGGATGAGAAACTTATTTCTGTAATCAATCAAATTCAGAAAGAATAAATTTAAGAGTTTGAGGGTCCATACGGTTATCCCAAATAGTCAATATCTGTATTTGATTATTTTTTACCCGATAGTACATCGTATTATAATATGTTATCAGACATTGACGCACCTCTTGGCTATCTTCGAACAAAGGAAATAAATCAGGAGTTATACTTATTAACTTCAGACAACGAGTTATCTCTGAAAGAAAGTTCTTTTTGATAACTTTCCCTCATGTTATATCAAGATATTCAACAATATCATCCAAACGCTCCCGAGCGAGAGGGGTAAAATAAATATCCATGATTATTTATAGCGAGCCAATACTTCTTCCATAGGAATAAGAAAACCGTTATCAGCTTGTTCAATGCTGACACGTATATCGTCATAAATACGTTTCGGTACATTGATACGGGAATAATATTGAGCCACAGGCTCATTTAATACTGACTTTGAATGCTCTTCAGATTGTAACTCTTCTTTTTTCATATCTTCAGGTTTATAATGATTTACAAAGATAAAGTTTATCTTCAAACATTTACTATATTTGTCCGCAAATTATCGACTTATGAAAGAAGAATGGTTCCCTTTAGTCAACGAAATGGGAGAAACAATAGGTAAAGCGACCCGAAAAGAATGTCATAGCGGAAGCAAACAACTGCATCCGGTCATCCATCTGCATATCTTTAACGATGCCGGAGAACTATATCTGCAAAAACGTTCCATGACCAAAGATATCCAACCCGGTAAATGGGATACGGCTGTCGGCGGACATATCGATTATGGGGAAACGGTCGAAGAAGCTCTCCGCCGGGAAGTCCGTGAGGAGTTAGGCATTACAGCATTCACCCCCCAATTCATCACCCGTTACGTCTTTGAATCAGCTATTGAAAAAGAGCTAGTCAATACATTCCGCACAATTTACAACGGAGAAATCAAACCGGACACCGAGGAACTGGACGGCGGACGTTTCTGGTCGCTCGAAGAAATCAAGTCGAACCTGGGGCAAAATGTGTTTACTCCTAATTTTGAACAGGAGTTTAAGAGGTTGTTTCTATAACATGTCAGAATCAGCAGTAAAACCGTTCACCATTCACCTTGCAATAGCTAAAACACAATATAACAACACATAACCTATTCATTAACCAGGTGAATGATTATACAAAAAGGTGAACGGATATACACAAACCATTCACCTTCAATCATTATCATTTCCTCATCAAACAATAATAATTCCCCGTCTTCGTATGTATCTTCCGAATACCCGAAGCATTCAACATCTTTCCGAAACGGCAGGCAGAAGTATTGCTGAATTTTCGTTTGGAACGCTCCGATATGATATCCAATAGCTCCACCGAAGTAAACCGCTCTTCCTTCTCCCCCTCTTCCGGCAAACGAAAATAGGAAAACAAATACTGCATCTCCAACGGTTCATCCTGAAATCCGGAATTACTCTGTGTCAACGCCCGTTCCTCTTCGCTGTTCAACCAGTAACGTTCACCCGAACGGATTGCATGAAGCGCCTGTGCATACAACTGTTCATATTCTATCGGAGCAGAAACATCGATAATACCTGTCACCTGAACACAAACATAACGTCGGCTCCCTGTCGGGTCCGTCAACAGCTCCATCGGGTTAGCCGTAGCCGCAAACGAAGCCAACCGCCTCATCTGTTGGAACGTCTTCTGATGCGGACGCCGCACCTTCACTTCCGGTTTCTGAATCAGATATTTCAAATCCGCCTGATATTTCTTGCTCAACCGGTCGAATTCGTCAATCGTTATCAATACATTCTGAGCCATCAGCAGTTCCGCCTCGCTCTTATTCTCCAGATTGATGCTTTCCGCATGATAATCCCTCAATACAGGCGGAAGAAGCAAACGGAAAAAAGTCGACTTTGAAATACCCTGCCCGCCCACTAAAACAGGAACAAGATTATTCGCATACAACCGGTCAGTCTTCTGCCAATGAGCTACCATACTGATAAACCATATATAAAAACGGTTCCTCCATTCCCCGTCTTTTGTCGGAACCGTATCCGCCAATGCACGTATCCGGTCTCTCCCATCCCATGTCGGCAAATTATATAAAAACATTTCCAACGGATTATAACTCGGCACCCTGGGCGAATAGATATACCGCCGCACATCCTTATCCCATATATCAAGCCCTTCCTCCATGGCATTCAGACAGATACCGTTCAACACCTCGGCAGTCACCAGCCGGAAACGGAAACAAAAAGAGTGCCTTTCCCGATATTCCACCTCACCGATAATCTCATTCTTCCGAAACTCATACCGCCGCTTCAAAAACTCCTCCATACGCGCCAGCAAGTTCATAGACGACGGCAAACAAGGTTTCTTCCCAAAGGCTTTACGGGAAAGATATACATTATGCACCGTCTGCCGCAACAAATTCAGGTCACGTAAATTCCACATCCGAAAATACAGCCAATGAACCACATCTTCCTCCGGAACGCCCGAATCAAAACAAAGCATACTCACAGCAGCTATAAAGTTTTTCGGTTCTTTTTCTTCCCAGTCCGGTCCCTGCTCACGATACACCTGATTCAGGCAGGTCTCAAAAAGCATTTCAATCTTTTTACGTTGTTCCGTACCCGGCAGGATACGTTCCAAAGGTTCGTCCGACTGCTTTATCTTCTCCACATACCCCGGTTCTTCAGGCATTGCCAACGGCTGCTCCATCCTGACCGGCAACGAGTCCGGATTATAAAAGCATTCCGGGTCATACGAGATGCGGCATCCCCTGTCGAGCGACGGTTCCTTATACTCCGCCTCCCATTGCAACTGTGCCTGATAATGTAACATCGCCCTGCGGTAAGCATGTGCATGAAAGCAGGCTGCCATCTCCCGGTCAACCGGAAGCGAACCATCCGGCAACGTATAACGTACCACCACTTTCACACTCAGTCCGCTCGAACCGACAAAAGCCAGCAGAGGCTGATTATACATTGCCACCTCATCACACAACCTTCTGGCTTCCGAAATATTTGCCAAACGGTCAAATTCCAACAAGACCAAACCGTTATAACATTTCCATTCCTGCTCCTTATAACCGGAAGCAAAGAGTATGACCGGCACCTTTTCCGCATCGGCCGCACGACTTCCCGGCGAACAATAGGGAATCATTTCGCGCATATTCTTCACCGGCTTTGCCTTCGCCGCATCCTTCATATATTCCACGACAGTATCCAATTCCACCGGTTTTCCTGAACTCAGATTTCCTTTTACCCACGTCACTTTCATAGCGTCCCCTCCTTCTTCGGCAAGACATAAACAGCATTTTTAGGTCCGCCCAAACGGACAATCCGCCCTTGCTCCCGCAACTGTTTCAAATCGCCTTGTGCCAGGTAACGCGAACAGGCGTTTACTCCCATACAATCGGAACTGCTGATCTCCCCATGCCTCGACAGATAACGCAAAATCCGTTCCTGCCGCTGCTCCGGTGTATAGGCATCCGGTTTTCTGTAATCCGTAGCTCTTTCAAAATGCATGGAACTCATTTCTTTCTTCAACTCCTTACAGGCCCGGAAAGCGACTTTGGAAAAATGTATAATTTCCGCCCTGATCTCTTTGGGGTTACGTATCGGAGGACATTTCGCCGTAGGATAAAACAGACCAATCCCCTCAATCTCCACCGGATCACCATCCTTCAGGGAGCGAACCAGTTCTTCTTTAAAAAGAGACATCATCCCTTTCACCTCTCCTTCATTAAAACTACTGCGATCGGCAATCCGCTCGCACAACTTTTCAAAACGCAGCACTTGCCCTTCCACGATTCGGGCATGCAGTACACCTTCCTCCTCTTCTTTCTGTCCAGGAGAATGGGGATTTTTATAAAACAGATACTTAGCCGGCATATACAATATTGTGTTTTTCTATCCCTTACCCTATTATATAGTAAGGGGTAAGTTTATACTATTTAAGGCAAACCCTATCACTCATTCACTTAACGACCAAGGTCGGCATGCTTACCCAGCACCATCAATAAGCTTAACGACGTAGGTCGCAAAGCTTACCGACGGTCATCCTTTGGTTTATAAATCATGACTAAAGGTATAGTTTATTATTGGTTTAATGCTAATAAATAAGAGGAAAAGTGATAATTATTTTAAGGCCAAGAGGGGATGATAGATAAAAGGTGAAGGGTTTGTGTTAACCGTTCACCTTTTATGAGAACCGTTCACCTATAAATCACATGCTTAAACACGAATAAATCAATAGATTAGACAAGGGAAGATGAACAGTGAACGGTTTAAACACCAATTACATATGGTTAATCTTTTCTACAGAATATAATCTATTGGCAACGTCTTCAATCGTATCCACCTCTTCCAGATAATCCGTAAATTTAGGATGAATGGCTTCATACCCCAACCATGCCCCCAATATATTACCGGTCACCGCTCCTGTTGAATCACTGTCGCCACCATGATTAACTGAAGCTATCACAGCCTTTTCAAAGTCATCCGGATATTTGAGACAACAATAGATGGCAATAGCTAATGTCTCCTCAGCAACCTTGCCTTCTCCCAACAGAGAAATCGCTTCCTCATCTGTAGCAAACAAATTCTTTTCAGCCAGTTCTATAGCATGCCGGATCATTTGAAGCATATACTTGGTACGGCCATATTTCTTTCCATATAACAGATGTATCCTCTCCCAGACATAGTCTGTTACTTCACCAAGCGAACCCCACTTCCTTGTAGGATATACTATTTCATTCAATAAATAGACCATCATAGCAGCAGGAATGAACCCTAAAGAATGCCCATGGGTCAAAGCGGCAATCTCCGCCCCTAAATGAGCTTTCTCTTCAGCGGAACAATCCGGGTCGTTTATCAAAGCAACGGGAGCAACACGCATAATACCCCCACATCCCTTGCTGTCATTTACATGCCATGCCAATGAACCGGGTTTCTTCTCCCGCAAAGCATACATGCATGTCATTCCCGGTGCACGCCAGTCCTGCATCGCTTTCAAATGGCTGATATCACAAACAGGATTAATAACAACCGGTTTCGATGAAATTTGTAATGCATGCCATTCTTTATAAGCCTCCCAAACATAATGCCGGGAGAGTACCTCCGGCGATTTAATCGTTACACCGGAAGCATACCCATTGAGCAAACCACAAGCTGTGTACAAAGTCATCTGCGTATCATCCGAAATCTCTGCTATACCACGCGGCATGGCATACGTAGTGATACCGTCTTCACCAAAATCATGACGTATCCTGTCATAATCATAAAATTCAATAGGATAACCCAAAGCATCACCTACGGCTCCACCGACCAGACAGCCTGTTATCTTATTCAAAAGTCTTTTATTATTGAGATCATCCATATACTTATTCTTTTATTATTTCAACTCCCGTCTCCGTACTTCATCCACTCCTGTGATCATATTGACATGTGCTATCACATCCTGCAACTCTTTGACTGAATGGACTGAAAAGTCTATCGTACAATCTACTATTTCATCCACTGTTACAGTCGTCAGATTCACAATGGAAAGTTTTAGCTTATTCGTAATACTATCGATCAGGTCGCTAAGCAAATGATAGCGGTCTACCGCTTTTATACTGATACTTACCGGATAAAGAATATCCTTATCTTCCTCAAAGTTCACAGAAACAATAGAATCACCTTTTTGTGAAGCCAGACAGATAGCGGAAGAGCAATCCCGTTTATGGACAGTGACGCACTTGTCAACCTCCGTAAAACCGATCACCTCATCTCCCGGTAACGGATGACAATACGGGCAACGCTTATAAGGTATTTGCTTCATCCTAGACAGACAAGAACGCAAATGTCGCTTAGCTTTATAGGTAAGCACATGGTTTATCCAGTCCGGTTGTGGATTGATATGTTCATTTACTCCGATTTCCACACAGTCCCCCCGATGTAATACAGTCTTTATCGAACATAGCTTGCCATTGACACGGGCATATTGGGCATGTTCACCGATACGGCTATGGATCTCGAAAGCAAAATCAAGGGCGGTGGCCCTCTGTGGCAAAATGATCGGACGTCCCTGAGGTGTAAACACCATAATATCGTCATTATAGAAAGAAGTCACCACACTTTCCATAAAGCTACCTTCCTGGCTATGATAAGCAATATCCTGTAATACAGCCTTGAACTTTTCAATCCAGTTGTCTATATTCTTTTCCGTACGGCCAGCCACACAGCCCAGTCGCGAATTGCGAACCATACGTTCGGAACTGATATGGATTTCCTCCCATATCCCCTGTTCGCAAAGCAGTTTGACATGAAAACTCTGATAACCGTTTTCTTTCGGTGAATCTATATAGTTAGCAATGCCTCCCGGTTTTTCTTTAAACTCATCTGTCAGCAGAGAATAGATACGGAGACTCATATTCTTTTCCGATACCTGAAGGTCATCCGGAAAAATAATATGAATAACGTGCCGATAGTCCAGATGTTTAAAGTCCCTTCCTGTTGCCTGCATTTTACGCCATATGCTATAAGGTTCTCTATACATTATCTCCAATCTGGCCCGGATACCGTTATCCGACAACAAACGGCTGATCCTGTCAGTAAAATGTGCCAGCCGGATTCTATTTTCCGCTTCATCTTTTTGTAAAAGATCCGCCAACATCGTATATTCCCGCGGACAACGATAACGCAAACTCAGATTCTCCAACTCGGTTTTAATATCATACAAACCCAGCCTGTTAGCCAAAGGGGCATAGAAATAATCGGTTTCCCCGGCTATCTTCATTTGTTTGTCCGGACGCATGCTTTCCAATGTCCGCATATTATGCAGCCGGTCAGACAATTTGATCAGGATTGCGCGAATATCATAATGCACGGAATCGAGCATCTGCTTGAAATTATCCAATTGCTTGGACATCTCATAGTGCTCCTTTTTTCGTTTGGTTACAACACGTACCAGGAAAGCAACATCTTCTCCGAAACGTTCCTCTATATCTTCAATGGTGTAGGGAGTATCTTCCACCACATCATGCAGAAAGGCGGCTATCACCGGATTAGCTCCCAGCATCAATTCCTTACCAACAATATAGGCCACCGCTATCGGATGGATAATATAAGGTTCGCCTGTCTTGCGCTTTTGAGATTTATGCGCTTCATCAGCCAAAGCATAAGCAGCTTTAATCCGTTCCATCTCTTCCGGCGTTACACGCTGTTCCATGGCTTGGAAAAGAGTTGTTACTTGTTGTCGGATATGTTGATCGTATGATTGTTCCATGATAAATTATTTTCTTCGTTACAGATTACTTTCAAAAGCTATTCGGATGTTATTACCAGTACTTTCAAATTGTTTAATCCAGCTGTAATCACCCCAGACTATTTCATTCTGCATAGAAAGCTGAGTTTTCTCCATCCAATTTTAAATACAGTGTTTTTGTTCCTTCTATTTTATGATAATAATCCCCTTTTTTATAGCAATAGTTCCAACATACATTCTGAGGGTTGAAAATAATCTCATAATCAGAAGTATCTACACTCCAATCCGGATGATAATCGTCATCATCCGTGCTACAGATCAACTTCATCCCATCACCATCCAAGCAATACAAATATTGGCAAAAACATAAAGACTGGAAGTTGTTTGAGCACAGATAGTATGTTTGCCCCTTTTCATCTTTCAGTTGAAAAAGTTTCTCAATATTAGTATTTCCTTTCGATCCGATCATTTGAACTTTACAACCTTTCGTCTGTCGGTAAATCAGAAAGGAATAAAGTGGATTACTCGCCGACCATTCCGAATAATATATTACTCCGACACTATCATCTGTAGACTTAAAATCTGCTAACAAAGAAATTTCCGGACTAAATCGGATTGCCTGCTCCAAATAACGAAAGAAAAATATTTCGCCAAAGTTGGAGTCTTCATCATCACCCGGACCATGACTATAATAATATCCTTGTTCAAAAGCCATTAGGTTTAATGCCTTCTTAACGTCTTCTGCAGGATAGAATTTTCTTTTACCTGAAGCATATCTGTCTAATTCCCTAATACTTTGACGAACCTGCTCTTCTCCGTCTTCAGGACAATGTACCCAAACCTCAGCCCCGCAGTTTTGTTCCAATGAATCAAAATAGGCAACCAAGTCAACGGACTCGTCAACGGTATATACACCAGGGATGGCTGTTATATCTTTCACTCTTTTATCCTTGCTCGAGCACGATATCAAAGTAAGTACGACAAGTAATCCTATTATATTATAGTTTAATATTCTCATAAGATCTAATTCGATTATTAACGTATTCAGGTTTATAAAATACTTTATTCAAAAAGATATCCAGGAGTAAAAGGTTGCACAAGACAACCCTTGCTATCCAATACAGCCGATACCCAAAAATCAGGTTCTACTCCGAACCCATCCTCATCCCCCTGCCCCCCTATATGAGTCACTTCTCTTAAAATAATTCTATCCGAAGAAATATATTGAGCTTTTACCTGCACGAAACCATCATATAAAGCTTGTTGCACAAAAGCCTGATATGAAAAATATTCCTCATCAAGTTCCAATACCATATCATAAGAATTCTCTCCATAACGTTTTTCGGCATCCCGGATCTTTGCTTCTTTTTGTTCCCAGGTGTAATCAGCAAAAGACTCTTTGTTCACCTTGAGATAAATGGAGTGAGATGTCACACACATCCATGACAGTATCGGATAAATATCCTCCCACGGCGTTTCCTTTGGAAAATCATAATGGTTCCCATAACAATGAGCTTCAGAACCCCAATACTTCTTTAATACAAGGTTCTTATTTACTTCCGTGGTAGCCTGTTTCAGTTGTTCTAATTTATCGTTTGTTGTTTTCATCCGCCATTATTCGTTATTAATCAGGTGAATTTCCTTTTCCTCATCACTCTCTTTGATAAATCTATCTGATTTATTTCATCAACTCTCCTTTATTATTTATTATCACACAATATTCCGAATCTTCCAAATCACAATAAAATAAATTGTTCCAAAGCACAAATGATCGAATAAAACAGATCGTTTCTCATCCTTTCAGTAATAAAAGGAATAAAAGAAAACATTACACGGGTTCATAGCTTTTTTTCTAAAATTTTAATATCAAATAAGTGTACAGATATTTAAAATTAGTTGTTTACAAGGCTATTTCTCAGTAAAATCACTCAAGGCCTTTCGAGCATCTTCATATCCTTGTTCAGCCGATTTAATAAACCATCTTTTAGCCTCACGAAGATTCTCGTAGCCACCTTTCTCTTGCAATATTTTTCCTAACTCATATTGCGCAACCTTACTACCAGAATTAGCAGCTTTTAAATACCACTTTATTGACTCCTCTATTGAACATCCTTTATTCTTATACAAGAAATAATAAAAAGAGCCAAGCCACGACTGGGATTTATAAGAATACTTATCTTCTAAAAATGCAGCTTTTAAATGATATGAAATCACAGAATCAGGCTCAATATCACCTAAATACCCTGCTTCTCCCATACCAGCTAAGGAACTGTAACCTAAACTACATCCATTACTTGCCGCTTTTTCAAACCAATATTTTGCCTTTTCATAATTTTTATCTACACCTTTTCCCTCTACATATCTCTGCCCCATACCTATCTGAGCAAGAGGAATATCCATTTGTGCATAAGAAAGATCTTCTTTCATTCTTTCCTTTTCAAATTTGTCATAATCATCAATATAAGATTCCAGCATAGGGGTTAAAAATAATTTCCAATTACCATTAATTAATGCAAAGCAACTTAGAAAATATACTCCACCATCCTCTACTCCTATAGCGACATCATACAAATCCACGTTTTCTTTAAATATCATCCTCATAATAGATTCATTATTCTTCGCAACCCAACATTTATCTTCTTTCTTATTCTCAGAACCATTCATTATTTGCCTGCATGCATAATCATTTATTTCACTCACTTTTTCAACATATTCAGGTTTTATAAGAAGCTTATAATCTAATTCTGTTGGTTCTACTAAATGTAGAAACTCCGAACACGAAAGTTCTGTTTTATAAAACTTCTCATAAAAATCTTTCGACAGTTCTTCTTCTGTTATATTCTGAGCATTTACAGAAATATTATAACAAACAAGAACAAATAATATACAAATAAAATTTTTCATCTCTATTTCTAATCATTTAAATATTTACCATTTATATCTATATAATACCATACATCAAATCGCTTAACTTTCGCTTTGCCATCTTTAAACGAGAAAGCCGCCTCATATTCAAAACCAATAGTTAAATTACCTTCACTATTTATATAGCCCCATTTTCCTTCTTCATTTTGAACTGCAGCCATATTTTCAGTAAACTCTAAAGCTTTCATATAGTCACTTTTTATTACCATTTTTCCACTTTTATCAATAAAACCATATTTTCCATCTAATTCCACCAAAGCCCGACTTTTCGTGAAATTTGTAGCATAATCATAAATAAATGGAACTGCAGTTTTTCCATCTTTTACAAATCCATATTTTCCTTTATATACTCCTACTGAATAATCATCTTCACTAGAACCTATACAGTATGAATCACAATTCAAATTAGTATTAGTCTGTATCACTGTTACCTTTCGAATTATATTATTCAATTTTACATCAATGACTCCCTTTCTACTTTTAGCATATATATTAGGGGAAATTTCTATCGTTAAAACATCTTGATCCAAACTACATTTTATCCACTCACTTAAAAATGAAACTTTACAATCTTTCAAATCAAAATTAGAATTTAACTTTATTTCTTTCCTATATGCACTTGCTTCACAATTAACAAGTGAATCAGACAATAGCAAAGATGTAGTTACAGGATTGACAATATGATCCTTTGAATTATCCTGAGCATGATCCATATCGATAGGTAATATATTTTCTAAACCTACCTCAGGCTGATAATCAACAACTATTCTTTCTTTATCAAGAGAATTATATACCAGCAATAGTAATATAAAAAAAGTGATTAAAATTAAAAACACATTCCGATATTTCTGAATCGAGATAAAAGGAATATTTTTTTTTACGTTCTTATAAAATGTATCAAAGTACTCTCTATGATAATACAAAGCTGTTTTTTTTTCAATGCCTACTATATCAGGTGGCAAATTATCAGGATAGTTTCTAAAACCTTCCAACCAAATTGGAATAATTAGTTTTTTCTTTTCCAATGCATACGATAACTCACACCTTAACCAATCTTTTTGTTTATCAGCCCTGGGGTCCAAACATTTATCTAATGCTCCTTTGTTGAATATGATTATAAATACCTTACATTCATCAATACGTTTTAACAGCTCTAGATCAAAATCATTGTCAATTGGCCTAAGTGTATCAACATCAAAGCTTGCTTTATAGCCATCTTTACAAAGCAAATCATAAAGGTGTTTTGCGGTATCATATCCTCCATTCCTTCTATAACTTATAAATATATCATATTTCATAAAGCATCAACCATAATCTATTTTCATTCACAAAGACTTCAAAATCATAGCACATATCAAAACTACATTCCATCAACATCCTTGTGCTGAATAAACTTTTTTACGATCATATTCAAGGTATTGAAATTTTTAATACGTTTAAAATGACTTACATATTCAGAACATCCCATCATCAACATATAGACAGTTTCAGCATCACCATTCTTTGAGAAGGCTGCCATTTTATACCAAAACTTTTTTAAATCGCTATCTTCCTGGGTGAACTCTACGAAAAAGACTTTTTCTCCTGCTATATTTTTCATATACGAATTTTGATCTCCTACCATGGGTGAAGCCAACATCATGGCTGAAACCAATTGTGCATAATCTTCAAATGTAATTGTCCCCTCTTTTTCGACAAGAGATTTATCTTTTAGCTTATTGATTACAGCCAATTTCTCTTCAGAACTCAAGTCTTCAAAAAAATCGTCGACTTCCATATCGTCATAACCATCATCCTCGAGGTAAGAAAAGAACTCATTAAAGTTCTTATTTTCCCCATACACTAAATCGGCATCATCGGCTCCTAAAGGCAAATAGTCTTCATCCAAATCCACATCATCCAGATCAAAGTAGGTTTCCGGTACCATTAACAACCGGTTTTCATATTTTATGTCCTTTAAAGAAAGCGGAGTATATAAATAATAAAGAAAGCCGGCCATAGCCAAAAGTATGATCAACAAAAACCATTTCGAATATCTAAAAAGGCTCTTTATTTTAGGTTCCGGCAAAGCTTTCAAACGAATCTTCAAATCCCTGATCGCATCATCAAAATTGTCCAGTGAGATATCGACAAAGTTACATTGCCTTAAAAAGGATAGGTCTTTAGGAATCTGATACTCATTATATTCTATATATTTATCCCGAAGAATTATGATATGCTTATTCAACTTTTGAGCATATAGTAATTCGATCCTCACCCAATCCTCATTCTTTGAACTATTATCCAAAGCATTCTCGCTCCAGATGAAAACTATATCGTCAGCCTCCTCTATTGCGTCATATATCTGCCGGTTAAATTCACCATTCCGCATGGATGAATAATCAAAAAACACCTGATACCCTTCCTTCTGCAACCGGTCTGTAATCGATTTTGCCAGATATAAACCGGAACTACGCCGGTAACTAATAAAAATTTGTGTTTTCATATCAATTTAATTCTTTAAACGACCCTACCATCTTGTCAAATGTATTCAAAAGCCTGTTTCTTTCGATCATATTCATTTTGGATAAATAATAGATAGCTATATCATAATAATATATATCATCCAGCTCCCTGCCCCTAAAAGAAATTGTCTTATAGACAAACGTATTCAACATATAGTCTGTGACATACATCTTTTTGTGGAACATTTCTTTGACTTCTGTCTTTATAAACTGCCCTCCATTGGAAGTTACAGATGCTTTCAATAATTTTATAAAAGCCTCATCCGATAAAGCTCCCATCACTTTTACTTCTTCTTCCGAGAAGTCTGAAACTGTGACAGTAATGCCACAATCACTCCCCATATATGATAAAAGCAGAGTTAAACTTTCGGGCCAGTCTTTAGAATCCAAATGTTGAGTTACCGCAGCCCATTCGGCAGGTACCGAAATAACGATCTCCTTATCTTCATCTTCTACCTCTTTCAGTGGTATCGGCCAATAGATATAAGCCATCAAAACCAATACGATGCCGATAAGCAAGAGAAACACCCATTTTAACCGTTTGAACCACTGCCAAACAATGGCCTGTGGAGAAGGTGTCACCATTCTTCCGATCAAGACAGACATGGAAGCATCAAATAATTGGGGATTGATTGGAGTCCAATTTAAATAACGCAGAAATTCAAGCTCGGTGGGTAAGGATGGATATTGGGAAAACTTCACTTGATCTTGGGCCAGAATGATATTCTTCCTTAATTTATAAGCATATAAAATTTCACTCCGCATTTTATCGTTGAGATCTACACAGAAATTCAATGCATTTTCATTCAAAATGACGATGAAATCGTTGCAAAGTTCTATCATCATGCAAATCTCAGCGTAGGTACTGTTATTATCACCGTAATATACCTTATAGCCTTTTTTTCTCAGATAGTCGGCCAAATTCTTAGCCATAAACAATCCGCTGTTACAACGATAACAAATAAAAATTTGTGTATTAGATCCGTTTAACCCCATAATTTTATTCTATTGTCTGATAAAATTAAGAAACAGGTTCGAAAAAGCAACTATCTCATACAATCTCTAGAGGATATCTGTAAGTATTTTTGTTTATCCGCTATAAATTAATACTTAAGTCTTCAATAAACTTTTCTCCATTTTATTCAAAAAGATAACCATATGCAAAAGTATACTTCATCAACATCCGGAAAATAAAACTCTTCAACCAACTTTTATCCTCTGCAGATAAACTCGGAAGAAGAGTTTTCTTCCTATCAGTTATAAGTCAAACATCTATTGATTATTTACAGTTACCATTTCTCCTTCAACAACTTCCGAACGTCTAAAGAATCCGTCGATTATATTTTCTTTGATAAAGGTAATAAACGATTCTATGTTTTTAACAACAGCAGGATATATTTTTTCTTTGACATAAGCAACTACCCGGTCGTATCCATCTCCAATCGAAGAGATCAACTCTACTCCATTATCAGCCAGCCATTCTGTCGTTTTGTATGCAAAATAGCCTCCAAAAATAAGTCCCATTGCCAATGCAATCAATTCACCAGAAAAAAGAATCATAGACAGTACGGCAGTTCCGGCTAATACCAATAAGGCTACTTTAAAAATCACATAGGCCATCAAAGCATACAAAACAGCGCCTCCGATGAATTTGATTAACTTAAACGCGAACTCCCAGCTAATAATACCGGCGCTTGCTTTCTCGATCACTTTTTCGCGTTCGATTCCCGCAGCTACACCAGTTGCGATTATCTCGGCATCGACTCCTTCAGGAATAGAAGTCAATTTACCTTCTTTATAAGCCACATAAGCAGCCAATGCCGCATAACATTTATAATCGATATCGCCGAGTTCTGTCTCTACAAACTTCACAGCATCGTCGGTTTCAGCAGGCATTTCTTTAATTAATTTAGACAAGTTCTCCCCTCCCATGGCACCGACGGCTGAACATTTTGTGGCATCTTCAACCATTGCGATCAGTTCTGAGATCTTTTCGTCTGTAACTTCACCCTGTACAGAGACCGTTTCATTCTTTATTTCCTCTAACTTTTCAGCCAAATCCACATTCGCATTTCCTAACATCTCAGTGATCACCCCGTTATCCAATGATTTCAAAACGGCAATCATGTTAAGCAAACAAATGTACTTTTCATCTAAAGTTTTACCTTCCAATGCGGCATTCAATTCATCCTTCAATGAGATTTCCCCATCCTCTCTAAACTTTTCATAAGTTTTAGTAAAGGTAACTACCCCTTTTGTCAGTTTTTCAACATCCAACTGCGCATCTTCAAGTGTACTTCCCGCCAATCGAGCCATATAGCTGTCAAGCATGTTTTCACGTACAGATTTCGTACTATCCAATGACTTTAAAATATCGTTTGCGATACCAGTTACAATAGTCATTTCTTCTTTTCCGATTTGAATGTTCTCGTTCATAATTTTATTCTTTTAATTTGTTAGTAATTTGTTCTTGTCCCTTCACTACTATTACAAACCACAAAAAAAAAGTTACACCATCCAAAGAGTTAAAATATACAAATTAGCGCCAAGTACATTTAGAAGAGGCGAAACAAGCCTTATATATCAATATATATATCCGAAATAAGAAAAACAATTATTCCAATAATAGAGATAGAATCTTCTTCATTTCCATTTCCCTATTTAGGTCTTTGGTCAGGATTGACAAATGTGACCAGATTTCCTTATTAGATAAGTTTTTAGTAGAAGCCGACTTGTTGCCGGAAGATAATATCGACGCGATTATCGGATCATTTTCTATATGCAATTCCCGGATCACCTTTTCCCTCATCTTCTGAAGAATCAGAAAACAGCGTTCCATGTCTTCCATCAGATAAGCACGAACGGCCTGTATTTCCTCCTCCGAAGCCGTATTCGAAATGTATTTGTCAATTATCGCTTCATTCATAATTCTTCCTGATTTAATTCACGTCCTTTATGATAGATATATTTATCTGATTTTCTATAAATAGCCGGATAACGCTCTTTGTTTCTGGATAACATAAAGAGTTCTTCCCGGTCTTCCTGTCTTAAACAATCATCTTCCCGATAGCAGATGCCGATACCGGATGACTTGAACAAATCTTCTACTTCAAGAATCTGTTGTTTAATAAGCTCTTTCAATTTATCAGTCGTCTCTTCCGTCTTCAAATGTTTTGCAAACTCATTTCCCCAAAAGTCAATTGATTTAAAAGAATGCTCCCATAAAGTATGATAGAATATATAATTGCTATCTTTCAAAAGCTCCATTGTTTCATGTTCGTATTTTGAAAGCACCTCTCTGACATGCTTAATACTCATATCCGATTCCGTAATACCCTCATTAAACATAAAAGCATTCCTATCTTCTATAAACTCAGAGATATTTTCTTTCTTAACCAGATTTGACTTTGCAATCGTCATTGCGTTTTCCAAAGGGATCAAATATTTCTTTATAAAATAATCGATCTGATCCTCCGTCAAATCATCATCCGCGATCTGGTAACGATAGTAACCGAATATTTGTTGAAAATAATACAACACGCCGCCTTGTTCCGAAAAGAAATCTCGCTTGATAAAGTATTCTTTTTTGTATCGTTGGTAATTTGTATATACATACCACAGTCGTTCCTTCAGTTCTTCGATCATAAGTACTTTTACTTCTTCAAAGTCCTTTTGGAGCGTATCATAACTTTGTTTCAACTCGTCAAACGATCTCTTTAAATCGTTATGTTTTTTTATATCTGCCTGATATCGTTCCCAAAAATCAGGATATACGTCTTTTATATTTGTATTAAATAATCCCATAATCAGTTGTTTTTATTATTAACATACTTACCTCCGTAATAGATATAATTATCTGATTCCCTGAATATCATAGGCAATCCATACCCTTTGGTCGCGATCGTGAAATGTTCTTCCCGTTCTTCCTCCGTACAATCCGAATAGAAACTCAAGCCAATACCCATGCCTTGTAATATCTTTACAAGCCCCTCCGTTTTTTCAGTCATTACATCCTGCAATTCTTTTATATCCGCCACTGTTTCAATTTCTTTTTTACTATAGGCGACAATATCTTCCAAATCCGGAAGAATCTTATTCCATAATTCTTTGTAATACCGGTTGTTAGGAGCATTGACAATTTCAAGCCTATGCTTTTCCAAACTTGCCATCTGTTGCTTCAGTTTCGTTTCCAAAGAAGGTAAATAGGATATATTATCCAAATCGATACCCAGATTCAAGAAAAAGGCCTCTTTTGTAAAATCCGGATCAAAACTTTTCCTAAGGACAAAATGATCTTTCTCATATTTGCCCTTTGATAAAATGACATTATATACTCCATTTATCTGTTGATCACAAATAATTTGTTTAGCCTTTTGCAAGTCATCCCAACGAGCCACATCTTTCATATAACCGGCTAAACGCTGCATATAATACAAGATACCGTCGTCACAGAATATATTTCTATATAACTGGTATTCTTTTTCCAAAGAGAATACCGATACATATTTCTCCCAACATGCATCTATCAATTTCTTTAGATCTATATTTAGTTTTTCTTTTTTCTTTCCCTCCGCGTATAAATATCCTCCAACGGCCACCACCGTTACTACCGCGAAGAAAACAAACCAACCTGAACTTTTCTTTTCCATAATCCATTTCATTTAATGTATTCAATAGCTATTTGAGACTCCCTATATATAATCAGTTTATCTTCCGATATGTCGAAATCTTCAACAGCTTCCGCCATTTTCTTCCTCATACCGAAATAAAGTACGCCTCCAAAATCCAGATAAACCGGCAAGCCGGAATAAATCAAGACTTTGTTCACCTCATCCGGAACTCCGGCCAAATCCATCAAAGAATTCAATTGTCCGTTCCTATTTTTGAAGACAGCCGCATAAGTCCACAAAAAATAAACTTCAGCAATCGAATCCTTGTCCTTCAATGTAGTCGAGATATCCCTGTTCGCAATAATCTCGCCACTACTGGTTATCGCATATGCCGTTTGATTTTGATTAATGCCTATCGAAAGAATGCCTTCACGATCAAAATCGCAATTGGAATAAACGCGTCCTTTGTTTGTCAGGACAAGATAAGCGCTTCCTCTAACTGCCACTTTCACCGGATGTTCATTTTCCTGATAATTAATCGCAAAAGTCTTATTATTAAAAAGACGACTATATACGACAATCTGTTTATCGACAATACAAACAAAGCCATTCTCATCGTCTGCCGCAAACTGAGATACCTCTCCTAACTTCTCTACCGGATAAGTAATAATGGAATTATCATAAAAAATACGTCTTTCCAATGTCTGTTTTCCTGTTGCTATTCTCTTTATATAAATACAATGTTCACAGGAAATACTCATTCGGGGAAAAAATTCAACGATATGATTGCCGATAAAATTACCAAACAACACTTCACCGGATTTAAGAATATATGATTTAATCACTACTCCACCATCCCCGATTATCTGGAGAGTTGCGAATCCCAATTGGGATGATGATCCATTAACAAGTTTGACGGTTCTAATCTCACCTTCGAGCCTCTCTTTTAACGGTACCAAATTGAATTTATAAGGCTCCGCCCTGCTATCAACCTCGATCAAAGTGGGTTCATCAGCCAGTTTTTCTTCAAATTGATCAAAAGAGGTCCGATTGAAATTACATAACGAGAACACTTCGTCCACATCCGAAGGAGCAATTCTCGCCAGTTCATATAAAGAAAGAATGCCGGCTAAACGAGAACGTTCCATGACCGGAAGATCTGATTCTTTTATCTTATCCAAGACCGGAACCATATAACGTACGGGGCAAGAAATATCGCCGATAGAAAGAAATGTTTGATCCTCAGTAAAAGTCACATCTACTGTTTGATTATCCAAAAGGCTTCTTGAAATGACCTGTAACAACTTATTTTCATTCTCATTAAAACCTAACTTTTGACTTTCAACCATGAAAAGCCGTACGTTGGATAAGATTTCCTTCGCGTTAAAATAAAGCCGAAAAAGCTTGGCTGTCGTTATGTTATGACTGGATAGTTTCATTTTTCTCTTTTTTAATGTATTCTTCCCATTTCAAGTTAATACGTTCCTTCAGAACGTTGAACAGATATTCGTCGTACCCGTTATGTACCCGGCTTTCGACTGTAATAGCCGGATTCGATTCCGGATTAAAGTCCATAAAATCGATCACATTATCGGTTGCGGCCGGCGAAAACTGGTTTTTATGAAGAATAATAAAACTCCACGCGATTTCGTCGAGATTTGTCTTCCCATAAGAGCGAGATTCTGTTATCGCCTCTTTCAGGGCAATCATAAAACTGCTTTTATCATATTTATAACCGGTCTTTCCCGCTTGATAAGATTTCAGATACACTTTGATCTTCGCATCATTAATGACACCGGCTATATCAGCCCCGGTCATAAACGCCTCCTGCTGACCGCAGAATCGCAGAATATCGTCCAGAAAGTCATCTGATGTAATCTTCGGATCAAAGTAACGTTCCGTCTGGTAGCGTTCGCTCTTTTCGTTATCGCATTCTATTACTTTCTTAAAAATATCCATACATTCTTTCTTGGTCGGCATAAACGTATAGAACTTCTGATCAAAACGTCCCCGGCGTAAAAGTTCCGGTGGTAAGCTATTAATGTCATTTGCCGTCGCAAATACAAAACAAGGAGATTCTTTATCCTGCATCCATGTCAGGAATGTAGCAAACGCACGTTTAAGAGTACCTCCGTCACCATCATTACTACTTTTCGTAGATGAAAAAGCCTTTTCTATTTCATCGATCCACAGGACACAAGGCGCCATTGCTTCCGCTAATTCCGTTGCTCTCCGCATATTCTCTTCAGATTGTCCGACATACCGATTCATCAGCAATCCCATGTCTAACTGGATCAACGGGATTCTTCCCAACGAGCGGGCTATTTCTTCTGCCAATAAAGATTTACCGGTACCCGGAATTCCCGATATCAAAACGCCTTTAGGTGCGTCTATCCCCCATTCCTTGCCTGCCGTACGGGAATTGTCAAAGATCAATTTCCGGGCATTGATCCAGTTCTTAAAATTATCAAGACCGCCAATCGGCTTTTCACCTATATCCCGATTTCTTAGTATACCGGATTTTTGCAGCATTTGCTCCTTTTCTTTCTTTATGATGCTTAACGCGACCTTTTCCGGTATCTGATTGTCACAAGTATTCTTGGCGATCCCTCCCATTTGATGAAAAATCTTCATCAGTATCTCCTGTATCTTTCTTTTTCCGAATCCCTTCAAAGAAACGATCAACTGATTCAGATAAGCATGATGGGGAGTAAATTCCCCACTCACCTCTTTCATAAAAGAAAGGATTATATTTTCAATTTCCCAATCCTCTAAAGCCGGAACACGGACAATCTCAACATAAGATTCCAAACCTTCCGGAATATCCAAAATGGAAGCCGCCAAAATAAGTAATGTCTTCCTGATACCATCGGAGGGATGAGATGATATGTAAATATTTATATGTTTTATAAGTACCGACCGCCCCTCCTTGGCTGTTATGTTATAATTCTTTACAACCGCGATTTGAGGACCGGGACACAATTCAACCTCTTCTTCATAGGGAGAAACATACATTCCACTGGTTGTTTTCTGAACAGAGACCTCATTCTGGAAAACCGGCCAGCTCAATTGAATTGAGACCTTTACATTATTAATACTGATCTCAGATTTCGACTTAAAGCTCTCCCTGTCTTTTTCATAGACATCGTCTATTTCCTCAAACTGAACACGGCCACCCGGATTCACGTTATGCATCAACGAAACAATCAGTTCACTATTTATCAAATCATCTACCAATTCCATTTCATCGGTCAACAAATAAACAACCGGTATTTGTGCGTCCCGAGCAACCGAACAAGCGGTTGCTATTTTTTCTAATTGACTCATCTTATCCATAATAACTACTTTTGAGAAAAATATAAGGAAATTGTATCTACCGCGTTATTAATTTCAGGGTCAATATTCTTGATCACAATATCTATCAACGCTTTTTTATTACTATCTGACATACATGAAGATTTTATCGAATTCTCTATGATAGTCATATTCTCACTTTTCTTAGTTCTCATATTAGCGAGATACTTCCGGCGCTTATCTTTATTTAACCGTTTATTTTTATTATCTTCAAACTGCTTATCGACCCAGTCTACCAGCTCCGTATCAAATAAATAATCTACAACCGATCCCAAAAGATATAACGGTAATCCTATCACAAGAATCAACAAACCCTTCACAATACCGACAAACACACCGTCAATATCCAGATTGTCAACAAGCGATCCACTTATATCCACTCTCTTGTTATTAAAAATTTCCTCTACCGCATTCTTCCATTTACTATCGTTTATTTTGAAATATCCAACAACATCTTCACGAATGGCATGTGGAAATTTATCTCTAAAAACCTCATTAACAGTCGTGACTATTATATTCTTAACTCCATTAGAACTATTATCATTCAAATAATTATTCAGAACATCTTTCACCAAGGTTTGAATTTCGGTCTTTTTCCCCGCATCATTCAAAAAAGACTTTTTGGTAGACTGAATCAATTCACTAAGCGTTTCATATTCTCCATAATCTACCCAGGTATTCATTTTTGATTCTAAATATTGAAACACGATAGGCGAGACCTTCTTGGCAACGCGCTCCTCCAAAAGAGGAATATTACCCTCTAGTTTTTTGGCAATCTTTTCTTTCGTCTCTATAATCAGCTTCAAAGCGTCGATATCTGTACTTGCCGCCCATCCTAAACCTCTGGATACACAAAAAGACGGTTCCGTATCACGAATAATAGTACTACGATTAAATATCTTCCGCGCCAATTCTTCCACAAAGTCCATCCGGGAAGCTCCCCCCGTTAAAATAACGACTCCATCAAACTCACTACCATTGTATTTTCGTTTCCACGCCTCTTTCGTTTCCTGTAAAAAATCTTTATAAAGGCTATACCATGTCCCTTTCACAGATGGCTCCAAATCGGTAGAATACTCAATCTCCATTTCATGGGTTACGTTGGTCATCATCTTATTTGTTAAGACTTTTGAATAGCACTCGTCTTCAAATTCAACGCTGCCTTTCACCCGGGTATCAGGAGCACTGTAATATGCTTCCTTTGAAAGACGTAAACCAATAACATCGTTTTCATAATCATAAACAGATGATTTGGGATGAGCCGCATCTATAAAATGTTCAAAAATATTCTGTTCAATATAAGATGCTCCCAAAGGAATACTCTCGTCAATAAACGTATTGTCCTGGAAATTAATAGAAGTCGCATCCAAAGTACTTGAACCATGATCAAAGACGATCACTCCTTTGTTACAATCCAATATGGCTTTCTCTTTATAGACTTTGATCAGAGAAGCACGAGACTCGGGCATAATGATAACTCTCAAATCATGCCCGGCAGCTTTCTGTAAAATATTCGCATACTGGACATCCCTACCATTAGCCAGCCAATCACTACTTGACGGACATCCTACCGCCAGGATACCTTTACCGCCCAGTTTCGGTGAATTATTCTGTTTCAACGCGTTAATAACCTCTTTGATGAAAAGCTGTATCAATTCCAGTTTAGTCCGGTCCGACAACGGATAGCATTCATTCTGCAGCAACCGGGAAGGTTTCGCTTTAAAACGTGAAAACAATCTGCCAGCTTCCGGGTTATTCCCCAGAGCCTGCTGTCCGATCTTCATCACATTCTTTTTATTGATAAAGAGAACTGACATTATTTTCCGCTTATCGTTCGAATCAAAAAACAAATCAACAGGCTTCTTCGATCCTTCTACAATAACATTTCCATACCTATCTCTTTTAGTCAATTTCCAATAGCTGGCTGATGTTTCACCATGCCCAAAATCGAGTCCGATAATATAGTCGTATTCATCAATATTTGCTTCTGTTATATTGAATTTAGAAAAATCTAATAGTGCCATGATAATATGATTAAAATTTATAATGTGACTTTTATTTCCGTTTCATCCGAAATCTTCATTTCCTCTATTTTTCTGTCCAACTCAGCTTGAACGCGTTCTCTCAAATCCGGGGCCAACTGGTCCACTGAAATAGAATGTCTCACCACATCAGTCGGCCGGGCCAATGCTTTCAATGCCGTCTTGGGATCTTTTTTAAGCCAATCCAAAAACAAGAAAGCCCGGTAAGGATTCATTTTCATATCAATTATCAGTTCCTGGAAGGTAATGTTCGCCACCTTTATTTTCGGCTCCTTTCCTTTATCCAACCATTCCGCAAAACTTCGTTTGACTTCGTTATCCAGAAATAGCAATTTACCCACCGTATGATTTACCTGTCTTAATGAGTAATTATAATTACGCTTCATATCATTAAGAAGCTGAAAATATTTAATAATAATAATCATGATATTCAATTTTAAAAAGATTCAACAATACTATCCGCAAAATTACGGGCATCAAATTCTACCGCCTGATAATAATAGCCATAATCGTCAGTCTCGGGACTGATATAGTTTTCGCCAGCGAAATTAACACCCCAAATAAACCGCTGTTCTTCAGATCCATATTTATACCCCATAGTCGTAATCGCCTTATGTTGAATGGCATGTCTACACTCATGGAAGATTGTACCGACAATAAATTTCAGGGCAGCAGGATCATTTTGCGCCAACATATCCAAATTAATCGCCACTTCATTGGTCTCACTGTTGAAATATCCGCCACAATACAAACCGATCTCGCTACTTGGCGAAAACTTGACCATTTGTACATCTACATCATACAGGGCTACAATATCTTCTGTCAACTGTTTGATTAATTCGATGCGGTCTTCAATTGATTTCGACTGCAACACCCCAACCCTATTATCCTCTTGAAAATACTTATTCAAAAGATCCTTACTTTGGCCGATCAACTCGACATCGACCTCCGTGGGTTGATATTCCTGATCCAGCTTATAAACAAAACCTAAGTTCTCATAACCGTTTTCTCTTATCTTTCGCTTCACGAAAGAGAAAACATAGCCAACAGCTTCAATAGCTATGTAGCTAAGAATGAATGCTCCAACCTCTATTAGCATAAGTTAATTAATTAAAGTGTTACACATGATATATTTCCTCCTCTTCTAGTTTATACTCTTACAATCGGATTGAAAAATGTTACACACTTTTATTCCATTTTTTTATTTCTTCCCTGATCTTGCGCAAATATCTTGAATGTGTAGTTGTAACAGCATTTTCAGACATGTTTAGGACCTCTCCTATTTGCCTAGATAAATAGAGAGGTATACCAACTTTCTTATACCTCTCACAATATAAATAAGTAAGTATGATGTATTGGGTTTGCGGACTTAAACCCTTCACTAATTCTAATGCCTGAATCAGTAGCATGTCCATCTCATCCTCCTGTTTTTGCCTATTTGACAATGCGATATCACCATTTTCATCCTCATTCGTACCCAGATAATCACCATTAAACAGGTCATCATCCGTTTCACTCGGAATATCCTCTGTTACAGGATATTTAAAGTTGATCTTTTCTAATGGAACATATTTCTGATCAACCTCTATTCGCTGTAAATTATGAATATAATTCCGGCAACAAGTTTGAATCCATGCCCCAAAAGGTTCATTCGGATCATAACCGGATAACCTATTTTTCTTTTCCTTTATGGTTGGAGTCGACATATATTCAAAAAAACCGTAAACAGAATCATACAGGCTTTTTGTATCATAATTCTTCTCATACAAACCAAATACCCTACATAATGATCTTAAATACCTAACCATCAGAAGATAATAAAGCCCTGATAGTTCTTGTTTGTCTAGATACATTGCCACTATTTCGGCATCAGTTTTATTTGAAAATACCCTAACCAGCTCTGTCTCAGACAAAATATTCCTTGAATATCCACATTTTTCCATATTCATTCAAACCGTTGAATTATAATACTTAATCACTTTGACTATTTTTACTCTTTTCAATCACTATTCCTTCCTTTATCAACTCAAAAATATTCCCTACATTATACATGTCATACAATTTATAATCTTCCCTAAAATATTTACTTACCTTCTCTAACTCATCCCAAGAAACCAGGCAAGCATGTTTTTTACGTATTTCATCCTTATTGCATGATTGATCATCATTTATTTCAGATAAATTCCAAGTCTCCCAACCATTTGTAAACAGTGTAGCATTCCAATGTAAATGTTCTCCTTCAGCCAAACAAGCCATCCTTTCAGGACCTAAAAGTTTCTCAAAGTCTTTCTTTATTTCCAGTTTATTTACATCAGCCACAGTTAACCCTGCTAACTTTAACTTGGTATAAATATGTACAGCAGCAGATAAATTTGTCATTTTTTTTATCATAGACAGCTCCTGCCATTTCTCTTTATCAATCTCTGCCTTGTCCTTATTATAATGTTCATGGATTTTTTTGGCAGTATGAGAACATATTTCATTTACAATGATGTCTTCCCTAAATATCTCATTATGACCACCAAACAAATGAATTTTATCAGCTATACAAATCGTTTTCTTGATATAATCATAATTCTTAATATTATAAACATTAACAAACAGATCAACCGGTGCCTTAGCATGCCTTAGCGAAAACTCATACAATTCGACTGCAACCTTGATGTTCAAACGATCATCACCCAATGAAACAACTACATATTTTAAAGAATCTATTTTGTTTTTCAGTAGTTCAAAATACTTCTTACTGTTCACTTCAGCCTTTTCATACTCAACCTGATAACTTTTCACTCCTGGATATTTATTGATAAATAAATCTTCCTTGCACTCTATCATATGATCAATCACTGTCGCATGAAAAGTAGAACCAACAAATTGCCCTTGTTCGATCAAATAGCGTAAAGCGAATGTACCTATCTGTCCGAAACCTAAAATCAAAACATTAAAATCAGAAAGGGCCGTTGCAGTAGTCGTATCTTTCTCTATGTAATCAACTGGAGGATATAGATCAACCAGTTCAGTTGCAGATAATTTATATCGATTGATTACTTTTATCTCTATCTCTTTATGCATAAAACTAAGCTTTCTAGTAAAAAGATTATCCAAGTTCTCCGATACCGTATTTATATAGATAAAAAGCTTTTTAACAACTAAAGATTCCCTCTCAATTTCTTCAATCACTTGCTGCGCCATTTGGATATTTAAAGTTTCATCCTCTGACAAAAAAAACAAATGGGATTCACTCTTATGAATCAGATTAGCTATTCCTAATTTTTTCAAAGATCTCTTTACTATATACTCCCTGTTCAAAAAAACAGCACTCGTATTCTTTATCTGCTCAAACAGTAACTTATTATCACATAAACTTCCATTTTCCTCCACTGCTTTATGATGAAGAAAAAAACTATAACGAATATACTTCCCCACAAAAACAACAAGTCGATCTTTTTTCTTTTTCATTAAATCCTCTGCTAAAGAAACAGTGGCCTCATTAAGATCGAAAAATAAATAACTTTGCTTCGGACAACTGACCTTCAGTGACAACCAAGATATAAACTGTTTTCCACACAACTGAATAATAAACAAAGTACTTATAATAAATGCTGAAAAATGAATAATTGAAAAAATAAGCATATATGTTTTAGATCCATGCATATGATGACTAACCTCCAACAAATCAGAATGCAATAAAAACATCGAACACATGGATAAAAAAGAACGAATACAAGAAGTTGTTATCACATTTTCAGTTCCACCATCCTGATAACCAATATAATAAATAATAAAACCAGCAATAGCGGTCAATGGTATCAATACCCTATTTCTCAATTTATTATAAGCGTCATTATTTCTAGCCAATAATAGACAAAACAGAAACAAAATTACCAATATAATAATTAATGTCATTACATCTTCTACTGCAATTTTCGTAACATTCATGGTATTACTTTTTAGTTCATCTAATCTTTTTAATTTCAAAACCACAATCCATAATTAATCTCAATGTATTTAGAGCAGTTCTACGGTCATATTCCTTTTCATATTCAGGAAGTTCATTGTAAGAAACCAAACACGGATGAGTTTTAAATTGATCATTTCGTTCCGTGCCATACCTCCACCCTTCAGATATTCGTGAAGCAGCCCAAGTATCATGAACCTCCTCTGCCATCAACTCTTTTAGCTCTTCTAACTCTAGAGGTAGCATTAATTTAGATAAATCGATATTTTTCATATCACTTTAGTTTATAAAAAAACAAACAAGTCATTTGCTAAAATATCTCCAACACTTCCCGCAATCTCCTATAATACCTCTGCGACACAACCAACTCAATATCCGTAAACGGCGAATACAACTCACACTTTAACGTCACATTCTCAATCGAGCACAAATAATCAAGATTAACAATATAATCCTGACTAATCTGTACAAAAGAAGGATTAATTCCCAGCAAATCCTTTGCAGTCGTACTCATGCGAAGTTTATAGGGTTTGCGATCAGCAGCAAGCATCATCTGCCAGCAGCGCAAATCTTTTAAATATTGAAACAAAAGAATCTCCTCACACTTTACAAAAACTAACCCGGATATAGTTTGAACCGCAAACTTACTACGAATAAGCAGTTTACGTAATGACTGTTCAATATTAACCTTCTCATCTTTGACTACATGAGCACGGAGACGGCTCATCAAATCGTCTAACTCTTTTGACTTATAAGGCTTCAACAAATAATCGAAAGCAGACGCATGGATCGCATCCAACAAATATTTATCATAAGCGGTATAAAAAACTATATGCATATCCGGATGAATATCTGACTGTATACGGTCTAAAAGTTCTAAACCGGACATACCCGGCATCATGACATCAATAAAAAGCAGGTCCGGTTGCAACCGGACTATCTCGCGGGCTGCATTATCCGGAGATGTACACGTTGCTACGACACGTATCTCCGGGAAGCGTGATAAATCGCTTTCTAAACATTTGATACAAGACGGTTCGTCATCGACGATGACTGTAGTAATTTCATTCGCATTCATAAAGCAAAGTTGTAATTAAGTGGGACAATTAATGAGACACTGGTTCCGTGCTGTTTCTCAGAGGCAGAATACAGGTCTCTGATGGAAAATTGCATTTTACGGATATTGTGAGTATTCAACAAATCGGTTGTACGGTATAGTATTTTTAAACCCTGGCCGGTACTTCTCTCATCCCGGACATGTGCGCCGGGATGGTAACCGATGCCGTTATCTTCTATCGATATGTGAAGTTCCTCATCTTTAACAAAGACAGATATGATGATACACGGATTCAAAGATTCTGCATTAAAAGCATATTTCACTGCATTCTCAACCGGTATCTGGATAGACATCGAAGGAACTAAGGTTTCCATAAATACGCCGGAAGATATATTCCACTCCACCCGGATACATTCCGGATCACCCAGCATCTTCAACTTCAGGTAATTCTTTACAAAACCAATTTCTTTTTCCAACGGAACCGCCAGTTGTTCGGAAGAAAGCAAATCACCCCTCAATACGTCAATCAGCAAATTTACCGGTTCGGAAAGTTCTTCATAACGGCGGAAAATAGGCATTACTGAATTCAGTACATTAAATATATAATGTGGGGCAATACGATTTCTGACAACAGCCATACGCAATTGGGTGATAGTGGCTATTTGCTGTTTATAGCGAAGCTCTTTCTTCCGGCGGATATAGAACAGCACACATACCATTAATAAAACAACAATAATTAATCCCAATCCGGCAATCCATGCAAGCCACATCCATTGCTGTGCCTTAGCTTCAGTCTGCGTAATCATGATATCTTTCTTCAAAAGAGTCGTATCCTGCCGATAGCGAAATTCAGTCTCACGGATACTGTTCTCAATCTTCATATTCCGCAAAGAATCACCACAAAGATCCGCTTGGTTCCTGTAATAATACGCCTGGGCAAAATCTTTCTTTTTACGATATAATTCCTCCAACCGTGTGTTATGATAATACTGGTACTGAAGGTCCGTATGAAGCGTATCATAAGGTTGATTCAATCGCCGGGCGGCTTCCGGCAAATCATTTTCCTGCAAAGCCAAAGAGGCGAACAATCCATCCATATAAAACTTTATGCCAGGTTGCTGCAAGGCTGATTCTCCGAAAAAGGCAACAGAACGTTCCAGATAATAGCGGGCTGAATCCGGCTGTTCCTTCAACAAATATATTTCACCGATATTCCCTTCTACTATCCCCCGATAAATCGGTTGGGGAAAGTTTGCCACAATCGCATTTGCCCGCTGAAACCAGACTAATGCATTATCATATTCTTTGGTTACATAATAATAGTTTCCTCTGGAATTAGCAAAATAGTACTTTTCATAGTCGCTTCCTCTATCCCAATATTGTTCTGCTTCCCGAAAATAAGAATCAGATAACGGATAGTTCTCCAGTTCCTGATACAATTTTGCCAATCCGGAGTAAATCGGATAATTCATCTTATCACCGACACCTAAAGAATCAGAAAGAAACAATGCTTTACGATAATGATAACCAGCCCAGCCATAATCACCTTGATGCTGATAACAATCAGCCATATTAATATAGACATTTATCGCAGGCAAACGATTTTGGACGTTTGCCTGCGATAATGCTTCTGAAGCATTATGCAAACAGAAAATGGCAGAGTCCCATTGACTCATATCCTGAAAGAAAACACCCCGGCTATTATAGGCATCTGCCGATAATTTCAGCAGGCGATCCTCTTTTTCCGGTTGTTTTTCAACAAAGTGTAAGATCCGATCATTCAATAAGAATGCAGAATCAACCCGATTACTGAAATAATAACAACGGGAGATCGTTTGATCCAGATTATAATAGTTTATGCTATCCGATACGTTTTCCTGATCAGTCCTCAATTTAGAAATAACAGCTAACGGCCTTACAGCCAAAGAGTCCCTATAAAAAGAAAGCAAAGAATCAATCCTGCTCGTTTCAGCATCTTTTACCGATGATTTCTGAAACGAACATCCTAATAATATACTGAACAGGATAACAAATACCCCACATGGCGTCAACTGTTGTTTTTCCATACTTACCTTCCCTTTTTAACAAAGGACATAAATTATTATGACATTTACAATCGTTCAAATCCATTTTAACGTATAAACTTTGATTATCACGATTAAATACCCTATTTAAGCAGACAAACGCCAAATCCGTAAAGTATATATATACAAAAAGAGGATGCTCTTTTGAAGCATCCTCTCTCACTTATTATATGTATAGAATTTTACTTACACATCTCATTAATCACCGCAATCAACTCGCCGCCGATCTCTTCAGCTTCTTTCATTGTGTGAGCCTCGGAATAGATACGGATGATCGGTTCGGTATTACTTTTACGGAGGTGAACCCATTTGTCAGGGAAGTCGATCTTTACACCGTCGATATCAGTGATATCATACTGAGCAAATTTTTCTTTCACCTTAGCCAAGATTGCATCCACATCGATCTCCGGAGTCAGCTGTACTTTCTGCTTGGAGATAAAATACAGAGGATAGCTGGCACGTAATTCGCTTGTTTTCATTTTCTTCTTTGCCAGATGAGTCAGGAACAAGGCAATACCTACCAAGGCATCACGACCGTAATGGCTGGCCGGATAGATCACACCACCGTTACCTTCACCACCAATCACAGCGTTTGTCGCTTTCATCTTTGTAACAACGTTTACTTCACCTACCGCAGCTGCATTATATTCGCAACCATGAGCACGGGTTACATCACGTAACGCACGGCTTGAACTCAGGTTACTTACCGTATTACCCGGCGTATGACTCAATATATAATCGGCTACTGCCACCAATGTGTACTCTTCGCCGAACATTTCACCGTCTTCGCAGATAATAGCCAAACGGTCTACGTCCGGATCGACAACAAAACCGACATCCGCTTTAGCATGCTTCATCAGGTCAGAAATCTCTGTCAGGTTTTCAGGAATAGGTTCCGGATTATGAGAGAAATTTCCGTGAGGAGCACAATGCAGTTTAAAGATTTCCTTCACACCCAAAGCATAAAGTAAATCCGGCAAAACAATACCACCCACTGAGTTTACAGCATCAATAGCCACCCGGAAGTTTGCCGCTTTAATCGCTTCTACATCCACCAGGTCAAGATTGAGCACGCTCTCGATATGTTTCTGTTTATATGTATCGTCAACGATCACTTTTCCCAAATGATCCACATCGGCAAATTCAAAACTTTCAGAAGCTGCAATATCCAAAACTTCAGCACCTTCGGCAGCATTCAGGAACTCTCCTTTTTCGTTCAACAACTTCAAGGCATTCCACTGTTTCGGATTATGGCTGGCAGTCAGGATAATACCACCACAAGCACCTTCCATAGCAACGGCTAATTCAGTAGTCGGAGTTGTAGCCAGGTCGATATCGACCACATCAAATCCCATACCGGTAAGCGTACCCAAAACCACCTGTTTTACCATCGGGCCGGAGATACGGGCATCACGTCCTACTACGATTTTGTTTGTTGTAACTGTCGTGTTTTTTCTGATGAAGGTAGCATAAGCTGCTACAAACTTCACAATGGCTAACGGATTCAATCCGTCTTCCGGTGCTCCGCCTATTGTACCGCGAATACCGGAAATAGATTTAATTAGAGTCATAAGTATGTTAGATTATTTTTCGAATGTATATTTTACTTTACTAAAATAAACAGGAACATAACTGCTTTGGAAATAATTGCCCATTCTCTTAAATGGAACGATCATTCTGACAGTAGCGCCTTCTCCTACATGGTATAAAGCTGTAGCCAACCCTTCACCTACAAATAAATCCGGATCATAACTTCTACTCTCCCCGGAGTAAACATTATAGCCAAATACAAATTCTGTAGGGAAGCCATAATATCCAGGTCCATAAGTCAGATTATTAACCATGTTATATGCAGTATCAGAATCTAAGATTCCTTTAGCTTCGAAACGACAAAAAACTTTAGTTGTGCCCAATACTGCCCGATTTCCATTACCTGAGTCAATCACATTCAGATACACATCATTATCCAACTTCACAAATTCATTTTCCTTAAAAACGCCATCCGACGGGTAGTTTTTAAGAATCTTAAATCCTTCATGATCAATCAACCGATCAATCGCTTTCCTCTCATCCTTCAACCTCTCAGTGTACGACTTCGTTTTATCGCATGACACCACCATTAGGGCTGCACACAAAATCATCAGGATATAAAAACCTTTCTTCATCTGTTATTCTTTAATGTATAAATGAGCGACAAATGTAAATAATATCTGCCATATCTCAGGCAAGTTTCTCTATTTCTTCTGTTTTATTAGGATTAAATTCTTTTAATCCCTTCTCAAACGTAGCTACAGCATCCTCTAAAGAGCCGAAAAACTCTCCCCCTGACGCATTTTTATGACCACCGCCATTAAAATACTGACACGCAAACTGATTGCAAGGGAAATCACCTACCGACCGGAGAGATACTTTAATGTAATCCCTATCTTCACGGATAAAGACACTAAAAGTAACTCCTTCAATACTCAACGGCATATTGACAAAACCTTCCGTATCACCTGTTTTGTAATGGAACCGGTCCAATTCCTCCTTTGAAAGAGTTATCAAAGCCGCATGATGTTCCGGATAAATCTTCATCTTTTCATACAGAACATATCCCTGCATCCGTAACCGAGATTCGGAATATACCTGGAATACTTTACGATATATCAGATCTTTGTCTATACCTTTCTTTATCAACTCACTGACAATCGTGTAAATCTCCGGTTTATTGGAGTTATAGGTAAAAGAGCCTGTATCCGTCATCATTCCGGTATAAATACATGCCGCCGCCTCTTTACTCATTAGGTCGAACATCCCCATACGACAGATAAAACGGAAAATCATCTCACTTGTTGACGACATTTCCGGATACGACATTGTTACGCGGCAAAAGTCAGCCGGATTCAGATGATGATCGATCATCACCTTACGCCCTTCCGATGCAATAACCGCAGGTGCCAATTTCTCTATGCGTTTGGGTTCATTAAAGTCCAGACAGAAGATCACATCTGCATCATGGATCAGCTGTTCCGCAAAATCAGGATACTTTTCATGTATCACAATATCTTTCGCCCCCGGCATCCATCTGTAAAATAACGGAAATTCATTCGGGACAATAACCGTTACATTGTCTTTACCGTAAGTAGTAAGGAAATGGTACAACCCCAAAGAAGAACCGAGAGCGTCACCATCAGGAGTAACGTGGGTTACAATAACAAAACTTTCGCCTTTCTCTACGTATTTCTTGGCTTTCTGAATTTTCTCTTCGTGAATGATTTTTGTAATCATATATTATCGTTGTTTACAGTGACAAAGGTACTACTTTTTTGCGTTCTATACAGTAAAAAAACGTTCAATAAGCAAATCAAACAATATAAATAACAATAGAAGCAAGCCGGCAAAAAGGACTCCCGGACGCCTGGTCTTCGTAAATAACAAGAAGAAAAGAATGGAACCATACCCCAATATAGTTAACAATAAATCGATATGCCCGTAAAAGACCGCCTCCTCTACACGGCTAAAAGCATCGACAATCCAAAACAATGTATGCGTTAGCTTTTCTACGAATAATTGTAATAATCCGTAACCCGGAATGCCTACAGGAAGCAATAACCAGATCAGTCCGGCCGGAATAAGGAAGGTAGCCAGGAACGTCAAAGGTAAATTGGTACACAGGAAAACCAACGAGAACTGCCGGAAATAATACAAACACAGTAAGGTTGTCCCGGCCTGGGCAGCCAATGTCACCGTAATCCATCCCCAGGGTATCGCAATAACCGGATTCCTCACTACAATAAGATTTTGCAGACGAGGTTGCAGATATAAAATAGACAATACAGCCAGATAACTCAGTTGAAAACCAATATCAAACAGATATAACGGATTGAACACCAACATACAGAAAGCCGCGGCAGCCAACGTATTATAACCGTCAGTCATCCGCCTGAGTACCCTCCCCGTGAGATAAAGCGTCAGCATCAAACCGGCACGTACAGCCGATGCAGCCAGCCCGGTAATAACCACGAAACTCCAAAGCAGACAAAGCGTCAACAGGTATCTCAGCCAACTGTAAAAACTATTCTTTGGTAAAAAAGAAAACAGCAAAGAAAGGAATCCGCAAACAACAGCCACATGAAAACCGCTTACAGCCAGCAAATGGGCTACACCCGTAACAGAAAACCGTTTCCTCACCTCGCGATCCATCTCTTTACGATAGCCGAGGGTAATAGTGGTCAACACCGACTTTTCCTCTTTCGACAAATTCAGTCGCTCAAAAGGCTCCAGCAAACGTTCCTGTCCTTTCCCACCCAGTTCCATTAAAAGCGATGTTTCACTGCTATCTCCCCTCTCCTGCCAATAAGCTGTCCACTGTATGGAAAAACTAAGCAATAAGGACAGAAACACCGCGCCCCAAACCCAGCGCAATTCATAATTACCGCTTTCGGACTCAACCTTCGGGATCAGATAAGAAAACGCAACAACCAATAATGAAATGATAATCAACAACAGCGAGACAACGCTGCAATCGAAGAAGGCCTGCAACAAGATTCCGGTTATCCATATGAAAAGCGGCCTGATAAACGGCCGCTTTTGTATTTCTTTTATTATCATACAAAGGTCGGTTTTGGTTGGTTATCTATCTTTTCTACATTTCTTTCAATTCTTTTATCGTTCGTATCGGATCAGGAGAACTGAAAACAAAGCTACCGGCAACCAGCACATCGGCACCGGCTTCCAGCAAACGCTTCCCGGTTTCCAGATTCACACCACCGTCCACTTCTATTAAAGTATCCAGCCCTTTTGCCCGGATCATTTCTTTTAAACGAGCCGTTTTATTGACCGAATGTTCAATAAAACGTTGTCCGCCGAAACCGGGATTGACCGACATCAGCAATACCATATCAAGATCCTGGATAATATCTTCCAGCAGACTGATCGGCGTATGCGGATTTAAGGTAACGGCCGCTTTCATGCCGGCTTCCTTTATCGCACCGATGGTACGATGCAAATGGGTACAAGCCTCATAATGAACATTCATCATATAAGCGCCAGCCTCAGCAACCTCTTTGACAAACTTCTGGGGTTCAACAATCATCAGATGCACATCCATCGGCTTTTTCAGGATAGGCTTTACCGCATCCAGCACGGGAAAGCCGAATGAGATATTCGGAACAAAAACACCATCCATAATATCCATATGCAACCAGTCCGCCTCACTGTTATTTATCATTTCGACCTCTTTTTGCAGGTTCAGAAAATCGGCAGCCAGCAAAGAAGGAGCAATCTTATGTTTCATAATTTCAAGTCTTTTGTGCAAAGGTACAAAAAAAAGAAAGAGAACACTGCGCAAGTGTCCTCTTTCCTTCAATTTCTTAGTTCATCACATAACCACCGAATTCCGGTTGCAGCGCAGGTTCCACATGGTAACTCCGTGCAAACTGAGACAGGAAATCAAGCGTTTGTCTGCTTGGTGTACTCTTCTTCTCGTTCCGGTTCTTTTTAGTTTTATCCTTCAATCCATCCATACATTGAGTAGAAAATCTCTTCATAGGCATCCCCTTTTTAATCGTTTGATAATAAAACGGGAGAACTTTCTACTTATTATATGAACCGAAGAATATTTTTATCTGATTATGCCATAGACAACTCAATACGGTTCTCATCTGCCATACGGCGCATGTTCAGGATAGCATAACGCATACGTCCCAAAGCCGTATTAATGCTGACACCGGTGATATCGGCAATTTCTTTAAAGCTCAGATCCTGGTAATAACGCATTTCCAGTACTTCACGCTGGCTGTCGGGTAAATGTTTCACCAACTTCTTCACATCCGACAGGACCTGGTGGCGCACGATGTTATCTTCAATCGTTCCGTCACAAAGTTTAATATTATTGAACAGATCCACTTCTACCTCATCGTTGGACACTGTATTCTCACTGCGTTCCTGACGGAAGTTATCAATGATCAGATTATGTGCAATACGTGTAATCCAGGCTTTAAACTTACCGTTTTCGGTATAACGGCCCTGTTTAATAGTCATGATCACCTTAACAAAAGTCTCCTGAAAGATATCTTCTGTTAACTCTTTATTGCGGACTATAAAGTAAATGTAGGAATGGATACTGCTCTTATGACGGTTCAACAACACATCAAACGCAGTATTATCACCTTGCGCATAAAGGACGACCAGTTCTTCGTCGGTCATCGATTTTAAAGTCTTCATTACTTCTATGTTTTATAGTTTCTTTGAGTAATGTTTATGCTATAGGCAATGAGGTTTTAAATGTTAGACAATTTTGTTTTCGAAAACAAAAGAACAAAAAGTATTTTAAACAGACAAATATTTCTGTTATTTTTATACAAAAATGTCCCCTGCCTGTACGTTTTATGTACAAACAGGGGACATTTGGTAACAAACTATATTTTTAGAACTTATACCCCAAAGTTAAAGCAACCTGCGTTGTTTTTGTCTTTAATGAGGCTGGATCGGATTTAACAACTACCCCCTTATCCAGCAACTCTTCAAGCTTACTAACCCCTGCCTGGTAAGTACTAGAAAAAGCATAGGCATCTTCTTTATACACCCGATAAACGCAAGCCAGGTCCATGTAGAAATTAGGAGTAAAACGATAGCCTAAACCGATAGAATAGGAATTGGTTCCTTTATCTACTGTATAATTAGGGATGGTACCAGCAACACCTACTGCCTGAGTATAAAACTCTCCCTTTTCATTTAACGGAGGAATTCCATCTTTTAAATGATCTTTCATCGGAGAAGTCTTCCATAAAGCTCCAGCACGAACAGAGAACTGAGGAGTCACCTTATATTCTGCACCTACTTTTAAAGTTCCTGACATTCCAAAATCTTTTTTGATATCATTGGTTGCAGACAAATCAAATCCATCCAAATCACTTAAATTCATCCTCTTGTAATTTGTCAACTCATAGTCTGCACTTATCAGAAAGTTTTTACCTACACCTGCGACACTGAATATCCAACGGTCAGGAGTACGAAAATGATAATCTCCCGCTTGATAATCCGGAGTATTTTGCACATTCATCTCCACATCATTTATAACAGCTTGCGCCGAACCATGAAAATAATCCGTCAATTTATACCAGGTAGGAGAATTATAAGCAACCCCCACCCTCAGGAAATCTACCGGACGTACTATTGCTCCGATATTAAAAGCATAGCCGGTACCGTCAGTCGACAATCCATTATCCAACCATAATAAATCTTTCTGAGTAAAATCTTCCTGATATTTTGTAGTAAGATTATAATCCATATCAGTTATGGCCACAGTAGCTCCCAAAAAGAAACGATCAGAGATATTAGTTGCAAATGAAATATTATATTGGCCGATCGACCCTTTCTCATTCACAATCAAATCCACATTTTGTGGACTGTAAGGAGCCCATTCGCCTGATTCTTGTACTCCACCAAAAGCAGACCGATACACTCCGTCCCCAGCCGGATCAATAATATTTGCATTATATCCCAATACAGGCAACCAAGGCATCCCACTATTAGGATTATATGGATCATAACCCGTATTTTTCGAATAAGTCAAATCTTTTTCCGAATACCCGAATGCGAGATCCGCTATATAATCAGCCACCGAAAAAGGCTGCGATCCATTCATCCTGTAAGAACGGTTGAAACTCTTCACCCGATTATAAGAAATCCCGATATTCCATCCAACTATTCCTTCATCATTACCCGTCGGGAAATAACCGACATAAGCTATATTATCAAAGTTGAATCTTGTCTTGTTCTTATCAACCTTCGAGCCGTTCCAGTCCGTGCTCGCTTTAATAGAGGAAAGACTTACCGTAGTCACCACTTCCGAACTACGATATATCCCCAACCCTGCCGGATTAGTAGACATAGACGATATATCACCACCTAATGCACCAAAAGCTCCGCTCATACCTAAATAACGGGCAGTTCCGTTCAAATCAGTCTGAGACATTTTGTACGCATCCATTTCACCCTGTGCATATGCAATACCACCGGCTAGAAAAAATGCCGATATAAATAAGCACGTTATTCTTTTCATCGTTTCTGTTATTTTTCTAATACATTAATACATAAGGGCACAAGTACGAATACCGGCCCTTATACTAAATATTATCTCATTTCATTTATCTACGTCCACCGGATGAACGTCCGCCGCCACCGCCACTTGAACGGCTACTGCTTCCGCCACCACTACTGTAGGAACCGGAACTGCGACTACTACTGCTGCTTCTTGACGGTGCAGAATAGGTACTCTGACTTCTGGTTGTAGCAGGACTACTACTATTATAACGCGGAGAACTGCTTCTGGTTGTTGGCGAAGACTGTATTCCCGAAGAACGAGACGACGAACTTCCTATACCACTTGAACTACTACGAGTGGAAGGACGTGTACGAACTGTTGCTTCCGACTGTACCCGGTTCGAAGTTGTTCCCCGGCTTGAACGGATGCTGCTTGCTGCTCCTCTAGTTGAAGATGAAGATGTGGAAGGACGCGAATAACGATCCGAACTCGTTCTGTTGGAACTTGTACGACTACTTTCACTTCTCAAAGATGTTGCACGGTTGGAACTTCTATAAGACGACGACCTGCTTGAACCGGAACTGTAGCGATTGGAAGATGCTCTTCCTGCTGTATAGCGGCTTGACGTCGAACGTCCTGATGATCTGTAATTGTACGGACTGGAATAATAATGGTGGTGATGGTGTCCCCAATAACCTCCATAATATCCGCCATAATAACCACCCCAGTAACCCGGGCCGTAATAGCTCCATGACGGACCGTACCAAGGACTGCTCCAACCGGCGTAGAAGCCACCCCAGCCCCAACCGAATCCCCAACGGGGACCATACCAGGAAGAGTACCAGGGATTGTAACTATAATACCAGGGATCATACCAACCGGAATACCACGGAGAGTATCCCCAACTATTACCCATGTTTATATTTACATTCACATTGGTATTACCGTCCGAGTAATCGGTATCATAACCATAACTGTAATATCCGTCACTCAGATACAGATCGACTTGGTCTGCACCGGCAATCGTGATCTTACTCGGTGAATGATAACGTACGATACGTTCGGTATATTCATTATCCGAACGGCGTTCCGCTTTCTTCGTAACTTTCTGATTATTATCAGGTAACTCTTCGATATAAGTACCGTCCGCTTCGTCCAGATCCTCATCATAAGGTTCCTCAACGTCAACAGATGTATATCGACGATTATATTCATCCACATCTCTATCTTTATCAAACGCCGGATGTGAATCCGAAGCCGATGCCAATACAATTGCAGATGAAGACTCCGTTGCTTTTTCTTTTTTGGGCTGTATAACCTTCTCTTCTGTTTTTTCTTTCTTTTTTTCTTTACTTGAAGAGAAATACACATCATCAAAGAACTCCTCCTGGGCTGCGGCACTGAAGCCGACCAGAAGCATCACCACTAAAGATGTTAATTTCATGGGTTTCATATTCGTTTCTCCTCTACATTAATATATTTATTCTACTGTTTAGACTACATATCCGTTGCCGGGTTTAAGATCATATCCTTAAATAAGAATAAAAACTACGCATTCTATTTACAAATATAACGCGTTCCCAATAAGTTACAAGCGTTTATATATACTTTAACTATAAAAAACAACTTATTCTGAAACAATGCTACAAAATAGGAATCACAGACAACAAGAAACAACCATTCTGTATAAAAGCACATGGTTTATATACTTAAGTAGATGCAACAAAAGACACAAACGCTGCAAAACCGATTCCGAATCAATGATAAAAACACATCCTTGGTAAAATCTGTTTCATAGTAATGGAACAGTTGTTTCATTATGTAGAAACATTTGTTTCTTTATGATGAAACAGTATCGTAAATACATTCGGGGAACTATTAAAATGAATTCGCCTCTTTTGTTATATGTTCAAAGATAAATCGTATATTTGTCCTTTGGTTTAAAACCTTGTAAACTGTATATTAACAAGATTAATTCTATTTGTAAATGGGAAGAGTATTAGTTATTGGTGCAGGGGGCGTAAGCACCGTTGCTGTTAAAAAGATCGCGATGAATGCTGATGTTTTTACCGATATCATGGTGGCCAGCCGCACGAAAAGCAAGTGCGACAAGATTGCTGCCGATATTAAAAATGTAAAGGTGAAGACAGCACAGGTCAATGCGGATAACGTGGACGAGCTCGTTGCATTGTTTAATGACTTTAAGCCCGAGTTGGTCGTCAACCTGGCTCTACCTTATCAGGACCTCTCCATCATGGATGCCTGCCTGGCTTACGGTGTCAGCTATCTCGACACTGCCAACTACGAACCGCTGGACGAGGCAAAATATGAATATAGCTGGCAATGGGCCTATAAAGACCGTTTCGAAAAAGCGGGTCTGACGGCTATCCTGGGATGCGGATTCGATCCGGGTGTAACGGGAGTATATACAGCTTATGCAGCGAAACATCATTTCGATGAAATCCAGTATCTGGATATCGTCGACTGCAACGCCGGCGACCATCACAAGGCATTCGCTACGAACTTTAACCCGGAAATCAATATCCGTGAAATTACTCAGCGTGGTAAATACTATGAAGACGGAGAATGGAAGGATACTGACCCGTTATCGGTACATAAGCCGTTGAACTACCCGAATGTAGGTCCTCGTGAATCATACCTGATGTACCATGAAGAGCTGGAAAGTCTGACAAAGAACTTCCCGACGATCAAGCGTGCCCGTTTCTGGATGACTTTCGGACAGGAATACCTGACTCATTTACGGGTGATACAGAATATCGGTATGTCACGCATCGATCCGGTCATGTACAACGGACAGGAAATCGTCCCGATCCAGTTCCTGAAAGCCGTATTGCCTAATCCGGGCGATCTGGGCGAGAATTACACGGGAGAAACATCGATCGGTTGCCGTATCCGCGGTATCAAAGATGGCAAAGAACAAACTTACTATGTATATAATAACTGTAGCCACGAAGCAGCTTACAAAGAAACAGGCGCTCAGGGTGTAAGTTATACCACCGGCGTTCCGGCGATGATCGGTGCCAAATTATTTATGCAGGGAGTTTGGAAGAAACCGGGTGTATGGAATGTGGAAGAATTCAATCCCGATCCGTTCATGAAAGAGTTGAACGAACAAGGACTGCCCTGGCATGAAATGTTTAATGTAGATTTGGAATTATAATATGGCATTACAAGTAGGAGACAAAGCACCGGACGTATTGGGGCTTGATCAGAACGGAAATGAAATAAGACTCAGCGATTTTAAAGGTAAGAAGTTAGCACTTTACTTCTACCCGAAAGACAACACCAGCGGTTGCACGGCAGAAGCCTGTAGCCTGCGTGACGGCTACAAGGAATTACAGGCAGCCGGTTACGAAGTGGTCGGGGTTAGTAAAGACAGCGCAAAATCCCATCAGGGATTCATCGCCAAACAGGAACTGCCTTTCAACCTGATCGCTGACACGGACACAGCCCTGCAACAAGCTTTTGGCGTATGGGCTGAAAAGAAACTGTACGGACGTTCATACATGGGGACTCTCCGTACCACCTTTATTATCAACGAAGATGGTATCATCGAGAAGATAATCGGTCCGAAAGAGGTGAAAACAAAAGACCATGCTAATCAAATCCTTAATTCATAAAAAGGGATGGCAAAAGAAGACAATTTATTTGAAGAGGGAAAAAACCCGGAAGGAAAGCCGGCTGTTAATGCCGACAAGTTAAAAGCGTTGCGCGCCGCAATGGATAAGATTGAGAAGAACTACGGAAAGGGTTCTATCATGAAACTGGGCGACGAAAGCATTGAAAGTATCGAAGTTATTCCGACAGGTTCCATCGCCCTGAACGCAGCTTTAGGCGTAGGCGGTTACCCGAAAGGACGTGTAATCGAGATATACGGTCCGGAATCATCCGGTAAGACAACGCTGGCAATCCATGCTATTGCCGAAGCACAGAAAGCCGGTGGTATTGCTGCATTTATCGATGCAGAGCATGCCTTCGACCGTTTCTATGCGGAAAAACTGGGTGTCGATGTAGAAAACTTATGGATCTCTCAACCGGATAACGGTGAACAGGCTTTGGAAATCGCCGAACAGCTGATCCGTTCTTCTGCAGTAGATATCATCGTTATCGACTCTGTGGCAGCATTGACTCCGAAGGCTGAAATCGAAGGCGATATGGGTGACAGCAAGATGGGTTTGCAAGCTCGTCTGATGTCTCAGGCATTGCGTAAGCTGACCGGGGCGATCAACAAGACCAATACGACTTGCATCTTTATCAACCAGTTGCGTGACAAGATCGGTGTCATGTTCGGTAACCCGGAAACAACAACCGGTGGTAACGCATTGAAGTTCTATGCATCAGTTCGTTTGGATATCCGCAAGATCGGAACATTGAAAGATGGTGATGAAATGAAAGGTAACCAGGTACGTGTGAAAGTTGTAAAGAACAAGGTTGCACCTCCTTTCCGCAAAGCTGAGTTCGACATCATGTTCGGCGAAGGTATTTCCAAGGCTGGCGAGATCGTAGACTTGGGTGCGGAGCTGAATATTATCAAGAAAAGCGGTTCCTGGTATAGTTACAACGACACAAAACTGGGACAGGGACGCGATGCTGCCAAACAATGCATCAGCGATAACCCCGAACTGGCAGAAGAGCTATCCGGATTGATATTCGAAGCATTGAAAGGGTAACCCAAGTAATAGTTGACAAGTGACGGTTGACAGTTTAATATATAATTATAGAATATGCTACATACTGAAAAGAATAACATATCAGATTTACAAACACATTCTAATTCAGAAAACTGTCAACTGTCAACTGTAAACTATAAACTAAACAAAGACAAATACCGCCTGTTATGCAATACAGAAAACAGCTTTCCTCTTTTTTCACGCGATTGGTGGCTGGATGCCGCCTGTGGCGAAACCAAATGGGAAGTTTTGCTAACAGAAGAAAAAGGAAAAATACTAGCAGCTTTACCGGTATATATTCCTCACCGAGGAGTCATATCAATGCCTCCTTACACCCAGACAATGGGACCCTGGTTTGCTCCAGAATCCAAAGATACCAAATACACCAGGACTTTAGGAAAACGGCAAGCAATATGCAAAGAGTTTACGGATGTGTTAAAATCCTATCCGCATTTCCTCCAAAATTTCAATTATGGGATAACGGACTGGTTGCCTTTTTACTGGGAAGGTTACAAACAGACAACCCGTTATACGTACCTGCTGAACAATATACGGGACGAGCATACACTTTGGGAGAACATGAGTCCCAATATCCGCCGGAACATTACAAAAGCAAAAGAGAAATTTCTCATCACAATCAGGAAAGGGATTTCTATTGAAGATTTTCTGAAAATACAATCCATGACGTTTAAACGTCAACATCTCTCCACTCCTAAAAGACAGGACGTATTAATAAAATTGATCACCGCCTGCCGTCAACGTAACCAAGGCGACTTATGGGGAGCCTACGACGAGAAAGGGAAATTACATGCAGTGGCATTTATTGCCTGGCAGGAAAGTTCGGCTTATTATCTGGCCGGAGGCGGCGATCCGGCATTAAGGGCATCGGGGGCACATAGCTTACTTCTTTGGGAATGTATCCGACACGTTTCCCAATACACGCCAATATTCGACTTTGAAGGTTCTATGATTCCGGGAGTAGAACGTTTTTTCCGTGAATTCGGAGCAATTCAAACCCCCTTCTTCACAATAACCAGAGGAAATCTCAGTTTATTATATAGAGCTTGGTTAAAGATAAAAGAACGGATATGAATAATCATGCTATACATTATATAATACGTTTCCTTCTTGGGGAAGATATTTCCGAAGAGATTGTGGCTGCCATCGGATATACGAACAATAGCAAACATTATGACCGTTACAGTATTGTGATCATTCCATCCGGTTTTTTCACCAATCATATATATGGAACGGCATCTTCGCTTCCGGAATTACCGCTTCAAGAAATAGAAGGAACTCCCTTGCTATTCGGTTCTCCCCTTGTAGAACAGATAGGCGACACGTTAGTTATTCATGCGGATATTATTGCCAGTACCTACTTTCTCATCACTCGCTATGAGGAAATCATCCAACGAAATGTAAGGGATGAGCACGGACGTTTTCCGGGAAAGAATTCTTTACCTTACCGGGCAGGATTTCTCCATCGTCCGATCGTTGATGAATACCGTATACTTTTACGCAAATGGTTACGGCAATATGGACTCCGCATACCGGAAATTCCAAAAGAGATACAACATATCTATCTGACACACGATTTGGACTCTCCTACTCTTTACCGGACATGGAAAGGGGTTATCCGTTCCATCCGGGATAAAAGGGGGATCATCCAGTCTATCCAAGGAAAATGCGGACCAGTAGAAAACGATCCGTATTATACATTTCCCTGGATATTCGAACAAAATAACTTGTTACGGGAACAAACGGGCAAAAATATCTGCCGGGCAATCCTTTTTGTTCGCAGTGGAGGCAAATGCAAACAGGATAAGCCCCATTATAGCCTACGCAACACAGATATATCTCAACTGATACAATCTGCATTATCCAATGATATGACAATCGGTCTGCACAGCAGCTACCAGGCAGGTATAGTTCCTACCCTCATCAAAAAAGAAAAAACATGGCTGGAAAAGAATGTTGAGAGAAGTATACGCTTTAACCGCCATCATTTCCTTGCCAGCCGTGAACCGGAAGATATGACACACCTGGAGGCGGCCGGCATAACAGATGACTTCACCATGGGTTATGCGGATGTTGCCGGATTCAGGTTAGGGACTAGTTATCCGGTACGCTGGATCAATCCGGTCACCCGTCGCTTATCCTCTATCTTATTGCATCCGCTGACAATTATGGATTGCACTTTGGAAGAAAAAAAATATATGGGATTAAATTATGAAGAGGCATTAGCATATAGCCTGAATCTTATCGAACAGGTAAAAAATACAGGTGGGGAATTGACTCTCTTATGGCATAATACCAGTGCACAGGAAAATACAGACAGTTATTTACGTAAACTGTACAGCCATTTATTAAACGAACTTGCAAAAAAATGAAAATTGTTACTATTGTCGGAGCCAGGCCTCAATTTGTAAAAGCGGCCATGGTAAGCCGGGCGATTCTGGAATACAACAAAAATAATGAGAGACTGATTGAAGAACTACTTCTTCATACGGGACAGCATTATGATGCAAATATGAGCGATATCTTTTTCAACAGTATGAGTATCCCTCAACCCGTCTGGCAACTGCAATGTGGAAACGGGACACATGGAGAGATGACCGGCCGTATGCTGATTGAAATTGAAAAAATATTACTCGACACCCGGCCTGATTACGTATTGGTCTACGGTGATACCAACTCGACACTGGCTGGAGCACTAGCCGCATCCAAACTACATATACCGGTAGTTCATGTTGAAGCCGGCCTTCGCAGCTTTAACAAACAAATGCCGGAAGAGATCAACCGTATCCTGACCGATCATATAGCGACCTTACTATGTTGTCCGACTTTCGCCGCCATCAAACATCTGGCAAATGAAGGGATACAACAGGGAGTCCATCATGTCGGGGATGTAATGTATGATGCCGCATTGATTTTTGGTAAACTGGCAGACAGTTCTTCCCAAATCATGCATCAATTGAATCTCAACAGCAGGCAATTCAGGCTTTGTACAGTTCACAGGGCAGAGAATACAGATAACCGGGAACGGATAATAGGAATCATCAGTGCCATAAAAGAAATATCAACTTCTTCTTTTCCGACCGTTTTGCCACTTCATCCCCGCACTCGATATTGTCTGGAAAAATATGGTATGATACAATCTCTTGAAAACCGGGAAGGAATACATATCATTCCGCCGGTAAGCTTCCTCGATATGGTCATGCTGGAAAAACATGCGGCAACCATTTTGACGGATTCAGGTGGCGTACAGAAAGAAGCATATTTTCATCATACCCCTTGTATTACACTACGGGATGAAACGGAATGGGTCGAAACTGTTGAAGCAGGTTGGAACCAAATAGCCGGTTCTGAAAAAGAAAGTATCCTGCATTGCCTGGAAAACCAACCGGAACAAAAAGAGATACAAGAATACGGAATTGGAAACGCATCAAAAAATATTATTGATTTGCTATGAAAAAAGTACTGATTATTTGCGATCTCTTTCCGCCGGCTTTCGGACCGCGTATGGGATATTTATGCAAATATCTCAGAAATTACGGATGGGAGCCTGTCATTCTGACTGAAATGGTAGAGGAAAATACATTTACATTCCTTGCCAGTCAATGTGAGGCCGAATACATTAATTATTATACAGCCAAAAGTCCTTTTACCAGGAAACTACAATGGATCAGTATACTTTTACTGGATCTTTGCTTCGGATATAAGGATATCCGAATGTACAAAGAAGCCCGGAAGCTGGTCAAAAACAATAAAATCGATTTAGTTTTATGTAGTAGTTTCCGGACATTTCCCTTACCGGCTGCACTAAAAGTTGCAACTAAATATAAACTACCGCTGGTCGTTGACTTACGGGACATCATTGAACAATATACAGGAGATGAGTTTATTGCACATTCTCTCCCCTCTCTCTTGGGATTAAACAGATTATTCATATCTGTCTTTAAACGGAAAAGCCTACGGGATAGAAACCGGGTATTAGAAAAAGCAGATTATGTAACAACAATCTCTCCCTGGCATGTAGATATATTGAAACAGTATAACACTAATGTAGAATTGATTTACAATGGGTTCGACCCGGAACTATTTTATCCGGAACAAAAGAAAACGGAGAAGTTCATTATAACATATACAGGACGGCTACTTAGTACAGCTATGCGTGATCCGGGACTGCTCTTTGAAGCATTAAGTATTTTGTCTGCCCGTAATATATTGACACCCGACAAATGCCGTGTCTACTGGTATGTCGATGAAACGTCCCGTAAAATCATTACGGAAGAAGCTGAAAAATACCAGATTCTCCCTTTTATGGATTTCAAAGGATATGTTCCGGCGTCAGAAATACCTTCCATACTGAACAGTAGTTCCGTACTGTTGTTATTGACTAACCGTGCGGCAAACTCCGGTCCCAAAGGTGTTATGACGACAAAGTTTTTTGAATCGCTGGCTGTAGAAAAACCAGTACTTTGTGTCCGGAGTGACGAAAGCTATCTGGCTGAAGCAATCAATGAAACAAATGCCGGCCTTGCCGCAACGAATGTGAATGAGGTATGTGACTTTCTTAAATCGTATTATCAGGAATGGAAAGAAAAAAGATATACATCGTCTTCCATAAAGAAAAGCAAGTTAGTCCGTTTTTCACGGAAAGAACAAGCAAAACAATTTATACAAATCTTCGAAAAGGTTGAAATCAATGGATAAATATATCAATATAGTGTCTTTCAATATCCCTTGGCCTGCTAATTATGGCGGAGTTATTGATGTGTATTACAAAATGCAGGCCTTACACAAGTGCGGCGTAAAAATTATTCTACATTGTTTTGAATATGAGCGCCCTCATTCCAAAGAACTGGAGTCTCTATGTGAAAAAGTATATTATTACAAACGGAAAACCGGACTATTGACTAATATAACTCTGTTACCATACAATGTTTTCAGCCGTAAAGACCCGGAATTACTTAAGAATTTGCTCGAAAACGATTATCCAATCTTATTCGACGGATTGCATACCTGCTACTATATTAATCATCCCCAACTACAGGGACGAATGAAAATATACAGGGAAAGTAATATCGAGCACGATTATTACCGTCACTTGGCTAAGGCAGAAACAAACCTGATCAAAAAATATTTCTTTCTGGTTGAAGCTTGGAGGTTTGAACGGTATCAGGAGATATTAAAACATGCCGATCTGATGTTGGTCGTTTCTATCACTGATACAAACTATCTCAGGAAAGTCTTTCCCAAAAAGAAAATTGAATATATGCCCAGTTTCCATGTCAATGATGAGATATCTGTAAAGAGCGGATCGTCTGATTTTGTATTATATCATGGGAAACTATCTGTTACAGAAAATACACTGGCCGCATTATATCTGATCAAAAATGTCTTCTGTAAGTTAAAGTATCCTTGTATCATTGCAGGTATGAATCCACCAGCAACGTTGTTAGAGGCAGCGGCTTCTTATCCCAACATCAAAATCGAGGCCAATCCATCCAACGAGCGTATGGACTATCTCACTCACGAGGCGCAGATACACATGTTGATCACTTTTCAGGATACCGGGTTAAAACTCAAATTGTTGAATAGTCTTTTTGGTGGAAGACACACGATCGTAAACCAGGAAATGGTCACAGGCAGTGGCTTGGAAGCTTTATGTTATATCGCTAACACTCCTGAAGAAATGATAGAAACGTGTAAACGGTTGATGAAGCAACCAATGACTCCCGAATTAATTGAAAAAAGAAAAGAGTTACTATTCCCTACCTACTCAAACAGACAACAGGGAGAACGTCTTTACAAACTGATTTATAACCAGGGAGAATAAAAGCTATTCTCCCTTCTCTCTAGGGATGTACAGACGCAGAAAAATCAATCCACTTTTCAATTCTTTCTGAAGTTTCCATTGGGAGTAAATTGTTTCAATGTGTTCGTCATCCCAATTAAAGAGATTCGAATATAAAACATAACGACTATTTTCTAACTCAGCAGAAGAAAAACGTCGGTTATCATCAGTTATATCCATATTTGCAAACAATGCATCCATTGGAAATGCTGCTGTTACAGAATTAATCTCTATATGTTCATTCTCCAAATAATCGATCATCTCTTGGCGCAATGAATAATAAGGTAAATGGCATAATACACTATCCCAGGCCTTTGACATCTTCTCCGAATAAACCCAAAAATTTCCGCTGACCAGTATACAAATCATCCCTACCAATAAAATTCGCACAGACCTTGTTTCATATACTTTAAATAAAAGCTGAGCAGTGATTAATGCCAGTAATATGTACAAAACCAGAAAATACCGGTCTCCAAAGGGGTTTGTTACTGGAATTGTAACTAACATCATAGTAAATAAGACACTCAAATAAATGAGAGATAACGGAGATTTGGAAAGATAAAGAAAGAAATTTTTTATCCCCATTTTAATGATTGAAACAAATAGCAAAATCCAGACAACAATTCTCCCCGAATCCAACATCCTTACAGCCAAACTTGCTATATTCTTAACTGTTTGCCCAAATGTCGCTAACTGCCGATGATCCTCATATCCAAAACCGGGTTGATACAGAAAATATCCGGTTTCCACTTTCCGGTATATAAACCATCCGCCTATCGCCAAAAGAGTCGGTATAAATACAGGGAAAACATATAAGAACGAATTTTTGAAAGATTTCTTATGAATAACATTTTCTATCAGCAAATATCCCAGCCCCAATCCTGAACAAACAACCAGCCCTCTAATACTTACCAATCCCAGGCACATGGCAGATACAGCCAACCAAATCCGCCGGTTATCCAAAATCAAATTGATACTCAACAAAGCAAAAAAACACAGGATGACATCCGGAGAAATTAAAATCATTTGGGTGGAAAGTGCCGGTTCCAATAAAACCAACAAAAATATATAAGGTGTATATTTCGTCTCCAGCCTTTCACACAAGCGATAAACTTGCCAGATCACTCCCAATGAAAATACAGTTATAGATAAATGAGCTACCAACAAACTTTTTCCGAATAAAGACCAAAGAAGAGCCAGATACAGATGAGCCAAAGGGGGTTCTGCAACATATTGGGCCGGATAGACAAAAGACAGAAACCCATTTTCCAATAAATAACTTGCCGGCATAGAATACCCGGCAGTGTTATCCCAGAAAAAACAGTTCTCTAACGTAAAGAATTTCAACACCAGAAACAAAATCAGCACTACATATTTTATCATAATAATTTATTATATCGGATTTACACTATTTCATTTGTTTAAATTCTTCATTTTCTAAAGCTCTGATTCCTTCTATTATATAATATCTTCTTAAATCGTCCGGTTTTAAAATCAACTCATTCCATTGAAGCAGATCAATATCAATTGGAACAATTCCGAAATTTTTATCGTCAGGCATACGTTGCAGTTTGTACTCTATACGTTTCAACAAATGCTTTATTTCATCCGGCTGTTCTGATGTATAAGCAACGGCCACCCGATTCAAAAAAGGAGCAGACCCCGTTAATCCGATCGGCTCCGTATATACAGAATTTGAAAAGGCAATAGAAACAAACTGGTTCCGCAATATACGCACCGCCTCCGCCATATTCTTTTCCTGATCTTGATTTGAACCTAAGCTTAATATAATTTTATTCAGCATATCGCTTATTTTATTTATTCAATGCAAAACTAGGAAAAAATACCTATTAGTTGGTATTGATCATGTAAGCATTTCGCCATACCTTTGTACGAGAATTTAAGAAAATGAGATTATCAGAGCTTCACACAGGTGAAAAAGGCGTTATAGTCAAGGTGATGGGACGCGGAGCATTCCGCAAACGCATCATTGAAATGGGATTTATAGGGGAAAAGAGGTGGACGTTATACAAAATGCTCCACTGAAAGATCCTATCCACTATCGTGTAATGGGTTATGACGTTTCTTTGCGACGGAATGATGCAGCAATGATTGAAGTAATCAGCGCAGCCGAATACGCAAAGGCACAAATGTCACAACAAAGTGAAGAACGTTCCGCCGACTCTTATATACTACCTTCAACAGAAGATTTACAGGCACTTGCTATACATAAAGGAAAAACAATAAACGTAGCCCTGGTCGGAAATCCCAACTGTGGAAAAACATCTTTATTCAATTTTGCATCCGGAGCCCACGAACATGTAGGCAACTACAGCGGAGTTACCGTCGATGCCAAAGAGGGAACCTTCCAGCAAGACGGTTACACATTCCGGATCGTAGATTTACCCGGTACTTATTCCTTATCGGCCTATACTCCGGAAGAACTTTATGTCCGCAGGCATCTCAGCGAAGAACAACCGGACGTTGTGATCAATGTTCTGGATGCATCAAACCTGGAAAGGAATCTTTATCTGACCTGTCAGCTCATCGATATGGACGTCCGGTCTGTCATCGCCTTGAATATGTATGACGAGTTGGAGCGATCCGGAAATAAATTCGATTACGAATCATTATCCCGGATGATAGGTACCCCGATTGTTCCGACAATCAGCAGAACCGGTTTTGGTATTGAAGACCTTTTCAAGCGGGTTATAAAAGTATATGAAGAAGAAGATCCTGTTATCCGTCATATCCATATAAATTATGGAGAAGTACTGGAAAAAGGTATTACAAATGTACGGCATGCCATAAAACATAACGGAAATGTAGCAAAAAGCCTTTCCAAACGTTATCTCTCCATCAAGCTATTGGAAGGAGACCCGGAAATAGAACGTTTTATCCAGACATTATCCGGCTCCGAAACAATCATAGAAGAACGCGACCGGAATGTTGTACAGATAGAAGAGTTATTATTGGAAGACAGTGAAACAGCATTTACCAATGCCCGTTACGGTTTTATCTCCGGTGCGCTACGGGAAACCTATGAGCAAAATAAAATAAAAGAAGCGACCAGCACTCAGATCATAGACTTATTCGTTACACATAAAGTATTGGGATTCCCCATATTTATTCTCTTTATGTGGATCATGTTCGAGGCTACATTCCGTTTGGGAGCCTATCCTATGGAGTGGATCGAGAATCTGGTTAGCTGGATCGGTAATTTTGTACGGGGAAACATGAGTGAAGGTCCGTTAAAAGACTTGCTGGTCGATGGTATCATCGGCGGTGTCGGCGGTGTCATCGTTTTTCTACCTAACATTCTGATACTGTATCTGTTCATTTCATTCATGGAAGATTCAGGTTATATGGCACGTGCTGCTTTCATTATGGATAAAATCATGCACAAAATGGGACTCCATGGTAAATCTTTCATTCCTTTGGTAATGGGATTCGGTTGTAATGTGCCGGCTATTATGGCCTCCCGTACGATTGAAAGCCGCAATAGCCGTATGATCACCATGCTGGTTAATCCGCTGATGAGTTGCAGTGCCCGTTTACCGGTATATGTGTTACTTGCTGGTGCATTTTTCCCTAATAACGCAAGTTTCATTCTCCTGTCATTATATGTTTGCGGTATTCTTCTGGCTGTTGTTATGGCACGGTTGTTCAAACGTTTTCTTTTTAAAGAAGAAGACGTACCTTTTGTGATGGAACTTCCCCCCTATCGAATGCCTACTGCAAAGTCGATTATGATCCACATGTGGGAAAAAGCGAAGCAGTATCTCCACAAAATGGGGGGTGTCATTTTAGTCGCTTCCATTATCATCTGGTTTCTGGGATACTTCCCCCGCCACAGTGAGATGGGAGATGCATTCGACAAGCAAATTGCAGAAGTGGAAAATGCCGAACTGGATTCGAAGGAAAAAACGGAAACAATTGCGGAGTTGGAACGGTTAAAGAATATGGAGCATCAAAAGAACTCTTATATCGGAACGATAGGACAAACAATCCAGCCAGTTCTTCACCCATTAGGATTCGATTGGAAAATGAGTGTCAGCTTATTGACTGGTATGGCAGCAAAAGAAGTCGTAGTCAGCACGTTAAGCGTCCTGTACACCGGAGATGAAGAAGATAGCCAGGTTTTATCCGAACGTATAAAACAAGATTTGGATGAAGAAGGCAATCCGGTCTTTACACCACTTATCGCTCTGAGCCTGATGCTGTTTGTTCTCATTTATTTCCCATGTATCGCAACGATCTCAGCCATCGTCAATGAATCGGGATCATGGAAATGGGGAATATTTGTAATTGTGTACACATGCGTTTTAGCATGGATCGTCTCATTTGTGGTTTATCAGACGGGGAGTTTGTTTATTAATTTATTAAATTAGTTGGCTTATGTGGCAGGAGATAGCTATCATATTAATAGGTATTGCTGTTGCTTTCTATATCGGAAAGAAGATATACGGATTTCTCAAACACCCGAAAACAGCCAGTCCTTGCAAGGAATGCTCAGGATGCACCTTGAAAAAGAAGAATTCGCAAACTTCATCTTTTAGGTTTCAGTCGCATAGTTGTATTGAAAAATAAGGGATATAACTAAAAAGACAATTATATTTTTACATAACTCAATAAAATTCTAATCTTTAGATAAATAAATATACTCGCCAAGTGACTTTTTCATCAAAACTTACGCAATTCACAAATTTTTATGTAAGTTTGCCATATAAATCTGTGTAGTTTAACAACTTCAAAATGATAATATCAATAAGTACAGTTAAAGTAATACCAATCCTATGAAATTCTTTCTTACTATTATCTTTAGAGGTATCAATCGCATTAAGTGCCTCTTTTTTATAAACATTATGCCCTCTATCAACCGGATAAAACTTCAAGCATTCGGTATAGAGTACAATAAAAATTGTAGAATAATGGCTCCTTGTACTATAATAACAGGAAGAACTTCGCAGGTGTCTATTGGTAAAAACTTTCGTTTAGTATCATCAGACTTAATCAATCCTCTTTGTAAAAACAAAGCTTGTATCAATGTATCGGAGAATGCTTGTTTGCTAATAGGTGATAATTGTGGAATGTCATCCCCTACTATTTGGGTTCAAAAATCCGTAAAAATAGGAAATAACGTTAATTTTGGAGGAGGATGTCTTCTGTTTGATACGGATGCCCATTCATTAAACTATTTACACAGGCGTAATGGTATTACAGATATGGCCAACCGGATTGATAAAGAGATAATAATCGATGACGATGTATTAGTTGGGGCCAATACGATTATCCTAAAGGGGGTTCATATCGGTGCACGTTCCGTAATTGGAGCAGGAAGTGTTGTAACAAAAGACATACCAGAAGATAGTATAGTTGCCGGAAATCCAGCAAAAGTAATAAAGAAAATCAATCTTATATAATGAATTTCCACTTTCATAATATACTGGGAGGAAGCAAACGAACCTCGCTCTTAAAAAAAAATATTGCAGCATCAATTCTTATAAAAGGAATTAGTATACTCAGCTCCCTACTTTTGGTGCCGCTTACTTTGGATTATGTAAACAAAGAGTTATATGGTATATGGTTAACACTATCCTCTATCGTGGTATGGATCAACTTTTTTGACATAGGCTTAACGTTAGGATTAAAAAATCGGTTAGCTGAAGCACTGACAACTCACGATTACATACGTGGAAAAGGTCTAGTGTCAACGACCTATTTCATGATGCTCGCAATATTCATCCCTGTATCTATTATAGTTATACTATTGATTCCTTTCATTGATTGGCCTAAATTGTTGAACGTACCAACTATCTACGAGAAAGATATCCAGATTGTGTTATATTTATTAGTAATATTCATGACCATACAAATGTTTTTCAACGTATTGAATACGGTTGTATCGGCCTATCAAAAAACAGCTATGGCATCATTGTTTGCCATGTTGGGACAACTGTTATCACTATTGCTTATATTCATCTTGACTCGCACAACTCCTCCCTCCTTGATCGGATTGGCCTTAGCTATATCTTTGTCTCCCATTATTGTTTTACTAGTTTTCTCACGTATCTTATACACAAGTTCTTTCAAAGAAATATCGCCGTCTTATAAATATATAGATTTAAAACAAGTAAAAGATCTGTTCAACCTCGGCATCAAATTCTTCATTATACAAATACAAATTATCGTCCTATACCAATCAACCAATATCATCATATCACACATTTCCGGACCGGAAGCGGTTAGCCAATACAATATTGCCTACAAATATTTAGGAATATCCACTATGGTTTACAATATCATATTAACCCCTCTTTGGCCGGCATTTACCGACGCATACGCCTTAAAAGACTATGCTTGGATGAACCGAATATATAAAAAGATGTGCTTGGTTTATTTGATGGTATTATCCGGCATAATAGTTCTTATCGCTTTATCACCATATCTTTACCATTTATGGGTTGGCGATAAAATAGGAATTCCATTTGAAATCACATTATGCCTCGGTATCTTTTTGGCAATAAATTCATGGGATTCCTTACAAGTATATATGATCAACGGAGTAGGTACAGTCAAACTTCAAACTTATGTTGTATTAATCGGTTTGATTTTTCACATACCTTTAGCCCTGTTTTTAGGCAATAAATTGGGGGTTATCGGCGTTGTATTGTCAATGATTTGCATCAATCTTATCTATTCTGTCATCTTTACAACACAGATCAATAAGATTTTGAAACATAAAGCTCATGGTATTTGGAATAAATAACTCTATTCGCATGAACAGTTTAAAGAAACAGATTAAACATAAATTACCATTCATTATCCGCTTAAGAGACATCTGGAGTCAATTACGATTCAATTATATGTTGCCTCTGGATTTAGACTGTTTTGGATTTCGAGATAAAGATTCACATATCTTACTTCCTGCTCATATAGCCAATCCTCAAAACGTATATATGTATGAACAAACTCGTATCCAGTCACAGGCAAAGATAATCACCTATACAGGTAAATTCATCATGAAAAAGTATTCCGGGGCAGCCCCAGGATTAACGGTCATAACAGGAAACCATACACCGACAGTTGGTATCCCCTATTATTTATTGCCATTGTCGAGAATAAATGACAAAGAAAAAGATGTTGTCATTGAAGAGGATGTATGGCTTGGAGCAAATGTAACTCTATTGTCGGGGGTAACCATAGGGCGTGGTGCTGTTATCGGAGCATCAAGTGTTATAACGAAAGATGTTCCTCCTTATGCAGTGGTAGTCGGGAGTCCATATAAAATCATTGCCTCCAAATTTTCCCTGGAAGAAATTATGGAACATGAGAGACGGCTTTATCCAGAATCAGAACGTTTCTCTGAAGAATATTTAACACAACTTTTCGACCAGTATTACATCGGAATGCGTTCTATTGGCAAAACCATGACAACGGAAGATGAAATACAATATAAAAAATTTCTTGAATCAATCAATCAATCTAACAACCTTTAAACAGGATTTCATCATCATGAAAGTAGTTCATATTGTATTTGGAATGGAATACGGAGGCATCGAGACTATGTTAGTCAACATAATGAACGAGCAAATAAAACATGCCGACATATCTTTGATTATCGTAAACAGACAAGAAGAAAAATCCATAACAAAAAAAATCGATAACAAAATACAGATAATAAGGATCAACCGACCGGTAGGTTCCAAGAACCTCTTTTATATACTTGCACTAAACTTTTTACTATTGATCAAGAACTATGATATAATACATGTCCACATTCCAAATACTATAAAATTCATATTCCTAAAATCAATCATAAATAAAATGTGCCTTACCGTACATCATATATGTACGACCGAAGATATTCCTTATTTACACAAATACAAACACATATTTGCTATTTCAAATTCAGTTCAAGAAGATTTGGCCAAGTATCTTAAAAAAAACGTACCCATTATTTTAAACGGAATAAACAGTACCGATATTCTTTCACAAAAAGATGCCACAAAGAATCAGACTTTTCATATAGTACAAATAGGCAGATTAGTACATACCAAAAAAGGACAAGACATTCTAATCGAAGCTATATTTATATTACATCAGAAAGGATTCAAAAATATATCGGTTGATTTTATTGGAGACGGTGAATCCAAAGACTTCTTGAAGGAGCTAGTGAAATCGAAACAACTGGAAAACCAAATCCATTTCTTAGGTAGTAAAGAACAATCATACATATTCAGCCATCTGAAAGAGTACGATTTATTTGTCCAACCATCCCGAAAAGAGGGGTTCGGCCTAACAGTAACAGAAGCTATGGTAGCTAAAATACCTGTATTAGTTTCCGACCAAGAAGGGCCTATGGAAATTATAAAAAATGGGAAATATGGTTATTATTTCAAAAGTAATGACGCAATCAACTGTGCGCAAGAAATTGAAAAAATAATGACTATTTCAACAAATACTGTAGTTTCCAATGCATATCAATATGCAATAAGTAAGTTTAATGTAAAACGGACAGCTTTAGAATATATCAATCAATACAAAAAAATACATCGTATATAAATTTACTCAATAAAAAAACGAGCATGAAAATTTTGCAAATAGATAAATACTATTACATAAAAGGAGGAGCAGAAACTGTTTTCTTCAATACAATAGACCTTCTCGAAGAGAAAGGACACACCGTTATTCCTTTTTGTTTGAAAAGTACAAAAAACAGACAGTCTATTTATGAGAAGTATTTTGTTGACTATCCGGAACTATCCGAATCATCAACACTGACAAAAATAAAAAAAACACCGGATTTCTTTTTTAACAAAGATTCTGCTAAGAAACTTGAGCAGTTAATATTGAAAGAAAAACCGGATATAGCCCACATACATTTATTATTTAACGGTATTTCTGTTTCAATCTTACCGATTCTACGCAAACATAAAATTCCAATAGTCATGACAGTCCATGACCACCGTTTGATATGTCCAGCTTATGCATTTACAAATGGGAAGCAGGAAATATGTGAAATATGTAAAGATAGCAAACAATATTGGAGATGTATTACCAATAGATGTTCAAAAGGAAATTTAACCCATAGTATTCTTTTAAGTTTAGACAGTTATTTTAGAGAATACTTCTATCCTCCCCTTAAACTGATTGATCGGTTCATATTTGTAAGCAAATTTTCTCAAAACAAACATTTTGAGGCAAATTATCACTTTGCTGAAAAGTCGACACATTTATACAATTTCACCCCTATTGTACAAGATAACAACATAACAAAAGAGAATTATATCCTTTATTTCGGACGAATTTCAGAAGAAAAAGGAATATCCACATTGATAAAGGCAATGGAATCATTTCCACACATACATTTAAAAATAGCAGGAACTGGACCATTACTTCAAAAGCTAAGTGCAAATAAAGCAAATAATATTTCTTTTCTTGGATTTAAAGAAGGACAAGAATTAAAAGATCTAATTAGCAAAGCTACATTTGTAACGGTTCCTTCTGAATGTTATGAAAACAATCCGCTAACAATTATAGAGTCAATGACATTAGGAACCCCCATTATAGGAAGTAATATCGGAGGTATTCCAGAATTAATTCAAAATGAAATTACAGGATATTTATTTCCACCAAGGTCTGTTGATGAATTAACAAAAGTAATCAATCACGTAACCAGTTTGACACCACAAAAATATCAACAAATGGTTGATGCTACCTTAGAATATGCTTCCCTCAATTTTTCAAAAGAAGCACATTATACTCGTTTAATGGAAATTTATAAATCATGTATTGAAAATTATAGTTAATATGAAAATTTATGTATTCGGAACCAGAGGATTTCCCAATATACAAGGTGGGGTAGAAAAACATTGTGAAGAATTATATACTTCAATGCCAAGTATCTATGACATTACAATTTTCAGACGGAAACCTTTCATTAACTCTGACAAAACATATAAAAATATACATTTTATCGATTTGCCAACAGTTAGGACAAAAGGGATAGAAGCCCTTTTACATTCATTCCTTTGCGTGTTATATTGTATAGGGAAACGGCCAAATATCATTCATGTACATAATATCGGTCCGGGATTATTTATCCCTTTATTGAAAATAGTTGGTCTAAAAGTTGTTTTAACTTATCACAGTCCTAATTATGAACACGACAAATGGTCTTATTTAGCTAAAAAGGGACTCAAAGTATGTGAATATATCGCCATAAAAGGAGCTGATAAAATTATTTTTGTAAATAAACTTCAACTACAAAAATTCAACCCGTCAATTCAAGCTAAATCTTATTACATTCCAAATGGTATAAAAGAAAAAAAAGAAATAAAGGATATCTCTTTTATCAGTTCTTTAGGACTTTCACCTTTTCAATATATTTTAACTGTAGGTAGAATCACTCCGGAAAAAGGATTTGACTACTTAATCAAAGCTTATAATTTAATGCACAATAAATCTGATAAACTCGTAATAGCCGGTGGGTGCGATCATACTTCTGCTTATGCCAAACAACTTATCGCTGAAGCCCGAAAATCACAAGTTGTATTAGCCGGTTATATGAATGAAGATCAACTAAACCATTTATATACATACGCCCGACTGTTTGTCTTGCCATCTTTCAACGAAGGTTATCCTATTGTTCTTGTCGAAGCAATAAACTATCAAAAACCAATTTTAGCAAGTAATATTGAAGCAAATAGATCTATAGGCCTGGCAAAAGATCAATACTTTAAGGTTGGATCTGTGAGTGATCTAAAAGATAAAATAGAAAATGAATTAAACAAAGAATATAAAGATATAACATATAATATCAACATCCCCACATGGAAAGAAATAGCTAACTTAGTTGCTGAAATTTATTCAAATATCGCACCCTAAGTTGCAAATCTTCAAACTTTACTTCTACAATTTAGACAACGTCCAACCAATTGGCATCATCAGCAACACAAGCAACTTGCGTTTCAAGTTTTTGGCATCTCTAAGAATAGTACCTACAGAACGACTTGTTCGGAATCCATCCATACTGATGCCAACGTATTGGCGTATTACTTCCTTTGGACTGTAAAATAGATAGGGTAACATATTGTTCACTCCATACACCCATAAGAAATAATTGGCTGTCGAACGATTATAGCTGCGAGCTGTGATGGCATTAGCTGCATCGCGATAGTACAGACGCATGGGGACAGATACAATACGTTCCTTATACTTTTTACCCATCTCGAACCAAACCAAAGCCTCAGGACAATAACGCATACGGGGATCAGGCGTAGGAAAAGGATACTGACGCATCACCGCTGTCCGGTTAAATCCCCACATCTCACCCTGAATCTTATACTTATAGCGCATATCCATGGCATGGACATCGAAGGGTGAGTATGGCAGTTGAGAACCAATTATCTTACCTGTCTCAGGATCAATACATCGTCCCACTATTCCCTTAAAATTTTCTTTGTCTGGAATCTTTTGCCACTCCTCATAGAGTACTTTCAAAGCTGTGGGTAACAAGGCATCATCACTATCAATGCTAGATATGGCAAACGAATCACAATGTGCCACGGCAAAATTATAAGCCACATGTATACCTTGATTCTCCTGATAGTAGTAGCGGATGGACAAACGATCTTCCTCACACCACTGTTTCAGTAACTCCTCTGTATGGTCGGTGCTACCATCGTTTACCACTAACCATTCAAACTTTACTGATTTGCCATCTTCCATGGCAGGAAGCTCCATATTTATTAGCGAGTCATACACACGCTTAATAGTGTCCCCCCTTTGATAGGCTGAAGTAAAAAAAGTAAGCCAGTACTCATTATCTGTCTGCGCCTTCTTACTGGCAAACTTCCATCCACCACGAATTTCATTTACTTGCATAATACGAATAAATTATCATTGAAACAAATACTATACATACGATTTCGCCACAACATGAAGAAAAACATCACCACCTTTCGCTATTATTATCAATCTATTTATTCAGAAGACAATGTTTAATAAATGCTGCTAACCCACGTGGCTGTTTCCAAATAGAGTTAAATAATTTAGGATATCTCTTTTTACGATATTCCCAATAAGAATCAAAAACAGAAGATACCGAAATCCACTCATTACCATTCTTAATCTGAAAAGCGTGTTCCTTATTTATTGAAAACAAAGTAAACCAATTTAAATACTCCCAAACAGCATACCGTAAATACACTATATTGCGTTCTATAGTCTGTCGCTTCTGATTGCTACTCAGTTTTTCCGGAGCATCTTCTAAATAGGCGCCCAAAGCTCCCTCTGTTTTCCTCACTTTACCTGTCCGCGCCAAACGAATCTGGAAATCAAAATCGGCCACTAAAAAGAACTGTTCATCAAAATATCCGAATTTCTCATGAAGTACTTTCCTCCACATAGGAAAACAACCAATTTGATGGGAAACAAAAAATACAGATGAGCTAAAAAGGAAGTCTTCATTTATCACTTTTTCGTCACTAATACACCCATATTGGTACATATGATGAAAATCGCAATAAGTTAATAATATATCCGGATTTTCATCTAATGTTGCAGCTTGCAAAGACAAAGATTCAGGAAAACGAATATCGTCTACATTCCAAACACAAACATACTGCCCTTCAGCCATACGTATTCCCCGATTCCACGTAGCATATAATCCTTCCAACTCCGAGATGATGATATGACGAACAAATGGAAGTTCTAAAATATTTTGTTGTATAATATCCAACTCAACTTGACTCGGAGCATTATGCAATAATAATATTTCCACTTCCTCCGGATTATCGATCTGACGTACCCAATCGAAATATCCTTGAAGATATTTTTGACATTTATACAAGGATGTCAGAACTGTTATTTTCTTCATACCGTTTTTTATTTATTATAAAATCAAACAACATCAAAACAAACACATTACGACTGACTTGGTATAGTATATCTGAAGTCAAAGAAAATCCCAGTATCAGCAACATATATAATAAAAGCACCAATGATAATTTATCTTTTCGATTGACAAAAAAGATCCAGGCCAATCCCAAATAAAAAATCAAATAGCCCAATGTTCCAACATACCCATAACGTACAACAAAATTAGACCACGCAATATCACCTGACTCCAACTGAACCACACCTCCAGTTTTATCATCAACAAGACCAATCACAAAATTTAAATTATTATTTGTATATGGGGATTCTTCAGACATCAACCCTATCCCAAAAAATTCATTCCACTTATCCGTTCGAGCATACAAATATCGCTCCATTAAGTGAGCTATACGAAAAGTAAATGTTGATTCGGAATCCATTTCAAATTCTTCAAAATCTTCGCTATCTTCCATTTCTGAAAAATCTCCTTCCTGGACCATTTGTAAATCAGTAACTGTTCGAGAGCCAATCTGAGCAAATAAAACAATACAAAGTGGAATTGCAACCAATAGTACATAAGGCAAGTAACGAACAAATCGTTTTAAATTTCCTACATTTAAGATATATCCCAAAGATAAGGTTAAAATAACTATTATGGTCAAACTTCTATGCAATGGCAAAAAACTTGTTATGACCAATACCACTCCGGCTATAAGACTATATTTTTTTCCTAATGGCTGGACAAATATCGTATAGAAAATAAAAAAATAGAGCATTCGAGGAGAATTATAAAAACGATGGATTAAATCTCCTCCAGATTTATCTTCCGCCCCTGCCAAAATAGCTTTTCCCGTAAAAGCTTGTATAGCAAATAAGAAACTTTGGAACAACACTATATACAATAGTATCTTTAATAATTGATCCACTTCTTCTTTCTTTACACGTCTCAATGGATAGTATGCCAACACAAAAAAATAATTACGAGAGGTTTTGAGTATATCGCCCCAGCCTATCCCATAAATGAATTTATTTACGCCAATAATAACCAATACAGCTACCAAATAAATAGCAATCAAATAAGTCATTTTATTTAACGGTATAAAATCATAATATGCGAAACAGCCATAACCGAATAGAACAAAAATATACATCAATGCAAAATCGGTTGGTTTAGAAAAACCTAATCCCGTTTCAAATAGTTCTTCTGGGATTATTTGGAACCCATTAAAAACAAAAAAGAAAAATATGAGCAAAGAATAAGTTCTTTGCCCACAAATATATAATGCTATTGCTAATAATAATAATGGTATAAACAACATAGCGAATTATACTTTCTTTCTTTTTCTTAATAACCCAACAATTACAATATAAAGCATAGAAATAATAACTGATAAAATAGTCACCACCACTAATACAACCGATAATTTAGGACTTACCGGTTCAGACAGAACATAAGCAGAGTCTACAATTTTAGCTCTAGGTTTCACCAATGCTTGTGTCAATGCATTCTCCTCACGCTTCTGCAGCAAGAACAAGAACAATTCCTGCTTGATCATCTGCTGCCTTTTCATTGTGATAAATTCACGTTCCTGCTGTGGCATATTTGCAATACGAGAAAGGAAGTAGTTTTCCTGCGACTGTAACTCATTACGAGAACGACTAAATCCTGATTTTATGCTACGCACCGTCTCCAACATATTCGCACGCATAGCATCTATCTGCTTATTCACCAAATCTATAGCAGGGTTCCCTGGTTTTGTTGTCATCATTAATTTGATACGCTCCAATAATGCCTCATTATATGTCTGTAGACCTTCCAACACAGTCCGGTCACTTAACCCTATATTCAATGGTACCAGAGAATAGCGGTTTTCATCCTTAGTTAAGAATTCTTCCACTAATTGAATCACTGTATATTGAGATTCAGCTTCAATCTGACGCTCCTTGAAATCCTGACTCTTCTCTAATATAATTTTAGCCTCCGTCTCAATATCCGTCAAATTATTAGCTTTTTTATATAGTTCGATCTCCCTTTCTACACTATCCAATTCTGCCTCCATCAAAGAAATCCTTTCTGTCAAGAACTCATCCATCAACTTGGTTTCATCATTTTTATCCACTTCACCATTTTTGTTATAAAAGTTAACAAGTGTATTCAGAATATCAGTTCCCCTCTTCGGATTAACTTCTTCCATCACTAATGATATCACATTGGCTTTCTTTGAATATAAATCAACAGTTACCTGCTTTTGAAGTATTTCGGCACACAAATTATACCCCATGTAGTTAATTTCCAAACTAGTAGTTTTTTTAGGGACATAGTATTTAGTCGTATCAAAATAAAATGTTCCAAAAGCTGTACTTAATTTCACAGGAAATTCTTTTGTTTCAACACTTCCTAGCTTTTTCCAACCATTTTTGGCCTTAATTTTACACACTCCGTTTTTAGACAGATTTACATCAAAATTAATCACAGCCCGCAAAGTGTCGGCCAATGGATTAACTGTATACACGGATATAGGAGAACTCTTATAACAATCTTTGGTTCGAGGAAAATCAGATAATAGATATTGGACATTCAAACCCAAGCTCTTACTTAAATCACGGAATATACTGTAAGAACTCAACAAAAAAAGTTCATCATTTACAGACACTCCCCCCATAGCAGAACTTCCACCAAAAGCAAAACTCTGCATCATCTCAGAAGCGGCGGCTGCAGAAGCTGAAGTTCCGGAAATACCTTTATCTTCTTTTATCAGGATATTTGCATTAACCTGCAATACGGGGGGCACTACCTTCAAGTAGATAACTCCTAATATCCCCAATACAAAGACTGAAACTACAAAAACAGGCCAATACTTAATGTATCTTTTGTAAATTCCTTTAATATCAACAAACTCGTTATTTTCAACAGATTTCATACTATTCCTTATTTTTTCATTGCTATAATAGACATTACAACACTCATTATCACAGATAACGTACTTGCAAAGGTTGAAATTATGGATAAATTATATTGTTCAGACTGACTGTAACGGGAAGATTTTTTCTTTTTATCATTCGGTTCTACATAAACCACATCATTCTGTTCCAGATAAAAATAAGGAGATTCCAGTAAGTTTGTCTTTGTAAGATCCAGATGTACCAATTTCTTTTCCCCATTTATGTCCCTTACCAGCTTTACATTGGTACGGTCACCATAAATAGTCAAATCACCCGCCAATCCCAAAGCATCCAATAATGATATACGATCTGAATAAACAGTAAAAGAACCAGGACGAAGCACTTCTCCTATTACTGTAACTTTAAAGTTTTCTATTCGGATATTAACTATTGGGTTTTCTACAGATTCAGATATTCTATCTTCCAATATATCTGTTAATTCCTTTACGGTTTTACCTTTCACTTCTATTTTTCCTAACACGGGGAAATTAATAAACCCTTCATTATCTACAGTATATGGAGCATACATTTGCGATGTGCTAAGTTGTTTTTTATCCATCACTGAACTCGTTTGTGTCTGCAATAAATCCGTCATAGAAACAGCATACAAGTTAAACGGCGCTGCAGCCGCAATATCCAAAGCAGAAACTGTTATCACCAGTTTATCTCCAGACTTCAACCTGGGGTCATAGTTCATCTTTGTTTCTAATAATTCTTCACCTGACACATATTTTGCATCATCAAAATATGTAATATTCTTAGGAGCCGAACAAGCTCCAAATAAAAGCAAACCAAATAGCAATACCTTCAAATTCATATATAAATTTTTCTTCAAATAAGTTGCAAATATACGACTTTTAGTTCAACCCCGGACCATATAAATGTGTTCTTCTAGTCCGAGTTACATCTATAACGATGCATTTGTTAATATATTGCTGCATGATGAAGTAAAAATATAGGAGATTTTATCTCTCTTTCTTGAATTATCATGTACTTTTGTCCCAAAAGAAACAGATTATGCTTGAAGTAGGAAAATATAACACGCTAAAAATAGTAAAAGACCTGGATTTCGGGGTCTACCTGGATGGGGGTAATGGGAAAGAGATACTTCTGCCGGCCCGTTATGTTCCAAAGAACGTAAAGCCGGGGGATGAAGTGGAAGTCTTTATTTATCATGATAATGAAGGTAGGCTGATCGCTACGACAGCACGACCGCTGGCTACTGTCGGCGAATTCAAATTCATGGAAGTCAAATCGGTTAATAACACGGGGGCTTTTCTGGAATGGGGGCTGATGAAGGATCTGCTCGTCCCTTTCAAAGAACAAAAGATGCCGATGCGTGAAGGCAGGTGGTATCTGGTATATGTCCATCTCGATCATATCACCGGACGTATTGTGGCTTCTGCACGTATCGACAAGTATCTGGACAATGTAGTGCCCGAATATACCTTCAATCAGGAAGTTAACTTACTGGTGGCGGATGAAACGGATATCGGTTATAAAGTTATCATTAATAACCTGCATTGGGGATTGGTATATTATAATGAAGTCTTTCGTCGCCTGGAAAAAGGAGAAGAGATTAAAGGCTACATCAAAGAAGTCCGCGAAGATGAAAAAATAGACGTAAGTCTCGTTCCGCTGGGCTATCAGAAAATAGAAGGATTGGCCGGAACCATTCTCGAATCGTTAAAAAGTCAGGGAGGATTTATCGCTGTACACGACAAAAGTGACCCGGAAGTCATTCAATCACTTTTCCAATGCAGCAAGAAAAGCTTCAAACAAGCGATCGGTGCCCTTTACAAACAACATCTTATCACGATGGAAAACGGCGGCATAAGTTTAGCAAAAAAGCAGGATCAAACAGCCGAATAGCACGACATTTAACTAAATATCAAATATTTACGAGTGATGCTACCTTATATATGCAGCGTCACTCGTTTTATTTTTAACTTTTTCCGGCACAAGTCATTCCTGATAAAGTCCGACACCCTTCCAAAAGAACCTAATACTTTACAAGATGTTTCTTATTGAATACTAACTTGTTTTTTAGATTCAAACCTATATATTTTTAATCTTTCGACCATGGGCAACTTCAAATTTGACCTAGGTCAACTATAAATTCGACCTGGGTCAACTACGTATTTCACCTGGGTCGAATGATTAAGAAGTTATAACTTTACATCTAATTATATACTAGTAAAGGGGTTAAGGTAAATAGTATGATCGCTAAAAAATAGAGGCAATGATACCAAACAAAAAGTGACGCCGTCCTAAATAGCCAGCGTCACCTTCTACATATTGATAATTAATAGCTTCGTACTTACAATTCTTTTTTGAAGCTGTTTTTAATCTAACTTTAATACAGCAAGGAATGCCTTCTGCGGAACTTCTACCGATCCGATCTGCTTCATTCGTTTCTTACCTTCTTTCTGTTTTTCCAGCAATTTACGTTTACGTGAAATATCACCACCATAACATTTGGCTGTTACATCCTTACGTACTGCCTTGATCGTCTCACGGGCAATGATCTTCGCTCCGATAGCTGCCTGAATGGCAATATCAAACTGCTGGCGAGGTATCAATTCCTTCAGTTTTTCACACATACGACGACCAAATGCCACACTGTTATCCACATGTGTTAATGTAGACAGGGCATCCACCGGCTCACCGTTCAACAGGATATCCAGCTTCACCAGTTTACTCGGGCGGAAATCATGGATATGGTAGTCAAAAGAGGCATATCCTTTAGAGATACTCTTCAGTTTATCATAGAAGTCGATCACAATTTCCCCTAAAGGCATATCGTAATGGATTTCCACACGATCGCCTGAAATATATTCCTGTTTCAGCAGAATACCACGTTTACCCAGACAAAGTGTCATGATCGGACCGATAAAAGTCGTGTTCGTTATGACAGAAGCACGAATATATGGCTCATCGATATGATCGATCAATGTCGGTTCAGGCAAACCGCTAGGGTTATGAACTTCTATACAATTACCTTTTTTATCATATACTTTGTAGGATACGTTAGGTACTGTCGTAATCACATCCATATTGAATTCACGGTCCAGGCGTTCCTGAACAATCTCCATATGCAACAATCCCAGGAATCCGCAACGGAAACCAAAACCCAGAGCGGCAGAACTTTCCGGCTGAAATGTCAGGGAGGCATCATTCAATTGCAGTTTCTCCAATGACGCACGCAGATTTTCAAAATCTTCGCTGTCGATCGGATACACACCGGCAAACACCATCGGCTTCACTTCCTCGAAACCGGCTATACCTGCCTTTGCCGAACGGGCCACATGAGTTATAGTATCGCCGACCTTTACTTCTTTTGATGTTTTAATACCGGAAATGATATAACCTACATCGCCGGTTCCGATTTCACTGCGTGGCGACATTTCCAGCTTTAATACACCGACTTCGTCTGCGTCATATTCTTTTCCTGTCGCGATAAACTTGACATGGTCTCCTTTTCGGATCACGCCGTTCACCACCTTGAAATAGGCGATAATGCCACGGAATGAATTAAATACGGAGTCAAAGATAAGACACTGAAGCGGTGCTTCCGGATCTCCTTTGGGAGCCGGCACTTTTTCAATGATCGTATCGAGGATCTGAAAAACACCTTCACCGGTCTTACCGCTTGCCCGGATAATATCCTCACGTGGACAGCCCAACAGTTCAACGATCTGATCTTCCACTTCTTCCGGCATAGCGCTGGGAAGGTCTATCTTATTCATGACCGGGATGATCTCCAGATCATTTTCGATTGCCATATACAGATTGGATATAGTCTGCGCCTGGATTCCCTGGGCGGCATCGATAATCAGCAAAGCCCCTTCACATGCAGCAATAGAGCGGGAAACTTCGTACGAAAAGTCGACGTGTCCCGGCGTATCGATCAAATTCAGGATATATTCTTCACCTTTATAATTATATTTCATCTGAATGGCATGACTCTTGATCGTAATGCCTCGTTCGCGCTCCAGATCCATATCATCGAGGACCTGCGCTTGTAAGTCTTTGCCTTCGACTGTCTTGGTATATTCAAGCAAACGGTCAGCCAAAGTACTCTTACCATGGTCAATATGAGCAATAATACAGAAATTGCGGATATTCTTCATGTGCTAATTTATTTTAGGTGTGCAAAGATAGGAATTTTAGGTCAAAAACTATACTTTTGGCATACCATTTGTTGTTAATATTATATGACACTACAAGAAATAAATAAAGCTTACAACCGTATTATCGGTTCATTAGATAGCAAGGAGTTAAAGAATGCTTTTGATTCCATTCAGGCACTCATTTCCGGAAGCCGTGAAATATCGTTCCAGGACAAATTGAATGAGTTGCAGGATACATATAAATATATGTTGCGCTATCGCATCGAAGGAGCCAAAGATCCGATGCAGGAACAGATATATAATAAGATCCAGACCTCCTCATACGAGTTGGCCGACCGGATCAAGCATAAAGCAATGGCTGTTGAATCGCCTTTGGCCTTCTATAGCCGGCGCAGGAGTTTGCAGGTCCAGCCTAACGTGACTTTCGAGAATCTCCACCTCCAACTAAGCAAGCATTATGCGACAGGAAACAGGGCCGAATATGACGCCATGCTCATTGTCCTGTTCAATAAGATATGGGTATCCGATCCTTTCACGGTTGAAGATGCTGCTGTTATAAAGAATATTCTTTTCGATAACGAACTTCCGTTTACGGCAGGCTGTCAGATTGTTTCATCGCTGACGCTCGGATTACAGGCTGCTTTCGACCCGGAAAAAATGATGTTATTGTTTGATGCGGCAAATCATAGGAATGAAGAGATCAAAGTACGTGCGCTGATCTCCATCCTGCTTACATTATATACTTATAGAAAAAGAACGGCTCTTTATCCGCAAATAATAAACAGGCTGGATGCTCTTTCAGAGGTTCCCGGCTTCACGAAAGCTATACGGACCATCACACTGCGTTTTATCCTGGCCCGTGAGACAGAAAAGATTACACGGAAACTACAGAATGAGATCATTCCCGAAATGATGAAACTGAGTCCTAAGATCAGCAATAAAATAAATCTGAAAGACATTACCCCGGAACAGCTTGGAGAGGAAATGAACCCGGAATGGGAAAATATATTTGCCGACAGTTCGCTGGGTAAAAAGATGGAAGAATTCAGTGAACTGCAACAGGAAGGTGCCGATGTCATGCATTCCACCTTCGTTCATTTGAAGAGTTTCCCCTTCTTCCGCGAACTGAGTAACTGGCTTTTGCCATTTACGACAGAACATTCATCGTTCGGGGATCGTTTTAACCAGAACAATGGTGAAAAACAGATGCTGGACTCCATGACGCTGGCAGCATTCATGTGCAATTCCGATAAATATTCATTATACTTCAGTATGATGCAGTTGCCTGAAGAAGCTAAAAAAATGATGATGAATCAGTTTGACAGCCAGGCTACTGAAATGATCCAACAGAATAAAGAAGAACTGATCAGTAAACGGGGCAAACTGGAGACGATTACAGGACAATATATACAAGACCTGTACCGCTTCTTTAAAATATATCCGGGACACCTGGATTTCAACGACATTTTCACATTGCCTCTTGACTTTCATAACCTGGATATTTTGCGTCCTTATATCTCCGATGAAGAAAGTCTGAGTACGATTGCAGAATACTACCTGCGCAAAAACTATTTCAGTGATGCTCTGACCATCTTCAACCAATTGGCTGAGACGAATCAGGAGAGTGATATACTTTTCCAGAAAATAGGCTACTGTAAGCAAATGAATGATGATTTACAAGGAGCTCTCGATGCTTATCTGAGGGCAGACCTTTTAAATCCGCAAAGCAAATGGGTGATCCGCCGGATTGCCGGTTGCTACCGTTCGCTGAAAGAACCGGAAGAAGCATTAAAGTACTATCGCCGGTACGAGAAGCTGAACCCAGATAATTTATCTATTACAATCAGTATCGGACATTGTTACCTGGAACTCAAAAACTACAGTGAAGCATTGAAATGTTTCTTCAAGGTTGATTATATGGATAGCAATAGCAAGGCATGGCGTCCTATAGCCTGGTGTTCGTTCCTGACCGGTAAATATGATCAGGCACGCAATTATTACAAAAAGATATTGGCTGATCAACCCAATACGCAGGACCTGCTAAATGCCGGCCATACGGAATGGGCTCTGCAAAATATAAAAGGGGCTATAGAATTCTACAGGCAGGCTATAGAAAAAGAAAACGGGAATTTCTATAAGTTTCAGGAAGAATTCAATCAGGACATCCCGGATTTAATCGTGGCCGGTATAGAAGATTCAGAAATATCCCTGATGATGGATCAGTTGAGGTATGTACTAAATGATTCTTTATAAAATAGACTATAAACAACATACAGATAATACAGATCAGGCAGATTTACATGGATTCTTTACCATGTAAATCTGCCTGATCTGTATTATTCATGTGCCATAAGCAAATGATGCAACCACCTTCCCTGTTATACCGGTTCAACAGGTATACAAATATCCACAATAAACTTTTTTTCCGGATGTTCGTCATGGTTATTCTGATAAATCTCATAATGATGTCCATAACCACACTTACAGCCATTTTCTTCCAATAAATCGAACATTGCCATCCAGGCAGCCGGAAACTCAGACATAGATAATTCAAAACGTCCAACCGCATACAACCCACCGGAGAGCTTATAGCTTCCAATAATTCCTTCCGGCTTCATTTCTTCCGGAACAAACATGGCTGCATCGGCTGTTAATTTATCGACCGGGGTAACACGAGGATCATCATGATAGACGGACAATAACCTCATATCCGGTTGTGAAACAAACCCTCTGGGCAGTGCCCACTTCATAAGATTGGCGAAAGCCTCCTGCATCTGGTCCAATGCTCCCTGATGACGACAATAAATAATAGCCCTCTCAGGCATCTGCTTAATTTCAAAAGTGCAATTCATATCCATACCATTTACTTTGATTGTTTTATCACGACAAAAATAGCGTGAATAAAGCGAGGTATGTTGCTCGTTTATGCTCTTGAATTGACATTTCTTGCTATCCGGATATCCGTTCTTGCGACGATACTCTTCGGCAGAAATACCAAAATGACGTTTGAAACTACGACAAAAAGAAGAGGCGGAAGAAAAACCCCAATCATAAGCCACATCCTTGATCGCAGCAGGATCACTCAGCAAAACATTGGCCGCCCGCTCCAATCTTCTCCGAAGAATATACTTTCCTACAGGTTCAGCCATGGAGGCAGTAAATATCCGATGAAAATGATAAGTAGAAATATCAACTAACGACGATAACTCATCTATCGATATCTGCCTGTTCAGATTTGAATTAATATAATCAATAACCCGGTTGATTTGTTTTGTATGATCTTGTAATGTTGTATTCGCCACGTTTATATGTATATTTGAATGAGGTACAAATATAGGAATTGGTATTCATATATAAAAAGGAGCTCTTCATAAACACAAAAAGGAACCAACCTTACGATTGATTCCTTTCATTGTTTGGAGTTCTTGACTCTAAAACGGCGGCTATCTACTCTCCCACTTTTACGC